>Ga0308171_1003156_pt1 | contig 15545 bp, 22 predicted proteins | sample PhyGR1_FD_202135 | JGI IMG/M metagenome (GOLD analysis project Ga0308171, IMG submission 202135) | Phyllosphere microbial communities from UC Gill Tract Community Farm, Albany, California, United States - DLSLSG.R1 | ecosystem: Host-associated > Plants > Phyllosphere > Unclassified | place: USA... | reverse complement strand
AGGAAGGCAGAAGACTGGCCGATGAAGTGGGTGTCGCGCTCCATTCCTGAAAGTTAGCGAAATTTCCCATTCATTGGCAATTCATTTTGCGCGCACTTTCGCACGGAGAAACCGAAATCCCGCAAATCCGCCATTCGCGCAGTTTGGCACGGGGGTTGCTATTACCTCGGCAAGACCAAGTTCAGGACTAGAGGAAACTTCGACATGCTCCCGATCACTGCGAACAGCACCGGCCAGGGACGCTCCACCACCCCGCGTTCGACACTGGCCCGCACCAAGCTCGACTGGGCGATCATCGTCAGCATGCTGGCGATGGGCGCACTCAATCTCGTGGCGCTGGCCGACAAGGTCGCGGTGCCCGAGGCGCATGCCGCTTCGGTGCGTTCCTGCGGGGCGCCGCTCGCATGAGCAGGCTCGACGCGGAGATCGAAGTGCTCCAGAATCCCGCCCCGAACGCACACTTCAATCCGGGGCGCGCCTACCGCTTCGACGCCGATGACATCCGGGCCACGACGGGTACTTTCACCTCGGGCCGCAGCTTCACCACAGGAACCACCGCCATGGGCATCTTCTCCCGCACCCGCGACATCATCGCCGCCAACTTCAACGACCTGCTCGACAAGGCCGAAGACCCGGCCAAGATGATCCGCCTGATCATCCTCGAGATGGAGGAGACGCTGGTGGAAGTGCGCACCAGTTCGGCCCGCACGATCGCGGACCAGAAGGAACTGCGCCGGCACGTGGGCAAGCTGGACAAGCTGCAGGCCGACTGGAACGACAAGGCGCAGCTGGCGCTGTCCAAGGACCGCGAGGACCTTGCCCGCGCCGCGCTGATGGAGCGCAAGAAGGCCGCCGACATGGCCGAGCAGCTCTCGGCCGAGATCCTGGTGCTCGACGATGCGCTGCGCGCCTACGAGGCCGACATCGAGAAGCTGCAGACCCGCCTGCGCGAGGCCCGCAGCCGCCAGTCGTCCATCGCGGCCCGCTTGCAGAGCGCGGAAAACAGGGTCAAGCTGCGCACCCTGCTGGCGAACGAGCGCGTGGACGAAGCCATGGCCCGGTTCGACCAGCTGGAGCGCCGCGTCGACTACGCGGAAGGCCGCGCCGAGGCCATGAGCCTCAGCATCGACGGTTCCGGCCGCCGCCAGCCGACGCTCGCCGAGGAAATCGCGGCTTTGGCCGATGGCGACTCGATCGACGCGGAACTCGCGGAGATGAAGCGCCAGATGGCCGACAAGCAACAGTAAGACATTCGAGGGAAGGGAAAACAGGCAATGTCTCGCGGACAATTCTATCTCGACAAGTCGAACGCCAAGATCTCGGGCGTGTGCTCGGGGATCGCGGATTACACCGGCGTCGATGCGCTGTGGATCCGGCTGGGCGCCGTGCTGCTGCTGTTCGCCGGGTTTCCGATCGTGATCGCCATCTACTTCGGCGTGGCCTGGCTGGCAGACAGCCGCCCGATGGGCCTCTATTCCGAGGACGAGGAAATGCGCCTGCTGCGCCGCATGGAACGCCGCCGCGCCCGCAAGGGGCTGACGGCAGCGCCTTCCTCCAGCCGCCTGCGCACCGATCTGTCCGACATGGACCACCGGATCGCGGACATGGAGGCACACTATTCCAACAGCAACTCGCGCCTTGCGGCCGAGATCGACTCGCTGCGCTGACACGCAGCCATCCGGGCAACAGGGACACGACGACATGGAAGACGCAATCTGGGTGCTGATCCCGCTCGCACCGTTCATCATGGGCGGCTTCGCGATCTGGACCAAGCACCAGCGCAAGCTCGCCGAACTGCAGATCGAGGCGACCGCCGAAAAGGCCGCGCAATACGCCTCGCACAGCCGCGAACTCGAAGAGCGCGTGCGGGTGCTGGAGCGGATCATCACCGACGGCGGCTATGACACCGCCCTCCAGATCGAGGCGCTGCGGGACCGGCGCGAGGTCGAAAGCGCCCGCACGGCCGAGCCCAAGATCAACTGAGGAGACCGCCATGCAATGGGGTGGACCGGACTTCGTCCTCGTCATCGTCGGCATCTGTACCGGCGGCTGGGTGCTCAACACCTGGATCCGCGCGCGCCACGGCTATGCGCTGGAGGACGAATGGGGCGGCAAGACCGAGCGTGCGGATCACGCTGCCGCAGCGCGACTGGCTGAGGAAAACGCGCAGTTGCGCGCCCGGCTGGAAGCGCTGGAGAGCCGCACCGCCAGCCTCGAAACCATCGTCACCGATACCGGATACACGACCGCCGCGCAGATAGAGAGCCTGCGCGCGCCGCTTCAGAAGGCAGCATCGCAATGAGCCCCGGCGATTTCCTCGGCCTTTGCGCCGTCCTCATCACCATCATCTCTGTCTTCGCGATCCTGATGGGCGCCTACAAGCGCCGCCTGGCCTTCCTCGAGCGCAAGCTGGAGATCACCGTCGGCGCGACCGCCGAAAAGGCCGCACAGTACGCAGCGCAAAACAGCACGCTTGAAAATCGCGTGCGGGTGCTGGAAAGAATCATCACCGACGGCGGCAGCGGCCACGACATCGCGCTCCAGATCGAAGCGCTTCGAGTCGAGGACGCGCACGACGGCGATAGGGTGAAGGTGACCAAGCAATGAGTTTCTGGACTGCCGTAGTCGTTCTTTTCGCCATCGGCTGCGTGACCTGGCTCAAGTCCCAGCGCTACCGCGCGCTGGGCGACAAGCGATCGCGCGCCGCGAGCGGCGATTACGATCACACCGCCCGCGAGCACGAACTGGAGCGTGAAGTCGAGGCCATGCGCAAGCGCATCGCCGTCCTCGAACGCATCGCCACCGACGAACGGCGCGGCAAGGACCTTGCCCGCGAGATCGACGCCCTGCGGGATTGACATTTATAACCACATGGGTTATATAGCCCAGCATCCGATCCGGCGATGATCACGTCGCTCCGGTGTATCGGGTCGGCGTCGTGGGCCGGGATGCGGTTTCAGCCGTAGCTACACAAACCACGCGTCCGTTCGAAGACCCGGACTGTCCCTGCGCTACCGGAAACGCCGTCCATACGTTCCTGCGACACACGGCAGGACTTGGGACGGCCATCCCGGATAGCCTTCGGCCGATAACGATGCGAACCCTAACGACGGCCACATGGGACAAGTCCGATGGAATACAGGTCGAGCCGGGCTGCACCGTGAGTTACCCGGCCGCTCGCCAGAGCTTCACGGAAAACAAAACCCCGCGTCCCAGCTTGGACGCTCCCGACGCCGACCCGATGTTCTCGGATGCGTTGACTTTCCCCGGCGTAATGGCCCGCACTCGCCAGCGGGCGTTTCCGCATGTCCAGTGCACACCCTGATACACGCAAACCAAAACCCGTCATTCCCGCGAAGGCGGGAACCCATCTCCAGCGATCTCGTGTTGCACTGGCATCAGTTGGGTCCCCGCCTTCGCGGGGATGACGACGTGAAGGACGGCGAAGCAGGGGTAGTAGCAAGGATACTGCCACCTCCCTCGTCATTGCGAGCGCAGCGAAGCAATCCAGAGCGGCGCAAGACTGCCCTGGATTGCTTCGCTGCGCTCGCAATGACGAACGGTGGGGCCGCTTGCTCCCCGGAACAAGCTTGGGGAGCAACTGCTCTTACGGCACCCGCTTCTCCAGTTCCGCCAGCCATACCGCCGCACTGGCGTCGGACGGCGCGCGCCAGTCGCCCCGGGGGCTGAGGGCTCCGGCAGTGGACACCTTCGGGCCATTGGGAATCGCCGAGCGCTTGAACTGGCTGAACGCGAAGAAGCGCGTCACGAACTTCTCCAGCCACGAACGGATGACCGGCAGTTCGTAGGCGTTCTTCTTGGCTTCCGGGAAGGCGTGCGGCCATGTCCCCGCCGCCGTGTCGCGCCAGGCGTGCCAGGCGAGGAACGCGACCTTCGACGGCTTCTGCCCGAAGCGCATGACGTGGTGCAGGAAGAAGTCGTTTAGTTCGTAAGGCCCGATCTTCGCCTCGGTGCTCTGGATCGCGCCGTCGGCCCCGGCGGGCACCAGTTCGGGCGAAATCTCCGTCGCGAGGATTGCCAGCAGGATTTCCTCGGTCGAGGCGCTGAACTGGTCGGTCGTGGCGCACCAGCGGATCAGGTACTGGATCAGCGTCTTGGGCACGCCCGCGTTGACCGCGTAGTGGCTCATCTGGTCGCCGACGCCGTAAGTACACCAGCCCAGCGCCAGTTCCGACAAGTCGCCGGTGCCCACAACGAAGCCGCCGTGCTGGCTGGCAAGGCGGAACAGATAGTCGGTGCGCAGCCCCGCCTGGACGTTCTCGAACGTCACGTCGTAGACCGGCTCGCCGTTGGCGAAGGCATGGCCGATGTCATGGAGCATCGTCGTCGCGGCGGGTCGGATATCGATCTCCTGCGCGGTGATGCCAACGGCGTCCATCAGCTTCCAGGCGTTGGACTTCGTGCCCTCGCTCGTCCCGAAGCCGGGCATCGTGTAGCCCCGGATGAAGCTGCGCGGCAGGCCCAGCCGGTCGCAGGCACGTGCCGCCACGATCAGCGCATGGGTCGAATCGAGGCCGCCCGAGATGCCGATCACCATCGACTTCGCATGGGTCGATTCGATCCGCCGCATCAGGCCGTCGACCTGGATGTTGAACGCTTCGTAGCAGTCGGCATCCAGCCTGTCGGCGCGCGAGGGGACGAACGGGAAGCGGCTGACCGGGCGCACGAGGCCGATGTCGCCGCCGGCCGGGGCGTGACGGAACGCGACGGTGCGGAACGTTTCCTCCGGCTTGCCTGCCACATCCGCCGCATCGTTGAAGGTGGGGCTGCGCAGACGATCCATGACGATGCGGTCGCAGTCCACGTCGGCCACGCACAGTTCCGCTTCCAGCGAGAAACGCTCCGATTCCGCCAGCAGGTCGCCGAGTTCGTAGACGATGCCCTGCCCGTCCCATGCGAGATCGGTCGTGCTTTCGCCGTGTCCCGCCGCGCAGTAGATATAGGCCGCCATCGCGCGCGCCGACTGGGCCCGGCACAGCATGTGGCGCTCGTCCGACTTGCCGATGACGATGTTGGAGGCGGACAGGTTGGCCAGGATCGTCGCCCCCGCCATCGCGCCCAGCGACGAAGGCGGCGTCGGCGCCCAGAAGTCCTCGCAAATCTCGACGAAGAAGCGGAAGTTTTTCAGCACCTCTGAGGCGAAGACGAGATCGACGCCGAACGGCACCTCCTGCCCGTTCACGGTGATCGTGGAATTGCGGACGGTCTTGCCGCTCGCGAACCAGCGCTTCTCGTAGAACTCGCGGTAGTTGGGCAGGTAGGACTTGGGCACCACGCCGAGCAGGCGCCCCTGCGCGATGACGAGCGCGCAGTTGTAGAGCCGCCCCTTGCGCTCCAGCGCGGCGCCGACCAGCAGCACCGGCGAAAGGTCGGCGCTGGCCTTGACGATCTCGGCGACAGCCGCCTCGACCGCCTCGATCATCGCGCCCTGCAGGTGCAGGTCGTCGATGGCGTAGGAGGACAGGCTGAGTTCGGGGAAGACCAGCAGGTCCACATGCGCCGCATGGGCCCGGCGCGCTTCGGCGAGGATCGCATCGCGGTTGGCGGCGACGTCGGCGGTCTTCACGCGCGGGGTCGAGGTGGCGACGCGGACGAAGCCATGCTCGTGCATGGAGAAGAACGGGTGGCTGGTGTCGGTCATCGGCATTCCTCGAATTCGTCGTCCCGGACTTGATCCGGGACCGCTGGCCGTGAACAGCCCTTCTCTCGGCAGGGCGCCCTGCACGATGAAGCTCACCTAAAGACCGCCAGCGGTCCCGGATCAAGTCCGGGACGACGGTTGGCCTTTGCGAAATGTTCGCAATATCCTCTTGCCCTCGCCGCGCCCGCCTCTAAATGCCGGGTCTATGCGTGACCTGGACGATATCCGCGAAGAGTATGAATTCCTCGATGGCGACGAACGCTATCGCCTCCTGATCGAACTGGGGCGCGAGCTGGACGATATGCCCGACGCGCTCAAGACCGACGCCACCAAAGTGCGCGGCTGCTCCGCCAGCGTCTGGGTCTATCCCATGGCGCGCGAGGACGGCACCCTGCACTTCCTGGCGGACAGCAACGCGGCGATCACCAAGGGCATCGTCTCGCTGGTGATCTCGGCGGTGCAGGACAAGCCTGCCGCGACGGTGGCCGCAACCGACATTGCGGCGGCGCTCGAACCGTTCGACTTGCGCAACCAGCTATCGTCCAACCGGACGCAGGGCGTGCCCAACATGATCGCGCTGATCCGGGAAACTGCCGCGCGATATGCCCAGGGCTAGGAAATATCTCTGGATCACGGCGGGGGTAATCCTCGTCGGGATCGGCACGCTGGGCATTTTCCTGCCGCTGCTGCCGACGACGATCTTCTGGATTCTCGCCGCCGGATGCTTCTCGAAGAGCCACCCGGAATGGGCGGAGCGGCTCTATCAACACCCGAAGTACGGCCGCCACTTGCGCGAATGGCGCGACCGGCGGGCGATCAGCCGCAAGGGCAAGATCGCGGCGATCTCGACCATGGGCCTGAGCGTCGCGATCGTATGGTTCACCGCAGGCGAGATGTGGGCGCTGATCCCCCTCGCGGTGCTGGCGACGATCGGGACGTGGATCTGGACGCGGGCGGAGTAGCTCAATCCACCGCGTCGCGCAGGACCGCGATGCCCTGCTCGCGCTGCGCCCGCAGTTCCCGCTTGAGCACCGCCGGATCGCGCGCGACGACGAAGCCGAAGCTGACGCCGCCTTCCTTGCCGATGGTCGCATGGTGCAGCTTGTGGGCCTGCACCAGCCACTTGGCATAGCCGCGCTTGGGCACCCACCGGAAATAGCGCTGGTGGACGAGGCCGTCGTGGATCAGCGTGTAGATCACGCCGTAGACCAGCACGCCGAGACCGATCCACGTCCCCGGCCACCACGCTCGCTCCCCCATCACCAGCGGCGAGCCCAGCGCGAACATGGAAATGCTGATCGCCGCCCCGAACACGGCGTAGAGGTCGTTCTTCTCCAGCATTTTGTCATGCGGCTCGTGGTGGTCGCGGTGCCAGGCCCAGCCGAAGCCATGCATGATGTACTTGTGGCTCGACCACGCGACGAACTCCATCGCGGCGGCGGAGGCAAGGACGATCAGGACGGCGGCAAAAGCGGACATAGGGGGCTTATAGGCTCCTGCGACACTCTCTTACAATCGCACACACCCTTGCGACGGGTCATCTATCTGGCGTTCAGTTTCACAAGTCTAATCCTGAATGCATCGGAAGCGACCTTCCGAAAACAGTTTCCAGCAAGGAGTGCGACCCATGCGTCAGTTCACCAAGTTCATCGCCCCCGCCCTGATCGCCGTCACCGGCCTCGGCGCCATCGCCCCAGGCATCGCCGAGGCCGCGCCGAACCGCCACGTCCAGGCAGCCCGCCACTACGACATTCGCTCCGACATCCAGGGCCTGCGCGCCAATATCGACCGCGCCGCCGCCCGCCGGACGATCTCGCAGCGCGAAGCCTCGGGCCTGCGCCGCGATGTCGTCGATATCCAGCGCCTCTACGGCCAGTACTCGCGCGGCGGCCTCTCCGCGCAGGAGACCCGCATCCTCGGCAACCGCGTGAACAAGGTCTACGCCTCGCTGCGGATGGAGCGCCACGATTACGACCGCCGCCGCGGCTGATCGGCGACCGGGAACCCCAAGTCGCGGAATAATCCGGCAGCCTTTGCCGTAGCCCGCGGTTTCCCTCCCGGCAGAACAATCCCCCCACACAGGAATCCCCCCATGAACAAGCTGACCAAGATCATCGCCCCGGCCCTCGTCGCGCTGCTCGGCGGCGCCTCGCTGGCCCCTGCCGTCGCCGAGGCCGCACCCTACCACCACGACCAGCGCGACCATGCGCGCCGTGGCCACCACGCCCCGCCGCGCTACGTGAAGCATCACCGCGCTTCGAAGCACTACTGGCGCAATGACCGCCGCCACCACGACGACCGCCGCTATCGTTCGCGCTACGATCGCCATGACCGTTACGATCGTCGCCACCACTGATCGACCGGGCCGGTAACCCTGAATTCCGGCCCGCACACTCCCTAACGCGCCCGGCCGCAAGGACCGGGCGCGTTTTACATGGCGGTGCGAGCGCCTCGCAACAGCAACGATCGATCGTCAGGTCAATTCGAATTGAATGAAAATTTCATTCGAGGGGCGCAGCGAATCGCCCTGCCCCTTGAATTTCGCAAGGGCGGGGCCTAATCGCGCCTGATCATGACAACCGCACCGCGCACCCTCTACCAGAAGATCTGGGACGCCCACGTCGTCGACCAACGGGACGACGGCACCTGCCTCATCTATATCGACCGGCACATCGTCCATGAAGTGACGAGCCCGCAGGCTTTCGAGAGCCTTCGCGCCGCCGGTCGCCCGGTGCGTCGCCCCGATCTTACGCTCGCGGTGCCTGACCATAACCTGCCCACCACCGCGCGCCGCGACGCGAACGGCAACCGCGTGCCGATCGCCGATCCGCAGAGCGCCCAGCAGCTCGACATGCTGGAGAAGAATGCGCCTTCGTTCGGCATCCGCTACATCGGCGACGCCGATCCGGAACAAGGCATCGTCCACGTCGTCGGCCCCGAGCAGGGCTTCTCGCTGCCCGGCGCCACCATCGTCTGCGGCGACAGCCACACAGCCTGCAACGGCGGCCTGGGCGCGCTGGCCTTCGGCATCGGCACGTCCGAGGTCGAGCACGTGCTGGCCACCCAGACGCTGCTGCTCAAGCAGTCGAAGACCTTCGAGGTCCGGGTCGAGGGCACGCTCGGCGCCGGGGTCACCCCGAAGGACGTGATCCTGCACGTCATCGGCGTCATCGGCACTGCCGGCGGCACCGGCTACGTGATCGAGTACACCGGCAACGTCTTCCGCGAGATGTCGGTCGAAGGCCGCCTGACGGTATCGAACATGTCGATCGAGGGCGGCGCCCGCGCCGGTCTGGTCGCACCGGACGAGACGACTTTCGCCTACGTCAAGGGCCGCCCCTATGCGCCCAAGGGCGCGGACTGGGACAAGGCCGTCGCCTGGTGGAAGAGCCTGGCGACCGACGAAGGCGCGACGTACGACAAGTCCGTGTTCATCCGCGCCGAGGACATCCAGCCCACCGTGACCTGGGGCACCAGCCCTGAGGACACCTCCGGCATCGGCGGCGTCGTCCCCGCGCCTGAGGACTTCGCCGACGCCTCCAAGCGCGACGCGGTCAAGCACAGCCTCGACTACATGGGCCTGACGCCCGGCACGAAGCTGACCGACGTGGAAGTGCAGAACGTCTTCATCGGGAGCTGCACCAACAGCCGCATCGAGGACATCCGCGCCGCCGCCGAAGTGCTCAAGGGGCGCCACAAGGCCGACAACGTGAAGTGGGCGATCGTCGTCCCCGGATCGGGTCTGGTCAAGGCGCAGGCCGAGGCCGAGGGTCTGGACAGGATCATCATCGATGCGGGTCTGGAATGGCGCGAGCCGGGCTGTTCGGCCTGCCTTGCCATGAACCCCGACAAGGTGCCTGCCGGAGAGCGCTGCGCCTCCACCAGCAACCGCAACTTCACCGGCCGCCAGGGTCCGGGTGCGCGCACCCACCTGATGAGCCCCGCCATGGCCGCCGCCGCCGCCGTCACCGGCAAGCTGACCGACGTGCGCGACCTCGCGCCAATGACTGAACCGGCCTAAGCTGATAGGATCTCCCCCATGTCCAACGATTCCGACAACTCGCTCGCAGGCCGCGCCGCCATCGCCGCCGGTGCCGCCATCGGTTCGGCCGCCATCGCCGCTGCCCTGCTCTTCGTGAAGCGCCGCAGCGACCGCAAGAAGGCCGACGCGCAGCCGCCGAAGACCAACACGGCTCCGCACTTCCCGAGCGAGACGGACTGATGCAGGCGATCAACCACGTCGCCGGCAAGGCGATTCCGTTCGGCCGCAAGAACGTCGACACCGACGTCATCATCCCGGCGCACTGGCTCAAGACGATCACCCGCACGGGTCTCGGCAAGGGCGCGTTCGAATCGATCAAGCTGGAAGACGGCAACGTCTTCACCGACGAGCGCTGGGCCGGCGCGCCGATTCTCATCGCGGGTGATAACTTCGGCTGCGGCTCCAGCCGTGAGCACGCCGCCTGGGCGCTGCTCGACATGGGCGTGACTTGCGTGATCGCGCCGAGCTTCTCGGACATCTTCTCGGGCAACGCCTTCAAGAACGGCATCCTGACCGTGGCCCTGCCGCAGGAGGCGATCGATCGCCTGATGGAAGTGGCGCAGGACGAGACGATCGACATCGACCTCGACACGCAGTCGGTGACCACGCCGTTCCAGGATCGCTTCACGTTCGAGATCGATCCGTTCCGCAAGCACTGCCTGCTGAACGGCCTCGACGAAGTGGGCCTGACGATGGCGCAGGGCGAAACGATCTCGACCTACGAAGGCAAGGCACGCGAAACGCTGTCGTTCCTTGCCAGCCCGGTGCTGGCGGCCTGACCGCAAAATCCTCCCTGTTCCGAAGGAATGGGGAGGTGGCAGCCCGCAGGGCTGACGGAGGGGTCTTCTTCCCCTCCACCCCCGCCTGCGGCGGCGGTCCCCCTCCCCATCGCTTCGCGACAGGGAGGATTCTTCGCCTCTCGATCCATCGGTCGCTATTGCGAATCAAGGATTGCCCCGCAGCCCCGCGTTCCCTATCGGCATGGACAACGCTTTAACCCGAGGTTGTCCGATGACGAGTTTCCAGGACCGCGAGCGCGCCGAAGAAGCGAAGTTCGCTCACGACGCCGACACGCTGTTCCGCATCCAGGCCCGCCGCAACCGCCTCGTCGGTGAATGGGCGGCCGAACGCATGGACTTGTCGCAGGCCGAAACCGATGCCTATGCCAAGGCCGTCGTCCAGGCCGACTTCGAGGAAGCGGGCGACGAGGACGTCATCCGCAAGCTGCTGGGCGACCTGACCGCCGCCGGCGTCGATACCACCGAAGCGGAAGTGCGCGCCGCACTGGCCGCCAAGCAGGTCGAAGCGCGCCGCGCTTTCCTGGGCTGAGGACTATCCGATGGGCATGACCGCTACCGAAATCGAGACCATGATCCGCGCCGCGCTGCCGGACGCGGAAGTCACGATCACCGACCTCGCCGGGGACAACGACCACTACGCCGCGCACGTCGTCTCGGCCGCCTTCACGGGCCGCCCCCGCGTCGCGCAGCACAAGATGGTCTACGAAGCGCTGGGCGGCCGCATGGGCGGCGTCCTTCACGCCTTGCAACTCACCACCGCCGTCCCCAACTGACGCAAGCATACTACTCAAGGGTTTTACTGAAATGTCCGACGTCAATGCCCGTATCGGCGATATCGTAAAGAGCAACGACGTGGTCCTCTTCATGAAGGGCACCCCGCTGTTCCCGCAGTGCGGCTTCTCCAGCCGCGCGATCGCCATCCTCGAACACCTCGGCGTGCCTTACGAGACCGTCGATGTGCTACAGGACATGGAAATCCGCCAGGGCATCAAGTCCTACTCGGACTGGCCGACGATCCCCCAGCTCTACGTCAAGGGCGAGTTCCTCGGCGGCAGCGACATCATGATGGAGATGTACGAGGCCGGCGAACTGCACCAGCTCATGACCGACAGCGGGATCGCTGCGCAGGGCTGATCTGCCGACAGCACCGGATTACGAAGGCTCGGGAAGCGATTCCCGGGCCTTTTCATCGCCCGTCATCGCGGACCTGATCCGGGATCGCTGGCCGTGAACAGCGGCGCCTGCGTCAAGGCGCCTCGCGGCCTGCACCGGGCTAAAGACAGCCACCGGTACCGGACAAAGCTGGGACGACGAATGCCTGGATGTATGGGGAACCCCGGGGAGGCGGGGCCGGGAGACTGTCCGGCCCCGCCTCTATCGAGACTGCTTCTCTCGGGGTACGATACTTCATAAGCATGGCCTGTGCCAGTTCTGATTTTTCCCGAAAATCAGCCATTTCTTCGGTTCACGTGTCAGCGCGTGCGTCATGCCTTGTAAATTCTGCCGACACTGCCACCTGAGTCGCCTGGCGCTTTTCCGCTTGCGTGCCCCTTCCCCAGCGGCAAGATCGGCGGCAATGATCCAGACCGCTCCCTCCGACCAGCCGATGCCGACAGACGGCCCCGCCGTCGTCCCTGCCGCCACCGTGGTGGTGTTCCGCCACGCCGCCGACGGCGGACCGCCCGAACTGCTGATGCTCCAGCGCTCGGACGGCATGCGCTTCGCGGGCGGAGCGGCGGTGTTTCCCGGCGGCCGCGTCGATCCCGCAGACCGCGAACTCGCCCGCCGCCTGCTGCCCGGCGAATCGGAGGAGATCGCCTCCGCCCGCATCGCCGCGATCCGCGAGACGCTGGAGGAAGCGGGCCTCATGATCGCCACCCGCGCCCCCGTCACCGCCCGCGAAGCCGCAGAAGCGCGGGCGATGCTGCTGGAGGTCGGCCGGCTCGACACCGTGCTGGAGCGCTTCGGCTGGGAACTGGACCCGCAGGCGCTGACCTTCTTCGCGCACTGGTGCCCCTTGTGGGAGAAGGCCTTCGACACGCGCTTCTTCGTCGCCGACATCGGCACCGGCGCGGTGGACGTCACGGTCGATGCCACCGAGAACTCGCGCCTGTTCTGGGCGAGCGCCGCCGATGCTCTGGCGATGGCCGATCGGGGCGAGATTTCGGTGATCTTTCCGACCCGCCGCAATCTCGACCGCCTTGCGCAGTACGCCGATCATACCGAAGCGCTGGCCGACATCGCCGCCCACCCCGTCGTCCGCATCCACCCCGAGTTGGAAATGCGCGAGGACGGCGAATGGCTCGTCATCCCTGCCGGGCTCGGTTATCCGGTGCTGGGCCAGCTCAAGGCGACGGTGCGGCGCGGTTAGGTCAGGCCGGTACGGCGGTCGGCTCCTGCCCTTTCGCACCACCCGCGGCGTAAAGACCGAGCGCGACCGCTGCCGCAAAGAACACGGCTATCGCCACGATCGCACCGTCGTAACTGCCGGTGACCGAATGGACCCGCGCCGCTCCCACGACGGCGACCGCGATGAACGGCAGCCCGATCAGCGTGTTGAGCCCAAAGCCCCGGCTGTAGCTCGCCTGTCCGAACGAATCGGTCAGCCCCTTGCCCAGCGTCGGGATCGCGCCCGCGCCGTGCATGCCGATGAGGCCGATCAACAGGGCCGCCATCCAGAACGGCGGGTGCTGCAACAGCAGAGTCCACAGCACTGCACAGTCGAAACCGATGAGCGCCAGCGCCCTCGCCCCGCCGATGCGGTCGGCGATCCAGCCGAACAGTATCGAGCCGGCAATCCCGACCAGCGACATGATCGACTGCAGCAGCGCCGCCTCGGGCCGGGTGAAGCCCCAGGAAAGCCCCATAGGCACCAGCAGCGAGCCCAGCAGCACCGAACTCGTCATGCTGGCCACCGCCGCCAGCGAGATCGCCCAGAAGCGCGGCCGCGCGAGCAGTTGCGCGACGCTGAACGATCCGTCGGCGGTGCGCTTCGCATCGGGTTCGGGCGCCAGCGTCTCGGTATGCCCCGGCGGGTGATCGATCGCCAGCAGCGCCAGCGGCAGCAGCAGCGCCGCCGCGATCAGGCCGATGGACAGGTAGATCACGCTGGGCGAGACGACGGAAAGCGCCCGCTCCAGTGTCCACGGCACCACCGCGATCACCACCGGCAAGTGGACGATACCCAGCGCCAACCCGCGATTGCGGTTGAACCAGCGTCCCACCAGCGTCGCCGGGCCGATCGATCCGGCGAGGCTCAGCGCAGGGCCGAAGCAAAGCCCGTAAGCCAGCAGGTAAAGCGCATAACTCTGCGTCCATGCCAGCGTGAGATAGCCCGCCACCGTCAGCAGCGCACCGACGAGCAACAACAGGCGGAGCGAAACCTTCGCGATCAGCACGCCCACGAAAGGCGCGAGCACCGACGAGCCCACCAGCACCAGCGGGATGCCCGCCGCCGCCTCTTCCGCACTGACGCCGAGGCGTTGCTCGACCGAGGCCAGCATCAGCCCGAACGAGCCCATGACGGTGCCGATCACCATGTTGTGCGACACGCCCGCGATCACGCCCATGCGTACCGCAAGCGGATGGTTGGGAGCATCGCTCCCCGTTCCGACAGGTGCTGCCAAGCGCTCTCTCCCGATGCCTGAACCCAATGTTCCTGGCGTGCCGGCGATTGCATGCCGGTCTGTTTGCAAGAGAGTGCGGGGCTGCCGCTCGGCTTGGCCAGAACTTTCCGGCCGGATGAACGAGAATTCGCCGGGGCGACGTTATCGCTCAGACGCTGGCGTGCGATCCGTGCGTTGCGGCGATGTGCTCGAGCACCGGGCCGTAGAGCGGACGGTCAAACTCGACCCCGGCAAGGTCGCTGCTGACCCAGCGCACCACGCCCGACATGCCTTCCATCCCCTTGGGCCGCACGATCAGGCGCGCGCCGACGCGGAAATAGATGCCGCGCATGCGCAGGCAGCAGCCCTCCACCGAGATGTCGGAAATCTCGCCGTCATCCCGCAGACCGCTCTGCGTGCGGCACTGAACGGCCAGCGCGACGGAGCGTCGCTGCGATCGCCGGGGAAGAACGGTGCGGGTCATGAGCGGGAGAATACAACCGATCGGTTTATGATCGCTTAAACTTCATCGCGCGCCCGTTCGAACACGGTTCGAACTCAATCCGGGAAGCAGGGCGACCATTTCCGAAGACAATGGCGCGCCCGACAGGGTTCGAACCTGTGACCCCAAGCTTAGAAGGCTCGTGCTCTATCCAGCTGAGCTACGGGCGCGCGCCGGATTTCCCATAGCGTGGTTACCGCGCGGCGCAAACCGCTGGCAGCGCAAACTTGTGCTTTGCGCTGCAGCAAAGCCACGTTACGCACAGGCAATGACCGCCGCTACCGACGCTCCATCGCCTCTGTCCCGCCCCTTGTCACGCATCGACGGCCTTACCGGCGCCCGTCGGCACTTCCGCTATTTCGACTACGTGATGGCGGCCTTCGTCGCGATCCTGCTGCTGTCGAACCTGATCGGTGCGTCCAAGCTGGCGAATATCGGCGGCGTGACGTTCGGCGCGGGCATCCTGTTCTTCCCCGTCAGCTACGTCATCGGCGACGTGCTGACCGAAGTGTACGGCTATGCCAATGCCCGCCGCTGCGTCTGGGCGGGCTTCTTCGCGATGATCTTCATGGCCTTCATGAGCTTCGTCGTCGTCGCCATGCCGCCGGATTCCGGCTGGACCGGACAGGCCGCCTACGAAGCGGTATTCGGCTCGACCTGGCGCATCGTCCTCGCCTCGCTGACCGCGTTCTGGGCGGGTGAGTTCGTCAATTCCTTCGTCCTCGCCAAGATGAAGCTGATGACCGGCGGCAAGCACTTGTGGATGCGTACCATCGGCTCGACGGTGGTGGGACAGGCCGCCGACAGCGCCCTGTTCTATCCCATCGCCTTCCTCGGCACCTGGACGCACGAGCAGGTGCTGACCGTCATGGTCACCAACTGGGGCATGAAGGTGCTGTGGGAAGCGGTGCTGACGCCGGTAACTTACGTTGTC
>Ga0308171_1003155_pt1 | contig 15556 bp, 8 predicted proteins | sample PhyGR1_FD_202135 | JGI IMG/M metagenome (GOLD analysis project Ga0308171, IMG submission 202135) | Phyllosphere microbial communities from UC Gill Tract Community Farm, Albany, California, United States - DLSLSG.R1 | ecosystem: Host-associated > Plants > Phyllosphere > Unclassified | place: USA... | reverse complement strand
GCAGGGCATCGTCCTGATGCAGCGCGGCGCCCAGTCGATGCCGACGATCAAGGCCGTGCAGGCCGAGGTCGCCAACATCAACGACAGCGGCATCCTGCCCCCCGGCGTCCATCTGGAGCGGATCTATGACCGGTCCGACCTGATCAACCTGACCATCCACACCGTCATGGAAAACATGGTGGTCGGCATCCTGCTGATCTTCGCGTTGCAGTGGCTGTTCCTCGGCAATCTGCGCTCGGCGATCATCGTGGCGGCGACCATTCCCTTCGCGCTGGCTTTCGCGATCCTGATCCTGGTGTTGCAGGGGGAGAGTGCGAACCTGTTGTCGGTGGGTGCGCTCGACTTCGGCCTGGTCGTCGATGCCTGCGTCATCATGGTGGAGAATATCTTCCGCCACATGGTCGAACGCTCCGCCGCCGTGGAGAACGGCCAGGGCCGCTACACCATGGCCAGCCGCTTCGGCGCGGTCCTGGGCGCGTCGAGCGAGGTCAGCCGCGGCATCTTCTTCGCCGCCGCGATCATCATCGCCAGCTTCCTGCCGCTGTTCACCCTGACCGGCGTCGAGGGGCACATCTTCGGCCCGATGGCCAAGACCTATGCCTATGCGATCAGCGGCGGCCTGCTGGCGACCTTCACCGTCGCGCCGGTGCTCGCCACCCTGCTGCTGCCCGACAAGCTGGCCGAGACCGAGACGTTCATCGTCGGCAAGCTGCGCCGCGTCTATGAACCCGCCGCGTCCTTTGCCCTGCGCAACAAGATCGTGGCGATCGGCGGTGCGGTGCTGATGATGGGTCTGGCCGTGGTCGGCGTGCGCTCGCTGGGCATCGAGTTCCTGCCGCACCTCGAAGAAGGAAACATGTACATCCGCGCCACCCTCCCCTCCTCGATCAGCCTGGAGGCGGGCGAGAAGGTGACCAACGAGGTGCGCAAGATCATCGCCAGCTATCCGGAGACCACGGCGGTCCTGTCCGCCCATGGCCGCCCGGACGACGGCACCGATGCGACCGGCTTCTTCAACGTCGAATTCTTCGTGCCGCTCAAGCCCTTCGACACTTGGCCGTCAGGCGTGACCAAGGAGAAGCTGATCGACGAATTGTCGACCAAACTCCGCAAGAAATATCCCGGCGTCGACTTTTCCTTCTCACAAATCATCGAGGATAACGTCGAGGAAGCCGCCTCGGGCGTGAAGGGCGCCAATTCGATCAAGCTGTTCGGCCCCGACCTGGTCACGCTGGAAAAGCTGGCCAACCAGATCAAGGGACAGATGGCCAAGGTGAAGGGCATCGAGGATCTCGGCGTGTTCGAGATTCTGGGCCAGCCGACCGTGCGGATCGATGTCGATCGCGCCAAGGCCGCCCGCTACGGCCTGACGCCCGACGACATCAACCAGACGGTGGCCGCCGCCATCGGTGGCCAGTCGACCGCCGATCTGTACGAACCCGGCACCGACCGCCACTTCCCGATCATCGTGCGGCTAAAGCCCGCCCAGCGCGACTCGCTGGAATCGGTGCGCAACATCACGATCGGCGCGCCCTCGCCCGACGGCAACGGGACCATCCAGGTGCCGCTGTCGGAGGTCGCCAACGTCAAGCTCACCAGCGGTGCCTCGTTCATCTATCGCGAGCATCAGGAACGCTACGTCCCGATCAAATTCTCGGTGCGTGGCCGCGATCTGGGCGGCGCGGTCGAGGAAGCGCGCGCGCGGATCAACCAGAATGTACACCTGCCGCCGGGCTATCATCTGGAATGGGCGGGCGAACTGGACAACCTGAAGAACGCGATCGCCCGTCTGGAGATCGTGGTCCCGATCAGCCTCGTGCTCATCCTGCTGCTGCTCTACGCCAATTTCGGCTCGATGCGGGACAGCCTGCTTGCCTTCTCCGCGATCCCGATGGCGATCGTGGGCGGGGTGCTGGCGCTGGCCCTGACCGGCACGGCGTTCAGCATCTCGGCGGCGATCGGCTTCGTGGCCTTGTTCGGCATCGCGGTGATGGACGGCATCCTGGTCGTCACCACCTTCAACAACGCCATCGACGAGGGTGCCCCGCGCGAAAATGCGTTGGCCACCACCGTCAAGAACAGCCTGCGCCCCGTGGTCATGACCTGTCTGGTCGCCGCCATCGGCCTGCTGCCCGCCGCCCTGTCGCATGGGATCGGCAGCCAGGTGCAGAAGCCGCTGGCGCTGGTCGTAGTCGGCGGCATGACGCTGGCCCCGGTGCTGATCCTCTTGGTCCTGCCGGTGCTGATCAGCCGCTATTCGACGCGCCTGCCGCTGTCGCAGCGCAAGAAGAAGCATGACCCGATGGTCGACGACCAGGGCGACACCACCACCTCTGACTCCGGAATCCCGGCATGAAGCGTTTCCTGACCCTGCCGCTGCTGGCGTGCGTCTCTGCCTGCGCGGTCGGCCCGCGCGACCTGGACGCCCATGTCAGCCTGCCGCCCATGGCCCCGGCGCCGGTGATCGCACCGGCCAGCGGCCCGGCGCAGACGGTGTCCGCCACCGTCGCACCCGAATGGTGGCACGCCTTCGGCAATGCCCAGCTCGACGCGCTGGTCGCTGAGGCGCTGGCGCACAACAATGACGTGGGCGTCGCCGAAGCCGCACTGCGCCAGGCGCGCGAGCAGGCGCTGGCGACCAAGGGCAACCTGCTGTTCCCGCAGGGCGGGCTGAGCTACAATGTGCAGCGGACCCGGGTGTCCAACGCCTTGTCCCCGGCGGTCGCCAACCAGAACCAGCAGCTCTACACGCTGCACACCGCGCAGGTCAGCGTGTCCTATGACCTGGACGTGTTCGGCGGCAACCGCGCGCAGGTCCGCTCGGCCAAAGCGCAGGCCAAGGTGCAGCGGCATCAGCTGGACGCCGCCCGGATGACGGTGGCGGCGAACCTCGTCACCGCGCTGATCGAGCGGGCGAGCCTGGCCGAACAGGTCGCCGCCGCGCAGACCGCCGTGACCGTCAACCGCGACATCCTGGCCGCGCTGCAACAGCGTCAGCGGCTGGGCGCGGTGGGCGCGTCCGACGTGGCGACGCAACAGGCTGCGCTCGCCACCGCCGAGGGAGCCCTGCCGCCGCTGGTCCGTGCCGAAGCGGCGCAGCGCACGGTGATCGCAACGCTGCTCGGCCGTCCGGCCGGCTCGGCGCTGCCGCCGCTGCCTGAACTGGCGCAACTCTCGCTGCCGACCGCGCTACCCGCGATCGTACCGTCCGAGCTGGTCCATCGCCGCCCCGACGTGCTGGCCGCAGAAGCCCAGTTGCAGGGTGCGGGTGCCGATGTCGGCGCCGCGATCGCCGCACGCCTGCCCAGCATCCAGCTATCGGCCAATGCCGGTGGCTCGGCGCAGGATTTCGGGGACATGTTCAAGAGCGGCAACCCCTTCTGGGCGCTGCTCGGCGGCATCACCCAGCCGCTGTTCCACGCCAATGCGTTGCGTCACCAGCAAAAGGCGGCGGAAGCGGCGCTGGAAGGGGCCAAGGCGCAGTATCGCGGGGCGGTCCTCCAGGCGTTCGGCGATGTCGCCGATACGCTGACCGGGCTGACCACCGACGCACAGGCGCTGGACGCGGCGCAGCGGGCGAGCAACGCGGCGGGCCAGGCGCTGACCTTTGCCCGGCGGCAGTTGGCGCTGGGCGATGTCGGGACGTTACAACTGCTGAACGCGACCGCCACGGAGGCGCAGGCCCGCGCGCAGTTGATCCAGGCCAAGGCCGCCCGGATGACCGACACCGTCGCGCTGTTCCAGGCGGCCGGGGGGCCGGTTACGGGGTCGTGAGGGTTTGGGGATGGGCTGCTCGGCTCACCCTTCCATTCAGCCTGAGCGAAGTCGAAGGCCAAGGGATTCGCAGAGTGACGCCTCATTCCTCCCCTGCAAGGGGAGGTGGCAGGCCGAAGGCCTGACGGAGGGGTGTCCCGCTGGGTTGGAGCAGCCCGCCATCGCGACCGGTGACACCCCTCCACCAGCTTCGCTGGTCCCCCTCCCCTTGCAGGGGAGGAATTGGTCAACCCCTACCACCCCGGCGAAGGCCGGGGCCCAGTTACCATGTCGTTGAAGGTGCGCTGCGGCGGCCCGTGGGAGGCAATGGCATCCCATACTCGACAGCACACCGGAACTGGACCCCGGCCTTCGCCGGGGTGGGGCTATGGGAGAGGCTCTTCCGCGCACTTAGGCGGACGGGTTTCCATGGCCTTCGACTTCGCTCAGGCGGAACGGAGGTAGGGAGTAAGAAAAAAGGGAGAGGACCTTTGCCCTCCCCCGAATCAGAACAGCCTGGTCAGCAGGTAGAACCCGGCCCCCATCGCGGCGGAGGCCGGGATGGTGATGATCCAGGCGATCACCACATTGCCCGCCACGCCCCAGCGCACTGCCGAGGCGCGACGTGCCACGCCTGCGCCGATGATCGAGCCGGTGATGGTGTGCGTGGTCGACACCGGGATGCCCAGCGCCGAGGCGCAGAAGATCACGATCGAGCCCGCCGTCGAGGCGCTGAACCCCTGATGCTGCGACAGCTTGGTGATGCGGCTGCCCATCGTCTCGATGATCTTCCAGCCGCCGGTCATCGTACCCAGCGCCATGGCGACATAGCAGGAGATGGCGACCCAGTGCGGCACCTCGAACGGGCCGGTCAGGCGGCCGGTCGAATAGAGGAGGACGGTGATGATGCCCATCGTCTTCTGCGCATCGTTCAGGCCGTGGCTGAGCGAATAGGCCGCCGAGGAGACGAGGTGCAGCGCGCGAAAGCTGCGCTCCGCCTGGCCCGCCGTCGAGCGGCGCAGCGCCCAGCTGCTCAGCAGCATGACCAGCATCGCCAGCATCATGCCCAGCAGCGGCGACAGGACGATGGCGAGGAGCGTCTTGTTGAGACCCGCCCACTGGACCGCCCCCATGCCCGCATGGGCAACGCCGGCACCGACCAGCCCGCCGACCAGCGCGTGGCTGCTCGACGACGGAATACCGCGCAGCCAGGTGATGACGTTCCACGCCATCGCCCCACCCAACGCGCCGAAGATGACGGCGGGCGTCACCACGTCCTGGGCGATCAGGCCCTTGCCGACCGTCTCCGCCACCTTGTGCAGGCTGGGGAAGGCGACGGTCAGGAAATAGGCCGCGAAGTTGAAGAAGGCGGCAAAGCCCACGGCCGCGACCGGCGACAACAGCCGGGTCGCGACCACCGTGGCGATCGAATTGGCCGCATCATGCAGGCCGTTGAGATAATCGAAGGCCAGCGCGACCAGGATCAGGCCGGCCAGCAATGGAAAGGCGAGTTCGTGCATGACCCCGCGCCTCAGGCGTGATCGATGACGATGCCGTCGATCTCGTCGGCGACATCCTCGAACGCGTCGAGGATGCGCTCCAGATGCTTGTACACTTCCTTCTCGATGACGAAGCGCAGCGTGTCGCGCTCGCCGCATTCGCCCAGCGTGCGCTTCAAGCCTGCGGCATGCATCTCGTCGGCGCGGCCCTCCAGGCGGACCAGTTCCTCGGTCAGCGCGTGCAGGCGGTCGCCGTTGCGCGCGACGTCGCGCATCAGCGGCATCGCCTCGACGGTCAGCCGGGCCGCCTCGACCGCGACGGCCGCCATCTCGCGCATTTCGGGCGCGAAGCTGGTCAGGCGGTACAGGCCGATCGCGGTGGCGGCGGCGTGCATCTCGTCGATGGTGTCGTCCATCGAACCGATCAGCGAGGTGATCGAGGCGCGGTCGAACGGCGTCAGGAAGGTCGACCGGACCGAGGTCAGCACCTGGCGGGTGATCTCGTCGGCGTCATGTTCGCGCGCGGCGACGACCGCGATTTCGTCGGCGGTGTGGCCCTTGGCGTCGAAAAGACGGACGGTGGCCTCCGCCCCCGCCAGGATGGTGGCGGCTTGCGCCTCGAACAGCTCGAAGAAATTCCCCGTCTTCGGCAGGAGGCGTTGGAACCAGGCGAACATCAGTCGGTAAACCCCGATAGTGATCCGAAACCGTGCGCGGTCTTCGTCCATGGCCGATCGGGCCACGGCGAAACGCCGGACCGCGACATGGTCATGAACCCAGGGTGGCACGAATGTCGCCCCCCTGACCAGTCGCGGTCCCCCCGTCAAGCAAAACGCTGTTACACCAATGTGACACCCGGGTCACCAGCCGCGGTCACGGCAGGACCGGCGGCTGATAGGGCAAGGTGAAGGACAGCGCCCATAACAGGAACAGCACGACCGGCAGGTGGACGAGCAGTTGGAGGAAGCTGAACCCCACGATGTCGCGCGCCTTCAGCCCCAATATGCCGAGCAAGGGCAGCATCCAGAACGGGTTGATGAGGTTGGGCAATGCCTCCGCCGCGTTATAGATCTGCACCGCCCAGCCGAGATGGACGTGCAGCTCGTTGGCCGCCTGCATCACATAGGGCGCCTCGAGCAGCCACTTGCCGCCGCCCGAGGGCACGAAGAACCCCAGGATCGCCGAATAGGCGCCCATGGTCAGCGGGAAGGTCGCCGCCGTGTTCAGCGCGACGAAGGCGTGCGCGATCTGGTCGGCGACGCCGATCCCCGCCGCATTCTTCGCGCCGGTCAGCATCGCGGCGATCGCGGCGTAGAAGGGATATTGGATCAATATGCCCGCCGTCGCCGGGACCGCGCGGGCCAGCGCGATCAGGAAGCGCTTGGGCCGCCAGTGCAGCACCAGTCCCGCCATCAGGAACAGGAAGTTGTAGGTGTTCAGGTTGGAAATCGCGACCATCCAGTCCTGGCGCGCAAACTCCTGCACCAGCCAGCCCACCGCCAGCAGCCCGATCAGGACGGTCACGAGCGGCGCGTGCTCCAGCCACTCGCCCGGCTGGGTGCGCGGGGGCAGCGCGTCGTCCTCGCGCGCCGGGTCGATCCCCATGTCCTGCGCGGTGACCGCCGCCTCGCGACCGGGGGCGGAGGCCATGGCGATGACGGTCGACAGGACGACCAGCACGGCTGCGATCAGCATCGACTGCCACAGGAAGATCGTCTGGCTGAACGGAATGACGCCGGTGATCGGCAGCAGCGCCGGGGGAAGGCTGGCCGGGTTCGCCTGCAACTGCGCCGCCGAGGAGGACAGGCCCATCGCCCAGGTCGCGCCCAGCCCCAGATACGCCGCCGCCCCCGCCGCCCGGTAATCCATGCGCAGGTCGGTCCGACGGGCACAGGCGCGCGCCAGCAGACCGCCGAAGATCAGGCTCAAGCCCCAGCTGACCAGCGACGACAGCATCGTCGCCAGCGCGATCATCCCGATCGCGCCCCGCGCGCTGCGCGGTCGCTGCGCCAACCAGTCGATCAGCCGCTGCACCGGCGCGGAAGTGGCGACGACATATCCCCCGATCGTCACGAACGCCATCTGCATGGTGAAGGGAATGAGCGTCCAGAAACCGTCGCCGAAGCTCTTGGCCACCGCCGGGACCGGGGCTCCGTTGGCCAGCGCCGCGACGGCCACGACGACGACCGCGATCACGACGAAGATGAAGGCATCGGGAAACCACCGTTCGGCCCAGCCGGTGAAACGCAGCGCGATCCGCGCCAGCACGCCCTCCCCCGCCGCCGCGCCTGCCGCCGCCGAATGCGTTCGTCCGTCCGCCATGCCGCTCCCCTTATCGTTGCACCGTCGAAACGGCCGCCGCTTCAGAATGCGGCAAGGCGCGGCATGTTGCACGGCCCTGTCGGTGCGATTTCGCGCCGTACTGTGGCACGCCCGCATCACCTCTGTCACGCGAGCGCCATAATGCGCCCCTAACCGCCCGCCTTACCGGGAGAATAGCAATCAGTCGGGCGGCACGTACCGCCCGCCGGAAGCGTGGGGAATATATGAAGTCCGTTATCAAGACCGCGGCGCTGCTGGGCGCCGCGTGGGGTACGCTGGCCGCCGTTCCGGCCATGGCGCAGACCGCCGACCAGGGCGCGGCCACCGCCGCCGCCCCCGCAGAGCCGCAGAGCGAGCAGCAGGGCCTGGGCGACGTCGTCGTCACCGCCGAGCGCCGCTCGGAAAGCCTGAACCGCGTGCCGGTGTCGGTCGGCGTGGTCAGCGGGTCGAACCTGCGCACCTTCCAGCAGGGCGGCGAAGACATTCTGGCGCTGTCGGGTCGCGTCCCCGGCCTCTATGCCGAGACGACGACCGGCCGTATCTTCCCGCGTTTCTATATTCGCGGCCTGGGCAACATCGACTTCTATCTTGGCGCGTCGCAGCCCGTCTCGATCATCCAGGATGACGTCGTCCTGGAGCATGTCGTGCTGAAGTCGAACCCGGTGTTCGACGTCGACCAGGTCGAAGTGCTGCGTGGGCCGCAGGGCTCGCTGTTCGGTCGCAACACGACCGCCGGCATCATCAAGTTCGACACGATCAAGCCGACCCAGAGCTTCCAGAGCCGCGCGACCGCCTCGATCGGCAGCTACAACACGATCAGCATGGACGCCGGTGTCGGCGGCCCGCTGGTCCGCGACGTGCTGGCCTTCCGCCTGTCGGCTTTGGTCCAGCACCGCGACAACTGGGTCGACAACACCTATGCGGGCACCAGCCTCGACGGCACGCTGACCCCGAAGAACAACGCGATGGGCGGCTTTACCGAGCGCGACGTGCGCCTGCAGCTGCTGTTCACGCCGACCGACACGCTGTCGTTCAACCTGTCGGGCCATGCCCGCTGGTATGACGGTACCTCGACGCTGTTCCATCGCGGCGCCCTGACGAAGGGTTCGAACGACGCCTCGGCCGAGCCGCGCGATCGCGTCGCCTATGACGAGGGTCAGAACAATCCGCAGTCCTACGAGACGCAGGGCACCTCGCTGCGCGCCGCCTGGAACCTGGGCGCGGCCGAGCTGACCTCGATCACCGCCTATGAAACGACGGCGGGCTTCAGCAAGGGCGACACCGACGGCGGCGCGGCGGCGAACTTCCCGCTCAATGGCGCCCCCAATGGCTATGGCCTGAGCCAGGGCCAGATCCGTGGCCTGGACCAGTGGACGCAGGAAGTCCGCCTGGCCTCGACCGGCAGCGGCCCGTTCAAGTGGCAGGTCGGCGGCATTTATTTCGACAGCCGCGACATCACCGACTTCTATCAGCGCCGCTTCTTCCTGCTGCCCGCCTACAACCCCGCGGCACCGGGCAACGGCAACACCAACAACCCGGACAACTGGGTCCGCCTGCACAACGTCAACACCTCGTGGGGTGCGTTCGGGCAGGTCAGCTATCAGGCGACCGACCGCCTGACCCTGACCGCCGGTGGCCGGATCAGCGAGGACACCAAGCGCACCCAGCTTCTGAAGGCGCCGGGCCGCCCCGATGGCGGCGTGGTCTATCGCGGTCGCCGCGATGTGCGCCTGTCGGACACTCAGCCGAGCTGGGACCTGTCGGCGATGTATGAGGTCAATCCGAACCTGAACGTCTATGTCCGCGCGGCGCAGGGCTTCCGTGGCCCGACGATCCAGGGCCGCTCGGCCGTGTTCAACTCGGACTTCTCGACCGCCGGTTCGGAAACGAACCTGTCGTTCGAGACCGGCTTCAAGTCGAAGCTGTTCGACAACACGCTGCGCCTGAACGCCGCCGCCTTTGCGTACCGGGTGAAGAACATCCAGCTGAACGGCAACGACTCGGACGGCAACGGCGTGCTGCTCAATGCCGACAAGGCGGTCGCCTATGGCCTGGAAGCCGATGCCGAATGGCTGCCGGTGCGCAACCTGGCGCTGTCGGCGGGTGTCAGCCTGCTCCACTCGGAAATCCGCGACCGCAACGTCAGCGTCCAGACCTGCGGCCTGAACAGCGTGATGGTCTGCACCGTGCTGAACGGCCCGGTCACGACCCGCACGATCTTTGGCGCCAAGGCGTTCTTCGTGCCGATCAACGGCAACCCGCTGCCCAACGCGCCGGAATATAACGTCAACCTGGCGGCCAAGTACGACATGCCGCTGGCCGACGGCGGCAAGGCGTTCATCACGACCGACTGGAACCTGCAGGGTTACACGAACTTCGTCCTCTACCGGACCAAGGAGTTCACCTCGAACGGCAATTTCGAGGGCGGCCTGAGCGTCGGCTACTCGGCGCCGGGCGACGCCTGGAGCCTGTCGGTCTTCGCGCGCAACATCACGAACGAGAAGAATCTCAAGGGCGTGATCGAAAACTACATGGCGGCCGTGTTCAACGAACCGCGCATCATCGGTGTCTCGTTCAGCGGCAAGTATCGCTGATCGGTGTAACCGGTTGATCGGAAAGGCCCGTCCCTCAAGTTGAGGGGCGGGCTTTTTTATGGGGCGGTGCAAGTCCCCCACGCCGTTCTGCTTGAGCGCAGTCGAAGGCCAAGGACGAACACTCGCCAAGCCGCCATTCCATCCCGTGCGCGTCGACTTCGCTCAGCATGAACGGCGGCGGGAATGCTCCCCAACCCCCGTTCAGCCTGAGCGAAGTCGAAGGCCACGCCCCTTACCCCCCACCCCTCGCGCGCCCATGCCGCTCGGCATGGGCGAGCAGCGTGTCCAGGTCCTCGCGCGCGATATCGAAGCTCTCATGCATGTCCGCCAGCGCGGCATCGACATCCTCCGGCCGAATACGCGCGGCATCGCCCACTGGCGGGGCGAGTGCCGGTTCGTGCGGATAGCTGCGCCCGGTCGCGCGGTGGAAGAACATGCCCAGTGCCACCAGCGCGATCGAGTTGATCGCCACCGGCGCAAAGGCAAAGGCAAAACCCGCCGCATGGATTCCCTGACTGCCGATGACGGCGGTCAGCGCCGCCGCCCCGCCCGGCGGGTGCAGGCAACGCGCCAGCGACATGACCAGGATCGCACCTCCGACTGCACACCCCGCCGCCAGCGGCAGCGAGGGGATCGCCTGGAACATCGCCACCCCGACCAGGCTCGACAGGACATTGCCGCCGACGACCGACCAGGGCTGGGCCAGCGGACTGGCGGGCACGGCGAAGACCAGCACCGCCGAGGCGCCCAGAGGTGCGACGATGATCGGCAGATCCGGGCCCAGCGGGGGCAGGCCGCCACAGACGATGATGGTCAGCGCGATACCGACGACCGCGCCGACACAGGCGATGAGGCGACCGGACAGCGTGGCTCCGGCGAGCAGGGGTTGGAAGAAGCGCATGATGGGTTTCGTGGTTGGGGGGACAATGATCGTCACGCAAGCACTTCGGCACCGACCTGCAACTCCCCTGCCGGGAGGGGCGTGTTTTTTGGCAGCAGGGAGCGCGCCTCAGACCTCGGCCAGGAAGACCACGCCGGGGATTGCGATGCTCCGGCCGGTCGGGGTCAGGCGGCCATCCGGGGCGATGCGGAACGCCGCGACCGTCCCCGACCGCTCGTTCGCCACCAGCATCTCCCCCCGCCCCTCGCGCAGCAGGAAGAAGCGCGGCCAGGGGCCGCCGGTCGGCACATGCTGCACCAGACGGGGTTCGCCCTTTGCATCCAGGGCGAAGACGGTGATGACGTCGGTCCCGCGATTGGAAACATAGAGCGTCCGCCCCGCCCGATCGATCGCGAGATGCGCCGCATAGGAGGCGGGGCCGCCTTCGGGCACCAGCATCCGCTCGCCGACCGTGCGGAACCGGCCATCGGGCAGCGCATCGAGCACGAACAGCCGGGTCTGCAACTCGCAGGCGACATAGGCGCGCGGCAGGGTCGGGTGGCGGACCATGTGGCGCGGCCCCGCCCCGGCGGGTGCTACCCACGCGGTGACCGGCTCGGCCAGCGTGCGCGCGACGGGATCGAAGCGATAGGCGAAGATCGCATCCGCCCCCAGGTCGACCGAATGCAGCCAGCGCCGGTCGGGGCTGAACCCCACCCAATGCGCGTGCGGCCCGGCCTGACGCTCGGTATTGGGGCCCTTGCCCTGATGCTGGAAGACCCTGGCTTCGCCGGGTGCGCCGGTCTTGCGATCGAGCTGGTAGAAGGCGACCGATCCGCTGGAATAATTGGCGACCGCCAGGCAGGCGGAGGCGCGGTCGAGCGCGACGTGGCATGGGTCCGCCCCGCCGGTCGTGGCATAACCACGCGACCGCCAGCCGGGGCCATAGCCGGTCACCTGCCCCTGGGCCTGTTCGCGCAGCAGGTAGAAGGCGCCGCCGGGCCCGTTGCCGACGCCGTAGGAGGCGTTGACGATCCCCGTCACCGGCGCGCCCACCCGGCCATCGACGATGGGGTACAGCCCCTTGCCGCCCTCGTTGGCATAGGTGCCCGCGATCAGCCGGTCGCCGCCCGGCAACCGCGCCATCGCCGGGGCGATCGCCGTGCTCAGCCCGATCGCCGCTGCGCCCGCCACTACCTCACGCCGTGTCGTCGTCATCCACCCGCCCCTTTCGCCACCGCCTTGAACGCGAAAGGGGCGGGAAGGCAATCGCCTTCCCGCCCCCTCCTGCTCACGATGCGGTCAGTCGATCAGATCGCGACCACGCCGCCGTCATTCTTGGTGATGACGATGGTCGCCGAGCGCGGGCGGATGGTCGCCGACGCGCTGCCGCCCTGACTGTCGGGCCAGTTGCTGGTCGGGGCCGCCGGGGTGCTGGCATCCTCACCCGGATGCTGGATGTTGACGAACACCGAGGTGCCGTCCGGCGTCGAGTGGATGCCGGTGATCTCGCACTGCTTCGGGCCGACCAGGAAGCGCTTCAGCGTGACGCCGGGCGCCTTGCCGATGCGGGTGGTGACGGTCGCCGACGACCCGCCCGCGCTGCTGGTCACCGAACGCGTGCCGCCATCGCCGACCCGGCCGGGGATCGCGGCCAGCATCATGCAGTTGGTGACGTCGGTAAAGGCACCGTCATCGGTCTGGATCCACATCACCGGTGTCTGCTGGCCCGCGACGTTGCTCGGCAGGCTGAACCACAGCCCGTCGGGCGACGAGAAGTCGTTGGTCGCGTCCAGCCCCGACAGGTTGATGTTGGTCGGGTCCAGGTCCGCGCCCGCGCCAAAGGCATAGACGTCCCAGGTGAAGCTGGTCGCCTCGGTCGTGTCGTTCGTCTCGCGTAGGCGGATGATATGGCCGTTGCGGTTGCCGACCGAGGTCGAGGGCGGATCGACATAGGCGCGCGGGTTGGCCGCATCGACACCGGTCAGGCTGCCCGAGGCGACCGGACGGCGCGAGGCGTTGTTGGTCAGCGTGCAGTACATCTCGCCGGTCGCCGGGTTGACGGCGGTCCATTCCGGCCGGTCCATCTTGGTCGCGCCCAGCACATCGGCGGCCAGACGCGTGTTGATCAGGACATCGGCCTGGTCGGCAAAGGCATAGACGCCGTTCGAGGCGTTCAGCCCGTTCTGGCCGAACACCAGCGGCATCCATAGGCCGGTGCCGTCGGCGTTGAACTTGGCGACATAGAGCGTGCCGTTGTCCAGATACTTGTCGCCCACCGCCAGACGGTCGGTCGCGCTGGCGTCCGAGGCGCTCCACGGCGTCGCCGAGACGAACTTGTAGATATATTCGTTCTGCGCATCGTCGCCCATGTAGAAGGCCGGGCGGACGCCAGCGATCATCCGGCCGTTCTGGCAGCCTTCATGGTTCATGCGGCCCAGCGCGGTGCGCTTGCGCGGGGTCGAGTTCGGGTTGAACGGGTCGATCTCGACCACCCAGCCGAACTGGAACGGCTCGTGGCGGAAATCGGCGGTGCCGTCGGCGGCCAGCGTCGCATTGGCGGTCGCGTTCCAGCGGCGGAAGACCGTGCTCGACGCATCCGACGGGGTCACCGTCGTCCAGCCATAATTGCCCGAGCGGCCCTCGGTGATGCCGTAGCGGGCCAGCGAGACATTCTGCCTCGGGCTGGTCGCGGTGCGCACCGCCGCGTCACCGGCGGTGCGGCGGAAATAGCCTGCCCAATTCTCTTCGTTGGTCAGATAGGTGTTCCACGCCATCGTGCCGTTGGCGCAGTTGTTGATCGTGCCGCGCCCCATGCTGCCGTCGGTCGAATAGACGGTCTTCAGCCAGGCTGCGCCCTTGACCGGGCCGCTGAACGCCATCGGCGTGTTCGGGGTGATGCGACGGTTCAGCGACGAGCCCTGGACATAGGACCAGGCGCCGTTGGCGCGCGTGACCTCGATCACCGAGACGCCGTGGCACTCGATCTCCTTGATCGCTTCCGCTTCGGGGCGCGGGCTGGGCGACGGGCCGTTGGCGTGGAGATACAGCTGGGTGATGTTCTCGTGGTTCAGCACCAGCAGGCCGCGCGTGCTGCTGTTCGGGTCCGGGTTGGTGCCGGTCGACGCCAGGCCGAAATAGCTCATGCCGTCATGATGGTCGCCCGCGCGCTGGGCATAGTTGGTGTCGGTGCCGTTATTGGCGAAGGCGGGCACGCTGCCGCTGATCGGATCACCCAGGCGATAGAGCACGGTCACGCTATAGCCCGAGGGCACCGTGACGATATCGGCCAGGCTGTGCGGCACGGCGGTAAAGTCGAGCGCGATCGGCGTGACGGTGACGGTCACGGTGTTGTTGGTGACGACGCCGTCGCGGCTGGTGATCTCCAGCTTGAACGCGACTTGCGTCGCGGTGGCGACGGCGGGCGCGCGGAACGAGGCGACCAGCTGGTTGGCGTTGGTCAGCGTGACCGACGGGCCCGCCGTCTGGCTCCAGTTGACGTTGGCGACCTGGCCGGTGCCGACGGTGCCGGTCAGCGTAACCGGGCGACCCGCCGCCACGCTGGCGGTGCTGCCCGCCGCCGTCGCGGTGACGCCCTGCGGCGTCTCGTCGTCGCAACCCGCCAGCAGCGCGCCGCCGAACAGCGCGGTGGTCATCGCCGACACGCCGTGGCGCAGCGTTTGGCGGCGCGACAGGCGGGTGGCGATCAGGTCGCTCATATGCGTATTGGCGGAACGGTTGGTATCGATGTCGCCATCGTCATAGGCGACCAGGTTGTTGATATCCGACATGGAAAATCCCCCGGTACCGCGCGAGGAGTGCTGCGGTCAGTGTGTCAGGCTTTGCCGCGCAACCAAGTCATGCAGGCTTCATTTCGGCGTCATCTCGATGACCCCGCCGTGACGCGATGATGACATGGACTTCATCTTGCGGCGGCGCTTGACTCGTCGGCGCCACTGGCCTAACGGCAGCCCCGCATCCGGCGGGCTTGCCCGTTCGGATTCCGTCCAAGACAGCAGGTGCCGGGGAATATGCCCTGGCTTAATGTCCTGCCGAGACGGGGAAAAGGATTTTGCCGGTCGCTCCAGCTTGCTGGTCCCGTCCGGTCTGCCCCGCGTTTCTCACGCGTCGGTTGCCCATTCCCCATCGCTGGACACCCCGAGGGGTGGTCACACCCCCCGGTCAAGCAACCGGGATGGTCGTTCGCGGCCGTTCCAACCATGGAGAATGGCATGGATCGCGATCAAAAGAGCCAGGCCGTCGCCGAACTGAACCGCAACTTCAACGAGGTCGGCGTGGTGGTCATCACCCGCAACCTCGGCATGACCGTCGCCCAGTCGACGGCCCTGCGCACGAAGATGCGGGAAGCTGGCGCGACCTATAAGGTCTCGAAGAACCGGCTTGCCAAGATCGCAGCCCAGGGCACCGACTATGCCGGTGTCGCTGACATGCTGACGGGTCCCGTCGGCATCGCCAGCTCGATCGATCCCGTGGCCGCCGCCAAGGTG
>Ga0308171_1003154_pt1 | contig 15559 bp, 15 predicted proteins | sample PhyGR1_FD_202135 | JGI IMG/M metagenome (GOLD analysis project Ga0308171, IMG submission 202135) | Phyllosphere microbial communities from UC Gill Tract Community Farm, Albany, California, United States - DLSLSG.R1 | ecosystem: Host-associated > Plants > Phyllosphere > Unclassified | place: USA... | reverse complement strand
TTGTATTTGCAAAAAATCCAATGTACGCAATCCTTTCACTGATCGTGACCATGTTCTCCATCGCGGGAATGTACATTCTTCTTAATGCTCAGTTTCTTGGTATCGTTCAGATCATCGTTTACACAGGTGCGATCATGGTATTGTTCCTTTATATCTTGATGATGTTGAACCTTAATAAGGAAGACGAAAGTAAAAAGGATAACCTTCCGAAGTTCATCGGGATCTTCTCAGTTTGTATTTTGTTTGTCGGAATGTTGGGTGCTTACAAAGGACTTAGCGGAAAAACAGTAGCAGAAAGCAACATCGATTATTCTGTCGGATTGACGAAAAATCTGGGAAGATTATTGTTTAACGAATATGTATTGCCATTCGAACTGGCTTCTATCCTTATTTTAGCAGGGATCGTAGGTGCTGTTCTTATTGGTAAAAAAGATTTATAAGATTATGGGAGGAGACGTAAATACATTTATACAGCAAGTGCCTTTGGAATATTTCATTATTCTGTGCACGCTTCTGTTTTGTCTTGGTGTTTTGGGAGTTTTGCTCCGTAAAAATGCCATCGTGATATTAGGATGTGTAGAATTGATGCTTAATTCCGTGAATCTTTTGCTGGCAGCATTTTCTGCTTACAGTGGCGATGGCAACGGTCAGCTTTTGGTATTCTTCATTATGGTGGTTGCCGCAGCAGAAGTAGCTGTAGGATTGGCGATTATCGCAATGATGTACAGAAATACCAAATCTGTGGACGTGAGTATTTTTAATAAATTAAGAGGATAATAAAAGGAATGGAAAATTTAGTTTACGCGATCATACTTTTACCTTTAGTTGGATTTATCATCAACGGACTTTTTGGGAAGCACCTTCCTAAAATAGTGGTTGGTAGTTTGGCAACATTGGTAGTTTTCGCTTCGTTTGTTATCACGACAAGTATATTTTTTGGTTTTAATGATGACAGCGCGCCTGTTGTCATCAAAGCTTTCGAATGGTTTAGAGTGAATGGAATTCAGGTTAATTTCGGATTTCAAGTCGATCAGTTATCATTAATGATGGTCATGATCATCACAGGAATTGGTTCATTGATCCACCTCTACTCGATTGGCTACATGAGCCACGACAAAGGATTTTATAAATTCTTCACATACCTCAATCTTTTCATTTTTTCGATGTTGCTTTTGGTTTTAGGAAGCAATTATCTGATCTTGTTCATCGGTTGGGAAGGTGTTGGACTTTGTTCTTATTTACTAATTGGATTTTGGTACACCAACGAAGAATATGGAAAAGCGGCAAGAAAAGCTTTCATCATGAACCGTATTGGTGACCTAGGATTGTTGATCGGAATCTTTGCCATTGCAGCACACGTTAACGCTATTGATTATCTTTCTGTAGCTCAAAACGCTTCAAGCTTTGAATTAGACGGAACACCGATCATCTTTATCACAGCTTGTTTGTTCATCGGAGCAACAGGTAAATCTGCTCAGGTTCCTTTGTACACTTGGTTGCCAGACGCGATGGCTGGACCAACACCGGTTTCTGCTTTGATCCACGCAGCAACGATGGTTACGGCAGGTGTTTATTTGGTAGTAAGATCTAATTTCTTATTTGTCCTTGCACCAACAGTTCAGGACGGAATTTTATTAATTGGATTCTTGACCGCAGCATTGGCAGGTTTCTACGCCCTTCGTCAAAACGATATCAAAAAAGTATTGGCATATTCCACAGTTTCTCAGCTTGGATTTATGTTCATCGCTTTAGGTTTAGGCGCTTACTCAACGGCGATGTTCCATGTTATGACGCACGCTTTCTTCAAAGCTTTGTTATTCTTGGGAGCAGGTTCTGTGATCCACGCGATGAGCAACGAGCAGGATATGCGTTTCATGGGCGGTTTGAAAAAATATATTCCAATCACACACATTACTTTCCTGATCGGAACTTTGGCAATCTCAGGATTCCCATTACTTTCAGGGATGATCTCCAAAGACGAAATTCTGGTAGCAGCTTATGCTAAAAATCCAATCTATTGGGTTATGCTATTTGTTTTAGCGGCTATCACAGCAACATATATGTTCAGATTGTACTATTTGACTTTCCACGGCGAGTTCAGAGGTACAGAAGATCAGAAGCATCATTTGCACGAAAGTCCAACAAGTATGACTTTACCATTAATTGTTTTGGCTGTCCTTTCAGTGGTTGGAGGTTTTATCAACCTTCCTCACTTCATCGGTCACGGTCATTATGCTAAATTAATGGAATGGCTAAAACCTGTTTTGACAGAGGAAAGTTTCAAACAAATGGAAAACACACTTTCCGGAGTAAGTTTCAACACAGAAATGATTCTTTTGGGAGCAACGATATTAATGTTCTTCACCGTTTGGTTCTTTGTTAAAAACACTTACGTGAAAAAACAGAAAAGAGCGCTTCCGGAAAATCAATATACAGGTTGGGAAAAACTTTCGGCTAAGAAATTATTCGTAGACGAAATATATAACGCCTGCATCGTAAGACCCTTTGAGGAAGCTGGTAAAGCAGCAGCGATGTTTGACAAAGCAGTCCTGGATCCTATCGTGAATTTCATAGGACTTGGAGCCGCAGATTCTGGAAGAGCGGCAAAACGCCTTCAGAACGGAAATGTAGAAAACTATGTGCTGATTATGTCGTTGGCTGTAGGTATCGTATTAATTGTTAACTTTTTATTGAAATAAATAGATAATGTCTTATTTACTATTAACATTATTACTTTTACCTCTTGTAGGTTCGGGTTTACTCTTTTTCTGGAAAAATACTTCCAGTAAATATATCGTATTGGCATTTGCCCTTGCACAGATGTTTTTAGCATTTTACATGTTGGGAAGTTTCGATTTCAATCCAACTGTTGATGCGCCATTGCAATACGAGATCACTTATCCTTGGTCCAGCTACATCAAAAGTAGCCTGAATTTCGGGATTGATGGAATGAGTATGCTGATGGTTCTTTTAACGAACATCTTGATTCCACTAATCGTTCTGTCTTCTTATAATGAAGCGAAAGGCTACCCCAATTCTTTCTACGCATTGATCTTATTAATGCAATTCGGATTGTTGGGTGTTTTCACTTCTTTGGACGGATTACTTTTCTACATCTTCTGGGAAGTAACATTGATCCCGATCTGGTTGATCGCCGGAATCTGGGGACAGGAAGATAAAAGAATCAAATTCACGACGAAGTTTTTTGTATACACATTCGTAGGATCATTGTTTATGTTGATCGGTTTGATCTACGTTTACAACCACGCAGCATCTTTTGCTTTGACAGATCTTTACAATGCTGACCTTAATATCAACGAACAGAATGTGATTTTCTGGTTTATCTTCTTTGCATTTGCAGTGAAGTTACCAGTGTTTCCTTTCCACACTTGGCAGCCTGACACGTACACCTACTCTCCTACTCAAGGGTCGATGTTGCTATCAGGAATTATGCTGAAGATGGCAGTTTATGGCGTATTAAGATATCTTTTACCAATCACACCATTAGCAATCGGCGGAATTTCTGGCGAAATCGTGATCATACTTTCAGTGATTGGAATTATCTACGGTGCTTTGATTGCAATGATCTCGACAGACAGCAAACGATTGATCGCTTTCTCATCTCTTTCCCACGTTGGATTGATTGTCGCTGGTATTTTTGCCTCAGCAGTCGTAACAATGAGAACAGGATTGACATTCGAAGGTGGACAAGGTGCAATGATCCAGAGTTTTGCTCACGGAATCAATGTTGTAGGATTGTTCTATTGTGCAGATATTCTTTATAAAAGATTTAAAACAAGAGACATCAGAAAAATGGGAGGTTTGGCGAAAGTCGCTCCTAAGTTTGCCATCTTATTCATGATCATCTTACTTGGCGCAACTGGAGTTCCATTGACCAACGGATTCATCGGAGAATTTATTTTATTGAAATCAGTTTACGATTATAACCACATTATGGCTGTTATGGCTGGATTGACAATCATTCTTGCTGCAGCTTATATGTTGAGATTCTACGGAAAAGCAATGTTCGGAAAGGGTGATGATTCAGTTTTAGCGACTACAAGAGATGTGAGCAATGTAGAATTCACAGTGTTGGCAAGTTTATCAGTTTTTGTAATCGCTTTGGGCGTTTATCCACAGCCGGTTATAGAAATGGTGACAAGCTCTGTTAGCTTCATTTATTCATCCATGATCAATTAATAATATCTTCTTGAGGTATTAATTTAAATTAATAATAAAATTCAAAACGGACATCGGCTTTCCGAGTTCCGGCGAAACAAATAAAAGAAATGAGTGTTTTAATAATTTTATTCCTTACGGCTGTTCTTGTATTATTATCGGGTGTTTTCGAGAAAGGAAAATACGCAAGATATATCGGGATCGCAGGATTGATCGTTGGTCTATATGTCAGTTTTCTTCCAGAATGTGAGTTCTTCGACCAATACAAATCGATGTACGAATACGGAAACAATGCTGCTTTGTTCACAAAAATATCAGTAGTTGTAACGCTTCTATTATTCTTTTTAGGAGGATTTGCATTCAGCAATCACAGAAGCCATCAGTCAGAATTATATGCCTTGATGTTGTTTGCACTTTGTGGCGGCGTCGTATTATTCGGCTTCCAAAATTTGGTTACCTTATTCCTAGGGATCGAGATCTTATCAATTCCATTGTACGTAATGGCTGGAGCAGATAAAACAGATCTTCGTTCAACAGAAGCTTCCATGAAATATTTCCTTTTGGGCGCATTTGCAACAGGATTCTTATTATTCGGAGTCGCTTTGGTTTACGGAAGCGCAGGAAGTTTCGACCTTTACACGATTCACGATTTTGCCATCAACAATCCAAAGAACTTGATGTTGATCATGGGAGCAATCTTGATGCTTTGTGCATTGGCATTCAAAGTTTCATTGGCACCTTTCCACATGTGGAGTCCAGATGTTTACCAAGGTTCACCTTCTTTGATCACAGCTTTTATGGCGTCAGTGGTCAAGATCTCAGGATTCTTTGCTTTATTCAAATTAATGACTATTGCATTCAACGGAATCGCCGGAGATTGGATCAATATTTTAGGCGTTTTCATCATCTTGACATTGTTACTTGCAAACGTAATGGGATTGGTTCAAACCAATGCGAAAAGAATGCTTGCCTACTCTTCCGTTTCCCACGCTGGATACATCGCTTTGATATTCTTTGGAATCAATAATTTCTCTACATATATTTTAGGTTATTATTTGTTTGCCTACTCATTGGCAACCGTTGGTGTTTTCATCAGTTTGCTTTGGATCGAGAAGGTCAAGAAAGAAACCTCATTCACAGCCTTCAACGGATTGGGAAAAAGAGAGCCTGTTTTGGCAGTCGTTTCCACAGTTTCGATGTTATCCATGGCTGGGATTCCTTTGACCGCTGGTTTCATCGGGAAATTAGGAATCTTCAATCAAGTGATCGGTGGACATTATGAGTTCCTGGTTTTGATCGCAGTTCTAGGTTCTGCCCTGAGTATCGCTTATTATTTAAAATTAATTATTGCAATTTTCTTCTACAAAGAAGAAAATTTCCACAATACAGAAAGAGCGAGTATCACTTACAATATCGTTTCAGTGGTGATTATTTTAGCATTGGTTTCAATGGGAATTGTGCCGGACCTTTTCGCAAAAATATTCGGATTGTAAAAAATTCAAACAACATAAAACATAAACCTGATTCACATTGAGTCAGGTTTTTTTATAAAATTAATCCAACAAAAATTCTCTCAAACTCTCCCACTCTCAAACCAAAAATTAGGGCGCCTTCATCCGTCCTCCGTTCCCGCTTTTTTCTTTTTCCTTAGCTTCTTCCAATTCAAAAAAGAAAAAGAGCTCCACTCAGGCCGGGGCGCGCTTCGCAAAGTTGAACGCCTAGTTGTAAATCAAAGTTTCTGGCAAGTTTTAACTTTCTGATTCCAAAAAAAACTAAATTCGTACTTGCAACATTTGTAATTATGAATCATATCTTATTATTCTTATTTATATTTTCATTTTCTGGCTGTTCTTCCACCCAATCGGAAAACGAAACTCAAGAGATTGAACTCACCGATGTTAAATATGGATCTCATGACCGTAACAAAATGGACATTTATCTGCCAGCCAACAGAAATCCAGAAACACCTTTTGTCATCAATATTCATGGAGGCGCTTGGACTGTTGGTGACAAAAGCAGTGACACTTCCCTTTCAAAATATTTACTTTCCAAAGGAATCGCCGTCGCCAACATCAATTACAGATATGCAAACAGTACAGATACACACCTTCCAGAATTATTGGACGATGTTGATCAAGCTTTCAAATATATAATTGCCCATTCCAAGGAATGGAACACGCGAAGCACCGGCTTCTCCATCACAGGTCAAAGTTCTGGAGCACACATTTCGCTGATGTATGCTTACAGCAAAACTGATAACATCAAAGCTATCATCGACCGCTGTGGGCCAACAGATTTTACAGACACTAGTACACTTTGGCAATTGGACAACCAGCATTTGATGGATGCTGTGAATCAAATGTCTGGAAATAAGACAATCTGGAAAGAAGGTGACCCGATTCCTGATCTTTACACAAAATCAAGTCCCGTGAAATTTGTTAAGAATATTCCTATTCTCATTATTCATGGTGATAAAGATCCAGTTGTTCCCATCAAACAATCTTATAATTTAATAGAGGTTTTGAAAGAAAAAAAAGCACTTCATAAATTATTGATCTTTCAGGGAGCAGACCATTCGTTGGATGCATTTCCTGGGAATTCTGCCAAAAAACTAACGTCAACTGCAGAATGGATCAATCGATATGGGAAAAATTAATAGTAAAAAAGGACTGATTTTCATTTTCATATTTTATCTTTATTCAAAATTTTATTTCAATGAATAAATTACTTTTTCTAATCTTTGTTATCACATCCACATTAGGGTTTTCGCAGGCAACTTCTGTCGAAGAAAACTTCACAAAAAAAGAAGTTTACATCCCAATGCGTGACGGTACAAAACTGTTCACCATCATCTACACGCCAAAAGACATTTCGAAAAGCAACAAGTATCCTTTCATTATGAACAGAACTTGTTACAGCATCGCACCTTACGGAGAAACCACTTTCAGAAAGAAATTGAGCCCAAACAAATTCATTGAAAATGAAAAATACATCTTCGTTTTTCAAGACGTCCGAGGAAGATACATGAGCGAAGGCACTTTCACGAATATGACGCCGCAAGTCGATCACAAAACAAAAAAAGACATCGACGAAAGTACAGATACTTACGACACTGTGGATTGGTTGGTGAAAAATGTACAAAACAACAACGGAAAAGTGGGTCAATATGGAACATCTTACCCCGGCTTTTATACAGCAGTTGGAACTTTAGCAAATCATCCAGCATTGGTGGCTTCTTCTCCACAGGCTCCAATTTCCGATTTTTGGTATGACGACTTTCACCACAACGGTGCATTCTTGATGGGTTACTTCAAAACTTTTCCTGTTTTCGGCGTTAATAAAACAAAGCCTGAAAAAGAATCTTGGTTTGCAGACAAAATGATAAAACCAACTTCAGATGACGGTTATCTTTTCTACAAAAATATGGGAACGCTGAAGGAAGGTGTTGACAAATATTATAAAGACAACTTCTTCATGCAGGAAGTCGTCGAGCATCCAAACTACGATGAGTTTTGGCAAAAAAGAAATCTTTTGCCTCATCTTAAAAATATCAACCACGCCGTAATGACCGTTGGCGGATGGTTCGATTCCGAAGATCTAGGAGGGCCTTTAGAAATTTATAAGACCATTGAAAAGTCAAGTCCAAAAGCGAAAAATACAATTGTTATGGGACCTTTCTCTCACGGCGGTTGGAACTATGATAGCGGAAAGCATTTTCATAATGACATCTATTTCGGAGACAGCATTGCAACGTTTTACCAGAAAAATATAGAACAGCCTTTCTTCCATCATTATTTGAAAGAAGATTCTAAAACGGCAGCCAAACTTCCGGAAGCTTACATGTTTGATACAGGGAAAAAAGAGTGGCAACAATTCGAAAACTGGCCACCAAAACAAACTGCAAAAGAAAGCTTTTTTCTCAACAGTTCAGGAACACTTTCTTCCACTGGAGAAAATCCAAAGACCTTCGCATCCTACATCTCCGACCCAAACAAACCAGTCTTGAGTAGTGAGAATTACAAAGATATGAACGGTTTTACACCAAAAAACTATATGAGTGAGGATCAGCGTTTTGCAAGCTACAGACCAGATGTTTTGACTTACACGACCGATATTCTCGAAAATGACCTGACTTTGGCTGGAGAGATCTTAACCAAATTAAAGATCACTTCTTCTTCCACTGACGCCGACTTCATCGTCAAATTGATTGATATCTATCCAGCAGATGAAAAATCAAATGCCGATAAACCAAACGTTGTTTACGCCAATTATCACCAGATGGTAAGAAGCGAGATCATGCCGGCAAGATTCCGTAACAGTTTTGAAAAACCAGAAGCACTGACACCGAACAAAGAAGCAATCGTGGATGTAAAGCTACAAGATGTTTTCCATACGTTCAAGAAAGGACATAAAGTTCAGATCCAGGTTCAAAGTACTTGGTTCCCGCTGATGGCGATCAATCCTCAGAAATTCTTAGAAAATCCTTACAAAGCAACAAAGGATGATTATGAAAGAGCAGAGATCAAAGTTTCAAGTGGAAGTACGATAGAATTCGATGTTTTGAAATAAAAAAGAAAAGCACAAACTTAGGTTTGTGCTTTTTAATTATAATGATTTGATGATATCCGCAGCAATCTCGTAGGATCTTTGTTTTTTCTCAAAGTCAAATATATTACCTGAAACGATGATCTCATTTGGTCGGTAATCTTTCGCAAACTTCGTAAGTTTCTCCTTCAATGTTTCTTTATCACCAACAAAAGTTTTTGCAGCCATTCTGTTGAGATGCAATGCGACATCATCAGAAATATTAGCCAAATCAGTTTCATCTGGTGGTAAAAGTGGTTGTCTTTGATCCGTCAAAATATTGACAAAAACCTGAAAATGAGAACTCGAAAGATAATGAGCCTCATCCACTGAATCTGCCCCAATAATATTGATGCAGATCATCACATAAGGCTCATCCAAAAACTCCGAAGGTTGAAAATGTTCTCTGTAAATTTCCAAAGCCACCTCCAACTGCGAAGGTGCAAAATGTGCTGCAAATGCGTAAGGCATTCCCAATTTAGCAGCCAAAAAAGCAGAATCCGTAGAACTTCCCAAGATGTAAAGCGGAACATCTGCGCCTTCTCCCGGAATCGCTCTCACTTTAGCTTCAGAATTTTCATTTGACATGTACTTCTGAAGTTCTTTGATATTGAATTCAAAATTGTAATTGGGATTGAAATTATTACCACGCAAAGCACTTGCGGTCAACATGTCGGTTCCCGGTGCTCTGCCCAAACCAAGGTCGATTCTTCCAGGAAAGAGACCATCCAAAGTTCCAAACTGCTCTGCAACGGACAAAGTGGAATGATTTGGCAACATAATTCCACCAGAACCAACTCTCAAAGTTTCAGTCTGCCCAGCAACATGACCAATTAAAATGGATGTCGCCGCACTCGCCACATTGGGAAAATTATGATGTTCTGAGAACCAATATCTCGTGAAGCCCAACTTCTCAGCGTGTTGAGCGGACCTAACTGATTTCTGAAATGTTTTATTGATATCGTCGCCTTTGACAATCGTCGCAAGGTCCAGAATTGAATACTTGATTGACATATTTTAAAATTTATACAATTGTTTAACTCAAAAAACAAACCACCGATAAACAGAGAGAAATATCAGAAATAATGGCAGAATTTAAGATATTATTTACATTATATTACAATCAAAAGAAATAATTATTACATTTGCTACAATAAACTATAAAAAACATTACAAATGGTATCTACAACTTCAAAATTTGTTGCCGAAATGATCGGCACCATGGTTCTTGTATTGATGGGCTGCGGAAGTGCAGTCATTGCGGGAGCCGACGGAACGACAGGCGTTGGTCTTCTGGGAATTTCTTTTGCTTTCGGACTCAGTGTGGTCGCAATGGCATATGCTATTGGTCACATTTCCGGCTGTCACATCAATCCTGCAATTTCTATCGCTATGGTTGCAGCTGGCAGAATGAAAATCGGAGAAGCGGTCTATTACATTGTTGCACAGATCATAGGTGCGATTGTTGGTGCGGGAATTCTTTATGTGATCTTCACCAATCATCCAGGTGCTGAACTTGGACCTTGGGCTTTGGGCTCTAATGGCTGGGGAACTGGCTATTTGGATCAATATAATACTTATGCTGCCTTTGTAGCAGAGTTTGTCTTCACATTTATCTTTTTGTTGGTAATCCTTGGATCGACATCTACGAAGAATATACACGGTGGTTTTGCAGGTTTGGCGATTGGACTTTCTCTTGTACTGATCCACATTGTTGGCATCAAGATCACAGGTGTTTCTGTGAATCCTGCGAGAAGTATTGGTCCTGCGATTTTTGCACAAGGTGCGGCTCTTTCTCAGATTTGGCTTTTCATTGCTGCACCAGTTTTAGGTGGTGTTTTTGCAGCATTCGTTTACAATCTATTGATCGAGAAAAAGGAAATAGCTTAGATTGATTTCATTAATAAAAAAATTAAAGATCCTGTCAATTTTGGCAGGATCTATTTTTTGTTCTTGATATCAAATGGATTTTTGAAAATCAGTTCTTCTTTTTTACCTTTTAATTCAAATTTCTTAATGAGAAGGCTGCGCGCCATGTTTCTCATAAACTGACCTTTGCCGCAAAGCTTCCAATAAGAATCCTGATGGATCATCTTTGGTTCACGAATTTTGTAGAAAGCCGTTTCCCAATTGTCCTCATCGTGGTAAAACTCGATGATGCCGCAGTGTTCGGGAATCATCTCATGGTCGACCATTCCCATAGGTAAAAGAAAACTGAAGGAATTGCAGATATAATCGCCACAACTGATCTTGTCATGTTTCAGGAATTTCTCGCCAGTTTTCTGATTGGTATATTTCTTTTTGAAATCGTTCTTGAAGTCTGATTTTGATAATTTGATCTCAATCTCATGACTGAAACCTTCATTATTGATCGACAAAATATCGGCTTCCCAATCAGAGTGAAAAAAATTGGTCAGAATGATTTCCTTATCAAAATCGCAATTGGTATTGACATAATTGTGGACAAGTTCTTCTATTTTGATCATCTTTTAAACTTTAATATCTGCGAACCGTAACGTGATAGCAACTTTGCTGCTTTTCTTTTATATAGAAAATACGTCCAAGATTTTTATAGGATTCCAGGACTTTTTCCAATTCTTTCTCAAGTTTTGTATTGACTTTCAAAACATGGTCAAAACGGACATAAGAAATATCAAAAGAATTACCATAATTGTGAGAACTGATTCCCAAGGATGCATTGGAATTGACTTTCCTCAGTCTGCATTGGTCTTCCAAAGTTCTCGTGACAGATGACACAACGAAGAAACTTTTGGTCTGGGTCGCAAATTTGTTGGCCATATTTTCCAGGGTTGTTCTTGCTTTCTTGACCAGATAAGGTCGGCTGTATTGCAAGGTCTGCAATCTGTAACCTCTGGATTTCTTTTTGACCTTCACAAATTTTCCCTTCGCAACATATCGGTCTACAGATTTTGTATTTTCTAGAACATCAACTCCGAAATTTTGTGAAGCCAATAAATGAGATCTGTACAAAGCTGTTGGTTCAACTTTGAGAACTTGCTTCAGGTCATAACATTTTTGAGATTTGAAGAAGGAAAGGCAAAATAAAAAAAGTATACACAGAGAACGTGAATTGAAAGACAAACGTCTATGGAAAGGGAAAGCCCGCAGCCCGGCTTGAGTGGAAATCCTTTTTTTTGCAAGGGGAAAAGCGTTGGCAAAAAAAGATTGGGAACGGAAGACGGATAAAGCTGCCATAATTTATAATTTTCTAAGTTAACACTCTGACTATTTACGAGACCAAAAGGCTGCAACCGCGGATATCGGAATGGTCTATCCTACCCAAAACCTGAAAAGTGTCTTTCTCGCGCCTGCCTAAATCTTGGGTTGCGATGAATGCGCAGGAATTCCTGTTCGCCAAATCGATGATGTTGATCGCGCCAGTTCTTCCTTCTTCAACGTAAGAAAATGGGTCTTCTGTATTTCTGATGAGAATCCGCATCCAATTTGGACTTTTATAAATGTTTTCGCCCAAAGAATAAGCTTGGGAAAGCAGTTCTGTCATCGAATATTCTGAGTAGATCTTGTCAGTTTTGAAGCCTTGTGTGAAGATCTTCAGCAATTCATCTTTGGTCATTTCTTCTTTTCTGCCTTTCATTCCGCCGGTTTCTATGACCGTGAGGGAGTTTGAGAGTTTGATGGTTTGAGCGTTGGAGTCACAAAAGTCCAGAAAGTCTAATAATGCAAAGGAAACGCCGAAGAGAATGACTTTTTTGTCGGTCAAAGTTTGCAGCAGATCGAATAATTCCTGATGGTTGTAGAGGAAATAATCGTTCTCTGGCTTATCTGATTTTTTCATCAGAAAATCGACCATGTAGATCAATGATGAATGTGTATTTTCGGAATAATTTGGAAGTAGTCCAAGAAAAATATAGTCTTCTGGTTTTCCAATGAACTCTTCGAAACTTTTGTAAATACTTTCCTCGTAGAGTGAAAAATCGGCGATATAATGTTTGGAACGGTTTATTTGAGTGGTTCCGGAACTTTGAAAATAGTTTTCTGCCTTAGAATTCTTATTCAACACCAAATGGTTTTTGAACATCTCGATGGGAAGGAAAGGAATGTTTTTCACTTCTTTAATGGATGATCGATCGATGTTCAAATAATCGACAAATTTTCTGTAAACTTCTACATTGTCATACTGATAACGAAAAGTTTCCAAACAGGCTGCCTGAAAATCTGATTCTGTCTTGATATCAAAAATATTCTGCTTCATTATTCAAATCCATTTTGAAAATTAACCTTCGAAAGTTTGCACTTCGAAAGATCCTCCATCGTAAACACCAAATGTGAAATAGACGATCCAATCGCCAAGGTTGATATATTTCGCTCCTTTTTCCAAGTCAAATATCAATGGAAGGTGGCGATGTCCGAAAACGAAATAATCGATGTTCTCGGTCTTCAGTTTTTCTTTGGCATATTGGATGAGAAATTCTTTGTCCTCGCCAAGAAATGCTTTGTCTTCCTCTCCAGAGATCAATTTGTTTTTCTGCGACATATAGTTGGCAATCCTCATCGCAATGTCAGGATGCAACCAACGGAAAGCCCATTGTGCAAGCGGATTGGTAAAAACTTTCTTCATTCTCTTGTAGCCTTTGTCGCCAGGTCCAAGCCCGTCTCCGTGTGCTAAAAGGAAATTTTTGTTATTGATCTCGTAATATCTTTTCTCGAAGTAAACAGGAATTCCCAACTCTTCCTCGAAATAATTTTTCATCCAGAGATCGTGATTTCCTACGAAAAAATAAATCTCAATTCCGGAATCCTTCAGCTCGGCAATCTTACCTAAAACTCGTATGTAGCCTTTTGGAACCACGTATTTCCACTCATGCCAGAAATCAAAAAGGTCACCCATCAAAAAGAGAATCTGCGCATCTTTTTTGATGATATCCAACCAACGGATGAACTTCTCTTCCCGGATCCTGCTCTCACTTTGATTTGGAACACCAAAGTGCTGATCGGATGCGAAATATATTTTTTTCCCGTGTATTAAATCGATTTGCATAAAGCTTTTGAATTTAATATTTAATCAAAATGATTACGTTCGTCGTTCTGGTCTCTTTTGCTGTAGATCCACATCCCGACTCCCAAACCAATTACGGCTGCGGAAGCTGTTAACAAAGCTCTTGACAGTTTGTCAGGTGCATCATTTCCGATGTAGTTCATTAGAAATATAATGACAAATGTGATAACACCGATTAAAAGATATTTGATCTTCGTATTCATCTTTACAATTTATATGAGATCATGACACCACCTTTATATGGAAGTAATTCTCCGCTTCTATTTCTTTCCCTTCCCTTGGAATCTCCGCCAAAATCATAGCGATCTCCGCTAACTTTGTCGTATCCCTTGTAAAAACTTTGCATCGAACCTACACCAAGATAGATATCCATGTTTAATTTTTCACTCAATTTGAACTGGTATCCTGTAAGTCCTCCAATAATAAAAGAAAAACCTTTCTGGTAGAGATTTGAATTGATGTAAGGCGTCACTTCTCCGTCCTTATGAACGTAAAAGTTATCATTCCAATAACCCCATTTCTGGATGTTAAAATGAGCTAATGAAAAATCTGCACCTACATAGAATCCTTTAAAAGCTTCGTTAAAATAATATCTACCATTGAAACCCAACATGTAAACTTGAGCATGTTTACCACCAAATGATTTCCAAGGCGAAACGAAAATATCGGCTTGTCCTGTAATATGTTCTGTAAATCCGTGTTCTACTCCAACATTCAGCATGCCTATTGGAAGGAATAACGCATTGGCTTTGATGTAAGTTTCGTTTTTTTGTGAAAAGCTCAGGATTGACAAACATATCAATGTGATTGATAATACTTTCTTCATTGTTATTTCTTATTCAGGATATCGTTCATTTTTGTTGCGTCTTTGTTTTCGTCTTTTGCAAAGTTAGCAGCCATTCCGGCGAACATTTTTGCTTCGTCTTTTTTCCCTAACTTATCATACAAAGTTGCCAAGATGCTTGTAGAATCATAATTTTCTGATGACATCACTACTTTTTCAGCCCATCTTGCAGCACTTTGTAAAGATGTTTTGGTGGAAACTTTATCTGCGAAAACACTTGCTGCCGCTAGCAATTCTGAAGCATTAAATTCGTCTGGATTCTTGTAATATTCCAAAGCGGTTTTTTCGTAAGCCGGATAATTCTCGTGCGAGATGTAATAATTGAGTTTATAGATATTGAGACTTTTCACCAAATCATCTTTTGGAAGCAAACCTTCGCCCTCTTTCAAAACTTTTGCATCGTCGATGGTTTTCGTTTTGTCATCTGTTGCCGATGTTACTATTTTCATCAACTTCAGATAATTATCAAACTGCGTGTAATTTTTTTCAGTTAATAATTCTACAATCGCCGCTTTATTGGCTGTAAAAACTTTGTAGTTGGCGTCATCAACAGATTGTGTGAAATTCAAAAGTGCATTGATTTCTTCTCCTGTGAAAGTTTTGTCTTTTTTGTTTGAAAAATATTTTTCTGATGCTTGCTTTGCTACAATTGGGTCTTTACTTGCGTAGAGACTAATGAAATTCAATAATGCTGGCTGGTCCAATTTTCCTTTCAGGAATTCGTCTTTCAGATTGGTATTGACCAACTCTGGTTTGTTGTTTTTCTTTCCTAAAGCCAAGAATTCTTCGGTTTTTAAGTAACCTAATTCTTTTCCAACAATCTCACCTTCTCCGTTTAGGAATAGCAAAGTCGGGTAACTTCTGATGCCGTATTTTGCAGCCAGAGCGACACCTTCGCCTTTTTCCATATCAAA
>Ga0308171_1003152_pt1 | contig 15561 bp, 16 predicted proteins | sample PhyGR1_FD_202135 | JGI IMG/M metagenome (GOLD analysis project Ga0308171, IMG submission 202135) | Phyllosphere microbial communities from UC Gill Tract Community Farm, Albany, California, United States - DLSLSG.R1 | ecosystem: Host-associated > Plants > Phyllosphere > Unclassified | place: USA... | reverse complement strand
CCTTCAAAGATAAATGATAAGCAGCTTCAGTCAGCTCATTAGATTGCTTAACATTTATCTTTTTTTTCAACACATTAGCCATAGCAATAATCTTTTATGGGTTAATTTATGTCCCCCACAATATCATTCAGTACACACAAGTCAACTAATTATTAATTTGTGTGTGATGTAGGGCTAATTCCCATAGCATGTAGGGCTGATTCCCATACGAAGAAGGGCTGATTCCCATATTAAGTAGGGCTGATTCCCACAATATGTAGGGCTAATTCCCAGAAACAAGGCGATTTTCCTCAATAAAATCATTACTTTAAACCACTCTAAAAAGCTTTAAAAAGATATAAAATACTAATTAAAAAGCTATTAAAAATAGTGCTGTGGATAAGTGGATAAGTTAACCTCGGCATAGAAACCGGCTTCACTACGTTCACCCGGTCAACCCCTCTGCAGCGCAAAAACAAGTTTTGCACTGCCTCGCGGTTTTGATTCAAAACGAACGAATCTTCACAAGTACAGTGACTTTATACTTCTATTGACTATGACAAGCGCTACACTTAACCTTCTACAAAATGATGATTTTAGGTGACATATGGCGCAGAAAAAACAAATGACACAGCAGGAATGGGATCGATTAGTTCCAGCTATGGCAACTTATGCGCACATAACAACTGAGATCGGTTATGCAGTTTTAGTTGAAGGCGAAAGGCAGACAGATGTAGCCGTTCGCGTAGGACGGACAAAGCAAAACGTAGCGAATGCAGTAAAACGCATATGGGAACTGTACCAACAGGTGACAACTGATGATGGAGAAAACCTTGAATTAGTCAGTGTTTGGTTGCCAAAACCAGAAGCGGATAAAGTAAGAACGATCGCGGCTAAATTTTCGATCAACGGTGATAAAGTTAAATCGTAGAAGATGGAGCACAAATGGCGTTTCAATCCCCTGCAGCTAACTTCACAGAACAGCGTCTTGATTTTACTAACCTGGTAAACCTCTCCTCACATTCCTCATACGTCTTCAAAAGCGCAAGCGATTACTTTGATATTGGTATACTGAAAGGGTCATTGCTGGCAGTAGATCGAGCAATCCCTTTTAAACATGATCAAATTGTCATTGCTAACGTTGGTGATGATCTTGTACTTCGCCGCTTACTACTCACTCCGATAGCAGCTCTCCAGGAACTGGATGGTCCTAAAACAATCACACCAATGCCTTCCAACCAAGATGTACCAGTCTGGGGTGTAATCGCATACGTCCTGACTGATATGGCTGGCTCAGGCTTTAATTTCAACGAAGAAGCCTAACTAATCCCCGCCTACAAATTTCATCTTGTAAAAAACCCCCGCAGAACAAATACTGTATATATAAACAGTATTATGATGAGCTATCCCTATGTTTGCGCTTGCTGACGCTAATAATTTTTATGCATCTTGCGAAAGGATCTTCCGCCCTGACTTGAAGGGGAAGCCAATTTGCGTTGTGTCTAACAACGACGGGTGCGTGATAGCACGCTCAGCTGAAGCCAAAAAGTTGGGAATCCCTATGGGTGCCCCACTTTTTAAAAATGAGCGTTTTTTCCGCGAAAATGGCGTGATTGTTTTTTCAAGTAACTATGCCTTATACGGCGATATGAGCAATCGTATGATGTCGATTCTTGGGGATATGGCACCTGGTCAGGAAATTTATTCGATCGACGAAAGCTTTTTGGACTGCACCGGTATTGCCAGTTACATGCCTTTAGAGGAATTTGGTCTTCAAATGCGTAGCCGTGTTAAGAAAGAAACCGGATTAGTAATTGGCGTTGGTTTTGGGCCTACAAAAACCTTGGCTAAGCTGGCTAACCATGCGGCTAAGAAATGGAGTAAAACTAATGGCGTGGTTGATCTCTCATGCCCGGAACGTCAGCGCAAACTGATGGCGATAGTTGACATAGATGAAGTCTGGGGTGTCGGAGGGCGTATCAGAAAACGGCTGGAGGCCATGGGCATTAACAAGGTGCTGGATCTGGCTAATTGCAACACCACGATGATAAGAAAAAATTTTAACGTCGTTCTTGAGCGTACAGTTCGAGAATTGAATGGAGAGTCCTGTATAGCTCTTGAAGAGGCTCCCCCACCCAAACAACAGATCGTATGCTCCAGGTCATTTGGACAGCGCATAACTGGGCTGGAGGACATGCAGCATGCGGTTGTAACGTATGCCACCCGAGCGGCAGAAAAAATTCGAGAGCAGGGTTCAAAATGTAGGCACATCAGTGTCTTTATAGCCACTGGCCGCTATGGCGATGAACCTCAGTATGCTAATACTTCATCCTTAACCTGTGAATATCCAACCAGTGATACGCGTGACATCGTGGGTTTTGCTATCAGGGGCTTAGATAGCATATGGCGTGATGGTTATCGATATGCCAAAGCAGGCATCATGCTAGGTGATTTTTACCAATCCGGAATCGCACAGCTTGATATGTTTAGTGAAAACCAGCCTAAAGCCAATGCGGATGCCTTGATGGCTGCTCTGGATACAATCAATAAATCCGGGCTTGGGAAGGTTTGGTTTGCTGGGCAAGGAGTTGATAACCCATGGCAGATGAAAAGAGAAATGCTGTCGCCCAGATATACAACAAGCCTGAAGGAATTGCCCATCGTTAAATAACACACTTGACTATACAAAGATGGAGCTGACCAAATTCATTTTAGTTACATCATTCTAATAAAGTGCTTAATACACTAGGAGCTTTAACTTCAAGATTTGTATCGTATTTAATTCTCTAATGTATATACACTTGCATATGCATAAACCTGTATTCAAGTATATCCATTTGTATATACATAAGAGAGCTCGATGAGGTTGCCTGTTCTTTGGTTAACGTCAGGAAGCGAAATTGATTAGGTGTGGTGCATATACATTTGTATATGCAGAAATCCACATTTAAGTATATCCATTTGTATATACATAAGTGAGCTCGATGAAATTGCCTGTACTTAGGTTTACGTGAGGAAGCTAAAGCTATGCGGCGAAATGTATATTCATTTGTATATACATTTCGCCACTTAAATTAAGTGTTTTCAACAAGTAGCTGAGCAAGCTTTTCAATGAACTTATCGTCTTCAAGATAACAAGCTGCCCTGAGAACTCGCGAACGAGTAATGTTTTTTTGAGGCAGTTTCTCCTGAACTTTTTCAACCAGCATCGACAGAGCGTCATCATCAAGGCCAGTCAGCCGAAGATTCATTTGTTTGCCAGTAGTAATATTTCTTCGCTCAGTTACACGCGTGACACCCTTAGCTATACGATCACTTCTTGCCACTTTCAGCCTCCTCAATCTGCTGCAGAAGCTCTTGTGTTAGCGCTTTGTAGTCACGGTAAGGGCGTTCGTTTTTAGCAAACATCATCACTGGCCGATGAACCTCGGTAGCCTGCTTAAAAAGTTCGCTCTGACGTATTTCAGTTTTTGCTACTCTGTAACCAGCATCACTGATGTAACCATCAATAGCTTTTTTCATTTTTGAGTGGGATTCATTAACTTTTGTCTTTACAAGTGTATATACAAAATCTTCGTTACGTCTTACTTCTCGTACCACCTGGAATAGATCATCTATACCTTTCACAGCCCTGCGATCCATGTCTACAGGCACGACAATTTTATCCGTTATAAGAAGAGCATTTTCGATACTCAGGTCGATAGCTGGTCGAAGATCGATAAGTATAAAATCGTAGGTTGTTTTGAGTCTGCTTAGTCCTTCGTCCAGAATATTTAAACGGTGACGGAAGCGTTCGGCACTACGAGCTTCAACAGCAAGGGTGATGTCGGCTGGTATGACGTCTAAGTTTTGGATGACGTTTTCACCATCAAGAGCGGTATAAACCAGATTGTTTGTATCAAACTTGGGGTCTTCAAAGAGATCGGTGATTGTAAAATCTTCCTCACCCCGACCAACGTCATCACTGAGGTTACCTTGGTGATCAAGGTCAACTAGTAGGGTTTTATAACCCGCAGCAGCAAGAGCGCAACCCACAGCAATACAGCTTGTTGTCTTAGCCACGCCACCTTTACTGTTTGCAAAAGAAATTATGTAGGGCTTTTTCATTTCGGATCTCTATGTATATACAAAGGTATATGCATACTACATGTAGAAAACCGAATGTCAATGTATATACATAAGCATATACACAAACATATTTAATATTAAGTATGATTTTAATAATTAAAATGAGAACTATGCGATTTAACTAACTGATTATAAAGGTTTTATTTTTTTGGGGCACTCAGACTCAACATGAGAAAAGGCGTTTGCTAGGTAGCCATGACAACAAATAGTTTATGGTTACAGTTACACTTGTCGAAAATTTTCTAATTGAAGGGGAGGGCGTGTAAGACATTTAACAGTACGACTCCGGCACACAGCGTGAACCTTCTAACTGGCACTTTTAGTCTTCTGTTCAAGATGAGCTGACAATGGGATTGGAGGGCCAATGGAACGAAAACGTGCGTTAAGGCGATAATTCATTGTTTAAATTGAAATTTAATGCCCTCATATCTCCATTTAAAATATCATCCGATAGAGTGAACGTATAATGTCCCAGCATATTGATATGCCCGTGCATCAGTGGGGATAACCGGGCGATATGCTCATCCTTGGTTTCTTCTCCATTACTACGCATCCAGCTCAGTGCTTCCTGCATATAAAGCGTATTCCACAGTACCACTGCGTTAGTGACCAGCCCCAGTACGCCCACTTGATCTTCCTGCCCCTCACGGTAGTGTTTCGACGTTCTACCATGCCCGTGCCGCTAACCTGCGTCTAATTTAGCGGGTCATATGTTTGACGAAGGCGTCATGAGGCGGGTATAATTTCACCTGTAGTCTGTTGACGCATGGAAAAACGCCGATGCCATGCAGATCAGCGCAAGCTGAACCGATGGGGAGAACGCTGGGCAAAATGATTTATTCGCATTCGGTTGTGGAAAATCGCTCAGGGTGGCGTACCCCCGACTGATTACTGCTTTATCTGCCATTCTTCATAATGGCGCGACTTTTGGCCTCGGGTGCGTGATACGCAGTTACCGGGGCCAAATCGTTTATGGTGACTTCCACTATCAGCATCCCCCGGTATTTTTCCTGCTTTCGCCCTATCCTCAGTACGTCCACCGAGTTCAGTACGATAACCTGCTGATCGTGATCTTTCTGCACGGCTACGGTGCTGCGGGGATTAAGCGATGCGGCCAGAACGGCGGCACATTCCTGCCATGTCAGGCTGTCTTTACCCAAGCGCGCAGTGAGAATGTGTTTGATGACGTGCGGGTAAAAGGTGATCCCCCGGCCCGGCGGCGGCCAGCCCTGGCGGCTGCAAATTACCTTCAGCTCGCTATGCTGCTTTCTAGTCAGCAGATACGTGAACAGCGGCGCTTTCCATTCCTTTGCCGGCACGCCTTTGCCGATAACCGAAACCCTGTATACCCATTCCATGTAGTACGCCACTGCCTCGCGCAGTGCGTCATCGCCAGCCGCCATTCAGACCTGTCCTGTTGGGAAGAGGCAGAGAGTATACCGCGTGGCGGGACGGGAACAAATTGGCGTGGAACGGCAGCCAGACAGGGTGGAAAGCGATGTTCAGCGAGTCCGTTTTTATCCCCAATCTCCACCGTGTGAAAACCTATAGAAAACGCTTGACGGTCTGGTCGTCGTGACGGCTGGAATGCCGGTTACTTGTGAAGTTTTTTCCTCTCAGGCGCGTCGTGACGGAACCATTGCGGGAAATCAATCGGAATGGAGTAACGCAAATGAGCATGAGAAAACCGCACTGGCTGGAAACGCTGCTTAGCCGGCTGGATGAACTCGCCAGGCTGTGGCGCATCGGCAGGTCTGCATTGGAGATTCTGAGGTTGCTCTTCCCTGACGGCCAGTAATCGCGGCACTGTCGGTGCAGCGCCCGGATTGTGTATCATGTTGCGGCCACCATAACTAATGAAGGTATGCCGCCATGAGCATTCCGCTTCTTTATAAAGCATTTACCCAAGACATGATCCCGCACTGGCGCTGCCCGGCCTGCTTAAACGAAACGCTTGAAATCGTACCGGGCAGTTTTTTCAGAGAAGAAACCAGTGAGACGGTGCTCGGAAAGAACGAAGTCTGGTTTGAGCATGATCACTATGAAACGGTATTCAGCTGCCTGCTGCGCTGCAGCCGAAAAGCCTGCCTGGAGCCGGTTGCGATCACGGGCAATGGGTGGATGGATCGCGATGTGGATTATGATGCCCAAACGGTGGATTATGTTGAGCGATTCAGGGCCAGCACCTTCCATCCGCCGCTGCCCCTGTTCATTCCGCCGGCAGGCTGCCCAAATGACGTACAGCGGCAGCTGAGAGAAATATCTGCCCTGCTGGCTGCTCACCCGTCAGCAGCCATTAACACCATGCGCACCGTGCTGGAAATGCTGCTCGATGAACTCAAGATACCGCGTGAAGTTGCCCGTACCGGTAGAGATCCGTTTGTGCTGACGCTGCACCGACGCATTGACGATCACCCGGCCATTCTTGGGGGATACTCGGCGGCATTTATGGCGCTAAAGTGGTTGGGGAATACAGGCAGCCACAGCGACAGACAAATACGGCGGTCGCATATTGAGGGTGCCTGCGCCGTTCTTGATGACCTGATCCAGCAAATCTATCAACCCGAATCCGCCGTGCCTGGAATTGTTGCGACGCTTAGCAAAACCTATGCGCCACCGGAAAGGCAGGGTGAAGGCAAAACAACGACCTGACGGAAAGCGCTGATAACAATCCCACATTTATGTAAAGGAATCAGTAATGAGCCAGCAATCAACGAACGTTCCGCCCCAGAAATGGACGACTTTTTATCTGGATTCAATCGGCCGTAACTACATTCTGAGCCGGTATACGTTTTATCTCAGCCAGGCCAGAGAGCTGATATTTCCACAGTTTGAGGATATTGAAGGCGCAGCCCGTCGCTATAGTGATAAATGGTATGAAGACGCCGGGCAGCGCTTCAATCCTGATGTTCATGATGAAGGTGCATTTGCAGAGCAAGCCTGGGATGAAGGGATCAATTACGGTCTGATGCTGGATGACATGCGCAACGACGTTTATCTGGCGCTGCTTGCGGGTCTGTACCATCGCTGGGACAAAGACCTGCGCGAGTGGGTGGTCAGGGAACTGGCGCACTGGATTGATCGGGAGCGCATTGAAAATAAAATCTGGGAGATTCCCCGTCATACCCTTTGCCTGCTGCTTGATTCTCTGGGGATTTCTATTACCAGCCAGCCTTTTTATCCGCTTCTTGATGCCTACGGAAAGCTGGTAAACGTCTACAAGCACGGCAAGGGCAAGGCTTTTAACTCACTCAGGGACAGCCATCCGGAATATTTCCGCCAGGACGTGCAGAGTGATGCTTACTGGAAATATACGGCGCATGATGATCTGGCCGTCAGTGATGAACAGTTTAACGCGCTGGCAGATACCCTTTATGCTTTCTGGGGCTGCATTCCTCAATACACCAGTTCAGATGATGCGCGAGAAGAGATCCCGAAATGGTTTATCCAGATTATTGAAAGTGAATGAGGACAGACAGGTGCGGATGTGATGCCGCAGTCAGCGACATAACGGGCATCATGCCCGTTATTAACGACGGTCTGGCGGACTCACTGTGCTACAGGCAGCACGCCATTCAGAATCCCAGATATTTGCTGATTTATTAGATATATATTAAGCAGTTACTTCACTAGCGTACGTTTTCGTTGCATTGGCTTTCAGACCCCATAATCAGCAGGGACGTTTGAGGGAAAGTCGTGAAACCCGACAATTCCCTCATGAGAAGATTAAACTATTGGCTATCTGTAATAAAGAGCATCTATTTTTCTAGTGATATTTTTGTTGACTTCGTTAATATCAAGGAATCTCCCTTCAAGGTATTGCAGGTATAATTCACTTAAGAAATCTAATGCTCTAGGCTGGAGTAAGAAAACTTCCCCTAACTTGACGAAAAACTCAGCCATCTTTTCTTCAGCGCAAGAATCGAATGAACCCAATTTATGCTGAATGACTGAACTGCAACATAAATTAAAAATCCTATCAATTTTAGGTCCATATTGATTATGAAAGAATGTTAAATGAAGGTTTCTAAAGGGATACGGTACTACATAAGCTTTGATTGACTTGATGATATAGCGTTCAAGCACTCTTGATAAAAATTCGCTTACATTAAGCTCAGGATTGTATGAACCTATATATTTATTTAAGAGCCCACGCAAAATGTGGCCTTCTAAATCCGTACGTGAAGCAGCTAGATCATAAAAATCAGTAATTTTTATAGGGAAAGGTAAACCATTAAATGCATGTAAAAAAATTGCATGATCCCTTTGAGATTTTGAAAATTTTGATGCTGCGTCATTTATTATCTTATAAGGATTAAGAGGCGTCATTTGAAAGTGAGCGAATAATAACCAGCACGAATGTGTATCTATTGAAAACATTGGTATGCTGCTATTTTTTATTGCATAGATTGATTTGACATAACCGTATCCGTATATGTCAATGTTTTCAGCGAGCTGCTTAGCATAGTTATCTGGGATTATGTTTAAAGGCTTGAGTATCGGCAAAATAGCTTTTAAATTACTTAAAAGGTTACTATTCCACCTTTTGAATTTTTCAGAGTCAACAAAATGGAGTGTGCCACTTTCGTCTTTGGAAATAGTACCGTATTTGTCATTTTCAACAGATTTTATCCATCTAGCGAAGACATCGATATCATCTTGTGTTAGATATAACCTTATACCATTTTTAATGAAGTATTCAGAAGTAGATGTTAAACATAAATATAAAATTGTTATTATATCGGTGCATGCGTCACTCTCAATATTACCTCCATCATTGATTAATGCTTCGAATTGAGTTTTAGGGTTTTCAAGAAGCATCATCGCGGACTTGATTGGATCGCTTTTATTAATTAAGTTCATCCTAACAGCCAAAGGAAGTGCTTTATTCGTAAACAATGAATCATCAATTTTATTAAAAGGTAAATATTTGCTAAACTGCTCAATCATAATCGCTGGATCTTCAGAAATTTTAAATATCTGAAAGGTATCTGAACCATCATTAGATTCGTCACGAATATTGGATGCCAGATCCTTGATTGCAATAAATGGAGGTAGTAACCTTTCCAACGTTAAGTGCTTAACTCCTGAAATAATCTCATCTCCTACTTCCTTATCCTTGAATGCTTTAGCTAGAATCGAGTTTGGTGAAAGTATGTGACGATTAGATAACTTCTCATCATTGGCGATTATTTTCAAAATGCTCTTATCACCATCACGATACTGTATGGCATGTTCTAAACCATTGATTTTATATGATGGATTGAAATTCTGAACCTTATCACTCGTTATTATTTGTATGCATGCTTGTGAAATATAAAAATAATTGTCATCTAAAGAGTCTTTAAACCAATTGATGACTATATTTTCCACTAACTCGAAGTGAGCCCTGTTCACGATAATGCTTATAACATCTAGTGTGACTGGTTCAGGGTTAGCAAACAAAGTGATATCAATTTCGCTTATTGTTTTGTCGATGCATTCAAATTTCTCCAACTTATAAAGAGCTTTTAAAGTAAGAGATAATTTTTGTATGTCGTTGTTATTGCTGTCTTTTTTTGACTCAACTAAAGCGTCAAGTGCTGATCCATGGAATAGGTGAGTCCAAATTATTAGATTATGGATTTCAATGGGTTTATCTTTGTCATTTACCCTATTTGATAGGGAGATTAAATCTTTGTGACGCGCTGTATTGTGTAGCTTATATAAAGTGTACTCGACTAATGGCGAGCACCATAATTCTTTTTTATCATTTAAGAAATATAAAAGAAGATCGCAGGCCTCTTCTTCATTGCCACAGTTATATAGATTTTCACTTATACTCTTGATGTATTCAGCGTTAATAACTTCATAGTCAGGCTTGGGTGTTTTTAATAAACTTTCGATGCATTCCTCTACCTTGCTTGTCTTGCTTGATAGTAAAGTAACTCTTAATTCATTTAGTTTAATCTCAAGTTCATTGAAGTCTCCAGTGATAGTAACTCCATTATCTATCCAACTTTTAAATTTTTCTTCTGGAATTACCTGTTGAGCAATCCAAAATGTACTGTAATCAACTTCCTTACTCTCTAATATAGAAATTATTTTTTGTTGTCGATCCTGTTCGTTGCTAATTAGATTCTCTACTATTTTTGTCGGATGATTATCCGAAACCTCACCTGTTCTACATAAAACTTTAAGTTCGTCCGCATATTCTTTGGCAAAAATGTCAGTTTTGTCTATGTTTAATTTGCATATCTCTAAGTGTTCTTTATTGGACAGCTTGGTGAATATTAGCGAAGGGAATAAAATATTGAACAATCTGGGATCGCAACTTTCACTTTCCTTATAAAGTAGCAAAGCCTTTTGGCTTAAATTATCGACTTTTTCTTTTTCTGATTGTGTTAAGAGCCAGTAATCTTTTTTATTAATACTTTCATTTAACAGAAATGCCGTGGTTAAAACGGAGAGGTAGTTAGAGTTGTAGTTTTCAAAATTTTCCCTCAGATGTTCAGCAGCACTGTGAGCTTCTACAAAACAATTGAGTCGTATCATTCCCTCAATCATTCCGTTAATTTCCTCTTCGGAAATATTGTTTATTTCATTGTGCAATAAGTCTAATAGTTCTTCTTTGGTGGAAAATATTGCCAGTGCAACTGCTTTGCTATGTAGTCCTACATCTTTACTCTGTGAGAATCTTTCCTTTGCTTTGTCTAGCCCTTTAGTTTGAGACTCAACCGACAAAATTAATGATAATGCTAAATCTTTTATCAATTCATTACTTGAAGTTCTGAGTGTAGATATAATTTCTTTAAGATCTAGTTCACTTTTTGGATTAGACGTATGCTCACATTTTATTTTAAGAATGGTTAGGAGTTCTATTACTTCACTTTTTAATCCACTCATGCTCTCAATAAGTTTTATTTTTTCTATCGCAGAATTAAATTCTCTGTTATTTATTTCATCAAGAATTGCCCTGACAGGTTTTCTCAAAGAATCGGGAGTAGCTGCTGTAATTATTTCCTGATATGTCACAGCGTTTATAACTTTATCTCCTGCTACTGTATCGCCGGAGCCTGAATGAATTAAGGTTATATCTGACATGAGGTTACCTATTAACTATTTATTGTTGACTATTTTACTGCCGCCAACGTTGTCGCCTGAGCCTGAATGCTGTTGATTTATATTGACTACGGATTGAGCGGGCATGGCGTTTAATAACGTTTTAATTTCAGGCGATTCATCAAATCTTCTTTCAATAGCTTTAGGGCTCATTTCATCGTTTAAAGGCATTGATTCAATTTTTTCTGAAAGAGAGTCAACTGTCTCATCATCCAGAATAAAACTTTTCAACTTTTCTTTTATGGTACTTTTTGAGAATGAAAAACCAGCCTGTAACAAGTCATAAATACCGCGTGCTAGGATTGCTGTAGTGATTGGTTCCATTTAGTTTTCCTTTTGGGTTAAGTCCTGTTCATTTCTGTCAGATACACCTTCTCTTACAAACTAAGACTTATCTTACTCATTGGCAATCATCATTGAAGCTTATGTGAAAGTTTTCTCTATGACATTTATGTATACCCAAATGTCACCCCCTTAAATCGTGTGTTTTTACCTTTAAGTCATGATATAAAAGTCATGCTAGGCTTAGTCATAACCTAAAAGTCACTTGTGGGTAAAAAATGTACATTTTTGCTTATCTGCGTGCTTCCACGCGAGAGCAGGACGCTGAACGTGCCAGAAATCGTCTTCAGCAGTTTGTTGCCGAACGTGGACACCGGATTGCCAGCTGGTACGTTGAGAATGTATCTGGCGCGTCACTAAGGCGACCTGAACTGATGCGACTGCTTGAGAACGCGGCTCCGGGTGATGCGATACTGATTGAACAGGTTGATCGCTTATCTCGCCTTGATGATGATGGCTGGAAAACACTTAAAGAGCTTATAAGCAGCAAAAACCTGTCGATCATCAGTCTGGACCTGCCTACAAGTTATGTCGCGCTCGAGAACCATCGTGGAGACGAATTCACAGCTGCCATGCTGCGGGCTATAAATGCCATGATGCTGGATATGCTTGCAGCGATTGCACGCAAAGACTATCAGGACAGACGTCGCCGGCAGAGCGAAGGAATAGTTAAGGCGGTAGAGAGCGGAAAATTCAAAGGTCGTCAGCCGAATCTTCAGATGCATCAGAATGTCATTAAGCTGCGTCTGCAAAACGGGATGAGCATCAGGGAGACAGCTTCAATATGCGGCATCTCAGAGCGTCAGGTGATTAGGATTACGCAGCGCCATCTCATTAACAGTGATCCGGAAGGACAGGGGGGTGAGGGTGAACAAAACAGCATTTAAAAGAGGAGCTAAGGCGGCTGCATTCTATAAGAGCGTTTCCAGAACGGCCAAAACTCTTAATTCAGCTTCAGTAAGTTGGACTGTGCGGCACGGCATGCCGTCTTTTATAGGACGCCTGCCTGTACCTCTTATCGGAATCATATTAGCCATATTAGTACTTATGAGCGGGCTGGTTTTAGGCACTATCGTGCTTTTGAGCTGCGTTTTTATTTACATGTTAAGTAACATCATCATTGCAAGCTCTGAAGATTCTGATACTTCTGAGCCTTTAGCTGGACACCAATATCGTGATGGAAATGAAGGGTTTGGTATGTACAGTGGTCCTGAAAGCGCAAATGTCACATCGTCACGGCTGGATTTAGATGATGAAGATGACTAAGAGCAGCATCCTTGCCGCTTATGATCAATTTTTTAGAGCTTAACTGCTTTTTTTGCTAATTCAGCTGCACTACCTCCTGCTTGCTGTACTTGCGAAGTTCCGTTTCTGAGTGCGCCATCAAGTGCACCACCCACTCTGATACCTGCCCATGAAAGCGCACCCATCCAGAATGCTGGCAGCACCAGAAACATGGTTGCCATCACGAAGTTCATGATCAGATCATCCGAACTATTCTGGAAGCCGGCCATGTTGAAGCTGCTGTGCGTGTCCGAGCTGTAGAGCGCCGTCAGCAGCCAGCTGTCCAGCCAGCGCGCCAGCTCCCACCAGAACGTCAGGAAGTTCAGGGCGAATACCACAAACGTCAGCGTGATAACCGTCTTAATCTCATATGCTGAGAAGGCCAAAATAAGCGGCAGAACCACCACCACGGCCATTAGCAGGACGGCCTGAACCATAGGCAACGCCTGCCGCATGGCGTCAAACGCCGGAAATGCCGCGACGCTTCCCAGCGCGGTTCCGCCGATCGCCGCGACGCGCGATACAGAGTTATCTAGGGTGAAATCCGCATTGCCGCCGTAGCCGGCATAGACGTGGCCGCCCTGTGAAACCGTCAGGCTTTCCGGGCTCACCAGGCGGCGTATTACGGCCTCCCGGTAGTCGGGCGCATTGCCGCCGATCATGCTCATGGCCGCCGAGAGGCGGGTCCATAAGCTCGGATCAGCCTGGTCCACGACGCGGGCCTGAAGGCCGGTTTCGGCCTTGCTCCACCATTCGCTGCAGGTCGGATAGCCGCCCCGGCCGGTGTCCGGCCGTCCGCTGTCCCGGCTTTCGCTCCACGGAAATGCGGCGCGGGGCGTTTTTGACTGCAGACTGCCGTAATAGCTGCCAAGAAACGTCTTACTGCCAATCCACTCAATGTCGCGCAGGGTGGATTTATCCTTCGTCTGCCCCTGATCCTCGCGCTTCCACATGTACAGTGCCAGGGAATAGCAGTCGTTGGTGAAATCCTGCAGCTCCTCGGCGAGCCCCTTGTTATTTATGCGCGTATGCTGCACCTCAAAGCGGATCTGGCGCATGTCAGGACGGCAGGGAATGGTGGCGACGGACGCCTGAGTAATACCCTTTGCCAGCTTGTGCATCAGATACCACCACACAGGCGCGGCGGCCGTCTGGTCGTTCAAGCTGGAGATCACGGGCGAATAGCCGGTGTCGTCCGGCGCCTTGGGCGTCCAGGTGCCACACGTCTGCGCGCGGGATGCATCATATTTGATGGTGCTCATGTCCACGTTCATCAGCGGCATGCAGCAGGCAATTATCACCAGAAAGGAGGTGTAAATGGCGTGCTCCATCCGGGGAATGGACAGTGCGCCCTTGTTTCCCTCATCTTCACCTTCCTCCCGGACCTTCAGCCAGATGCCGATAAGACGAAAGGCCACCGGGGCGGCAAAAAGGCCGGTACTGAGCAGGATATTCCACAGGCCGTTATTAATGACCCAGCCGAGCAGAGTCAGAAAATACTCCAGGTAACTGTTAGTCAGCATTATGACGCTCCCGTGCCGCTGAGCAGCACCAGTTCACACACCAGAGCAAAAATAACGCTGACGGCGGCAATCCGCATAAGCGGCTGCCGGTACTGCGACCTGAAGCCCGGCGCGCGCAGGATTTTCAAAAATCCCCACGTCAGGGCGCCGTATATCGTCAGGCGCCACATCATCCAGCCGTATTTCGCCTGCTCCATCCACTTGCTGAAGGCGGCCGCCTGGTCAGGATTTTTGATCACGCTGTTTGCCATAACCATCGCGCCCAGCATCAGAACCAGCAGCGTGCCGGCAATAATCAGCGTGCGCTGCAGAACGGGATGACGACGGAAAAACGAGGCGCGGCGCGCCTCCTTTACAGGTTTCATGGTGCGGGCCTCGCTCATTTGCTTTCAGTCTCAGGCACCGCAAGGCGGTTCATGCGGCTGTCAGTGTTGTCATCGCTTTGGGTCTGCGGGTTGCTGTTTACGCGGCCATTTTCGCGCTCGATAATGGTCAGCACGGAGTTGCGGGACAGCTCGCGTTTGAGCTCCATTTCGTTACGCAGCGCGGTAATTTCCCTGTCGATGGCAGTTACCCGGCGGTCGCCTTCTTCAATGGCGGCTGTCTGGGAGGCGGCGTTCGGCTCTGACATGCCGGTGACGATCATACGGCGCATAATCAGCGCCGTTTCTACCGTATCAGCCATTGCCAGCTCGCCCGCAAGCCGGGCTGTGAGTGCGGCATTGTCAGGATCACGCTGCAGCGCCCTGATGACGCCGGCTGTGATTGGCAGGCTGCCGGTTTTAAGCTTCGCCAGGTTGGTGGCGTTGGGCGGCTCAGATCCGTTAACCAGTTTCACAAGCTGATCCGTATTCTCTTTTGTTGTTTCCTCAAGAATAGGTGCAAAGCCGGTGCCGGCCTGAGTGGCTCCCGGCTGTTGTTCGTCATCGCCACTGGTGCACTGGGATGCATCAGCGCAGGTACGCAGTGAGCTGTCGCCAACCACCTGGACCACGGCTTTTGCCGCCTCTTCTGCGCTGCCATATTTTGCGCACGCGCCGCCGTTACAGCTGCTGTTGCTGATTGGCGTGTTGCTTAACACGGGCTGGCTGTTCATCATGTTGTAGCCGGCGGCGGCCAGATCGTGCGTAGGACGAATGGCAGGCTGATTTTGCCCGCCGCGCTTCTGTCCACCTATCCAGTTCTGTCCGGACTTGCCCTGCAG
>Ga0308171_1003136_pt1 | contig 15678 bp, 16 predicted proteins | sample PhyGR1_FD_202135 | JGI IMG/M metagenome (GOLD analysis project Ga0308171, IMG submission 202135) | Phyllosphere microbial communities from UC Gill Tract Community Farm, Albany, California, United States - DLSLSG.R1 | ecosystem: Host-associated > Plants > Phyllosphere > Unclassified | place: USA... | reverse complement strand
GAAAGTGGTGAAAGAGACTTTGCCTGCTTTGGAAAAATTGAGAAATACGCTTGACGAAAAAGCGAAGAAATTCCAGAACATCGTGAAAATTGGAAGAACGCACCTGATGGATGCGACGCCGTTGACACTTGGACAAGAATTCTCTGGCTACGTTGCTCAGTTGGATTATGCGAAAAAAGCAATCAACAATACTTTGGATCACTTGAAGGAATTGGCTCTTGGTGGAACTGCAGTTGGAACCGGACTGAACACACCGAAAGGCTATGACGTTTTGGTAGCGAAATATATTGCAGACTTCACTGGACTTCCTTTTGTAACGGCTCCGAATAAATTTGAAGCTTTGGCAGCACACGACGGTATTGTTGAATCTCACGGTGCTTTGAAGCAATTGGCGGTTTCTCTTTATAAAATTGCTCAGGACATCAGACTTCTGGCTTCTGGACCAAGATCTGGAATCGGTGAAATTCATATTCCGGAAAATGAACCAGGTTCATCTATTATGCCAGGAAAAGTGAATCCTACTCAAAACGAAGCGATTACAATGGTTTGCGCGCAAGTTCTTGGAAATGACACAACAATTTCTTTTGCAGGAACGCAAGGAAATTACGAATTGAATGTTTTCAAACCAGTGATGGCTTACAATTTCTTGCAGTCTGCACAGTTGTTGGCGGATTCTATGATTTCATTCAATGACCATTGTGCGGTTGGAATCGAGCCGAATGAACCGAGAATCAAGGAATTGGTTGACAAATCTTTGATGTTGGTGACAGCGCTTAATACGCACATCGGTTACGAAAACGCAGCGAAAATTGCTAAAACGGCTCACAAAAACGGCACAACTTTGAAAGAAGAAGCCGTGAATCTTGGACTTTTGACAGCAGAACAATTTGACGAATGGGTGAAACCAGAAGATATGGTTGGAAGCCTTAAATAAAAAATAGACTTTTATACAAAAATTAATAGACAAACTCCGAGGCAATTTTCTCGGAGTTTTTATTTTTATTAAATTTCGTTGATGAATATCAATACAATTCTTGACCAAATATTTCCACTTCCAGAACACTCAAAATCAGTTTTAAAGAATTTGATCTCTGAGATCGAGTTTCCGAAGGACAGCATTATCATCAAAGCCGGAAAATTGGAAAAAACCATTTATTTTATTAAAAAAGGAATTGTAAGAGCTTTCGTTCCTCAAGAAAATCAAGATGTTACATTTTGGTTTGGCAAAGAAGGCGATGTGGTTTTGCCGATGAAAAGTTATGTCGGGAACGATAATAATTATGAAAATATCCAACTTTTGGAAGATTCGGTTATGTATCAATTGGAAATAGCATCTCTCAGGGAACTTTTCGAAACTGATATTCATATCGCGAATTGGGGAAGAAAACTGGCCGAAAAAGAATTGGTAAAAACCGAAGAACTCTTCATTTCCAGACAATTCCGAACAGCGTCGCAACGTTATTTGGAACTTTTGCGCGAACAACCTGAGATTCTGCAAAGAGTTCAGCTGGGCTACATTGCTTCATTTCTTGGGATCACACAAGTGAGTTTAAGCAGGATCCGGGCAGAAATTTAATGTCTTTTTATCATTTGTATAAAACTTTTCGAGTTTCAAAAATGAACTTTGCAGTCTTGAAATTATTAATAAAATGAATTGGATTATTTTGATCATCGCAGGACTTTTTGAAGTCGGATTCACCTCTTGTCTGGGAAAAGCCAAAGAAACTAGCGGCACCGAGTCTTATCTTTGGTACAGTGGATTCTTGGTTTCGCTCATCCTCAGTATGGTTTTGCTGATGAAAGCAACGCAAAGTCTCCCGCTTGGAACAGCTTACGCAGTCTGGACGGGAATTGGCGCTGTGGGAACCGTTTTGGTTGGGGTCTTCATCTTCAAAGAACCGGCAACATTTTGGCGCATGTTTTTCATTTTCACTTTGATTGGCTCTATCATTGGACTGAAGGCCGTTTCTTCTCACTAATATAAAAATGCCTCAGAAATTCTGCGGCATTTTTTATTTTAATTATTAATTTTTCTTTCTTAATTAACAGAAACTTGATTGGCAAAATACTGCTCCAGATCTCTCAAAGTTTCCGGAGAAGTCTGGATATCACGTACCAATTCGCCTTTGTTGATGACCACAATTCTTTCGCAAACTTCAGTCGTATGGGCTAAATCATGACTGGAAATTAAGAATGTGGAATCGGAATTCTTTGACCAATCTCTAATTAAGTTTTTGAGTTTTATTTGGGTTGATGGATCCAGGTTTGCAAATGGCTCATCGAGGATAATGATCTGCGGAGTTCCAATCAAAGCGCCGATGATTCCCACTTTTTTCATATTTCCTTTGGAAAGGTCACGGATGTATTTTTTGGCATTCAGGATTTCGCCGTTGAAAAAATCGTTGAAGTTCTTCAGAAACTCGTCAACCTGGATCTTGGTTTGACCTCTGAGTTCGCCGAGGAAATAGAAATATTCTTCCGGCGTGAGATAGCCGATCAAAAAAGTTTCATCGATGAACGCGCCGACTTTGTTTTTCCAGTTTTCGGACTCGTTGACTTTTTCTTGGTCGATGGAAACGAAACCTGAAGTTGGTTCAATGAGATCGAGAATCAAACTGAATAAAGTCGTTTTTCCGGCGCCATTGTTTCCGACTAGACCAATCGTTTGACCTTTTTGGAAATCGAGGGATTCTATGCTTAGGACTTTTTTGTTTTCGTAAACTTTGGAAAGGTTATTTATTGTGATCATTTATTTAGATATTAGAAGTGAGAGATTAGATATTAGATTTATTTTAAACACAAAGTGCACAAAGATTTTTTATTAATATTGAAAATATTTTAAAATTCACAAGGACGTAAAACTCATCAATGGAAAAAAATAAATTCTAATTTCCTTTGAACGCTTTGATGGTGGAATATTTTTCCTTCTTATAAAGTTTGACAATGAAATCAAAGAATTTTTCTCTGAAAAGAAAGCCAATCAATCCGAGAAAACCAAGACTAGCAACAGCAGCAGTGGTCCCGAATAGATATTTGGTTCCCGCAAAAACCGCCATGGGCAAAACCATTTGAGGCATGATCAGTAGAATATTTTTGAAACTGAAATTGTTCTTTTTTCCCATCGCCTTACTTCTAGAATTGAGGTCGACAGGATTTTTGTTGAAAGCACCAGACAACAGAACGATCTGTGAATTGACACCGATATTGTAAAGTCCGCCCGCGAGAAATGTGAAATATAATTCCCAACTCACAAACGCATAAGCAATCGCCAAAACCATACTAACGCCTACTGCGCTTACTATTAACCACCACTTTGCCTTTAGATATTCTTTGTAAGGCACATTCAAAGTCATCATCAATGGATAATAGGAACTGTCGAACGATGGCACTCTTTGCCCAAACATAAATAGAAATCCGCCGGTAACAAACAATCCCATAAACAACTGCATGTAAGCGGTTTTGTAAGTCGGAGAACTGAACAGGAGCAATCCGTAGAATAAGAACAAGAAGCTTCCTATGGCGATGGATTTTGCCGCTTTGCTTCGTTTGATCATTCTAACATCGTTGTTGATGAATGTTCCAAGAACGCCATACTTATTAAGGAATTGAATGCTTTCTGTTTTCCCGACTTCCTGTTTCATTTCCAAGCCTTTGTCCAGATAAAAGTTTTCTTTGATGAATTTCTTAACGATGAAAAACCCGATCAACATCAATAAAATTGGAACAACGACCGTCCACCAATGATTGTAAAACTTCGTGAAGATCAATTCCGAAAATGAGGACAACGAAATGACCTTGTAATAGTCCAAGCCTGCAAACGCGACCAAAATGATTCCCATCACCCAGACCACAGCGTCTTTCCCATTCAGAAGGATATTAAGGAAATTGCTGCAGAAACTTAGAATGATAATGGCAAATATCCAGGAGACACTTCCCGCAACCGAATGTCCGTTGTAAAGCAAGATCACCAAAAGTGGAATGTAAATAAAAAGTCCACCCCAACTGAAGAATGACGAAAAGGTTTTGCCGATCATATAATTGACCAGCGTACTTTTCTTGATGTTCATCGTCAGAAATGGTTTGATGTTCTGAGTTGGCATCTGCTGGAAAAAGTATCTCAGAAAAAGGTCAGCGACCAACCAATAGATCAAAAATCTGCTGATAACCAAAACAGGGTCGATGTGCATTTCCTTTTTCGGAAAATAATAAGCGCCGAAAGCAATGAAGACGAACATCGCCAACATGTACAACATTCCCAAAAGCTGGAAAATCTTGACAATGACATTGGCTGCCAAAGAGCTGGACCGAAAAAAACTTTTGAATTCTAATTTGATAAACCGCTGGAACATGAGAGAATTAATTTGGTTAAATTTAATGAATTTAGAATTTGCTAATGTTTCTACTTATTAAGTTCACTTTTACTTGGAAATGTTACAAAATATTTTGATTTATTAACATTGGATCACGAAAATTGTTAGTTGTTTGCATATAACTAAAATTGATAGAACTTTCAAAAATTATATCTTTGTACAATGGCACAGAAGGATACATTATCGAGTTTGATTCACGGTAATTTTGCAAAGGAACTCTCTATTTCGGATGGCAAAATGCCGCCCAATGCATTGGATTTTGAAAAAATTGTGATCGGAACTTTTCTTATTGACAGAAAGGGACTCGACCATTCTATAGACTTATTGACAGCGGACGTTTTCTACGACCCGAGACACCAGACCATTTTTGCGGCAATCTTGAAATTGTACGAAAGCAACTCACCCATCGATCTGATGACTGTGATCCAGGAACTTAAAAGAACCGAAAAACTAAGTCTTGGCGGTGGCGACCATTACATCATTGATTTGACGATGGGCGTAAGTTCATCTGCCCACATCGAATATCACGTGCGTGTGATCTTGGAAAAATTTATCTTAAGGTCATTGATCAATGTTTCCGCCAATGTGATCGACAGCTCTTACAAAGAAACCACCGATGTTTTCGAATTGCTCGATAAAGCTGAGCAATCATTCTTCGAGATCACCAACGGAACCATCAAAAAAGGGTTCGACACGGCCAATTCATTGGTAAAAGAAGCGATTGAGAAGATCAAATCTTTGAAAGACAAAGAAGGACTATCTGGAGTACCATCAGGATTCACTGCATTGGATAAAGAAACTGGAGGTTGGCAAAACTCCGACCTTATCATCATTGCGGCAAGACCGGCGATGGGAAAAACGGCTTTCATCCTTTCGATGGCAAGAAATATCTGCGTCGATCATAACATTCCGATGGCGCTATTCTCTCTGGAGATGGCATCAGTCCAGTTGATCACAAGGATGATTTCCTCCGAAACCGGGATCTCTTCTGAGAAACTGAGAAAAGGACAAATGGCAGATGAAGAGTGGCAAAGATTGTTCACCAACGTTTCTGCTTTGGAAAATGCGCCACTTTATATTGACGAAACACCTTCACTTTCTATATTTGATTTCCGTGCGAAATGTAGAAGATTGGTAATGCAACACGGCGTGAAGATCATCATGGTCGATTACCTTCAGCTGATGACGGCGAGTTCCGGAAAAGGCGCTGGAAACCGTGAGCAGGAAATCGCAATGATCTCCCGATCTCTAAAAGCAATCGCAAAAGAATTGAACGTTCCGGTAATTGCACTTTCACAGCTTTCCAGAAGTGTGGAAACACGCCCAGGAAAACGACCGATGCTTTCTGACCTCCGTGAATCTGGAGCGATCGAGCAGGATGCGGATATTGTTTCGTTCATCTTCCGACCGGAATATTATAAAATTGCGGTTTGGGATAATGATGAAGAAGGCGCAGAATCCAGCACAGAAAATCAAGCTGAGATCATCATCGCAAAACACAGAAATGGTGCGACTGCAGATGTCCGATTGGCATTCCACAAGAACATTGGTAAGTTTGCCGACCTCGGAACCAACTACGAATACACGCCTTCCAACTTCGGGCAGAAAGACGAGCCTTCCGGGTTTGATAGAATCACGATTACGAGCGATCCACATTCTGCATTCGGACTTCCGAATAACAATCAGGTCTCCGGCTCTGCGATGAATGATGATGACGATGATTTTGCTTTTTAATTTTCTGGTTTGAGTTTAATAATCGAAATCTATACAGACGGTGCCTGCAGTGGAAATCCCGGCCCAGGTGGTTACGGCATCTTGATGCGCGTCCCAGAAAAAAAATACCAAAAGACCTATTCCAAAGGCTTCCGAAAAACGACCAACAATCGAATGGAATTGATGGCCGTCCTCGTTGCATTAGGAAAACTAAAAAGCCCAGACAACGATGTCCACGTCTTTACCGACAGCAAATATGTAGCAGATGCCATTAATCAAAAATGGATTTACGGCTGGATCAAACGCGGCTGGAAGAATGTCAAAAATCCGGATCTTTGGAAAGAATTTTACAAGTTGTATCAGCTTCATGAACCCAAATTCCATTGGATCAAAGGCCACGCAGGACATCCGGAGAATGAGATCTGTGACCAATTGGCTGTTGCAGCCGCAAAATCAGGGAAATTGGAAATTGATGCTTATTTTGAGAATCCAACTGAAAGTGGATTGTTTTAAATCGTTCACGCTTCATTATAAGAGCAGCGTTTCCAAATTGTGTCTTGATGAACGGTAAGCCTTCCAATCATTCATGAAAAGCTAGTCAATGACAAACGAGAAGCTTCTCACCACTCATCGAGAAGCTTCTCGTTCATAGATACCAAGGGTGGTTTTGAGCTGGGTCAGACTTTCTTTTTCAGATCGGCCTGCGCAAGAGCATCTATTATACGTTTCCCCGGACGGTAACTCACCTTTACACCTCTGATATTCGAAGCGGTAAAATCTTCCTCCTTATCCACGCCATCCGTGGACAATGTCGGGTAAAAACTGCCCAGCACATCCAATCTTATGATTTTGCCGTTGACAATCTCTTCCTTGATGACATGCTCCATAGCGAACATGACTCCGCGGATGTCAGCTTCCGAAAATGAAGAAAACTTCTCAATCTTCTTTACGAGATCATCCACTGATAACTCTTGATCTAAAACAGCATTGCCATACCACTTTTTGATACCGCCTCCAGCAACACCCGGCTGAGGTTTTTCATATAACTTATAATAAATCGACATAGAAAAGAGTTTAAAATAAAGTTTAAAGTACCAAGATCATACATTCCAAAAATCCCGATCCAGACTTCTATACTGTATTGCTTCTGAGATATGATCTCCTTGGATATTTTCAGAACCTTCAAGATCAGCGATGGTTCTTGCAACTTTCAGGATACGACTGTATGCTCTTGCCGAAAGATTAAGTTTCAGCATTGCTGCTTTTATGAGCAATTGAGAATATTCATCCAGTTCACAATGCTTTTCAATTTCCTTTGAACCCATTTGTGCATTGTAATTGATGTCGGAATCTTTGTACCGTTCATTTTGAATATCTCTGGCTTTATTGACTCTCGCCCTGATGCTTGCGCTACTTTCGCCTTTCCTTTTTTCGGTCAATTGTTCATATTCCACCTTCGAAACTTCGATATGGATGTCAATTCTGTCCAAGAGTGGTCCGGACAATTTGTTCATGTACCGCTGCATTTCGCTGGTTGATGAAGTATTATTTGGGTCATCGGGAAAATACCCGCTTGGACTTGGATTCATACTGGCGACGAGCATGAAGCTTGCTGGATATTCGATGGTGAATTTGGCTCGTGAAATGGTCACGACTCTATCTTCCAACGGTTGTCGCATCACTTCCAAGACGGTTCGTTTGAATTCCGGCATTTCATCAAGAAATAAAACGCCATTGTGAGCTAAGGAAATTTCGCCAGGCTGAGGATAACTTCCGCCGCCGACCAAAGCGACGTCCGAAATTGTATGGTGTGGTGCTCTGAAGGGCCGAATTGTTATCAATGAAGTCTCGGCTCCCATTTTCCCTGCAACGGAATGGATCTTTGTGGTCTCCAGCGATTCTTTGAGACTGAGTGCGGGTAGAATACTTGGCAATCGCTTTGCAAGCATTGTCTTTCCACTTCCCGGGGAACCAATCAAAATGATGTTGTGGCCGCCAGCTGCTGCAACTTCCATCGCCCGTTTGGCCGCCTCCTGTCCTTTCACCTCATCAAAGTCGAATGGAAAATGGTCGATCTTATCCTGAAACTCTTTTCTGGTATCGATCTCAAACTTCTCCAATTCAATATCATCATTAAAAAAATCAATGATCTCTTTAATATTATCAATCCCATAAACATCCAACTGATTGACGATTGCCGCTTCTCTTGCATTTTTCTTTGGGAGAATGATACCTTTGAAGCCATCTTCTCTAGCCTTGATCGCAATTGGCAAAACACCGCGAATTGGCTGTAAACTCCCATCCAAGGACAGCTCGCCCATGATGATATATTCGCTAAGTGTATCGTATTTGATCAAATCCGAAGCCGCTAAAATCCCCAAAGCAATACTCAAGTCATAGGATGAACCTTCTTTCCGAAGATCGGCCGGCGCCATATTAATGGTGATCTTTTTACCTGGAATCTTGAAGCCAGAGTTCTTCAATGCGGCAGAGATTCTATAGCTGCTTTCTTTGATGGCATTATCCGGAAGCCCAACCAAATGGTAGCCTACGCCTTGATCGACATTGACCTCAATAGTGATGATCTGTGCAGAAACGCCGTGAATGGCAGCACCGTAAATTTTGACAAGCATTTGTGTTTTGTTTTACCAAAAATAAAAAACTCTCTGATGAAAACCAAAGAGTTAAATATTTTTTTTTTGATAGATCAATTGAATTACATGAATCGTTCTCCCTTCTTAAGGTTCTTAAGATCAAGTACGTAATCTTTTATCAACTGATCATTGTCCCTGGGACAAATAAGCAAAGCTTTCTCAGTATCTACGACGATGTAGTTTTTAAGCCCGTCGATCACTGCGGCCTTGTTTTGATTTTTTATTCTGATGACATTGCCTTTGGAGTTGTAAGTCAGAACATTTTTGGAGCTGATTGCATTATTGTCATCATTCTTGTCGGCGTTTGCATAAACCGAAGTCCAGGTTCCAAGATCGCTCCAGCCAAGATTTGCGGGAATGACATATACATTGTTAGCTTTTTCCAGGATCCCATTATCTATCGAGACCTTATTAACTATAGGATATATAAGACCTATACATTCTTGTTCACCGTCAACATTGTACTCGCATCCATTGAATTGATTGGTCATCTCGGGAAGATGCTTTTTGAATGCTTTCAAGATACTTTTCACGTTCCAAAGAAAAATTCCTGCATTCCAAAGGAAATCACCAGACTCCATAAAGCTTTTCGCAATATCAAGATCCGGTTTTTCTGTAAAAGTTTTCACTTTGGAATAATTTTCATTATTCTCCTGTATGAACTGGATATAACCATAGCCTGTGTCTGGTCTCGTGGGCGTGATTCCCAATGTGATCAAATAATCATTTTCAGCCGTCAACTTGAATCCCAACTCTACTTTTTCAAGAAAAGCTCTTTCTTTTAGGATCAGATGATCAGCAGGCATCACGATGATATTTGCGTTTGGATTAACTGCTTCTATTTTTTTTGCCATATAGAGGTTACAGGCAGATGTATTTTTCATCACCGGTTCTCCCACGATATTTTCAACTGGGATATCTGGCAACTGTTGTTGCGTAAGCTCTACATATTCTTGATTTGTAATAACATAGATATTTTCCTTTGGTATCAACTGATTGATCCTGTCAAAAGTCTGCTGGATCATTGTTCTCCCTGTTCCCAAGATATCATGGAACTGTTTCGGAAATTTCTGTGTACTCATTGGCCAGAATCGACTTCCAATCCCACCAGCCATTATTACACAATAGTTATCTTTATTCATTTATGATAATTTTTTCGACCTTTGCCAAAGGGCGGAATAGATACTTTTTTGAGTTTTGTAGATTCATACAAAGATATAACTTTTTCTTTTTTTCCAATAATCTGTAAACATCACCTTTATACTGAAACTCATCATTTATTAATAGATCCTCAACAAAAATAAAATTATCCTCAGGATCTTCTATATGAAAATAACGGACTAATTCCGGACTTGCCATGAAGTTCGCTTTTGGATTTTTTGAAAAATTAGAGATTATAGGCTTCAAATCATCTGTATAGATATCAATACTTTCCAAAAGCATGTCGCGGAAAGTCTCTTTCCATTCTCTGCCATGCGCACTGATCCTGAAATTAAACTTTTCAAATGCGAGAAGGTGCGCCAGCTCGTGCGTCAAAACAAAAAAGAAAAGTTGTTTGTCCAAGGTAGAATTGACGGTGATCTGATATGACTTATCCGGTAATCTTCTGTAATCGCCAAGCTTACTGTTTCTATTTTTGGTGATCTTGATATGAATATAATAATCCGCAAACCACTTTTTCAGAAAAGGAAAAGTGTTATCTGGAAGATACTGTTCTAAAGTTTTGATTGACATTTATTACATTCAAATAGCCAACAAAAATAAGGATTAACAGCGATTTTAGAATTAATTATGATTCAATTGCAGTTATTTTTCCTTAAATTTCGGATAAATTGAAAAATTGCTCAGATCGGTCTCATTTTTTTTGATATTGTTCTTCATCGGATGTTCTAAAAAAGAAGTTCCGAAAAGTTCGACATCTTCAAAAGAGCAGATCAATCCATATTACGAAAAAGCATTTGTCTTTATGGACAAAGATTCTGACAGTTCTTTCTACTACCTCAACAAGGCAAGAGAGCTCTTCCAAAAAAGGAATGATAGTTTTGGACTCGGAAAAAGCTTCGTGAATATGGCGATCATCCAGGAAAAAGAAGGTGACAATTTTGGGAGTATAGAAACCAGTCTCGTCGCAAGCCAATTTTTCAAGGAAAAGGATACTGCGCATTACGGATTTTTATTCTGTAATTACAACAATCTCGGAATTGCTTCTGCCAATCTCAAGAATTACAAAGATGCCAAAAAATTTTACGATAAAGCCTTTCTATTCACCAAAGACCCGATAGACAAAATGGCTTTGGCAAATAATCTGGCCATTGTTTTTCATAACGAAAGTAATTACAAAAAAGCAGTCGCTATCTATTCCAAACTATTGGATAGCGTAGGTCTGAAAAGCGAATTCTATCCAAAACTATTATTGAATTTCACCAGATCCAAATGGTTTGATGATAGAAACTATGATCCCGTTCACAACTATCTCCTCGCAGAAAAACTAAGTGAAAACCTAGATGACGACTGGACAAAAGATGCTGCATACGCCTACCTGTCAAGTTATTACCTTAATAACAATATCGATTCTGCCCGGATGTATTCGAACAAGATGTTGGATCTGGCTCAAAAGTTAAAATATCCTGCCGACCAGCTGGAGGCTTTACAAAATCTTATCAAAATATCAGACGGTACTAAAGCACAAAAATACTTCGAAGACTACTCCAGGATTCAAGATAGCTTGATCAATGCACAGAACAAAGCCAAAAATCAATTTGCGCTCATCCGTTTTGAAAGTGAAAAGGCAAAAGCCGACAATCTCAAATTACAGAAAGAACATGAAGCGCACGAATACCAAGTAGAACGACAAAAATTGACAATTGGTCTTCTACTCATTTTTTTCATATTAACTGCCTTCATCTCCTACATTTGGATCAAAAAAAAGAGGGAAAAACAAGCTTTGGAAGCTAATAATATGTTGCAGGAACAGCGTTTGGATTTCTCCAAAAAAGTCCATGATGTGGTTGCCAACGGCATCTATGAAGTGATGACAACGATTGAAAATCAGAATAATATTCCAAAAGAAAAAATACTAGACAAGCTGGAATTGATGTACGAAAAATCACGAAATCTTTCCTATGACGATACAGCATTGCAGCAGGATTTCAATCAGAGGATTCTAGGATTGGTAAGCTCTTTTGATAATGATACGACGAAGATCATCCTTATAGGTAATGATTGTAGTTTTTGGACAAGCATTGATGGTTGTACCAGAGAAGAACTTTTCCAGATCATTAGAGAATTGCTCGTCAATATGAAAAAACACAGCCAAGCGACACAGGTCATTCTGAGATTCATCAATCAAAATAATGTCCGCGAGATCAAATACATCGATAACGGAATTGGTCTTTCAGAAAGCTTTGTAGAGAAAAATGGATTCGCAAATATGAGGTCAAGGCTTGAGGAAAATGCTATACTTAAAATTGAGGAAAGTGTTTCAGGATTAAAACTATCACTAAAATTTTAAAGTATGTTCAGGAAGATATTAATCGCTGAAGATCATGAGAGCAGTAATTTCTCCGTCCAAAAGGTTTCTGAGGAATTGGAAATCCCAAAGGTACATCACGTCTACTATTGCGACGATGCGTTTGCCAAACTCAAAAGATCTTTGGAGTCCGATCCGTATGAATTGCTCATTACCGACCTTTCGTTTGAGGAAGACCACAGAAAGCAACTGATCAAAAACGGCCGTGAGTTGATAAGATCTTGTCGCGAAATCTATCCCGAACTAAAAGTGATCGTTTTTTCCGCAGAACACAGATTGGGTGTAATCGACCTACTTTTCAGCGAATTAAAAATAAATGGCTTTGTAAGAAAAGCACGCCATGATTCTCGGGAACTGAAAAAAGCCATAGAAATGGTTGAAAATAATGTAAACTATATTTCGCACGATCTGAAACTTCCCGTAAAAAGCATGAACACTTTGGAGTTCAGTAATTACGATATTATTTTGCTTCAGCTATTATCGGAAGGGGTCTTGCAGAAAAACGTACCTAAGGTCCTTCAGGAAAGAGATATTTTCCCAAATAGCTTGAGCAGTGTGGAAAAAAGAATGAATGCCATGAAGCTAGCATTGACGGTGAAAAACAACGAACAACTGATTGCTTATTGTAAAGATCTGGGAATAATTTGATTTTTTTTCAATTATTTTCCCATTTTACGGTTTCCCGTAAGGAAGTATGGAATTATGTATTTAATTTTGCCCCAGATTAATAACCGTAAAAACACAAAAAACAATAATCATTTCCAAAATAGTCTGAAGATTTTCTTTAGGCTATTTTATTTTCGAAACATCTCCGTGTGCGGAATGTTATCTTCCAAATATTTTTTCCCGGTATCCTGAAATCCAAAATCTGAATAGAACTTTAGCAAATAATCCTGCGCAGAAATCCTCACTTCAGAAGTTCCCAATCGGTTCTCTATGATTTCGAGAGCGTATTTTATCAGTTGTTTTCCAAGTCCTGTTCCTCTTCCGTTTTCCGTTGTCACAACTCTTCCGATAGAGGCTTCCGGATATTTGATGCCTTTGTCAAAAATCCTGCAATAAGCTAAAACCTCGCCATCATTTTCCGCCCAAAGGTGAATCGCTTTTTGATCATTATCGTCCAGGTCTGGATAAGGACAATCTTGTTCTACAACGAAAACATTGACTCTGGCCTTGATAATTTCGTAAAGTTCAGGTGTTGTAAGTTCAGAAAATGTTTTGATTTTCCAATCTATATTAGTCATCGAATCGTACTTTATTTTTGATCAGGAATTGATTGGTTTGTGAGATGAATTTTAGGATATTATCTGTTCCAGTCTTCTTCTCAGCCGAGGTCACATAGATTTCTGGTAGGTCTTCCCACGTATTCAGCAATTCAGTTTTGTACGCTTCCACATTTCTGTCCGCCGCGCCAGGTTTCAATTTATCCACTTTTGTAAAAACGATGGAAAACGGAACATTGCTTTCGCCACACCATTGCATAAACTCCAGATCGATCTTCTGAGGTGCCAGACGCGAATCTATCAAAACAAATAGATTCACCAGATTTTGTCTATTGAGGATGTAATTGGTGATCAGTTTTTCAAAATCCTTTCTAAGACTTTTGGAAACTTTCGCGTAACCGTAACCTGGAAGATCGGTAAGAAACCAATTCTCATTGACCAAGAAATGATTGATGAGCTGTGTTTTACCCGGTGTTTGTGATGTTTTAGCTAAATCTTTGTGATTCATCATCGCGTTGATGAGAGACGATTTGCCTACGTTGGAACGTCCGATGAAAGCATATTCTGCCATCGTTGGTTCGGGACAATCCTGCCATTTCTGACTGCTTTTTACAAATTCTGCGGTTTTGATTACCATATTTTTATATTTAAAAACCATTAAGAATCAATTTATTTTAAAATTAAAAAAATCAAATTCTTAATGGTCTGAAAAGTTTTTATTGATTATTGACTTACATCACTCTCTGTAGCCAAGCGTAAAGAATCTCATTGAATTCGTCCGGTTTTTCCATCATTGCTGCGTGACCACATTTGTCGATCCAATGCAATTCGGAATTTGGGATGAATTTGTGCATATCTTCTGCCACTTCCGGCGGCGTCACATTATCTTGTTTCCCCCAGATGATGCACGTTGGGCAAGTGATCTTCGGAAGGTCGTTCAGCATATTGTGTTTGATGGCACTTCTGGCCAACATCACTGTTTTGATGCCTTTCATCCTGTCATTTACCACCGCGAAAACCTCATCTACCAACTCATCTGTTGCTACAATTGGATCATAGAAGACATCTTGCGTTTTTTTCTTGATGTAATCCTTATCACTTTTTCTGGGAAAACTATCACCGAAAGTTCTTTCGTACAAACCAGAACTTCCTGTTAAAACTAAATTTTTCACCAATTCTGGACGAGAAGTCGTTAAGATCAATCCGATATGTCCGCCCATGGAATTACCTACTATTGTCACCGGTTTTCCGATAACATCTGTAATGAACTTGGCCACAAACTTTGAGATTGAGGTCAAATTAGTATTCAAAATCGGGAGATCATAGATCGGCAATTGTGGGACGAAGACCTTGTAGCCCTTGTCCGAATAAAAGTTGATCATCTTATCGAAGTTGCTCAAGCCTCCCATCAAACCATGCAAAAGCACCAGAGGATGACCTTCCCCTGCTTCTACATAAGTATATTTCGTGTCTTTTTTAGTTTTAAAAATCATAATGCTCTCTCGATAACGCGCCAAAAATACAAATAAAAGAATAATTTTTTATTTTAATCCTACTAATACGGTCAAATTTAATTTATTTTAACACTGATGTCAATTCATTAATACGGTTTATTATCGGCATTGCGAAAATTCCGCTGGTTGTGAGATAAAGTTCGTAAAAAGATTTCGCTTTTTCTGCAAAATCCAGTTGACCTTCTGTCCAGAAATGAAACATAAAAACATTCCCCAGCATCTCGTAATAATCGGCGTGGTCTTTCGGTTCGCGCAGTTTTACCATTTCTATGATCTCCTCTTTTGATTTTAATGACAATTCAGCAAAATCCATTTTGAAAATATCCTTCATCAAGGAATCAAAATCCAATTCTTTCTGCATCAAACTTTCTTCTGGTTTTCCGAGAAGTAATTTTTCTAATGCCTGACTAAGTTGTCTTATTAATCTCAGTGTAAAATCTTTATCTTGAATCATTAATTAGGTTTTAGTTATTAAGATTTATTTCTCAGTTTCAAATTATTATCCAAAAAACAAATACGCCAAAATTACCGAAACTGTAACTCCAACCAAATCTGCCAAAAGCATCGACCCAACTGTATATCTTGTATTCTTGATCCCAACCGAGCCAAAATAAACAGCAATCACATAAAAAGTAGTGTCCGAACTTCCTTGTAAAATGGCAGATAATTTCCCGG
>Ga0308171_1003132_pt1 | contig 15692 bp, 15 predicted proteins | sample PhyGR1_FD_202135 | JGI IMG/M metagenome (GOLD analysis project Ga0308171, IMG submission 202135) | Phyllosphere microbial communities from UC Gill Tract Community Farm, Albany, California, United States - DLSLSG.R1 | ecosystem: Host-associated > Plants > Phyllosphere > Unclassified | place: USA... | reverse complement strand
CGTCAGCCACGTCCAGAACAATCTTCGCGTGACCGGGTCCACTGTGCGGCACGACCAGTCAGCCGTTGATGGCATTCCGACTACACCTTCGTCAGCAGCCACGCGGCCGACCACGACATCCTGACGGCGGAAAAATGCCAGGGGATGGAGGGGAGCCTGATGGCTCCCCTCCTTTTATCATCTGCAGGCGCCCGGGAGGCTCTCTGGCAATTCCCGCAAGGTGCGGCCTAATGCTCTTGCCCATGCTCAAGGTCGCGCTGAAGGCCGCTTTGCACGCCATTCCGCCGGTAGGACGCATCATCGGCGTCCCCCTTCCCGCGGCGGTCCGGGTCCATTCCGGCGCCCCCGGTCGCTCCCGCGTTCGGACCAGGGTTGAGGCGCTCCTCTTCCAGCGAGCGTACACCTTCGGGATCTTTGTCCCCGGGCTTCATGGCAGGATCATTTCTGGGCATGGTCAGTCTCCTTTGCTCTCCTGATTGAAGTGACTGCATCCGGCCCGCGTTTCGACTAAAGACGCCCCGCAGGCTGGCGCGTGTCGTCGCCGCGACAGGCTGCAGTTCCAGCGCGCCGACCGGCCTTCGAGGCAGGAACAAAGCGGATCGCACCGGCGTTCGCATTTGCAGGTATGGATTTGCAGAGAAAGACGACAGCCTTGGCAATTTTTGATGCCGGGAAGCTAGCAAACCGCTTTCCACCCCATCTGCTTGCGGCGATCAGCACATCCTGGAACGTGCACCGCGCGCGGATCCTTCGCACCTGCGCCAAGGAATTGCCGGTGGTCGCCTCGACCGAAGTCCACCTCAAACCCCGGTGACCATGCTGCCGCATTTATTCGGCGTACTTGTTGGGTAATGGACAATCCCCATCCGGACATCGGATTCGAGAAGACCCCGTTGCCGGGTCCGCCCGCCGAGCCATATCGTGGGGTGGTGAAAGCGTCCCGCCGCCTTGGACGCGAGAACCTCCTCGTGTCGTCACACCGGCGACACCATCCAGTGAGCCGCATCCGGTGCGGCTCACTGGATGGTACGTCAGTTTGAGGGGTTCGCGTCCCGGATCGACCTGGCCGACCCCATGCCCGCGGCCTTCGACGCTCCGCCGATTTTGCTGCGGACGCCCTCCTCGACCTTCCCGCCGGTCTCCGCGTCGATGTTGCGCCAGTATTCGAAGGCGCGCTGCAGCACCTTCTCGCCGACGCCGTCGCACAGGTGGCTAACCACGTTCTCGACGAGGCGCCCTCGCGCGGCGTCGTCCATCACTTCGCGCACCAGCGTTCCGGCCTGGCTCCAGTCATCGTCGTCGGCGCGAAGGGTGTAGGCCTCGCGCACCATCTCGCCATCGGCCTGCCAGATGCCCGCTTCGTAAGGATCGCGCTCGGCTGCCGGGCCGCCGTAGCTGTTGGGGGCATAGACGGGATCTGTCGCCTTCTCGATCCGCATCGCGCCAGCCGTCGAATAGCCGTGCACCGGCGCGACCGGCCGATTGACCGGGATCTGCTTGTAGTTGACCCCAAGCCTGGCCCGGTGGGCGTCGGCATAGGAGAAGCCGCGCGCCAGCAGCATCTTGTCGGGCGAGAGGCCGACGCCGGGCACCATGTTGTTCGGCTCGAAGGCAAGCTGTTCGATTTCGCTGTGGAAGTCGGTGGGATTGCGCGTCAGCGTCAGCGTGCCGACCTCGATCAGGGGATAGTCGGCATGGGGCCAGATCTTGGTGAGGTCGAACGGATTGATGCGGTAGGTCTTGGCGTCCTCGTAAGGCATCACCTGCCAGAAGAGCGTCCAACTGGGATGGTCGCCCTGATCGATGGCGTTGAACAGGTCGCGGCGGTGGAAGTCGCCGTCCTTGCCCGCCATCGTATCGGCGTCGGTCTGGCTGAAGTAGGCGTTGCCGTCGCCCAGGTCGGTCTTGAAGTGGAACTTGACCCAGAACTTTTCGCCCTTAGCGTTCACCAGCGAATAGGTATGGCTGGAGTAACCGTTCATCTCGCGCCAGGTCTTGGGGATGCCGCGATCGCCCATCAGGTAGGTCACCTGATGCGCGCTTTCAGGCGAGAGCGTCCAGAAGTCCCACTGCATGTCGTGATCGCGCAGGCCATTGTCGGCGCGGCGCTTCTGCGAGCGGATGAAGTGCTGGAATTTCATCGGGTCGCGGATGAAGAAGATCGGCGTGTTGTTGCCGACCATGTCGAAGTTGCCCTCTTCGGTGTAGAACTTGACCGAGAAGCCGCGCGGATCGCGCCAGGTGTCGGGGCTACCGCTCTCACCCGCGACCGTGGAGAATCGGATGGCGGTGTCGACCTTGGCACCCGGCTGGAACAACTTTGCCTTGGTGTAGGCGGTGACATCCCCGGTGGTCTCGAAGTGGCCGAAAGCGCCGCTGCCCTTGGCGTGGGGCTGGCGTTCCGGGATCCTCTCGCGATTGAAGTTGGCCATCTGCTCGATCAGGTAATGATCGTTGAGGACGATCGGGCCGTCTCGGCCGATAGTCAGCGAATGCTCGTCGCTCTGGATGGGAATGCCGGCATCGTTGGTGGTGCGCGGGGTGGACCGGTCTGTCATGGGAGCCTCTGGCTTTCTGAGTGGATGCTATCGCTACCCATGAGCCTCCCAGAGGTTCCCCAGTCGTTTTGGATCAGACCGCCACCTTGCGCAAAGACTGCTCGATCTCGCCGCCGCAATAGGAGCTGCCATATTCGTCCCGCGCCTGCTCGGCGAGACGCTTTAGTCGAGGCATCTCGGTCATGCGCCGCACCAGCGCGGCAACGTTCGGAGCTGCATCGCGGAGCAATGCCTCGATCGCGGGGAAGCGCTCCGTCATCGTCGACCACAGGACCGCGCTGACGATGTCCGCCACGCCCGGCGTGGCGGTGCCCAGCAGGGTTCCCTCCTCGTGCCTGAGCCCGCACCGAATGCCGGTCGCCTCCCAGATTTCCATCCAGCGCCTGAGACGCGGCACGAAGTCCCGCCAAGTTTCCTCCGTCCACATCTGCCGCCCCCCATCCAGCGTGATTTCGTCGAGCACATCGTTGGCGTCGTTGACGACCTTGAGCGTCCGCGCCCGTCCTTCGATCGAAGGGGGCACGAGATCCAGCTTCTCGCCCAGATAGCACGCGATCGCAGGCATTTCGGAGAGCGCAAACCCGCTCGCGTTGTCGACCAGGACGGGAGGCCCCATGAACGGGGTCGACTGCTCGGCGGGTGAACTCGCCATGAGCTGGCCGATCTCATCGCTGTCATGCTCGGTCCAGGTCTTCCCGGCGGAAGCGAGGATGCCGCGGATGAGCTGGCCGCGAAAGGGCACTGGCCAGTAGTAGAGGTCGAAGTCGGTCATCGCTTTCTCCTGCAGCATGAAGACCTCTCAATGCGCTGCGGCATGCCCGGTTTCGTGACAGCGACGAGCCGCCCTCGCCAGCGGTCACCCCGCCTTTGCCAGTGCAGAACCCTGTGCCCGTTCAAGGGTTATAGGCAGCAAAGGAACCTGCATCATGGCAACCCACGAAGCCCGCCTGATCGGTATTACGATCGACTGCCCATTTGAGGCGGCCTATGCCTTCGCTCACGTGCCGGAAAATTTCCCCGAATGGGCTGCGGGCATGTCGTCGTCGCTCCACCGGGACGGCGATGAATGGCGGGCTGACACGCCCGCTGGTGAAGCGAGGGTCCGGTTCACCCCGCCCAACGATTTCGGCGTTCTCGATCACTGGGTCATACTGCCCGGCAAGCCGGTCATACATATCCCGCTGCGGCTGATCGAGAACGGGACAGGGACGCAGGCGGTCTTCACCCTCTATCGCCAACCGGACATGTGCGACGATGATTTTATTCGTGATGCCGCCATGGTCTGCCAGGATCTCAAGAGCCTCAAGGCACTTCTGGAACGTAGTCAGCCGGACAGGGATGCTCCATGACGAACGAGCCACGTAGCGAAGAAACGGAGCAGCCGGACAAGGCACTCGATGCGTCCGAGGCCCGGGATGTCGAGGAGCGCAAGGCCGGCTCCTCCAAGATCGTTCACGAGGTCGTGCGTTTGCAGGGAGAAGAGGAGCTCGCACGGCCCACCCTCGCCCTGACCCTGTCGGGTATCGCCGCAGGCCTTGCGATCGCTCTCTCCCTGCTGTGCGAGCTGTTCCTGCGCAGCCACCTGCCCGATACCGACTGGGCGCCGCTGATCTATTTCCTCGGCTATCCGATCGGCTATGTGATCGTGGTGATGGGCCGGCTGCAGCTCTTCACCGAAAGTACGGTGACGGCGGTGCTGCCGATCGCGACATCGCCTTCGCTGGGCAATTTCGGCCGCCTTGCCAGGCTCTGGGCCTGCGTGCTCGTGGGCAATCTGATCGGCGTCACGCTGGTGAGCGCGCTCATGGCCGGCGAAATCATCGTCACGCATGAGCAGCGAATGGTGGCCCTCGACATTCTGGGCAAGCTCGAACTCCAGCACTGGACCCGCACGCTGACGCTGGGGATACCTGCCGGCTTCATCATGGCGGCGGTCGCCTGGGTGCTGCCCAATGCCCGGGGCAGCGAATTCTGGGTCGTATTCGTGCTGACCTACGTGATCGCGCTCGGCGGCTTTGCACATGTCGTGACCGGATCGTCGCAGGCGAGCTTCCTGTGGCTCAGCGGCCGCATCAATTTCGGTGAAGCCTGGCTCGAATTCACCCTGCCGGCGCTGATCGGCAATATCGTCGGCGGCACCGGCCTGTTCGCGGTGCTGGCACATGGCCAGATGCGCAGCGATCTTGGCGCGGACGATCCGCATCCGAACCGAACCACCCAAGTTGACCGCATGGATCAGCACAAGAGAGGACCTGTCCCATGAAGCTCTACTATGCGCCGGGCGCTTGCAGCCTGGCCGACCATATCGCCATGGCCGAAGCCGGCTTGCCCTTCACCCTGGAAAAGGTCGATCTGGAGGAAAAGCGCACCGAGACCGGCAGCGACTACGCCACCATAAATCCCAAGGGCTACGTTCCCGCGCTTGCCCTCGGCGATGGCACCATCCTCACCGAAAACATCGCCATCCTTAGCTATCTTGCGGACCAATCCGAGAAGATCGCGGCGTCACCGGATAACCGCTGGAAATTGCTGGAGACGATCGCCTTCATCTCGACCGAAGTGCACAAGGGCTTCAAGCCGTTCTTCATGCCGGACAGCACCGATGAAGCGAAGAAGGCAGCAGGAGGCAATCTGGCCAGGCGCTTCGCTTACCTCGAGGCACAGCTGGCTGAACGCGACTACATCGTCGGCGACAGCTTCACTTCGGCAGACTGCTACCTCTTCGTCATGCTGATGTGGGCGCAGAAGAAGGCCAGGCTGTCTCTGCCGGATGCCCTCACCCGCTATTTTGACCGGCTGACCCAGCGCCCGTCGATACGCCAAGCTCTGTCAGAGGAGGGTCTGGACTAGCTCGCCCTCGAGCCCCTGCGAGAAACCCGTCGTCGCGCTCCATGCCGACGGGCCCGCCGGTCCGCGAACAGATCTCGCGCAGCGCGGGCTTGAGACCTTCCTCGAAGGTGGGGTGATAGAACGGAAGGGGCGGTATCTCGCTCGCCGTCAGGTCCCGGTCGATCGCCATGACGAGGAAATGCGCCATGTGCTCGGCTGCCGGCGTCGCCAGCACGGCACCGATTAGTTTCCCGTTCGCCGAATCGGCATGGAGGCGTGGCAGTCCGCGGTTCACACCTTCGACCTTTGCCCGCCCCTGATCCTCGTAGGACGCGCTTGCGATCACGCTGTCCTTTCCATCGAGCTCGCCGATGTTCGCCAGCGCAGGATCGGTGAAGATGATCGAGAAGGGGACCATGCGCCGGCCGGTTATCATTTCCGGGAAACAGGCGGCATTGCGCCCCGCGAGCGTCCCTTCCGCCTGCGCCTCGTGCAGCACGGGACGCGAATGGTCTGCATCGCCGGCCATGAAGATCGGCGCATCGCCGCACTGCAAGGTCGCAGGGGATATTTGCCGTAGGGGGATGCTCCCTCTGTTGCCGGTCTCCTCCCCAAACAGCATGCCGAGAGTCTGTTCCCGCACCCGCCTGTCTTCAGCGGTGGGGCCGGCCAAATGGCCAGTCGATGATATGTCCTGCCCACAGGATAGCCCAGATCAGCATGGGCTGGAAAACCAGTCTAGGGCCATGATACCACCAGGAAAGGTGAACGCCCGCGACCGGATTGTCATGCAGCGCGTGATTGAAGTTCGCCGGCCACACGCACAAGGCATAAGCCGCCAAGGCTATGGAGGCGCCCCGATACGCCCCCGGCGACCAGCGCTTCGGAACGAGCAGACCAGCTGCGCCGGCGATTTCGCACCATCCCGTTGCCCATACCACGAAGTCCGGTAGGGGCACCCAGCGCGGTGTGATCGCCACAAACCCGTCTGGGGCGGTAATGTGTTTGTATCCGGAAAAAACAAAGACAAGCGCGAACAGCCATCGCAGCAAGCTTCGCGCGAACGGAAATAGCCAGGGCGAAGTCGGTTCGCAAATATGCTGGTTCATGATCATTCTCATTTCGCGGGAACGCTGGCCTGCAGCATTTGCCATCCATCCTCGCAGTATGTACAAAAATGACCACATGACTATGATTTAATTGAAAATTCCTCTTCAATTCGATGTCGATCATCCCCAAGTGTTGGCCATGGCCCAGCATGATATCATTATGAATCGCAGGGCGATGATGCTTGCCGGTGCCGCAGTTGCGGTCGCTTCATGCTCGCGCTCCTCTTCGCCCCTGCGTTCGACTTCGCCGCTTGCCGCTCCGGTACTTCCGAAGTCCGCAGGCCCTGCCAGCGTTCCGGCAATGGTGCGTAACGACGGACCGCGCGCAGCGTTCTCGACCGTCAATCCCCCGCTTCTGCGCAAGGCTCTTGCGTCCCTTGATCGGCATGGAGACCGGATCAGGCGGCGCGACCGGATCGCGATCGTGGACTTTTCCGCGCCGTCGTCGAACGCGCGAATGCATTTTCTCGACGTGGAAGACGGCAAGGCCATTCGCCTGCTCGTCGCGCATGGATCGGGTTCCGATCCGCATCACACCGGATACCTTGAACGCTTCTCCAACGCGTTTGGATCGAACGCATCAAGCGAAGGGGCATATCTGACCGATGACTACTACGTCGGCAAACATGGCCGTTCGCAGCGGCTGATCGGGCTCGACGCCACCAACAACAATGCGCTTGAACGCGCCGTCGTCGTGCACAGCGCGTGGTACGCAAATGACGACATGATCAAGGCGCATGGCAAGCTCGGCCGCAGTCAGGGTTGCTTCGCGGTGGGGGAGAACAAGCTCGATGACGTCTTCTCGTTCCTCGGCAAGGGGCGGATGATCTTCGCGGCAAGAAGCTGAATCCGGGCCTAAAAATCAGACGGTGAGCAACGTCCAGCATGCCTGTCGGTTGTACCTGGGGTCATCCAAGGAGATCCATGTGCGCAATCGGTTGATCGTTTCCCCGTTGCTTGCCGTGACTGTTGCACTCACAGCGTGCGGGTCCGGCTCCGAGACGCCCGACGCGCCTGCGCCGGCCGTGAGCATCACTGAAGTTCATTGGAACGACGCGGCGGTGCGCGACCTGCGCGCTGCGATTGACAGCCGGGCAACGCATGGCCTCAATCACATGAATTTTGTGGTCGATGGCCAACCCGGCAATGCCGACGGCGATCGCGCGCTGACCGAAAGTGCCTTGCGCTACGCATCGGCGCTGGCGCGCGGTGCCAGCGACCCTAAGAAACTTTACGATATCTATTCCGTGCCGAGGCCTGATCCGAACCTCCTGCCCGGCCTTGCCAAAGCTTTGAAGGGCGGTGACCTCAAGGACTGGCTGGACGGTCTCGCACCCCGGGATGACGGCTACCAGCGCCTTTCGAAAGCCTACCTCTCGCTTCGTGGCAGCAAGGATGCGCCCGCCCCGGCCATCGCACAGGACAGCGAGCCCCTGAAGCCTGGCGACAGCGATCGGCGCGTGCCGCAAATCGCCCGCCAGCTCGCGGCCTCCGACTATCTTGATGGCAAAGATGCGCAAGGCGACCGCTATTCCCCGGCCATGATGAAGGCCGTGCAGCGCATGCAGGCGGACTACGGCATCAAGCCCGACGGCGTCATCGGCAAGGATGCGCTGGAAATCCTCAACCTCTCCGATGCGGACAAGGCACGGGCAATTGCAGTCGCGATGGAGCGCATGCGCTGGCTGCAGCGCGATCCGCCCAAGACCCGCATCGACGTCAATGTCGCTGCGGGGCGCCTGATCTATTGGCGCGACGGCAAGATGGTCGATACGCGCAAGGTCGTCGTCGGGAAGCCGGAGAACCAGACCCCGCAGCTGGGTTCGCCGATCTATCGTCTCGTCGCCAATCCGACCTGGACTGTCCCGCGCTCGATCCAGAGCAAGGAGATCGTCGGCAAGGGCAGCGCCTATCTGCGCCGCAACAACATGGCGTGGAAGGACGGCTGGGTGGTACAGCAGCCCGGCCCCAGGAACTCGCTGGGCCTCGTCAAGTTCGACATGAAGAACGAGCATCAGATCTACCTGCACGACACTCCCGCCAAGCAGCTGTTCCAGGAAGTGCAGCGCCAGCGCAGCCACGGCTGCGTGCGCGTGGAGGATGCCATGGGCTTTGCGGAAATGCTGGCAAAGGATGAAGGCGTGCTCGACGAATGGCACCGTGCCCGCGCCACCGGCAAGGAAACCTTCGTGCCGCTGCCACGCGAAATTCCAGTTCGTCTTCTCTATGACACAGTCCTTTTCGGCGAAGATGGTGAGCCGGTCATCCGCTCCGACCCCTATGGTCGCAACGAGAGCGTGGCGACCGCACTGGGCTTCGCGGCAGGAAACAGTCACCCTTTGCACGCCAATGGCGGCGACGTCGGGCCGTAAGGCAGGGATCGGACCCATCGGCAACCCTTCGCCGATCGGCGCATTTGCTGTTCTTACCTTCCCGACAAAGCGTTGAAGGAATTCGACCTGCCCTCAGCCAATCCCAGCGCAGCGCTGATAGCGCTGCACCCGCTTCATGCGATCCTGCTCGCTTTCCCGGTGTCGATGTTCCCGGGCGCTCTGCTGGCGGACATCACATATCTCAACAGCTCGGAAATGCAGTGGTCGAACTTTGCATCCTGGCTGATCGCCGGAGCGCTGGTGTTTACCGGCCTTGCCCTGGCCTGGGCGTTGATCGCCATGCTTGCGCGCCGGGCGGGAAGAGGTTGGCTCTGTGCGATCCTGGCGCTGCTATTCGTCGTCGGTCTCGTCAATGCGTTCCAGCATAGCCATGACGGGTGGAGTTCGGTCGGCACGACCGGTCTTGCCCTCTCCGTCATTTCCACGGTGCTGGCGCTGGCAGCGGGATGGATTGGCTACACCGTTTCCCGCGAGGTGCGAGCATGAACCGCGTTGTCCTTTCCGCCCTGAGCCTCGCCGCGCCGCTCGCCCTTGCCGCTTGCGACAAGGCGCAAGATCTCGATCAGACCGGCCCGCGGCCGGCGCTCCCCGAGCAGAACCAGACCCTTCTTCCGCCGATGAAGATCGCCAGCCCCGCAGGCTGGAACGGCGCGATGCCCAACGTGCCCAAGGGCTTTGCCATTTCGCCCATCGCCACCGGCCTCAAGGTTCCCCGCCAGACGCTCGTCCTTTCCAACGGCGACGTTCTGGTTTCCGAAGGACTTGGCGGCAGCGCGCCGAAACTGCGCCCCAAGGACGTCATCGCAGGCTATATCAAGAGCCTTGGCAAGAGCGGCACGAAGGGCGGCGACCGTATCACCTTGCTGCGCGACCGCGATGGCGACGGAAAGTATGAACTCCAGACCGTTCTCATCGACAAGCTGAATGCGCCTTATGGCATGGCGCTTGTGGGATCTGAGCTCTACATCGCAGATCAGGACGCCCTGCTCCGCTTCCCCTATCGCGGCGGAGAAACGCGCATCGATGCGCCCGGCGAAGTCGTAACCAAGCTGCCTGCCAATCCCAACCATCACTGGACAAAATCTCTGGCGGCGAGCGCCGACGGCTCTCGCCTTTACGTCGGCATCGGCTCGAACAGCAACATTGGCGAGCGCGGCATGGCCGTCGAGCAAGATCGCGCAGTCGTCTGGGAAATCGACCGCGAAAGCGGGGAGCATCGCACGTACGCCTCGGGCATCCGCAATCCGACGGCTCTGGCGATCAATCCGGCAACGCAGGCCCTCTGGGCCGTCGCCAACGAGCGCGACGAGCTGGGCGCGGACCTCGTGCCGGACTATCTGACCTCGGTGAAGCCGGGGGCATTCTATGGCTGGCCTTACAGCTACTACGGCGGTCACGTCGATCCGCGCGTCCATCCTCAGAAGCCTGACATGGTCCGCAAGGCGATTGCCCCTGACTATGCCCTGGGCTCACACGTCGCAGCGCTTGGCCTTACGTTCCTTACCGGCGGCGGCTTTGGCGGAAATTATGCCGATGGCGCATTCGTGGGCGAGCACGGAAGCTGGAACCGTCGCCAGTTGGCAGGCTACAAGGTTGTATGGATTCCCTTCACCAATGGCTGGCCCTCGGGCAAGCCCCGCGACTTCGTGACAGGGTTCATCGGGCCCGAGGGGAAGGCGCGTGGACGCCCGGTCGGCGTCACGTACGATCCCGAGCGCCGGGCGCTGCTGATCGCCGACGACCTTTCGAACACCGTATGGCAAGTCACCCCTGCACGCTAAGCGCTCTGCCTTTATTCTGACTGCATGTGGCTGAACGGTGCCTCGATTTCGGCTCCGAGGCACCCTTGGTGCATAGCGCAAATCAACTTGGCCACCACCAAGCAGACCAATGGAAGTGGGACGCAAACCGAATCCCGTGTGCCCGGGTTCGGATACTGAGGGGCCGCCCACCTCCAGCCACAACGTTTGGGTACCCGATCATTTAATCGCCCGACCGTGGCAAAGCGCAATGCCTATCGAATCGCTCATCGCTGCCATGAAACTTCGGATAGGCGCGTTTGTGTCAAAGGACACACAATTACCCCTTGTCTGATCGCGTGTTATCTAGGCCAGGCATTTCGTCGCACGCCGCGGCCGCGGCCGCTTGACATGAGGGTTAACCGGGAAGACGAGAGCGCATGTCCGAACACGCTGCTCAAACCCTTTCCCTGCCCGCTGACCTTGCCGCGCGGCTTGCCTCGCTCACGCGTGACGGCGGATTTTCCGATGAAGCCGCACTTATCGAAAGTGTGCTGGGTCAACTCTCTGCGAGGACAGAAGCGACTGCAGGCTGGCCCTACGGAGGAGGCGAATGCGGGCGCCGTATTCGCGAACTTGACTGGTCCGCCAATCCGCTCGGTCCGATTGGAAGTTGGTCACTGGAACTGCGCGCGACCGTTGCCAATATCGTGAACTCTCCTGTCGCCAAGGTGCTGATGTGGGGGCCAGAGCACGTGATGCTTTACAACGATGCCTATTCCATCGTTGCAGGCCCCAATCATCCCCAGGCGCTTGGCGGTACAGTGCCCGGGATCTGGCCTGAGATCTGGGACTGGAATCGTGAGATGTTGGCCGCCGGAATGCGCGGCGAATTACGGTCCTATCGCGATCAGATCCTGGTCCTGAAGCGTAACGGTTACGCCGAGCCCGTGACGTTCGATTTGTTCTACACCCCAGTCTATGAAGCCGATGGCAGTATCGGCGGGGTGATGTGCACCTGCATAGACAATTCTGCGCGGATCGCCCTTGAGGCGGACGTGGCCGCCAGCAACAAGCGTTTCCGCACTGCGATGGAGGCCATGCACGGTGTCCTGTGGACCAACAGCGCCGACGGCCGAATGCTGGGCGAACAGCCTGCATGGGCTGCCCTGACCGGCCAGTGCCTTGAGGAGTATCAGGACTACGGCTGGGCGCAGGCTGTCCACCCAGATGATCGCGAACCGACGATCGTGGCATGGAACGCCGCCGTGGCGGCCAAGGCCATGTTCGTCCATGAGCATCGCGTACGCCGCCATGATGGGGAATGGCGCACCTTCGCCATTCGCGGACTCCCCGTTCTTGACGAGGGTGACACGATCATCGAATGGGTCGGGGTCCATTCGGACATCACCCACCAGCGCGCTGCGGAAGAAACACTGCGCGAGCTCAATGCGACGCTCGAGGCCCGGGTGATCGCCGAGATCGACGAGCGACGTCAGGCAGAAGTCAAGCTGGCCCAGGCGCAGAAGATGGAAACCGTCGGCAAGCTAACCGGAGGCGTTGCGCATGATTTCAACAATTTGCTTCAGGTGATCTCCGGCAACCTCCAGTTACTCGCGAAGGACGTCTCGGGGAACGAGCGCGCCGAAGCCAGACTGACCAATGCCTTGGCGGGCGTCACCCGAGGCTCGAAGCTCGCCAGCCAGCTTCTTGCCTTCGGTCGCAGGCAGGCTCTCGAACCCAAAGTGGTGAATGTCAGCCGCTTCGTGCGCGGCATGGACGACATGCTGCGCCGCGCAATCGGTGAAGGCATCGAACTGGAGACCATCGTTGGCGGTGGTTTGTGGAATACTTATATCGATCCAGTCCAGGTCGAGAACGCCATCCTCAATCTGGCGATCAACTCGCGCGATGCGATGGATGGCCAGGGCCGCCTTACCATCGAAGTCGGGAACGCCCATCTCGACACCGAATATGCACTCACGCACGATGAAGTGACGCCTGGCCAGTACGTGATGCTGGCGGTAAGCGACACAGGGACAGGGATGTCGCGCGAGATCATCGACAAGGTTTTTGAGCCATTCTTCTCGACCAAGGGCGAAGGCAAGGGGTCAGGCCTCGGCCTCTCGATGGTGTACGGCTTCGTCAAGCAATCCGGCGGACACATTAAGATTTATTCGGAGCCGGGCGAAGGCACGACCATAAAGCTGTACCTTCCCCGGTCGATGGAAAGCGAAGATATCGAGGTCCAGGTCGACAATGGGCCGATCGTCGGCGGCACCGAAACCGTTCTGGTGGTCGAGGATGACGAAGAGGTTCGCGCCACCGTTGTCGAGATGCTGACCGATCTTGGCTACCGCGTCCTGAAGGCGCCCGATGCGGGGGCCGCGCTGATCGTGATCGAAAGCGGCGTACCAATCGACCTGTTGTTCACCGACGTCGTCATGCCCGGCACCCTCAAAAGTCCGGAGCTGGCACGTAAGGCGCGGGAACGACTGCCTTGCATCGCCGTGCTGTTCACATCGGGATATACCGAAAATTCGATCGTCCACGGTGGCAAGCTCGATGCCGGAGTGGAATTGCTCTCCAAGCCCTATACACGCGAAGCGCTGGCCCGAAGGCTGCGCCACGTGATCGCGAACCAGCGTCAACGAGCCGGCGCCGAGAATCCAGGGCACACTGAAGGGCGTCCGGCCCATGACCAGCAGGTCATCGACGGCGCCCGTGCCCGCGGACCGCGCACGGTCCTGCTCGTCGAGGACGATCCGTTGATCCGGTTCAACACCGGCGAGATGCTCGAGGACGCCGGCTACGTGGTTGTGGAGGCGGGAAGTGCGGAAGATGCGATGTCAGCCTTGCAGACCGCGCCGATCGACATCCTTGTCAGCGACATAAATCTGCCGGGAAGCTCGGGCATCGATCTTGCCAGCCGCGCCAGGGACCTTCGGCCATCAATTCGCATTGTCTTTGCCTCCGGAGATACCTCCCGGGCTGGTGATATCGATGGCGCGATCTTCCTCGCAAAACCCTACGGAAGCGGAGAACTGACCCAGGCTATGGAAGATGCAATCCGGTCGCCGGCGCCGTCGACCGGTTCCAGACTGAGTTAGGGCCCCAGTCGGAAGAATGGGCTGATGTCTTCGGTCTGCCGCATTGCCCAGGCCATGCGGGAACCGGTAGCACACGTGCGTCTTCATTCAGTATCCGACCCCGGCAAGCGTTGTAGGGGCGAAGGCAGAACGGAAGCTCACAGGTTGGGGCAACGCATTCACGAGGCGCCATGCATAGTCCTCATCGTCGAGGATGAACCTCTCATCCGAATGATGGCCGAGGATATGGTAATGGACGCCGGGCTGATCCCGCTCTGTGCCGCCGACGCGCATCAGGCGCTTCGTATTCTCGCTGATCACGACGATATTGCGATCCTCTTCACCGATGTCGACCTGCCTGGTGATTTCAATGGCCTCGATCTGGCACGCAGGGTCCACGCGAGCGGACTTGGTCTTGATATCATCATCACGACAGGCCGATGCGAGCCGGACGAAAGCCTGCTTCCGGCGGGTGCGCAGTTCCTTGCAAAGCCCTATTCGGGAGCGGAGCTGCTAAAAGCCATTCACACTGCTGAATGCTGACGCGCTGACCTATACCAAAGCACGCCCCCGCCCCTGGATGCCGAGTTGTTTTCTCACCTCTGGTTCATAGATCATAATCATGCTGCGCCAAGTCTCCTCCAGAACCCGATATATCGCCCTGATTTGTGGAAAATGCTCTAAGAAGGTCGGTGGCGGCTTTGGGCAGAAAGGCAAGACAGCGCTTGCCAAGATGCTGAATGACGCAAACGGGGGGAAGAAGGGCAGGAAAGCGCAAATCCTGGCGGTCGAAACCAAGTGCCTCAAACTTTGTCCCAGGGGCGCAGTTGTTACGATTGCCGCGTCGCATCCCGATACATGGCTGCTCATTCAACCTGGAACACGCCTCGACGAGGTCCGCGAGCAGATGGGCTTCGGGGCTCGTACCCGCAAGGATGACCAAAGCAAGTGAACGAAGCCGTCTGAAAGACGGGATTGGTGTTGCTGTCAGCTGGCCCCAGCTCTTGTACGACCGTTGCGCAGATCTCATGAAACGGCGGCGATGAAGGCGCTAAGATCCGCCAGCATCAGCTCCGGCTTCTCGAACGCTGCAAAATGGCCGCCGCGCGGCATTGGTGTGTAGCGAATGCATCGAGGGCGAGTTCGGCCCGTTTCGGCACAAGATCGGTTTCGCGCAGAACCAGACCGCGCTGCAGTTCGTCATGAACCTGAAACGCTTCACAGCACGTCGAAAGCCACTAGCGGGGCAACGGGACTTGTCGCTTCGCCAGAATGCTTCCAGCCGAACCCACAGGTGGGAAAACGGGCGAAGTCATCACCCAAGGGAGCGGCAGGGCAATCGCCCCCGTGCGGTATTCGCAATCCTCGCGATAGCTAAAATTTTCCTCAATCCTGGATGGGGGGGATGAAACTCACCTGCGCCAGACGCCATGCACGATCCGGCGGGCCCGGCCAGTAGTGGCGGGGATGACGCGCTTCGGACGGCGGATGTATGCCGTGCACCTCGGCTCGGATCAGTCGGCCCGTTTCGCGAAGGCGAATGGTGGCAGAGGGAAACTCGCTGCACAGCCGCTTCTCGAGTTCCCGTGCGTCGCCGGACAATCGCGGGCTTGAGAGAGCACGAGGCGATCCATCGATCAATTCTGCGGTGGAGGAGCGAAGAGCCTTAACGCCGTCACTGATGACATCGACGGAAATGAGCGCCGCCGCAACCGAGTCTGCCCACCACCAGCCGAGACCTAGTCCGACAATCCCGGCGAGCCCTGCAGCACCGGTGAGCCAGTTCGCCTTGTTCATCAGGGCGTCGGTATGCAGCAGCTTGTCATTGAGCTTTTCCGCCAGTGGCAATTCCTTGCGGCCAATCAGCATAGGCGGGACAAGGGAATACAGCTGCGCAGCGATCATCAGCCATCCGAGCCAGAGATCATGCCCCAATACAACCACGGACCCGACGGTCGCGTGCTCGGCGGCGATC
>Ga0308171_1003130_pt1 | contig 15703 bp, 12 predicted proteins | sample PhyGR1_FD_202135 | JGI IMG/M metagenome (GOLD analysis project Ga0308171, IMG submission 202135) | Phyllosphere microbial communities from UC Gill Tract Community Farm, Albany, California, United States - DLSLSG.R1 | ecosystem: Host-associated > Plants > Phyllosphere > Unclassified | place: USA... | reverse complement strand
GGCCCTGTCTCGAACCAACCTTCCCCCGGCAAAACTCGAAGAAAGAAGATGGGGTCCGGGGAATTCTTTCCCCGGCCTTCCTCCCGTAGCTTGCGCATCCCGTCGTGGCAGAACAGTGCCCCCAAACCAAGGACGCGGCTTCCAGCGACTCGCCTGCTCCAAAACCCGGATCGGCTGCGGCGGGTGGACAGGGCGATACGCGCCGCTGACGGAATGGCGAGGCGCCTGCCGGCATCCGCTTCAGCCACGATGCGCATGCCTCCGTCGGCCCGGTGCTGGCGGCAGGCCGGACAGGCCGACAGCAACGGTGGGAGCCATGCGGCCCGGCAGGGCAGGGCGCCCTCGCCGTTCTTCCGAGGGCTGTGGACCCGTCCGTGCAGGCTGCCCGCCTCCATGCCAACCGGTATTTCCAGGCGGCTTCTCGCGGGGCGGCACATGGCGCGGCAACCCCGGACGACCCGGGGTTTTTTATCGTTGCGACGTTCGTTCATGCATCCTGCCGAAGGGGGTTGGTCGCCATGCCCGCCAAAGCCGCCGATGAATCCCTGCGGCCCTACCGGGCCCGCCGCGATTTCACGCGCACGCGGGAACCGGCGGGCCAGCCCGCCCGCCGCCGGGCGGCGAAGGCGCTGTCCTTTGTCGTGCAGAAACACGATGCCACCCGCCTGCATTACGACTTCCGGTTGGAGTTGGAGGGCACGCTGAAGAGCTGGGCGGTAACCCGTGGCCCCAGCCTGGACCCGGCGGACAAGCGACTGGCCGTGCAGGTCGAGGATCACCCGCTGGAATATGGCGGCTTCGAGGGCACGATCCCGCCCGGCCAGTATGGCGGCGGCACGGTGATGCTGTGGGACCGTGGCACCTGGCACAGCGACGATGCGGACCCGGTAGCCGCGTTGGCCGCCGGCAAGATGAAGTTCCACCTGGATGGCGCGCGGATGCAGGGTGGCTGGACCCTGGTGCGGATGCGCCCGAGGCGTGGCGAGAAGACACCGCAATGGCTGCTGATCAAGGAAGATGACGACGAGGCTCGTCCAGGCGAGGGCGAGAGCCTGCTGCAGGCCGAGACCAGCTCGGTTGCCTCCGGCCGCTCGATGGAGGAGATCGCCGCTTCCGCTGGGGAGCAGGGGGAGGTCTGGACGACGGGTAAGGCGAAGCGTGGCGGCGCGGCACGCCCGGCGCCGGCCAAGAAGACAGCCCCAAAGACAGCCCCAAAGACTGCCCCGAAGGCGGCTGAGAAAGCCGAGAAGTCTGCCGCCAAGGCCACGAAGGGCAGCCGCAAGGCACGTGGCGCCAGCCTGGCACCGGGGCAGTTCGTCCCGCCCCAGCTCTGCGCCTCGGCCGCCGAGGCGCCGATGGGGCCGGGCTGGGTGCATGAGGTGAAGCTGGATGGCTACCGGTTGCAGGCGCATATCAGCGGGGGCGAGGCCCGGCTGCTGACCCGCAGTGGCCTGGACTGGACCGCCCGCTTCCCCGAGACCGCCGCCGCCCTTGGTCAGTTGCAGGACAGCATCCTGGATGGCGAGGTGATCGCCACCGATGCGGAAGGCCACCCGGATTTCGCCGCGCTGCAGGCGTCGCTGGAGCGCAAGCGCACCGGGGAGCTGCGCTTCATGGCCTTCGACCTGCTGGCCGCCGGTGGGCAGGACTGGCGCCCGCAGCCCTTGGGGGAACGGAAGGCGGCGTTGCGCGAATGGCTGGCCAAGGCGCCCGATGCCATCGGCTATGTCGAGCATTTCGAGGCGGCCGGCGATGCCATCCTGCTCTCGGCCTGCCGCATGGGGCTGGAGGGCGTCGTCTCCAAGCGGATCGACGCGCCGTACCAGTCCGGCCGGGGCGAGAGCTGGGTGAAGACGAAGTGCCGGGGCAATGACGAGTTCGTCGTCGGCGGCCATGGCACTGGCCCCAAGGGCAGCATGACGCTGCTGCTGGGCGCGTGGCGGGATGGGGCGCTGGTCTATCTCGGCCGCGTCGGCTCGGGCATTTCGGGCAGCCGGGCGGCTTCGCTGACCAGGCAATTGAAGAAGCTGGCGCGCAAGACCTCCCCCTTCGCCACAGCCCTGGACGCGGCGGACCGCCGCCGCGCCCATTGGGTGGAGCCGCAACTGGTGGCCGAGGTGGACTATGCTGGCTGGACCGGCGACGGCCGCATCCGCCAGGCCTCCTTCAAAGGCGTGCGGGAGGACAAGCCGGCGGAGAGCGTGACCCCGCCCGGCCCGATCGCCGGGCAGGACCCGCCGCCGATCCCGGAGGCGCCCAAGGCCGCACGCGGCAAGGCGGCTTCCGGCACGAGCGACGCCGGGAAGGCGGATACCGGGAAGGCGGCCAGCGGACATTCTGCCACTAAGGACCCTGGCGCGGGCGCCGGAAAACCCACCCCCGCCAAGGCCGGCACGGATACGCAGAACACCATCGGCGGCATCCGACTCAGTCACCCGGACAAACTGCTGTGGCCGGAGGAAGGCGTCACCAAGCGGGACCTGGCCCGCTATTACGCCACCGTGGCGCCGCGCCTGCTGGATTACGCCGGTGGCCGCATGGTGGCGCTGCTGCGGGCGCCGGACGGCATCAAGGGCCAGCGCTTCCTGCAACGCCATCCCGGCACCGGCACCACCGCCCTGCTGCGCCGGGTGATGCTGGCGGGGGAGGATGACCCGTTCCTGGCGGTGGAAAGCCCGCAGGCGCTGGTGGCCCTGGCCCAGGCCGGCGTGCTGGAAGTGCACCCCGGCGGCGCCCTTGCTAAGGATGCCGAGCGGCCGGACCGGCTGGTCTTCGATATCGACCCGGATGAGGGGCTGGATTTCGCCGCCGTCCTCCACGCCGCCCGGGCGCTGCGGGAGCGGTTGGAAGGCCTCGGCCTCGGCGCCTTCGTCAAGACCACGGGGGGCAAGGGGCTGCATGTGGTGGTGCCGCTGCGCCCGCGCGCCGAATGGCCGGAAGCCAAGGATTTCTGCCAGGCGCTGTGCGCGCTGATGGCGCAGGAAGAACCCGCCCGGTACACCACCACGCTCGCCAAGAAGGCCCGCAAGGGCCGCATCTTCCTGGACTACCTGCGCAACGATCGCACCGCTACCGCGGTCTCCGCCTGGTCGCCCCGCGCGCGGCCGGGTGCCACCGTCTCCGTCCCCCTGGCGTGGGAGGAAGTGGCGGAGGGGCTGGACCCGAAGGCCTTCACCATCGCCACCGTGCCGGACCGCCTGGCGCAGCCGGACCCGTGGGAAGGCTATGCCAAGGCGGCGCGGGAACTGCCGGCCCTCGGCGCCCAAAATCGCGCCACCTCTCGCAAGCGGGCCAAGGCCCAGGAGACATCCCGATGAGCGAACGCCCCATCTGGCGCGGCACCCTGCGCCTGGCCCTGGTGTCCTGCCGCATCTCCCTGGTGCCGGCGCGGCAGGACCGCAACAACCTGCACTTCAACATGATCAACCCCAAGACCGGCAACCGCATCCGCAACCGCACCGTCGATGCCGAGACGGGTCGGGAGGTGGAGCGCGGCAAGCTGGTGCGTGGCTACGAGGTGGAGAAGGGCGAGTACGTCCTGCTGACCGACGAGGATTTCGACAGCGCGCGGGTGGAGAGCAGCAGCACCCTCTCCATCGCCAAGTTCGTCAAGCTCGGCTCCATCAGCCCGCTGTATTTCGAGAACGCCTACTACGTCGTGCCGCAGGAGGACGAGGCGATCGACGTCTATGCCGTGCTGCGCGATGCCCTGCGCAAGAGCGGCATGATGGCGCTCTCCCGCCTCGTGCTGTTCCGGCGGGAACGGCCGGTGGGCATCCTGCCGTTGGGCCAGGGGCTGGTGCTGCACACCCTGCACGAGGAAAGCGACCTCCGCGATGCCGGCGATGTCTTCGCCGAAGTGCCAGGCACGGCGCCGGAGCCAGAGATGGTGAAGCTGGCGCAGCAACTCATCTCCCGCCAGACCGGCACCTACGACCCCACGGATACCGAGGACCGCTACGAGGCCCGGCTGCGCGAGGTGATCGAGGAACGCCGCCAGGGCAAGACCATCTCCGCGGAGCCGGAGGAAGACCCCGCGCCGCGCGGCAACGTCATCGACCTGATGGCGGCGCTGCGGGACAGCCTGAAGCAAGGTGGCCGCGCCTCCGGCAAGACGGCGGATGACAGCCCGAAATCCACCGGTGGCAAATCCAAGAGCAAGTCCGGCGGCAAGAAGGCGGAGGCCAAGTCCGCCGGCAAGCGCAAGCGCGCCTGATCAGGGGCCGTGCTGGGGCGGCAGCATCCGCTCCAGCAACCCGTCCCGCCGGATGGCGACGTGGTACACCGTGGCCGCTACGTGCATCACCACCAACGTGTAGAGTGCAAATTGCCCCCACACATGCACGGTGTTCGCGGCCACGCCCAGCGCCTGGTTCTGCGCGAAGCCCGGCAGGGTCACCAGCCGGAAATACGGAACGCCCTGGCCGTTCCCGGCCATCATGTAACCGGTGACCGGCATGACCAGCAGCACGGCGTAGAGCAGCGCATGGTTCGCCCAGGCCGCCGCACGCTGCACCGCTGCGATGCCAGGCGGATAGGACGGCGCCCGGTGCCGCCAGCGCCACGTCAGCCGCATCAGCACCAGCAGGAAGACCGAGATGCCCATCGACTCATGGGCCATGTACCAGAAGGTACGGACCGGCCCGGGCGGGAAGTTCTCCGCCACCCAGACAAAGGGTAGCAAAAAGCACAGCGCCGCCGCCGTGATCCAGTGCAGCGCCTGCGCCCAACCGGAGAACCGTTCCTGCCCCATGGAAGGGGAACTTATCACGCCCACGCCCGTTTCAAACCGGCCACGCACCAAACCTGCGTAAAGAGGAAGCCCGTGTGAAGACGAGGAATACGGCGTGACGGATGGCCAGGCGGATGTCGCGGTACTGACCATCGCCAAAGGCCGGCAGGAGCACCTGCTGCGCCTGCTGGACGGCCTCTCCCGCAGCCTGGTGGCGCCTTCCCGCTGCGTGGTGGTGGACCTGAACGCGCAGCCGGCCAGCCTGCCGCCGATGCCCTTTCCCCTGCTGCACCACCACGCTCCCGCCACCGGCCTGCCGCTGGCTGCCGCGCGCAACGCCGCAGCCCGGCTGGCGGAGGCGCCGAAGCTGGTCTTCCTCGACGTGGACTGCATTCCCGCGCCTGACATGGTCGGCACGCTCGGCGCCGCGCTCGGTCGGCAGGATGCGCTGGTCTGCTGCGAGATCCTCTATCTCGACGCCGCTGCCTCCGCCGCGCCTGCCAGTGCGGACGAGCTTGCCCGCCTCGGCCACCGCCACCCGCACCGGCCCTTCCCCGAGCAGGGCAGCCGGGCGGAGCCGAATGCCGGGCTGTTCTGGTCCCTGGCCTTCGGCATCCGCGCCAGCAGCTTCGCGGCGCTGGGCGGCTTCGACACCGGCTTCACCGGCTACGGTGCCGAAGACACCGATTTCGGCTTCCGCGCCCGTGACCATGGCCTGCCCCTGCTCCTGACCGCCGACACCCGCGCCTTCCACCAATACCACCCGGTCTTCGACCCGCCCCTGCAGCATTTCGACGACATCCTGCTCAACGCCAGGCGCTTCCGCGAACGCCACGGCCTGTGGCCCATGGATGGATGGCTGCGGGGCTTCGCCCGGATGGGACTGATCGACTGGTCACCCGAGGGGGACCTTCGGCTATTGCGCCAGCCAAGCGCGGAAGAAGTCGCGGCGGCTGCCTGCCCGCCAGGGCGGGCTTTTTGAGTGGGCTGCGCGTTTGGGGAAGTGGGGGAAGGCTGGGGAAAGAATTCCCCAGCCCCTTCTTTTTTCCGCGAGTTCAGCGTGGCGCTTCGGGACTGAGAGCGGACGCTTTTTGATGATTTTAATCATGGGCCACGCTGGCTGAACCTTCAGTCACGGGAGGCCCAGGACCTCTGGCGCACCCAGCCGTTTTCCAAGAAGCGATCTCAGCGGCCACGCCCGGAGAACTCGAAAACGTAAAAGAAGGGGTCTGGGGATTTCCTTCCCCAGCCTTCATTTCGCAAACCTCGAGTCCTGAACAGCAAAGCGAAGCTGGCTTGCTAAGACCCGATCACCCGTAGCGTACCGTCACCGCCTCTGCGCAGCCATCGATGAAGCCGGCCGTGCGGGTGATGGCGCTGGCGTCGTGCAGTGCGGCGATACGGGCCGGGTCCAGCGCCTCGGCTTCCTGAAACAGGCTGGGCCAGGCGGGGGCATCGGGCCAGGCGGGCAGGGTGATGGCGCAGCCCAGGGCGGCCAGGCGGTCAGCTTTGACGGCTTGCTCGGCGAAGGGGCGGGGCTCGGGGATGCAGATGAAGCGCCGGCCCAGCGCGGCCACTTCGGCCAGCAGCCCGTCGCCACAGCCGCCGATGACGAGGCTGGCCTGCCGCAGTAGCGGGGCGGGGTCATCCACCCAGCCCAGCATCTCGATATTGGCGGGGATTGGCCCGGCGGGCCGGGCCAGGCCGGCGACCTGCCAATGGTAGCCCGGGGTGGCTGCGGCGGCGGCCAGCAGGGCGGCCGGGTCCATCGCGCTGCCGCCACGGCCGAGGACGACGGCGATGCGCCGCGGCTTGCCCGGTGCCTGGGTAGGGGAAGCAGGGGCTAGCAATCCGGCATGGACCGTGCGCTCGCGAATCCAGGCGGGCAGATCGGGCTCGTCCAGCTCGGCCGGGAAGGGGGCGATCAGCGCCTCGCTGGCCTCGAAGGCGGCGAGGTGGGGTGGGTCGTCCCGCCGGCCGGCGAGGCGGAAGGAGACGACGGGCGTGCCGCACAACCGGGCCAGCAGCACGATCTCCACCGAGACATCGACCACCATCAGCGCTGGCCGATGGTCGCGGATCCAGCCGGAGAGCAGCGCGGCGCGTTGCCGCAGCACATCGGCGCCGGGCGGTGCGTAATGCAGCGCGGCGGTGGCGGGGTGCGCGCCGGGGCGGGCGGGCGGTGCGTCCAGCTTGTCGTCCGGCAGGGGCAGCAGCGGGATGCCGGCCTGTGACTGCTGCGCGGCATCGAAGGTGCCGATCAGAGTGCACGGATGGTGCAGCTTCGCGGCGATGGCGCGCGCGCGTTGCCAATGCCCGATGCCGTGGTGATGCACGTAGTATCCGATCGGCCTCATGCGGCCAGGATATCCCGTGCGGCCATGGTTTCCATCTCCCGTGTCGCGGCCTCAATCTCCTGGCATGGGGCGGCGGGGCTGGCGGGCAATAGCGCGTCGGCCCGGGCAAGGAAGGCGATGTCGTTGGGGCTGGCCGCGGCCAGGGCGGCCAACTCCGCCGCCGTGCCGCCCAGCAGGGTGGCCAGCGCGCGCGTATCGCCACGCCAGGCCTGGCGGATCTGCCGCCGGCGTTGCGCCTGCCGCCACCAGAAGGCGGCGGAGGGCAGCAGCATCGGCGCGTCGCCAGCCTGGTCCCAACGCTGCATCTCGGCGGCCATGCCGCCCTCGGCCCGGCCTTCGCGGCGAGCGGAGACGGTGGTCCAGACGGCGGGGTCGTGGCGCAGCCGCAGGCCCTGTTGCTCCAGCGCCGCGACGAAGGCGTTATCCTCCCCGCTGCGCAGGGCGGGGATGCCCCCCACAGCCAGGAAGGCCGCCAGCGTCACGGCCAGGCTGCCGCCGGTGTGGCTGCCATGTCGGGGCGGTGGGTCGTGCGGCAGCGGGTCGATCCGGTCAGCGACGGCGCGGACAGCGGCCCAGTAGCGTTCCACCTGCTGGTAGCGCCAGCGCAGGGTGGGCGGCAGCGGGTGGTGGTCGGTATCCTCCGGCAGGATGCGGCCGCCGACGGCATCGGCCCCGGCTTCGATCGCCGCGAGGTTCGCCTGCAGCCAGCAAGGCGGCGGCGTCGCGTCCGCGTCGGTGCTCAGCAGGACGCCGTCCATGGCACCCAGTTCCCGCAGCCAATCGGCGCCGGCCGCCATGGCGGCGCGGCGGGCGCTGCCGGCATGGGCCTCGGCGGGGGCGAAGCGGGCCTCGAGCACGCGTAGGTCGATGCGCCCGCCCTGGCCGGCGCGGGCCAGCGCGGCGGTATCGTCGGCGCAGTTATTGGCCAGGATCAGCAAGCGCGGCCGCACCGGTCCCCCGAGCGCCGCCACCGAACGCAGCAGGGCAGGCAGGCAGTCGCGCTCGTCGCGGGCCGGTACGCAGATGACGGCGTCGCGGCTCATCCGGCTTCCGGCGTGATGTCGAGTATCCGGGGCGCGGGGGCGGCAACCTGTGCGCGGTAGATCGCTTCATAGGCGCGCACCATGCCGGTCGCATCGCCGAGCGCTTCCGCCCGGGCGCGGCAATCGTGGCGGGAGAGGCGGGCAGCAGCGGCGATGCAGCCGGCGAGGCCGACAATGTCGTCCGCGGCGGCCAGCCGGCCGCACGTGGCATCCAGCAACTGCGGCAAGGCACCGCGTGCGAAACCGGCAACCGGGGTGCCGCAGGCCAAAGCCTCGGCCACAACCAGCCCGTAGGGTTCCTCCCAGCGCGGCGTGCACAGCGCCACCGTCGCCTCGCCCATCGCCGCCGCCAGCGCATCATGCGTCAGGTGGCCGAGATAGGTGGCACCGTCATGCAAGCGCGGCACGATCATCTCCTCCCAGTACGCGGCATTGCTGCGCGGGCCGGCGATGCGGAGCGGCATGCCGGCCAGCCTTGCGGCATCCATCGCCAGGTGCAGCCCCTTCTCCGGCACGATGCGGCCGGACCACAAGGCATGCGGCGGCACGGCGGAGGCGCCATCGCGGAATTGCAGCAGATCGATGCCGTTGGGCACGACGCGGGCGGGCACCAGCGCGGCCCAGGCCTGCCGCACCGTCTCGGACACCGCGATGAACGGGCCCGGCGCCACCATCTCCGCCACCGCGTTGGCCAGGTCGGGGAAAGGCGGCGTGTGCAGCACCGTTACCATCGGCGCCGGCAGGGTATGGGCCAGGGTCAGCGGCAGGTAATGCAGCGCGTTGTTGTGGATGATATCGAAGCGTTCCGCCGCCAGCATGCCGATGATACGGGTGTAGGCCTCGTGCTCGCGCAATGCCACGGCCTCGATCTCGCGCGGCTCGGTCGGCGTTCCGGTCGGTGGGCAGATGATGACGGGTTCCAGCGCCGGGTCCGTGCCCTCGGCTGCATAGAGCCGCACGTCGTGGCCCATGGCGCGCAGCTTGCGCACCAGCATGTGGGTGTGCATTTCCAGCCCCCCCGAAAAGGGCTCGGCAATCGGGTACTTCAGATGTGCCAGTACAGCGATCCGCATGCCGCGTGTTCCTTCCAGGGAAGATGCGAAGCGCGGCGATCTCGGGCCGCCATGGATAACGGCGGAGATGGGTGATTCGTTACCGCGGCAATACGCTGTCTTCGATTCTTTGCAGGAGATCCAAGCGGTATTGCGGCGTGCGGTGCCCGGCCAGCACGCGCAGCTGCGGCGCGGCGGCGGTGATGAACAGCGTGGAAGCCGCATCGCCGCGCAACGGGAAGGGGGGCTCCGCCGCGGCCAGCCAGTGCACCAGCACCACATGCCCACCCGGTTCCAGGCAAGCCGCCGCCTGCCGCGCCACGCGCTGCACGTCGGCGGCATCCAGGTAGTACAGCACTTCCGACAGCACGATCAGGTCGTGCGGCCCGTCCGGCCAGTCCTCCGGAATGCGCCCCTGGCGGAAGCGGACATGCGGGGCATGCCCACATAGCTCTTGCGCCGTCTGCAAGGGTGCGGCGGCGGCATCGGTGGCCAGCAGGTTGTCGCACCGCCCCGCCAGCATCTGCGTCAGTACACCGACCGAGCACGCGGCTTCGAAACCACGCCGGTAGCGGCCTCGGGGCAGGGTGGCCAGGGTGGCGGCGTACTTGCCCTGCTCATAGGCGCTGCTGCGGAAGCGCCATGGGTCCGGGTCCTCCGCATAGATCGCATCGAAATGGGCGCTGGGGAGGGAGGTCATGCGGCGGCTTCCACATAGGCCTCGAAGGGCCGTTGCAGCACCGCCAGCACGGCGGGGGAGAGGGCGAAGGCGGACGGGTCGTCGCTGATCACCTGCCCGAGCTGGCTGCGGTGGGACGCGACGGCGCGCTGCTTGCGCGGCAGCATGGCGGCGACGTCCAGCCGCATGCCCTGGGGCGGGCCGGCCCATTCGGCGGCGGGCAGCGGCCCCAGCCCCTCGTTCATCTCCGGGTACAGGTAGCGCCAGCTCCACACCGGGTAGCCCAGCAGCCGCAGGCCGCCCAGTGCCGCCGCGCGGCGGCCGATGGCCCAGCAGGCCTCATGGTCCTTGTGCGGATCCAGCCCCAGCGTGGCCACCAGCGTGGTCTGCCCGGCGGCATCCAGCACGGCACGGGCGGCGTCCTCCAGCCGTTGACCCCCGGCGGGCACGTCGCCATCGGGCCAGTCCAGGAAACCGACATCATCGGGGGCCACGCCCAGCGCGGCGGCCGCATCCAATGCTTCCTGCCGGCGCAAGTCCCGCAGGCGCGGCGCCGGGAACAGGCGGGAATGGGGATGCGACCCGGCGCCATCCGACAGCACCAGGATGCGCGCCGGCCGCCCCGCCGCCGCCGCGAGCGCCAGCAGCCCGCCGCAGCCGAGGGATTCGTCGTCCGGATGCGGCGCCAACACGGTGATGCCGCTGCCATCCGGCAGCAGGGCATGCAGCCCACCCAGGGGCAACGCCTCTACCGCCCGTAGATACGCATCAGCCTTCACGGCAGGGTTTCGTCCCAGGCATCGCCCATCGGCAGTGGCGCGTGCAGCCACGCCGCCGCGCCGGAGGCCAGCGCCCGGTCCGGGCCCGGCTGGCGCAGATAGGTCATCAGGTCACGCGCGATGCGTTCCACCGGCGCCGGGCGCATGAAGGCCTGCAGGCCGATGGAGCGCTGGGTGTGTTCCAGCACCTCCAGCGCCGCGCTCTCCACCGCGCCACGGGCAAGGTCGACATAGGGTAGCAGTTGCTCCGGCGGGCTTTCGGTATCCTCTGCCATCACGGCGGCGCGCTGCACCCACAGCCGCGCCGTCTCCACCGCCGTGGCCACCTGGCCGAAGCGCGCGGCCTGGTGCGGGTCGGCACCCCGGCCGGTGCGCAGGAAGTGTTGCCGCAACGCCTCGGCCAGGGCCTCCATGCCGCCCAGCTGCACGGCCAGGAAGCGCCAGGCGCCGCCGGAGAAGCCCGGCTGGGTGAAGTACGCATCCGCCCCGCCATGGATCTCGTCCCGCGCGACCTGCATCCCCTCGAAATCGAAGCTGCCGGTGGCGGAGGCGCGCATGCCGCTCGGTGTCCAGCGGGAGAGGTCGGCGCGCTGCTGCTGGCCTTCCAGCGGCAGGATCAGCATCAGAGAAGGTCCATCGGCCCCGCTACGCGCCGTCACCAGCGCCTGGCCGACGAGGCCGGCGCCGGAGCAGAGGATCTTGCCCTCGTGCAAGATGCCGCCGCCGCTGGCATCCGGCTCCAGCCACAGGCCATGCTGCGGGTCCTCGGCGTTCCAGACGCCGAAGAGCTGCCCGGCCCGCGCGGCGGCGGCGGCGCTGGCCTGCTGGGTGGCGGTGCCATGGTGGAAGGCCAGCCGCAGCGCGTTCACGTGGCCTTCGAACAACCGGCCCAGCGGCAGGCTGGCGCGGCCCACCAGGCGCAGGGCCTGGAACAGCGGCCGGGCCGTGCCGGGCTCCACACCCCAGCCGCAGCCGCCGAAGGATGTCGGCAGGGGGGCCGTGAGCAGGCCTTCATCGCCCAGGCGGGCGATGTCCTCGGCGGGGAGGGCGCCGGCCTGGCTGTCCAGGTCAGCGGCACGGGCCTCGATCTCGGGCGCGATCGCGCGCAGGCGACCCAGCAGCGCCGCGGACCGCAGGGGACGCGGCAGGGAGGCGACGCTTGCACTCAAGCTGGCCATGCCTGCTCTCCGGGAATTTTTTCCATGAATGGGAAGAATGTCTGGCTTGGCCGTTCGTTGCGGCACAGGCTTCACGTTATGCGGCGGCGACCACGAGCGGTGCCGTTCCGTATGGCCCGATCCCGGCGCAATGGCCCTGCAACGTTCCAAGCTGGAGCAGGGCTTTTGGTGATTCGTCCGCGGAACCTTCAGCGGCGCGCTGCAACCGGGGCGGCCCTGGCTCGATTATAGCGGGCAGGGCGGAAGCGGGGCGGAAAGCCCGCACCGCTTCCGCCAGACGATATGGCATGCCGCACCTTGCTGACACACGCCCCTGCCCGGGCGGTGCCTGCAGCGGCGCCAAGGAAATGGGCCGGGACAGCCGGCTACAACGCTTGTCAGGAACAGATTGATGAACGATGACGCACCCCCGGGCGTCTGCCGCCGGACGGTCCTGGCGGCTGGTGGCGCCGGCCTCGCCGCCCTGAATGGCAAGGCGGAAGCGCAGAGTGCCGGCCCGAACGCCACGTCCGCCGAGACACCGGGTGCCGCAACGCCGGGTGGCACGGAAGCCGTTGTTCTGCGCGTGAACGGGCAGGAGCGCAGCCTGGCGCTGGACCCGCGCGTGACGTTGCTGGACGCGCTGCGTGAGCATCTGCACCTGACCGGCAGCAAGAAGGGGTGCGACCACGGCCAGTGCGGCGCCTGCACCGTGCTGGTGAATGGCCGCCGCATCAATGCCTGCCTGACGCTGGCCGTGATGCATGACGGCGACGAGGTCGTCACCATTGAGGGCCTGGGCCAGCCGGATGCGCTGCACCCGATGCAGGCCGCCTTCGTCAAGCATGACGGCTTCCAGTGCGGCTACTGCACGCCCGGGCAGATCTGTTCCTCCGTCGCAGTGCTGGAAGAGATCAAGGCCGGTATCCCCAGCCACGTCACCGCCGACCTGAACGCCGTCTCCTTCAGCGAGGACGAGGTGCGGGAGCGGATGAGCGGCAATCTCTGCCGTTGCGCCGCCTACCCCAACATCGTCGAAGCCATTCGCGAAGTGCAGGAGCGCGGCGCATGAAGTCCTTCACCTACCAGCGGGTCTCGACCCCCGCCGAGGCCGCCGCCGCCGTCGCCGCCAACCCGGGCGCCAAGTTTCTCGCCGGCGGCACCAATCTCCTCGACCTGATGAAGCTACAGATCGAGGTGCCGACGCATCTGGTAGATGTGAACCGCCTGGGCCTGGACCGGATCGAGCCAACGGCGGAAGGCGGCCTGCGCATCGGCGCGCTGGTGCGGAATACCGACCTCGCCGCCGATGCGCGGGTGAAGCGGGATTACGCCGTGCTCTCCCGCGCCCTGCTGGCCGGTGCCTCAGGCCAGCTGCGCAACAAGGCCACCACCGCTGGCAACCTGTTGCAGCGGACGCGCTGCCCGTATTTCTATGACCCCGCGCAGGCCTGCAACAAACGCAATCCGGGGTCCGGCTGCGCCGCGCTGGGCGGCTTCAGCCGCAACCTGGCCGTGCTGGGCACCAGCGAGCACTGCATCGCCACGCACCCGTCCGACATGGCGGTGGCCATGCGGGCGCTGGATGCGGTGGTGGAGACGGTGCATGCGGATGGCGCCACCCGGCAGATCCCCATCGCTGAATTCCACCGCCTGCCCGGCGATACGCCGGAGGTGGAGACGGCGCTGCGCCATGGCGAGTTCGTCACCGCCGTGACGCTGCCGCCGCCGGTGGGCGGCGTGCACCTGTACCGCAAGGTGCGGGACCGGGCTTCCTACGCCTTCGCCACCATCTCGGTCGCTGCCGTGCTGGTGCCGGAAGGCGGCAAGGTGGCGCAGGCGCGCCTGGCCTTCGGCGGCCTGGCGCACCAGCCCTGGCGGGTGACGGAGGCGGAGGACCGCCTGCGCGGCCAGGGCGCCGATGCCGCCAACGCCGTGGCGGATGCCGTGCTGCAGGGCGCCCGCCCAACCGAGCAGAACGCTTTCAAGCTGCCGCTGACGCGCCGGGTGCTGGCTGGCACGCTGGCGCAGGCGATGCAGGGCTAAGGGGACCGGACGATGGATTTCAACGCACCCGCCACCGCCAATCCCTCCGACCGCATGCGCGTCATCGGCCAGCCGCTGGACCGGGTGGACGGCCCGCTGAAGGTCAGTGGCCGCGCCCACTATTCCTACGAGTATCACGAGGAGGCACCCAACGCCGCCTATGGCTGGCTGGTCGGCGCCGAGATCGGCAAAGGCAAGATCGCCGGCATCGACACCGCAGCGGCGGAGGCTGCGCCCGGCGTGCTGCTGGTGCTGACGCACCGCAATGCCCCGACCCAGGGCAAGGACAGCGACTACGCCGCGCCACAACTGCAGGGAACCGAGGTGCTGCACCATGGCCAAGCTGTGGCCTTCGTGGTGGCCGAAAGCCTGGAACAGGCGCGCGCCGCCGCCCGGCTGGTGAAGGTGGACTACGCCGCCGAGCCGGGCCGTTACGACCTGGCGCAGGAGCGCAGCCGCGCCGTGGCGCCGGAGCCTGGCATGGTGAAGCCCGAGACCAGGGCCGGCGACTTCGACGCCGGCTTCGCCGCCGCGCCGGTGCAGTTGGACGTGACCTACACCACGCCCGACCAGTCCCACGCGATGATGGAGCCGCACGCCAGCACGGCGGTGTGGGAGGGTGACGAGCTGACGCTCTACACCTCCCACCAGATCCTGCACTGGGCGGCGGAGGGCGTGGCGGCGACGTTGCAGATGCCGCCGGAGAAGCTGCGCGTCGTCAGCCGCTATATCGGCGGCGGCTTCGGCTCCAAGCTGGTGGTGTATGGCGATGCGGTGCTCAGCGCGCTGGCGGCCAAGCAGTTGGGCCGCCCGGTGAAGATGGCCCTGACGCGGCAGCAGATCTTCAACCACACCACCCATCGCCCGGCGACCATCCAGCGCCTGCGCATCGGCGCCGATGCTGAGGGGCGCATCGCCGCCATCGCGCATGAAAGCTGGTCCGGGGACCAGGAGAGCGGCGGCACTGCGGAAGGCGCCGCCAGCCAGACCCGCCTGCTCTATGCCGGCAAGGACCGGCTGACCCGGCACCGCCTGGCGACGCTGGACCTGCCCTTCGCCGGCGCCATGCGTGCCCCGGGCGAGGCGGTGGGCCTGCTGGCGCTGGAATGCGCCATGGACGAACTGGCGGAGAAACTGGGCATGGACCCGGTGGAACTGCGCATCCGCAACGACGTCGCCTATAATCCGGAGGAAGGGCCCTCCAAGCCCTACTCCACCCGCAAGCTGGTGGAATGCCTGCGTGAGGGCGCCCGCCGCTTCGGCTGGGAGGCCCGCAACCCGCGCCCGGCCCAGGTGCGGGATGGGCGCTGGCTGGTCGGCCTCGGCGTCGCCGCCGCGGTACGGCCCAACCCGGTGATGGATTCCGGCGCGCGGCTGCACCTGGATGGCCAGGGCCGGCTGACGGTGGAGACGCAGATGACCGATATCGGCACCGGCAGCTACACCATCCTGGCGCAGGTGGCGGCGGAGATGCTGGGCCTCGAGGTCGGCGCGGTGACGGTGAAGCTGGGCGATACCCGCTTCCCGCAGGCCTCGGGTTCCGGCGGCTCCTGGGGTGCCAACAGCTCCGGCGCCGGGGTCTATGCGGCGGCGATGAAGCTGCGTGGCATCGTCGCGCAGCGGGCCGGCTTCAATGACGAGGCAGTGTTCGAGGATGGCACCGTCCGTTCCGGCCAGCGCAGCCTGACCTTGGCCGAGGTGGCCGGCGAGGCCGGACTTTCCGCCGAGGCCGAGATCACCTTCGGCGACTTCAGCAAGCAATACGAGCAGGCCGGCTTCGGCGCGCATTTCTGCGAGGTGCGGGTGGATGTGGAGACCGCCGAGATCCGCATCCGCCGCATGCTGAGCGTGGCGGCGG
>Ga0308171_1003122_pt1 | contig 15737 bp, 16 predicted proteins | sample PhyGR1_FD_202135 | JGI IMG/M metagenome (GOLD analysis project Ga0308171, IMG submission 202135) | Phyllosphere microbial communities from UC Gill Tract Community Farm, Albany, California, United States - DLSLSG.R1 | ecosystem: Host-associated > Plants > Phyllosphere > Unclassified | place: USA... | reverse complement strand
CTCCACCGGCCGCCGTGCAGCACCCAATATCACTCATCAAAATTCGCGTCATTCTGCGGAACCAGAATTCCCGTAAGACCCGCCCGCAAAACTGCCCGGTGAAGGTACCCTAAGCGCTACACTCGGGATCATGCTTATCGGCTACGCCCGCGTTTCCACCAACACACAAGATCTGACCGCCCAGCGGGATGCTCTCGCGGCCGCCGGCGTGGACCCCGACGCTATCTACGTCGATCACGGATTCACCGGAAGTCAGCGCGAACGGCCCGGACTCGGCAAAGCCCTGGCCGCCTGTCGCAACGGCGACACACTCGTGGTGACCAAACTCGACCGCCTTGCCCGATCATTGCCCGATGCCAGGGACATTGCGGACGAGCTCACACGCAAAGGGGTCGCCCTCAACCTCGGTGGCAGCGTCTACGATCCGCACGATCCGGTAGGAAAGCTGCTGTTCAACGTCCTGGGCATGGTGGCCGAGTTCGAAGCCGACCTCATCCGCGCGAGAACCCGCGAAGGAATGGCAGTAGCCAAGGCCAGAGGGCGGCTTCGGGGAAAGCAACCAAAACTCTCCAAGGCCCAGGAAACCCACCTCGTTAGCCTGCATCGGGATGGGGCACACACCACTACCGAAATCGCGGAACTCTTCGGCGTCGCCCGTTCCACCGTCTACCGGGCCATTCAACGCGCCGCTTCATCCTCGTGACTTTGCGGTCAGCGAGCCGGGGCATCGTGACCCTTCGTCCTTCGCGGCTAGCGCTCTAGTGCAGCTGACTCCTGATCAAAGTGACGCTTTGTGCATAGGACTTCGGACATCAGTATGTCCATAGCCGACTGCACTACTCCCACAACCACAATGATTTCAGTGCAGTTAGCTTCTGAAAACGACACGTCGGCGCCCGACGTTTCGGGGTCTCCAAAAACGACCAGATCTGGTGTGGTGTAGTAATCTCACAAACGCCTCAGGGTAGCCTGCATGCATGCCACTCTCTGAACGCACTGAAGCGATTATCAGCGCACGCGCTGCCGGATACGGACACGGAGCACTTACGGGTCTGTTGAAATATGCGAATCTAGGTAAGAACGATCCGGGCAAGGACAAACCCGGCGGAAGCTGGAACAACCTAGACACCCGAGTGAGCATGGCCCTTGGTAAGAATCCAAGTGCAGAGTCCCTGATAGCCCTCGGGACAAAAATCCTGAATGACAGTGCGAACGGCGAGAACGAACCCGAGTGGGTGTCTGAGCTCCGCGCTAGTTTTCTGGAAGATGGTTACAGCCTCAGTTTCAACGACGGCAAATGGTCGATCGGCCCCGTAGGTTCTGAAGAGATCCCGTTACCGCCGCAGGTCTCGGATTTGGAATCAGTCCTAAACGCCAGGGGTTTCACGGTGTCGGCGAACCACTACCAGCAAGCTTTCTCAGCGTTCAAGCGGCAGGACTGGGAGGCGTGCAATTCGTCCACGCGTTCGACAGTGGAGGGCTTTTTTGTCGAATTCGCAAAGGCGAAGGCAGGCTTTAGTCCCCGGCCCGGGCATGGCGAAGGAGGCAACGCCATTCAGGCGCTTGCTAACGCGGGTTTGTTCGAACCCGGCGAAAACGACTACATCAAGGGCTTTTGGAAAATGAGTCACACCAATGGTTCACATCCAGGACTAAGCAGCGAACAAGAGGCCTTGTTCAGATTCAGCGCTGCCACATCGGCGCTGACCTTCTTCCTTCACCGGTGGAAGCCCTAGCCTCCGAAAACGACCGATTATGGCTGGGCGTCTCGCAGCTCGGTGAGGGCGTGGATGAGCTCATTGATCCACGGCGTGTCTGATCTGGTCCCGGGGAGTTGAAAAGGAGCCACCGGGGTTCTTCCACGAAACGAGTGAGGCCAGGGCCTTGCGGCTCCCCCGGCTGAGAGGAATCCGGCCAAAGCGGGTGTCACGGTTGGCCAACGGTTCCAAATGCTTGTTCACCCAGCTGCAATAGTCTAGTCATCCACTCCATGCTTAAGCGCCTGTGGTCACCGCTGTTCGCCTCGCAGTTCGGGGTAGCGTGCCCACAGCACAGGCCAGACGAGGCGTTCCAGGATTTTCTGCTCGCTGAGATCTTCAATGCCGCTGGCATGACTCAGGAGTTGCTTCTCGGATGCCGACATGCGGAAGTTGTATCCGGTAACCTTCGGTTCCTTGCGTTTCTTAGGCACGCTCGTGAGAGTCTGGGGCATCGGTGCATCTAGTGGCCGGCGTGGCTGCTCTGCCATATTCCCGAAGGCTTCGATTTCCTGTTCCGTGGGTTGGGTTGTCCGGCTGCGAGGCTTTACCATCCCATAACCTCCTGGGTGAGTAGCTGAATTTCAGCCATGGCCTTCCGATCCTTCATTTCCACTACTCCCCTGCCGTCGTCCATGCACTTCTGGAACGCGCCTCGGTCGTAGACCACGGTGTTCGCGATAGGCAGCTCGGGGTACTCATCCAGATAGGCGCGGCTGTCTTTTACATCCGTCGCAAAGATGTGTGTGCTGGCTCGATTGAGAAGGCCGAGCACTCTGAGTTCCGGGTTAAAGTCCCTCGCTTGCTCGATAGTCTCAACCAAGGACCCTGTTACATCGAGGTCCGTCTGGTTTGGCTGCATTGGCGCCAGGAGAACGTGAGCCGCTGTCATTGCGGTGCGCATCTCCTTGCTATCCTTTCCTGCTACGTCAACCAAAACGACGTCGTAACGCTTGTCCAGGTCTTTCAGGACACTGTGAAGGTTGCCGGTCTGCTGGACACATTGGATGCGAGGGTAGCCGTTCTCTTCCCTGTCCTTGGCCCAGTTCGAAACTGTTTGCACGGTTGGATCCGCCTCGAGTATCAGGACGTCCTTGCCCTGCCTCTGCAATTCAGTGGCGACGTTGACGGTGATGGTCGACTTGCCTACGCCACCCTTTAGGTGGGCCACAACAACAATAGTCATGGCACCACACTAGTGTGACACCGGTCTAGTGTCAACACCACACTGACACCAGTGTGTAACCGATATCGCACTAGCATCACACTGATACTGGTGTGGTACCAAAATGACATCACTTTGTTCCGGTACCAATGCGGTATTGGTGTGACACCAACCCTTCCAGGGATGCGCACTACGGCGATCAGCCATAACATCGCGTCATGAGCCCTAGTTACGACATACCGGAATCCGTGCACGCTCAGTTCCTGCGCAGTGCTAATCGGACCAAAGTAGTTTCGGCCGCGTGGCATCCGGACAAGTCAACTTTGACTAGACCGGCCCCAAATGGCATGAATGGCTGGGAGATGATTGGGGAAGTAGCCGAAAGGTCCGTCCTTAGACGTCTGAAGCAAGTGGGCTTTACGTGGGTCAATCTCGAATGTGGAGGTTCAGCGAATCCGCGTAAGGATGTGCCCCTATCGCGCCTGATCTGAGGCCCAGGCTGGCCACCCAGACCCCAGAGAGCCCACCCCGCCCACAGTGGTGTCTCTTCGTCCCATAGGGACCAGACCCCGGGTGGGGGATGCAGGAGTAGACGGTGGCAGTGGGGCCACATAGCGTGCGTCAGGATATCCTGACGTTTTCATTGACGTAGGGGAGTATTCGACCGTGGACCGTACAGCCCACGAGGGTTCCTTAGTTGCCGTAATTGCCGACGGCCGGAACTCAGCAGATCTTCGGGAAGGCGTCGTGCGCGTTCTCGGCGTAACCGGAACCTACCAGCGCCATCCGGATCTTCGGGACCACGAGATAGTTCCGGATGATGAAGTTACGGGCTGGCGCGCTCTTTGTTCCTGCGGCTGGGAAGGTCCTTTGTGGCGCCGTGTCACTGCCCGGGCAGCGGCGAGCCTTCTGCGACGTCAGGCTTTCGTACCGTTCCTGGGAGTTGCAAGTCCATCCGTCGATGTTGAGGCAGCCATACGGGCAGAGTGGACGTCTCATGCTGACCCCGCTGGAGCAATCGTTGAACTGGAGGCGGCGGCGGAAGCCTCGGAACACGCCCAGGAACGCCTCAACAGGAAGGTAGTTCAGGCCAGGGCGGCAGGGGTGTCGTGGGCAAAGATAGGAGTGGCCACCCGAATGACGAGGCAGTCTGCACATGAGCGCTGGGGGCGACATTAGTCTCACCATTCCCGTTGCGCCTAGCTGACCAGGGCGAAGGCCATGTGGGACAAGGTCCACTCGTCGGGTGGTCCTTCATACAGGTGCCAGGGGTAGTCGTCGTCGGGGGAGAGCAATTCGGCTACGGTGTGGGCTCGTTTGGACAGCCATTCGCGCCAAATGATGCGGTCTTGGGCGTATTTCCTGAGTTGGCGTGCCACGGCTTCGAGGACGCCGAACTGTTCGGCGAGATCTTTCAGGGACGTGGTGGCCACGATTGCCCATTCCAGAGTCTGTGACCTGGTAGCAAGGTTCCACGCCGCGAGAATCTCCAGGGCTTCGGTGACGGCTGTCCTGGACAACCCAGTAGCTCTAACCAGTTCAACGCTACGTAGGGCCGCGGGGGAGTGCTCCAGCGCCTCGTAAACGAGGGCGGCAGGTATACCCAGCTCACGGAATACTGGGCGCAGAGCGTGGATTTTTCCTTTCCGCCAGGATTTGTCCTCGGCTGCGGCCCTGATGTCGTCAGGAATGGTCAGCATGTACATATCCGCTTTCGTTCCCCGGCCTTGTTCGACAAGCGTAGCCAGCGGATGATTTTCGGATCGGATGGCCTTTAGATGCAGTTGAACGGTGGTGTGATCCATGCCTGTGGCTACCGCGATGGAGCGGCTGCCGAACTCCACGAAACGGGATGCACTCATGTGAGCTGCTTCGCCGAGGGCCCTGAGAACCATTCGTCGGCCAAGTCCCTCACGTGATTTCTTGTACCGCTGCTCTCTGAGTTGTAGGGCGTTACGCCAGGTCCGGATGAAACGATGCTCAGCATCTGGATCTGACGAGACAGAAACTCCTTGGATACCGCCGCCCTGTGTAGTAAGCCCGCTTGTGGGGGATTTACGGGCATCGTTATCTGTTGGCGTCTGGTCGTGGCTTTTTTGGATATGGCGGAGGGCTTTCGCCCAATCCCTTTGGAGGCTTTTGGTTCTGTGCCCTGCGCGGTAGCGGGCGTAGAAGGACGCCAGGCCTGGCCAGTTGCCCTGTAGGACCCGGCGCTGGACGTCGGTAAGGGAAAGGCCGGCGGCCGCGGCCGCAACGAGGACCGCTTGACGGGCCTCTGAGTCGGTGCTGTACCGGTTTGCGTCGTACAAGCCTGTGCGGGCCAACTGCTCCATTGCCCTGGACATCCGACCCGGAACCGCCGCGGCTAACGTGTCAGCTGCAGCAGCCGGTTGTGTGAAGGGTTGTTCAAGTCGTAGCGCCTTAACGGCGGCGATCTCCTCCGCGAGGTCCGCAGTCATGGCTTGCCAGATGGTGGAGGTGTTCGGCCGTTTCGCGACGTCGTAGGCAAGGTTCAGGCTCATAGCGAGCTCTTGGTGGCCACCGCTCTTGTGCCGGGATCCCGGAGTACGGACACAGCCGTGGTGAAGGTTTTGATGCGGGGTCTTGTCCAGGCTCCGGTATTTGGTGCCCAGAGCTTCGACAAGATCACGCGCAGCAGAGAACGTGACTCGTTCCTGCAGGGGGATGTACACATGGCGGCCGCCGTTGGGGGAGAAGTCCTCAATCCACCTGGCGCCGCAGCTGTGCAGCCAAGACTGTACGGCTCTCACGTCTGCCGCAACCCAGTCGATGCCGGCAACGGAAGAGTCAAAGTCGAGGAAGATCGCCCTGCATGTGCCGTCCTTCCCGAAAATACGGACCGCGGCCGGGAATGTCGGAAGACCATCGGTCAGGTCCCGTTCGTGTTTCTGCGGATATGACTTGCCGCCATCGCGGGAAAGACGCACTCGGGGCTGCCCTGCGAGCAAAGGCGCCAGCGCAGCCCACGCAGCCGCCGCGGACGAGTCAGAAGCGACACGCAGCATGTCCGGGCGCGCGGTGGATGTTGACGGCGGCAAAAACGCCGGTACGATAGACAGCAGTTACTCCCTTCGGGGTACAGAAAAGTCCACCCACTGGGTGGGTGTTGAATAAAGTTCGGATCGTCGTCCCGCCAAGAACTGGATCTGAACAGCAAAATTCTCGAAGCTCGGGCCCGCGCAAGCGGGCCTCTTCGTTTAACTGGCCTTTGCGATAGGCAAAGCCTCCTGGTTGCGTTCTTTGTCGAGGTCGATGGTGGCCAGCCATGCCATGAAGCGTTCGGCAATCAAGGGGCCGGCGTCGTCACCGTAGATTTTGGCCAGGGCTTTAGTCTTCATGCCCTCTTCGACGGGAAGTTTGACGTTGAAAGCGATGCGCTCTCCCTTGCTGGGGCGCCCGACCTTGGAAACCTTTGCCTGTGCCATGTCTCCACCCTGCCATTTCCTTAACTGAAATCGCTGAAGGATGGGGTGCGTGTCGGCAATACCGCAAGACCCGGAAATGTCGGCGAAAATACTCGTCACGATTGCCCTCGCGTGCCGTAGTTAGGATGTGACATATGTACTTTTTCCCTTCCACCACGGACTAATCATGATTGCCGAGCCTTAAGCATGCTCAACATGCATCCTATTGCATCATCGATTCAGTTTGCGGAAAAGCGGCTCGGGCCCATTGGCAGATACGCTGCCTCTGCGTTGGATAGGCGTCGAGCCGCCCGGAGAGTATCCGCTTTCACGCGGGTGCTTGAACTGCCGTCGCCTTTGAGTCTGGACAAGCTCATTAAGTTTGTTGAGCTTGTCACGGAGAGACCTATTCAGCTCTCCCGGAGGGATGACCTGCTGGATGTGGACATGTCAGGTTTTTGGCATGAGGGTGCGGACGTGAACCGTCTATTCCATGTGGGCGATCGGTCAGAGTTCGCCGGCGAGATGAACATCCTGCACGAGATCTCGCACGTTCTGCTTCAACACGACCCTGAGCCCCTGACGGGGGAGGAGTTGGCTGTGGTGTTCCCGGATCTAGACCCGCGGAAGGTTCTCCACGGGTGGAGGCACACCAAGCTGCGGACCGGGATAGAGGCGGAGGCTGAGTTACTGGCGGACCATCTCTACGCCCAGATCCGCTCCGGGAAGAGGGAAGAAGAGATTCTGGGCTTCGGAGATGTAATCGGTTGACGCTCGCTGGTGTTGTTCTGATCATTGCCGCCGTCGTGCTTCTGCTGTCGTCCGTGGCGATGTATATTTCCCGGGGTCGCCGAATGCATGGTTCGTGGATCTACGGAAGCTTCTTTGGCTCGCTCACCGCCATCTTCCTTGTCGAGCCGATTTTTTATGCGGTGGATGCAGCGCTGGGGGGTGTGAACTATCTTGCCTTGGCCCAGAGGGCTTTCCTGACCGCGACCCTGCTTTCAATGCATATAGGTATTTGGCGGGCGATGGCCCCTTCGCAGCTAAGGCGTCCAGTCATCTTTGCCTGCGTCATAGCAGCGGCCAGCTATGGCGGCCAGGTGGTGCTGTTTGTCTTGGCAGCTCCGTCGTTTAGCAGTTCGGGTATGCGGCAATACGAAAGCGATCCGCTAGTCGCCACGTATAGCCTTCTGATGCTTGCGCACCTTGCCACGGTGGCCTTTTCAGCGATGCGTCTGAGTGTCCGCTACAGACCGCGCCTCAAGTCTTTGCGCCGGCGTCGGTCGCTGGCATTCGTAGCCCTTGGGTCCGGCTTTGCCTTGGCCGTCGCACTGATCCACGCCACAATCACATTGACTGACCTGGTTGGTTCGCCGCCCGAACTCCTCGGAACGCTCGAACGGATCTTCACAGCCAGCGCCGCCATTGTCTTCGCTTTGGCTATCGGGATCCCGACGTTTCCCCGGTGGCTGGAATCCGCCAGGAAGGACTTCATCGCCCGGCGGGAGCTCTGGGATCTCTGCCCGTTGTGGGCCAAGCTGCAACCAGAAATTGACCAGTACGTCATCTGGCCGTACCGCGGCCGGCTGATGGAAATCATGAGCCGGGACCCTGCCATGCGGAAGCATCGAAGGGGCGTGGAAATACGCGACTGTTTTGAATCCGATGCAACCCTAGAAGGTAGACTCTCTGAAGCCGAACTGGCGACAATTCGAACGATGGAAGTTAACACACATGCTTGACCAGCAAACCACCCCAGGACGTTCTGCAGAAGCCGTTAGCCGGGTTCTTCACCCTGCGGTCATGCTCCTGGTGGCAGCGGTTGCAACGGCCATCAGCGCTCCTGGATCCGTCCCTGCCCTCATCGCCACCCTGGCGGCACTGGCGGTCGTGATCCTCCTTGGTGTCTTGGTCTTCCCACGGATTGGTAAGTCCTTGGGCTGGCCCGAGGAACGCCGGAAGACACGAAGCTTCATTGCTTGTGCGGGCGTTCTTGGCCTTGGCTTGATAGTCACGGCAGTGCTGGGAGCCCCGGCGCTGCTCATTGCCAACGGCATCGCATTCTTCGTCGGAGCCACACTTATTGCGCTGGGCCGGTCGCGGTGGAACATCTCGGTTCATACTGCGATCTTCACCGGCATCGTGCTGGGCCTGGGAACCTCACTGTCTCCGCTGTGGTTCATCGCTTTGATCGTGCTCCCTGTCCTCATCTGGTCAAGGGCAGCCTTGAAGCGCCAGAGCGTTGCGCAGTCACTCTGGGGAAGCACCATTGGCGTGGTGGCATGGCTCGCGTACCTGCTTAGCTTGTCGCTGCTCGGAGCATAACGGTGGCGCCCAACCTTAACGAAGCGCGGGACGCCTGGCGCCAGACATTATCGGAGCGGCTGAATCTCCTGCTCGATGTCATGGTGGCCAGTGGGGGAGAGCCCTACGAGTTTGAAGACATCAGGCGGGGCCTGGAAGAGCAAGGCGTGACCCTCTCCCGTTCGCGGTGGCTCTATATGCGTGACGGCACCGGAGCCACGGTGACGGATGAACGACTACTCACGGCTTTGGCCAACTTCTTCGGGGTGAATCCCGCGTACCTCAACGACTTCGAGTCCGAGATTCCGGAACGTATTGAAAAGCAGCTCAATTCCTTGAAGACCCTTCGCGAGAAGCGAGTGAAGAAATTTGCTGCTCGCAGCCTAAAGGGCGTCTCCCCTGAGAAGTTCCAGGCGATAGCCCGAATCCTGGACGAGGACGACTAGAACGCTAACGACACTCTCATGTTGAGCATGCTTTTTCTATCTTGAGCATGCTCAATGTAGGCTGTTGGCGTGCCTACGATCCAGCAATTTGATTTACCCCCACCCAGAGGCTCCGGGTGGGGCACTCCCGCGCGGCCGAATACTGTTTCCGCAGTCAGGATTCGCTTTCGTAGCCCGGGTCCCGGGGGTGATCTTCGTCGAGGCCAAGAGCTCGACCCAGGATGGAGTAACGCCGGGCCACCTCATTGGCATCGACGGTATACCTGACCCGCTGGCCATTCCGCTCTTCCGATGCCGGCGGATCCGCTATCAGAACACCCTCGGCCTCCAACTGCACCAAGTTGTTCTGAGCAGTCGGAACTCCAATTTCCAGCCCCTTGGCAACTTCACCCCTGGTAGCCGGCCCCGATTTAGCAAGGTAGCCAACAATGGCCACTTTTGTTGAGTTGCTGAACACGCTGATTGCCCGCTCTGTACTGGATGGGATTTTAGGGCGGGAGTAGCGGGGCATGGTTCTTATTTTGCCGCATCCCCACCCAAGAGACCTCATCAGATTAGCGGTTAGTTAAACTATTCGCTACTCTGGAGCTACTCACTACCGTCCATCTCCAGTCCTCATCCTTAAGGAGGCGTTATGCAGCCCATAGTTCACTTGCCGGAGTCAATGTCCCCGCTCGATTGTGGCGCTGCAGAGGCGCTACAGGACGGGGCGCGCCCGGATGCCCTGCCGGGGCCCGAGGAACTACGAACTGTGCTGAAGCAATGGAGTGCTCGCAGTATCAGCGTCGAGAAGACCGCTGAAATGTTTGTGGCGGTCTACGAGCCGTTTCGGAACTTGAAGCCACTGGGGACCCGCAAAGACGCGTGGAAGACCTACCTCGTGGCAGCGGGGGCCCGGGTTCAAGATCTCGACCCGCAGCCCAGCGGCAAGGAAGTTCGGCGGTTAGCGTGCGCCTTGGTGACGACCCAGATGGATCAGCTCGCGGCCAGCTTGGTGCTGGGGGTTTCCCAGATGTCGGTCTCTCGATATGTGCAAGCCTCTGTGCCGCCAGCGCAGCCAGGTTCGTCGCACTCTTCTTTTCCTTCGCGGATCAGCAGGAACGAGTCTCGGCGTGAAACCGCCGAACGTGTAGTCGGTGATTTAGTCCGGAAGGCCTCAGAGGCACCTTCGGTTCCCACGGACGCCCTTGCCTTGGTCGTCACCTCATCGGCGCATGTCAAGGAGTACGTTGGAGAGTTTGTTTCCGGGCTGAGCGACGGTTCACAACTGACTGACCAGGGTGAGGCACTGCTTCTGCAGGCGGTGCGGGAACTCGAGGCTTTGGCCCGTGTACTCAGACGAACAGGCGGTCAGCGATGCGTGAACGCGTGAATAGCCCCGGCGCAGCCGCCGTTCCCGGGGATGCCGACGCGGTCTTCCTGGCCCTCATCGAATCGGCCCGCGAAAGCAACTGGGTCGGTCCGGAAGCGGAGCAACTTCTCAATCACGTACTCCCGGCGTTGGCCCGACCCCTTGTGGCCGACTTTCCGGATCTCCTGCCCGACGAAGTCTTGTCCTGGGTCTGGGAGGTAACAAAACGCCCTTCTCTGGCTTTGACCGAGCACCCGCGCACATGGGTGATCAAGGGGGTAAGAAGAGAACTTATTTCCCTGGTCCGGGCCCAACGGGACGGGGTAGCCCCGGAAAGGGTCTCCTCGAAGGGCTGGTGGAAGGAGCGGGTGGCTTTCGTCGGCGATTCTGCCGGTTTGATGATCACCGGTCCCAAGGCCGATGACCATTTGAGCGCCATCGCCGCCGCAGTGTCGCCGCCGGACGCCGGTGCAGACGAAGGTACCGCAGCTTCGGTGTGGGAGGACCTCCGGGACCTTTTGGTGCGACTGCAGTGGCCTTTCGACGTGGCGACACGCGCAGTGCTGGTTCTGGAAACTAATCACAGGTCAGCGAAGCGGGAATTAAGTTTCCTCCCGTGGGGGTACGCCACAGCCCTGGTTCGTTTTGCCTTTGCCAAGCCCGGTTTTGTCTGGGCGAGACTGCACGGGATACATATCGACCGGGCAGTTCTGTTGGCGGCCGCTGATACTGATCTTCTGGAAGGGCTTGTGTGGTCTTCCACGCCCTCGGCGGTTGAGTCGGCATCTGGCTTATAAGGCCTAGCAAATAGCGGTGGAAACAATGGGCGGGCCGCGCCGGTATTGACGCGGCCGCGCCCGTCATAGTTTAAAGCGTGCTGAGATCCTCGCCCACAGCCCCGGGCTTCGGGGGGGAACACTGGTGTCGGTGTCCTCAGCATTTTCGGTGCAGTCCGGGCAGGGCCCGTCAGGGAATTCGCCCATCTGTTTCCAGATCCATCCGTCGAGGCAGTAGTTGTTGGTGCAGTCTGGCTTTTTCAAAATTTCTCATCCCCCGGCAGTCATCCTCACATATTTCAGGGAGTCTGGAACCCGGTCGTGTACTGGGTCGTTCAGCGGGTGTCAGCGGCCGAGCGCTGCTGTCAGCAAAGGCAGGTACGAGGCGGTGACCTTGTTATGGCCTGCTTGGGTGAGGTGTACGTTGTCGTGAAAATCGAGATCCGCTCCTGCAGTTGAAGCCATGCCGGCTACAGAGATGGTTTGCAGTCCGCGGGCCTTGGCGGCGTTGACAATGAGGGCGTCCACTTGGCGGCGGCGGGTGTGGCTGGCATCGTTCCTGGACATGACGCCATTGACAATGATTTTGGTATGCGGATATTTGCGGACCAGCTCATCCCAGGTGTTGTTGGCGGCCGCGAGGATGGCTGCGTCGCTTGCGCCCGTGGTGGCGTCGTTCCCACCCAGGGTCAAGATGATGGCTCCCGGGTTCCCCTGCGGGAGCAAAACCCTGTCGTAGGCCAGGGCTTGCTCGGCGTTTCCGCCGGCGTAGAGGTTGGTGCTCACGTAGCCAAGCCCACCGAAGGCATGCTCAATCTGCCCCGTCAGCCCGAGTCTCTGGGCTGCTTGTTCTCCCCAGGAATCGATGCCGGGTCCTGCCAGCTGCGAGTCTCCAAGGAAGACCACTGTCGAATCGTCCACGGGCTCGGCGGAGTGGAGTTCGGCGGTTGCTAAGTCCCAAATGACTTCCCGATATTGGAACTGGACGTGCGCGCCGCGGCCGTCGCGCCATTCATCGGTCAAGGCCCACCCGAACTGGCCCGGGTTGGCCAGCCACTTCTGATAGATCCCGTGTCCGAGGACTCGTGCGCCCACGCCTGGTCCCCAGATGATGTCGCCTTTGGCGAAGGACTGAACGTATCCGCCGGCGAAGGGGGTCTTGTTGCTGGTGGGGTAGCCCAGTTCGCCCTCAGCGCCGCCACCGGCGACAAAACGGTTCTGAATCTCGCCGCTGGTTGTCGCGTAGGTTCCCGTCGCCGGAGAGTGGAAGATCGTGCCGTGTTCGAACCGTTGGAAGACCCCGTCACCTGCTTGGGTTTCTTCCGATGTCGGATAACCCAAAGGACCAGCTTCCCGCCCGGTCTGAGCCCACAGGCCGCCGATAGCTCCCCATACGCTGTGTGGACCGGTGGCAGGGCTGAAGTAGATCCAGCCGTGTTCGAAGACCTGGAAGATCCCGCCGCCGCGCCAGCCTCCGATTTCGTCCGAGATCGGGTTCCCATGGGCACTGTTTTTGCCGCCTGATTCGCGCCAGCGGTCCCCGATGGCTCCCTGGGCCGGGTGGGCGCCTTCTCCCTCAGTCCATGCCATAGAGCCACGCTGGAAGTCCTGGATGGCCTTGCCGTCAGCCGTTTCGGTTTCATCATTCACGCCCCAGCCAAGTAACCCTGGATCTTTGGACCATTTCTGGTACATGCCATGGCCAATGACTTTCGCCCCAACCCCTGGTCCCCAGATGACGTCCGCGTTCGCGAATCCTTGAACCCAGCCCCCGGCAAATGGCCGTTTGCTCGTGGTCGGGAAGCCAAGCTCCCCTGTCGCGCCTCCAGTGGAGAGGAATCTGGCTTGGATGTCACCGTTGCTCGTTGGGTGCGCTCCCCATGTCGGAGAGTTGTAGATCGCTCCGTTTTCGAAGCGCTGGTATACGCCGTTGCCGACGGGGATTTCGCCGCTGGTCGGTGCCCCCAGCCAGTTACGGATGTCCTGATTACTGAAATACAGCTGCCCGATGGATCCGGAGGGGCGGTAGTCCTTGGAGTCGGCGGTGGCCGGGGTTGCTGCAGCTGCACCGAAGAGGGCGGTCGCGAGGATGAGAGAGGCCAGCTTGGCGGGTTTCATGGCGTTCCTTCTGCCGGGACGGCGGTGACGACGATGTTGTGTGTGAATGCGGGTGTGCCGTTGACGGTTTCGATGGGGCCACCGCAGGTGACCAGGTGCAGCACGCGCTCCCCGTCGAGGGCGAACATTTCGGGTGGGAGGCTCTGTTGTGGATAGAGCTGTAGGGACGTCACCGAAAAGCGGTGTTCTGTGCCGGTGTTGTCGGTGGTTTTGATGAGGTCTCCTGCGTGGAGGCGGGTGATGGCCGACATTGGTGCCCAGGAGGCGTCCGGATAGTTCACGTGGCCGGCGATGACTGTTGCCCCTGATGCTGCGTTCAACGGTGCTGAGTTCTGATAAACGGCGGCCAGGTTTGGGTCCGGGAGGTCGATCGATCCGTGAGTTCCAAGGGCGCCGTTGACCAGGGACAGGTGAAGGCCCACATTCGGAGCCGCAATTTGGTCCGGCCCCAGCACGGCCTCTGATTCCGACCGCGAGGAGGGGACGTGCTTGGGGCTGGTGATGTCAGGGGCGAAGGGTTCTGGGTTGAGCATCTGCATTTCGGCTGCGGATGGGCCTGCGGGTCCGTCATTGGCTGGTAGGGCCTGGATGCCCATGAATGCCGCTCCGCCGAGGAAGATCAGGGACGAAACTCCGAGCGCGAGGTTCTTTTTGGTCTGCATGGTGGCTCCTGGTGTGGGTGTGACAAAGGCGGCCACCCAGGGGGGTTGGGCGGCCGCCTTCCTATCGCTGGTTACTTCTCGGAGGCTGAATCCGAGGTAGCTGCCAGCGGCTTACGGGTCCGCCATGCTTTGATTCCGAACAGGGCGCCGAGCAGGGCAAGAACACCCGCGCCGATACCCATGCCGGTTTGCATGGTGGCGTCGCCCTCACCGGTTGGTGAGAAGCCGGCGAGGATCGTCGCGGGCTTGTTGGGCGTGACTTGCTTGACCGGGGCCGGGGTCGAGGGCAGTTCAACAGCGTCGTCGTCGGTTACGTCCGGGCCGTTGCCGGGAGTTCCGGCGATTCCGGCGCTGTTCTTCACCAGACCGGTTGCCGCTTCGGCTTCGGTGACCGTGTAAGCCCCTGCCGCGTACGTGACAGACTCTCCGGGTGCCAGGGTGGCCGTGAAGCCAGCCGGGGCGTGGATCTCCACACCGGAGTCCTTCAGCTTCTGGTCCGAGAGCTTGACGTCGTGGAGGGTGACGTTGCCGGTGTTGGTGCCCACGAATTCGTAAGTAACCTTTTCGCCGGCGTCCGCGTCACCATCACCGTTGCTGTCCTCCAGATGCTGGAGCTTCTTCAACTCGATGGCCGGCTGTTGGGCCGGGGTCACATCGGCATCGTCGGTGTCCTTCACCAGGGTCTTGTTCTTATCGACGCCAACACCGGTCAGGTCCGCGGTGTTGTGCACCAACCCTGCATCGACATCAGACTGGGTCAGTGCGTACTCACCGGAGGTCCAGGTGGTGGAGGCTCCCGGCGCAAGCTTGCCGTCGAAGCCTTCCTCCGCAACCAGTGCCACCGGCTGAGGTGTTACCGCTGCGAGCATGGCATCGGTAAGAGTCACGTCAGTCAGTGGAACGGTGCCGGTGTTGGTGCCTTTGAACCCGTACACAACGACGTCGCCCTGGTCGGTGATGCCGTTGCCGTTGACGTCCTTGACTTCCTTGACCGTCTTCTCAAGGTCGATGACCGGCGGCAACCCCTCCACCGGCTGCCGGTCGGTGTCCGTCTGCTTCGGCGGGTTCTTGCCCGGGTTCCACGGGTTCACCGCGGTGACAGTGGCGACGTTGTCGATGCCGCCGGCCCATTCGTCCTCAGGAGTGATCACATACGGTGCTGCCGTAGCGGTGACCGACTCACCCGGGGCCAGGGTGCCAAGGAAACTGGACGGGTAGGACCACGAGATGCCCAAAGAGGTCAGTTTCGGGTCCTGCAGATCCAGTGACTTCAGCGGAGTCTGGCCATTGTTGGTGACCTTGAACTGGTAAACCACCGTGTCGCCGGCATCCGGGCGGCCGTTGCCGTTGGTGTCCTCGTACGTGTGGGACTTATCCAGTGCCAGTCCTGGTGTGCAGGAGACCGTGACCTCAGAGGCCATCTTGGCGGCCACATCCTTGATCGACAGTGCGTGATCGATCGTGAACGACGGGTTCAACACGCGCATGGCACGCTCGATGTCCGCCGTTGATGTCGCGGATCCGGGAAGGGGGTCGTTCATCCCGTGCAGTCCCGGTGCTGAGGACTTCACGAACAGAGGGATGACTTCGATGCTTTCAGCTCGGAGGTCAGCGATGGCCCGGGCTGCGCCGTCCAGCGCTTCCTGCTGCAGGCTCACGTCAACGTTGGCTGTAAGGTCTGCCTCAGTCGATCCCCAGGCGTTCGGAACACCGTCAGTAATGAAGACGAA
>Ga0308171_1003120_pt1 | contig 15740 bp, 15 predicted proteins | sample PhyGR1_FD_202135 | JGI IMG/M metagenome (GOLD analysis project Ga0308171, IMG submission 202135) | Phyllosphere microbial communities from UC Gill Tract Community Farm, Albany, California, United States - DLSLSG.R1 | ecosystem: Host-associated > Plants > Phyllosphere > Unclassified | place: USA... | reverse complement strand
GCTGCAGCAGATGTTCTTCAAGCTCGCGCCGATTCAGCAAAAGAGCCAGATGATGGACAACATCGACAGCCTGCTCGAACTCAAGAAATAAGCCGGGGCATCCAATGACTTACACACGTTTGTGGCTGGCAACCCTAGTGGCAGGATTGCTCTTGAGCGGTTGTGGCACTATCGCGCAGAGCCGCTGGGAAGGCCGCGATCTCCAGGAAGCACTGGACCTGTTCGGCACGCCTGATTCGATGAAAAAAGAAATCGGCCCAAATGGCGAACCCTTGGCCGTGCTGACCTGGTACAAGTCCGCAAGCTGGACCACCACCGAAGCGGCTGGCACTTCGATGACCCATACCGGCAACGGCATGGTGTACACCGAGCATTATCAGCAAGTTGGGCACAGTTCCGATTGCAAATTGCAGGCGAAGATCGATCAACAGAAGAAGATTGCACAGTTCCTGATCGAGGACGGGCGAATCCTGCATGGCAAGTGCCTGGGCGTCCGGTTTGTCCCCGGTTACATTCCGCCCGGCTTCTAAGGGCATAGCGCTTATGGCGCAGCGGGTAGCAAGAAGCGCGCAATCACCGGCAAGTGGTCGGAGATGCGCAAGGTATCGTCCTGTCGCACCTGGGCTTGCAGGCGTTTGAGCTTCGGGCTGTAGAACAGATAATCCACCGTGCGATCCGGGCCGTTGAGGCCGGGGTCGTTGGGGTAATGGGTCAGCCATTTGGCCCGGTCGATGCCGCCGGCTTCATTGTTGGTCGGGATCATCGGGTACTTGTCCCACAGCAGATGCAGTTCGCTGTCGGCAGAGTAGGGCGTGCGTCGCTCGACGGGCAGCCGTCGATACTGGCCCAGCGGCAACAGATTGAAATCGCCACCGATCAGCCAGGGCAGGCCCTGGCTTTCATACTTGTCGAGGATTTTGGCCACGGCAGCCACTTGCGCCTGCACGTTGCCGTCCGCCTGGCTGGCGCGCTGCAGATGGGTGTTGAATACGGTCAGTTGTCCGCCATCGCTGAGCGGCAGTTTGACGGCCAGCAAAGCGTCTTTGGGCTGGAACTGGCGGCTGATGAAGTTGCTCGGGGCCACGGGCAGTTGCAGGCGTTCGGCGTGTTCGATGCGATAGCGACTCAACGTCGCCAACTGGCGGCCGACGCTGCCGTAGATATGTGGCTCGGGAACAAAATCCGCCTTCCAGTCGAAGGCGCTGGTGCTGCACGGGTACAGATCGGCGACGCGTTCCTGCAACAGTTTGAGCTGGTTCTGGTAATCGCTGGCCTTGGCGCCGTCGTCGAGCTCCTGCAACAACACCACATCGGGTTGTTCGTCGCGGATCACCCGCGCCACTTCGTCGAGGCTGAAGGCCATGTCTTCGGCGGTCGGCGCTTCGTCGTCGCCCTGAGCCAGGTCATTCCAGAATACGTAGCGCTTGCCGGCGAGGAACTGCACGTTCCAGGTCATGACTTTCAGTGCTTGCCCGGGAACCAGCGTCGGCGCCGTGGTGCTGCAACTGACCGGCAGGGTTTCGCGGGCATCGGGGCGCCAGGTCAGGCTGAACAGCAGTACGCCGAACAGGACGACGGCAAGGATGACGAGAAGCAGGGTGTAGCGCAGCAGACGGGTCATGGCTCGGCTTATAGCGTTACAGGAAGTGGCCCCGAGCATACCTGACGGCAGCCGCGAAGCCCAAGCACGGCGCGGTCAGACCGCTCCGTTACGTTTGTCAGGCAATTCGCTGATCAGCATGAACAGGCGGAACAGCACCACACTGGTGAACAGTTGCAGAAAGCTGTGAGCGCTGTCGATCAGCCCGGCAATCAGCGGATTCTGCGGTTCGGGGTACACCGCCAGCGTCGCGCCCTTGAGCAACCACAACGGAGTCATCACGCAGAGAATGCACAGCAGGATGCGCCAGAAGTGCCCGCGCGTCAGGCGCAGGCTTTCCTTCATCGCCTGCAACGGCCCGAGGCCGCGCAGCACCAACAGGTATTCAGCGAAGGCGAGCATGACCATCAGCATCAGGCCCGGGAGGAAGTACAGCGACAGGCCCAGCAGAATCAGCAAGGTATTGAGCGCGGTCAGCACGGCGAAGCGTGGCCACAGGGTTGCGGCCATCGCCAGCAGGTCGCGGTTGCGCGGCGACTCGCCACGGCTGCGCGCATCGAGAAACAGGATCAGCGCGGCGGTGTACAGCGGATACACCAGCAGGCCGACGATGATGCTGACTCCGGCGAAGGTGTCCGGCCCGGTGGCGTGATCGACCGCCTGCTGCAAGAAAGCTTCGACGATCACCAGCGGCAGGCACAACTGCACGATGCTGCCCAGATGGCGTTTGAAAAAATACAAAGAGTCGCGCAGTACTTCGAGGGCATTCATCAGTCGGTATCGCAGGTCGAAAACAGTGGCTCACTTTAACCGATGCAACGCGGGGCGACACAAACGTAAACATTCGGTAAAGGTCATTGAAACGTTTTGTCACTGTCTCCATTACAGGAGAGCACCGCGCCCAGAGTGGGTGCGGGCATGTTATTACCGGCAATCTACGAGGTCGCCATGAACAGCGAAGAGCAAACCCTGATCGATGGACTGTTTTCCCGGCTGCAACAGGCCGAAACGGAGGCAGCCCCGCGCGACGCCCAGGCCGAGGCGCGGATCAAGGAACACCTGACGCGCCAACCGGCGGCAGGTTATTTCATGACCCAGGCGATTCTGGTGCAAGAGGCCGCGCTGAAAAGCCTCGATGAGCAGAACAAGCAGCTGACCCAGCAAGTCCAGCGCCTGCAGGCCGAGCTGCAATCGGCCAAGGCCCAGAGCGGCGCGCCATCGGCGAGCGGCGGCGGTGGCTTCCTGTCGAGCATTTTTGGCGGCGGCAGTTCGCGTCCGGCGCCGAGCCAGAGCGCAGCGCCGTCGTCCTCCGGCGGCTGGCGTGAACCAGCGCCGCAGCAGAGCTACCAGGCACCGGCGCCACAACAGAGCTTCGGCGCCGCGCCGCCCAACTATGCGCAGCAGGCAGCCCCGGCGGCGGGCAACAGCTTCCTCGGCGGCGCGCTGAAAACCGCCGCTGGCGTGGCCGGCGGTGTGATGCTGGCGCAGGGCATCAGCAGCCTGTTCCACCATAATCAGCAACCGGAAGAAATCGTCGAGGTCATCAAGGAAGAACCGGCGCAGGTCGCCGACCAGAGCAACAACGGCTGGGGCGATGATCAGCGCGTGGCGGACAACGGCTTCTCGGGCAATGACCAGGGCGGTTTCAGCGACGCCGATTACAGCAGCGACAATTCGTCGTTCTTCGATGACGACGACTCTTTCGTCTGACATAGCCTTTCAAGGCTGACATCGACCCATGTGGCGAGGGGATTTATCCCCGTTGGGCTGCGTAGCAGCCCCGCTTTTCCTAATTGGAGCGAGGACTGCTGCGCGGCCCAGCGGGGTAACTCCCCTCGCCACAACACCGTTTGTCAGGGACACCTCGGCGCCAGCCGGTGATTATTCGCTGAATCTTTCTCTTGGCTGGCATACTGAGCGCCTTTTTCAGGCCTGATCGCCTGACCCCGCTTCGTGCGCTTGTGCGCCCACAGGAACTCCGGTGAAAAAAATCGCAGTGTTCGCCGATGTGCAGAACCTCTACTACACCGTGCGTCAGGCCTATGGTTGCCACTTCAACTACGCCGCATTGTGGGCGGACATCAGCAAGAACGGGCAGATCGTCGAGGCCTACGCCTACGCGATCGACCGTGGCGACAGCAAGCAGCAGCAGTTTCAGCAGATCCTGCGCAACCTCGGCTTCACCGTGAAGCTCAAGCCCTACATCCAGCGCAGCGACGGCTCGGCCAAGGGTGACTGGGATGTCGGCATTACCCTGGACATCATGGATGCCGCCGACCACGTCGACGAAGTGGTGCTGGCTTCCGGTGACGGCGATTTCGACATGCTGCTCGAGCGCATCATCAACAAGCACGGTGTGCAAGCGGTGGCCTACGGCGTCCCTGGCCTGACCGCCAACTCGCTGATCCGCGCCGCCAGCCGCTACGTGCCGATCGAAGGCGCACTGTTGCTCAAGAGCTGAGCTGAACAATAGATTTGAACGGAGTACACCCCGGTTTGGAACGCATTGCAGTCATCGACTTTGAAACCACCGGCCTGTCGCCGAACAGCAGCTGCCGCGCCACGGAAATCGCCGTGGTCATGCTGGAAAACGGCCGCATCGTCGAGCGTTACCAGAGCCTGATGAACGCCGGCGTGCGCGTCCCCGCGTTCATCGAGCAACTGACCGGCATCAGCAACGCCATGCTGCGCACCGCGCCGCCGGCCGAGCGGGTGATGGAAGAGGTCAACGAATTCGTCGGCTGCACGCCGTTGCTGGCGCACAACGCCTCGTTCGACCAGAAGTTCTGGGATTTCGAACTGGGGCGGATCAAACGCACACGCCTGCAGAATTTCGCCTGTTCACTGCTGCTGGCGCGGCGCCTGATGCCGGCGGCGCCGAATCACAAGCTCGGTACGCTCACCACGTTCGCGCAGTTGCCGCACACCGGCCAGGCTCACCGGGCCATGGCCGATGCCGAGATGGCGGCCAATCTGATGGCGCATTTGGCGGAAGAGCTGCGAGGCAAACATGGAGTGCGCGAGTTGAATCACGACCTGCTGTGCAAGTTGCAGAAAGTCCCTGCCGCAAAAGTCGGCGAGCATCTGCAGCGTTATCGCTGATCCCGGGTACTCCGACTGATCGTTCCCACGCTCTGCGTGGGAATGAAGCCCGGGACGCTCCGCGTCCCTTTCAAAGCCGAACGCAGAGCGTCCGTTGAGGCATTCCCACGCGGAGCGTGGGAACGATCCATGCGGTGTGTCATTCAACGCAACTGTGACTGATACACCGCTTTCGCGAGCAGGCTCGCTCCCACAAGGACCTTGTCGGTCTCAGTTGCTTTCATGCAAAAGTGTACCGGCGCGATAAACAGGTTTTGTAACTTATTTTTGCGCGGCAGCCTTTCTAGAATAAACCGTTCACCGAATCTGACTGTCGAGCTGCCCATGCCTGCATTGCGCCGTTTTTCCCTGCCGTTGATCGCTGCGTTTTTTGCGTTGTACGTGATTTGGGGATCGACCTATCTGGTGATTCGCATTGGCGTCGAATACTGGCCGCCGCTGTTGCTGGCCGGGGTGCGCTTTGTCATTGCCGGCAGCTTGATGTATGCCTGGCTGCGCTGGCGCGGGGCTGCGGCGCCGACCTGGGCGCAGTGGAAAGCGGCGGGGCTGGTCGGCATTCTGCTGCTCAGTTTTGGTAATGGCGCGGTCAGCGTGGCAGAGCACACCGGGGTGGCTTCAGGTGTTGCTGCGCTGGCGGTGGCGACGGTGCCACTGTTCACCTTGTTGTTCGGCTACTTCTGGGGCGCGCGCAATACGCGGCTGGAGTGGGCCGGTGTGGCGTTGGGGATTATTGGCATCGCCATGCTCAACATGGGTTCCAACCTGCAATCGAGCCCGCTCGGCGCGATGTTGCTGATCTTCGCGGCGGCGAGCTGGGCGTTCGGTTCGGTATGGAGCAAGCATCTGCCGCTGCCAGCAGGGGCGATGGCCAGTGCGGTGGAAATGCTCGTCGGCGGCGTGGTCTTGCTGATCGGCAGTGCGCTGAGTGGCGAGCACCTGCAAGCCATGCCGCCGCTCGAGGGTTGGCTGGCGCTGGCCTATCTGATCTTCTTTGGCTCGATCATCGCCTTCAATTCCTACATGTATCTGCTCAAACACGTGCGCCCGGCGGCGGCGACCAGTTATGCCTACGTCAACCCGGCGGTGGCGGTGTTGCTCGGTGTGGTGTTTGTCGGCGAGACCATCGGCATCGAAGAAGCGCTGGCGATGCTGGTGATCATCAGCGCCGTGCTGCTGATCAGCCTGCCGCAGTGGCGTCGACCTGCGCAGCCACCCGTGGAAGAGGCGAAAGCCGTTCCGACGGAAGCGCGTACGAATTAGGGTAAACTGCGCGGCATTGCATCCCCGCGTCATTTTTTCCTACGGTACTCCCATGACTTTCGCCTCCCTTGGCCTGATCGAACCCTTGCTGCGCTCCCTCGAGACGCTCGGCTACCAGACCCCGACGCCGGTGCAGGCGCAAGCCATTCCGGCGGTGCTGGCCGGTCGTGACCTGATGGCAGCCGCCCAGACCGGCACCGGTAAAACTGCCGGTTTCGCTTTGCCGCTGTTGCAGTTGCTGACCATGGAAGGGCCGAAAGTCACCGCCAATTCGGCGCGTGCGCTGATTCTGGTGCCGACCCGCGAGCTGGCCGAGCAGGTCCACGAAGCCGTGCGCCAGTACGCGGAAAACCTGCCGTTGCGCACGTACGCGGTGTACGGCGGTGTCAGCATCAACCCGCAGATGATGAAGCTGCGCGGCGGCGTCGATGTGCTGGTCGCCACACCCGGCCGTTTGATCGACCTGTTCCGCCAGAACGCGCTGAAACTCGATCAACTGCAAACGCTGGTGCTGGATGAAGCCGATCGTATGCTCGACCTGGGCTTCTCCGAAGAACTGGCGAATATTTACCGCATGCTGCCGAAAAAGCGCCAGACCCTGCTGTTTTCCGCGACCTTCTCCGATGACATCCGCCTGCTCGCCGGGCAGATGCTCAATGATCCGCTGAGCGTCGAGGTCAGCCCGCGCAACGTCGCTGCCAACACGGTCAAGCAGTGGATCGTGACGGTGGACAAGAAGCGCAAGGCCGAACTGTTCGTGCACCTGATGCGCAAGAACAAGTGGAAGCAGGTGCTGGTGTTCGCCAAGACCCGCAACGGCGTCGATGCGCTGGTGGAAAAACTTCAGGGCCTCGGTGTGAATGCTGACGGCATCCATGGCGACAAACCCCAGGCTACGCGCCAGCGCGCGCTGGACCGGTTCAAGCTCAGCGAAGTGCAGATTCTGGTGGCGACCGACGTCGCCGCCCGTGGTCTGGACATCGAAGACCTGCCGCTGGTGGTCAACTTCGATCTGCCGATCGTCGCCGAGGATTACATTCACCGCATCGGCCGCACTGGCCGCGCAGGTGCCACCGGTGAGGCGATCTCGCTGGTGTGTGCCGATGAAGTGAACATGCTCTCGGCCATCGAAATGCTGACGCGGCAGAACCTGAAGCGCCAGAACGAGCCGGATTTCGAGCCCGAGCACCGTGTGCCGGACACCGATGCCAGCGGTCAGGTGATCAAGAAACCGAAAAAACCTAAGAAGCCGAAAGCATCGGGCGGTGGCGGTGGAAAACGCAATCTGGGCAAGTGGGTCGACAGCGGCGAGACCTCGGCACCGGAGCCATCGATCAAGCCGGTGCGCAAAGTGCCGGTGTTCAATACCGGACCGCGCAAGCGCAAGCCGTGATTTGATGAAGCGTTTGTAAGGACGTCTTCGCGAGCAGGCTCGCTCCCACATTGGGGATGCGTTTCCCTGTAGGAGCTGCGGAACGCTGCGATCTTTTGATGTTGATGTTGATTTTTGAAGATCAAAAGATCGCAGCCTCGTTTCACTCGTCAGCTCCTACAGGGGTTTGTGCTTAAGCCACTGCACGATTCCCAGCCCAGCCGCGCGCCCACTGGCAAAACACCCGGTCAGCAAATACCCTCCGGTCGGCGCTTCCCAATCAAGCATCTCGCCGGCGCAAAACACCCCCGGCAGCGCCTTGAGCATCAAGCGCTCATCCATCGCTTCGAACCGCACTCCACCAGCGCTGCTGATAGCCTCGTCCAGCGGACGGGTTTTCACCAAGGTCAGTGGCAACGCTTTGATCGCTCGCGCCAGGAGCGCCGGATCGGCGAAGGTTTCGGCATCGGTCAGCTCGCGCAACAACGCTGCTTTAACCCCATCAATCCCCACCTGATTGTGCAGATGCTTGGCCATTGAGCGCGAGCCGCGTGGTTTGCTCAGCGCCGCCTGTAATTTATCCACAGGCCGGCCCGGCAGAAGGTCGATGTGGATAACCGCTGCGCCATAGCGATTGATTTCCTCGCGTATCGGCGCCGACAGGGCATAGATCAGGCTGCCTTCAATGCCGGTCGCGGTGATCACGCATTCGCCCAAGCGCGGGATATCGTCGTTCAAACCGATGGCGATGTTTTTCAGCGGCGCGCCGGCGAATTTGCTCACCATCAGATCGCTCCAGGCCTGCACCTCGAAGCCGCAATTGCTTGGCTGCAACGGTGCCAGATCCACGCCGCGCTGCTCCAGCGGCAACATCCACGCGCCATCCGAGCCCAGGCGCGCCCAACTGCCGCCGCCGAGGGCGAGCAGGGTGGCGTCGGGGTTTACGCTGATTTCGCCTTGCGGGCTGGCGATGCGCAGTGCACCGCTTGCGTCCCAGCCGAGCCAGCGATGGCGGGTGTGGATAACTACGCCGCTGTCGCGCAGGCGCTTGAGCCAGGCGCGCAACAGTGGCGCGGCTTTCATGTCGGTGGGGAACACGCGGCCGGAGCTGCCGATGAAGGTTTCGATGCCCAGATCGTGAATCCACTGGCACAAGGCATCGGCATCGAATGCGCGCAGCAGCGGGGCGATCTGCGGTGCGCGTTCAGCGTAGCGGGAGAGGAATGCCGGGTAGGCTTCGGAGTGGGTGATGTTCATGCCGCCGACTCCGGCCAGCAGGAACTTGCGCCCGACCGAGGGCATGCCGTCGTACACGTCGACGCGGATTCCGGCCTGGCTCAGCACTTCGGCGGCCATCAGGCCGGCGGGGCCACCGCCGATGATAGCGACGTGGGTGTTTGCGGGGGCGGAGTTCTGGGTCATGGGCGTGCGCTGCGGTGTGGCGGGACAAGGCGCGCATTCTAACAGCGCTGAACCCCTGTAGGAGTGAGCCTGCTCGCGAACGCGGTCTGTCAGTCAATTAGATGTTGTGGGTGCTAAAGCTTTCGCGAGCAGGCTCGCTCCCACCGGGGCTGCGGTGTCTTTCGAGGCTGGTTAAAAAATAAACAGTGCGCTGGGCGCCATGCCCAGCCTGGCCTGCAGTCCCTTTCACTCAGGTTATCCACAGCCAGTTCCACAGCGATTGTGGGTAACGCAGCACGTTTCAATGACAGCCGTGTGAATCCCAGACCCGTTGCGCGCTGTGATGGAGGATGCCGTGGCGGCGGGCGAGGGCGTGGCGATCCTTGCTGTAGCCGCCGCCGATCACCCCGACCACCGGGATGTCGCGGCCCAGGCAGTGGCGCATCACCCGTTCATCACGCTCGGCTACGCCCTCGTCGGTCAGTTGCAGATAACCGAGGGCATCGTCCTTGTGCACATCAACGCCAGCGTCGTAGAGCACCAGATCCGGTTGATACAGCGGCAGCAGGTAATTGAGCGTGTCATCGACCACCTGCAGATAGTCGGCATCGCCCATGCCTTTTGGCAGCGGGATGTCCCAGTCACTTTCGGCTTTGCGTGCGGGAAAATTCTTTTCGCAGTGCAGGGAAACGGTAATCGCCTCCGGCGTGTCGTGGAGAATCCGCGCAGTGCCGTCGCCCTGATGCACGTCGCAATCGAAGATCAGCACGCGATTGACCCGACCGCTCTGCAACAGGTACTGGCTGATGATCGCCAGGTCATTGAAGATGCAGAACCCGGCGGGGTAATCGTAGTGAGCGTGATGGGTGCCGCCGGCCAGATGACAGGCCAGGCCATGTTCCAGCGCTTGCTCTGCGGCGAGAATCGAACCGCCCACCGCGCGCACCGTGCGTCGCGCCAGCGCTTCGTTCCACGGCAGGCCGAGGCGCCGTTGGTCTTCGCGGGACAACTCGCCGCTCATGTAGCGTTCGATATAGCTGCGGTCATGGGCGAGGGCGAGGATGTCGTTGGGGCAGATCTGCGGGCGCAGCAGGTCGGCGTCGCGGGTCAGGCCGCTGTCGACCAGGTGATCGCGCAGCAGCCGGAACTTGTCCATGGGAAAGCGGTGATCCGCGGGAAACTCGGGGCTGTAGTCTTCGTGATAGATCAACGGCAAGGGCATGGCTTGTTTCGCGCAGAACCAGGGAAAGAATGAACGATCCTACCAGCGATGTAGACTCAACGGCATGGAAATGGAGGGGACGATGGAGCCGATACTGGAGCTGCAAAGCGCGCGGTTGTTGATGCGTCAGTGGCAGGACGAGGATTTGCCGGCATTCGCCGCGATGTGCGCCGATCCACAGGTGATGCGCTACTTTCCAGCGCCGTTGACCCGGCTCGAAAGTGCCGCGCTGATCGGTCGCGTGCGCGGGCATTTTGCCGAGCATGGCTTTGGCCTGTGGGCGCTGGAGCGCAAGGACACGGGCGAGTTCATCGGTTTCACCGGGTTGGGCGTGGTCGGCTTCGATGCGCCGTTTACCCCGGCGGTGGAGATCGGCTGGCGTCTGGCCAAGGAACACTGGGGCCTGGGTTACGCCAGCGAAGCGGCGTGGACCGCACTGCGCGCGGGTTTCGACCAGTTGAAGCTGGAGGAAATCGTCTCGTTTACCGCCGGGCAGAATGCGCAGTCGGAGAAGGTCATGCAAGCGATCGGCATGCATCACGATCCACAGGATGATTTCGATCACCCCAAGCTTGCGCTCGATCACCCGTTGCGCCGCCATGTTCTGTATCGCATCAGCCGCGAACAATGGCTGCAAACCTTGCATGAATAAGCCGACACGGACGTTTACAATGGCCGCCATCGTATTTGGCCCGTGCCAGAACCTGAATCGTCCGCCGCAGCCAAGACTGCGCGGCCATTGCTTTGTGTGAGGAGAGTCTGAATGAGCCAAGTGCTGGAAGATCTGGTCGATCTGCTGACCCTGGAACCGATCGAAGAAAACCTGTTCCGTGGCCGCAGCCAGGATCTGGGGTTCCGCCAGTTGTTCGGTGGTCAGGTGCTCGGCCAGTCGCTGTCGGCGGCCAGTCAGACGGTGGAAGAGGCGCGCCACGTGCACTCGCTGCACGGTTATTTCCTGCGCCCGGGCGATGCCAAGTTGCCGGTGGTCTATTCGGTTGATCGCGTGCGTGATGGCGGCAGCTTCAGCACTCGCCGCGTGACGGCGATCCAGAAGGGCCACCCGATCTTCACGTGCAGCGCTTCGTTTCAGTACGACGAAAAAGGCTTCGAGCATCAGGGCCAGATGCCCGTGGTGGTCGGCCCGGAAAACCTGCCCTCGGAGCTGGAACTGATCCAGCAGCGAGCGCACCTGATTCCCGAGCACATGCGTGAAAAACTGCTGTGTCCGAAACCGATCGAAGTACGCCCGGTTACCGAAAAAGACCCGTACAACCCGCAACCGGCCGATCCGCTGAAGTACGTGTGGTTCCGCGCCGACGGCGCCTTGGCCGACATCCCGGCGCTGCACAAATACCTGCTGGCGTATGCCTCGGACTTCGGCCTGCTGACCACGTCGATGCTGCCCCACGGCAAGTCGGTCTGGCAGAAGGACATGCAGGTCGCCAGCCTTGATCACGCGCTGTGGTTCCACAATGATCTGCGCGCCGATGACTGGTTGCTCTACGCGATGGACAGCCCGTGGGCCGGCAACTCCCGTGGTTTTTCCCGTGGCAGCGTGTTCAACCGTGCCGGGCAACTGGTCGCTTCGGTGACTCAGGAAGGTCTGATCCGCCATCGCAAGGACTGGGCATGAGCCTGACCGAGGTTCGTCATTGGGTGTTCGACATGGACGGCACGCTGACTGTCGCCGTGCATGATTTCGCGGCGATTCGGGTGGCACTGGCGATTCCGCCGGAGGATGACATCCTCACCCACCTCGCTGCATTGCCAGCGGATGAAGCAGCGGCCAAGCATGCCTGGTTGCTCGAGCATGAACGCGATCTGGCGCTGGGCTCGACCCCGGCCACCGGCGCGGTGGAGCTGGTGCGCGACCTGCATGCGCGCGGTTATCGCCTCGGCATTCTCACGCGCAATGCGCGGGAGCTGGCGCACGTGACGCTGGAGGCGATCGGCCTGGCCGACTGCTTCGCGGTCGAGGATGTGCTGGGTCGCGACGAAGCACCGCCGAAGCCGCATCCGGGCGGTTTGCTGAAACTGGCCGAGGCCTGGCAAGTGCCGGCCAGTGACATGGTGATGGTCGGCGATTACCGCTTTGATCTGGATTGCGGTCGAGCAGCGGGGGCGCGGACGGTGTTGGTGAACCTGCCGGATAACCCGTGGCCGGAGTTGACCGATTGGCATGCGAAGGATTGTGTCGAGTTGCGGCGGATGCTGCAGGCCTGAGATCGTTGTTGTCTGATCGGACGCCTTCGCGAGCAGGCTCGCTCCCACAGGGGAATGCATTCCGAGTGTGGCATTTATTCCAAATGTGGGAGCGAGCCTGCTCGCGAAGGGGCCGGTGGATTCATTAGAAAACTCACTGATCAAACAAAGCCTTCTGCCCCTCCGCCGACGTCAGCATGCCATCCCCGTCATGCCCGACCCCAGGCACTTCAATCAGCCGCTGATTGACCCCCTCGGGATGCCGGCGCAGTAAGTAGCCGAAATACATTTTTCCGCGCATCAAGCGGTAAGCCCCTTGCGCCTCGGCCGCGCAGCTCTTGTCCAGCGCCGGATGTTCCGGGTCGACGTCCTGCTGCCCGAGCAGATAAATCACCTCGCGTTTGACGTAAGCGCTCTCGACCTGCAACGGCGTTTGCCCGCTGGCATACACCGGCATGTCCGCCAGGCCGTACTTCCAGCGATTGAAGCCCGGGCATTGTGCGTGGTCGAACGCCACTGGCCGCTGCTCGTTGAAGTACGCGTAAGAAGAGGGATTGGCAACCACATAGCGCAAGCGAATACCGTTGGCCTTGAGCGCCGGCTGATCCTTGGCCAGCAGGGCGTAACGCTGCACCACCTGACCACCGCCGGAGTGGCCGAAGATCACGATCTGCTTCACGTCCGGAAACTGTTTGCGGTCGCTGAGCCGCGCGACGATTTCGTCCAGCGCCGCGTAGGAACTCAGCGGATTCGGCCCGGTGGACAAGCCGCCGCCCATCCACTCGTTGCCCTGCCAGCGCAGCACCGTCGGCGGCAAGGAATACAGGGTGACGTCGCTTTCATTGAGAAACTGCGGGGCGATCACCAGCGTGTGCGCGGTCTGCCCGGCGAGTTCGGCGGCGCTTTCCGCGCTTTTGCGGTAGGTTTCGGCGTTGCGCAGGCGACCGTGAATGACGATCAGCACCCGCTCGATCTTCTCCGGTGCCGGGCCGATGCCCACTGCCATTTCCCCGGCCTTGAGTTGCAGGCGACCGGGGCTGATCGCGTCGACGCCGGCCGCTTGCGCGGTGCCGACGATGAACAGTAACGCCACGAGCCATTTATGCATTTACAGGGTTTTCGCCGCGAAGGTGTCGCACTGGCTTACCTGGCCTTGCGCGAATCCGGTTTTGAACCAGCGCACCCTTTGCGCTGACGTACCGTGGGTGAACGAGTCCGGGACCACACGGCCCTGGCCCTGTTGCTGCAAGCGATCATCGCCGATGGCGTTGGCGGCGTTCAAGGCTTCTTCGATGTCGCCGGGCTCCAGCCAGTTCAGGCGTTTCTGCGCGTTATACGCCCAGACGCCGGCGAGACAGTCGGCCTGCAATTCCTGGCGAACCAGCAAGCCGCCGTCGCCCTCCATCTGCCGGCCTTGCTGACGTGCCGCCTGCATCTTCGCCGAGACGCCCAGCAGCGTCTGCACATGGTGGCCGACTTCGTGCGCAATCACGTAAGCCTGAGCGAAATCGCCAGCGGCTTTGAAGCGCTGCGACATTTCCTGAAAGAAGGCCATGTCCAGATAGACCTTCTGGTCTGCCGGGCAATAGAACGGGCCGGTGGCAGAAGTGGCCATGCCGCACGCGGAGTTCACCCGATTGCTGAACAGCACCAGTGTCGGGTCTTTGTATTGGCGTCCGGCCTGCTGGAAGATCGGACCCCAGGTGTCTTCGGTGTCGCCGAGAATCGAGCGGACGAATTCGGCCTGTTCATCATTGGCCGGTGGCGCCTGACGGGTTTGCGAGGTGGGCGCCGGTTGTTCCATCTGGCCGGTCAACTGGCCGAGGATCTGCATCGGGTCCTGGCCGGTGAGCCAGCCGATGCCGACAATCAGCACGATGGCCGTCAGGCTCAGGCCCTTGCCGCCACCGAAGCGCATGCCGCCGCCACCGCCTGCGTCATCACCCCGGGCGTCGACGACGTTGTCACTGCGTCGGCCTTTTTTCCATAGCATGTGGGAATCCTCTTTTATTGCCGGTGATGAATCTGCTGGTGATGAGTGTTGCCGCTGTGTGAGTGTGGCGCCAGTCCGGTCGTCCGTCCATGCACACGCGCCCACATGGTGCGGGCCTGGTATTGACGGTCGAGCGGGCCGTGAATTCAATCCCGAGTGGAATTTCTTCCGTCGAATTCATGAACCCGCTGTTTCGACGGCAGTCTGTGATGTTGCACACTGGCCGGACGCCGAAGTGACGGGAATCTTGCCTCAAGGTTTTGCCTGGCGGCGGTTTCCCGGCGAAGAAGAGTGCAACCTGTGCGGTTGCTGAAAGCTCAGCCGACTATGATTGCCACAACGATTGCCGGCACCGCGAACGCTCGCCCGGATTTTTTTTCAGAGATTGCCAATGACCGTCAGCACCCCGCTCTCCGGTGTCAACCAGCCCTTCAAGGGGATTCTGCTGATTGTCGTGGCGACGTTCCTGTTTTCCAGCCACGACGCCTTGTCGAAATATCTCTCCGGTTTTTATCCGATCGTGATGGTGGTGTGGGCGCGCTATGTGGTGCACACCTTGTTGATGGCGGGGATTTTCCTGCCGCAGTCCGGTTTGCGCGTGCTGCGCACCAAGAAGCCGTTATGGCAACTCGCCCGTGCACTGTGCCTGCTCGGCACCAGCCTGTTTTTCACCACGGCGCTGCTGTACATCCCGCTGGCGGAAGCCACCGCGGTCAACTTTCTCGCACCGGTACTGGTGACGGCGTTATCGGTGCCGCTGCTCAAGGAACGAGTGACGCGCGGGCAGTGGATCGCGGTGATCTGCGGCTTCATCGGCGTGCTGATCATCGTCCACCCGGGCGGCGAACTGTTCACCCCGGCAATCCTGCTGCCGTTCTGCTCGGCGCTGTTCTTCTGCTTCTACCAGCTGCTGACGCGCAAGCTCGCCGAAGTGGACAGCCCGACCACCAGCAACTTCTTTGCCGGGCTGTGCAATACCTTGGTGATGAGCGCGCTGGTGCCGTTCTTCTGGCAGGTGCCGACGTTGCCTCATGCCGCGCTGATGCTGGCGCTGGGCAGTTGCGGGATGACGGCGCATCTGTTCCTGACTCAGGCCTTCCGTCACGCCGCGCCGGCATTGCTGGCGCCGTTCGGCTATTGCCAGATCGTCTTTGCCGGGTTGTTGGGCTGGCTGCTGTTCAATCACACACCGAGCGGGTTGACGGTGATCGGTATTGCGGTGATCTGTTGCAGCGGATTGGCGGCGGCGTGGCAGCAGAGCCGGCGCTGAAGAGCGGAATCCCGGTACAACTTGTGGGAGCGAGCCTGCTCGCGAAAGCGGTGTGTCAGTCACCCTGTTCAGTGGCTGACTTGACGCCTTCGCGAGCAGGCTCGCTCCCACAATGGGATGTATGCAGGCAGGTTATTCGGTAATGGTCGGAATCTTGCGCGGTGCCATGAAGTACATCCACGTCAGTGCGAGGAAGTACATCGCCGGGATCAGCGTGAACAGCACCGTGTAGTTGTTGTTGGTAACGGTGAGGATGTGGCCGACGATCTGGGTCATGAACATCCCGCCGATCGCCGCGCACATGCCGCCGAAGCCGAA
>Ga0308171_1003119_pt1 | contig 15750 bp, 14 predicted proteins | sample PhyGR1_FD_202135 | JGI IMG/M metagenome (GOLD analysis project Ga0308171, IMG submission 202135) | Phyllosphere microbial communities from UC Gill Tract Community Farm, Albany, California, United States - DLSLSG.R1 | ecosystem: Host-associated > Plants > Phyllosphere > Unclassified | place: USA... | reverse complement strand
ACCCCGGATGAGAACCGCCATGCCCGCCCCACACCCGAACGCACCGAAGGCGCCCCGATGCATCTCGACCTGACCGGCCGCCGCGCCCTGGTCACCGGCGGCCGCCGTGGCCTCGGCAAGGCCATTGCCGCCGCCCTGGCGGCAGCCGGCGCCGGCGTCGCCATCTCGCATGAAGGGGCGCATGATTCGGACGAAGCGCAGGCCACCGCCGCCGCCATCGGCGCCCGCGCGGCACTACCGGCCGATCTGGCGGACCCGCTCGCCCCCGCACGCTTGGTGCAGGCGGCCACCACGGCACTCGGCGGCGCACCGGACTTGCTGGTCTGCAACGCCGCCTTCGAACAGCGCGTGGCACTGGAAGCGATCGATCCGCTGGGGGCTGACCTGCACTGGGCGGTGAATGTACGCGCCAGCCTGCTGCTGGTGCGCGCGGCGCTGCCGGGGTTGCGGCAGGGCGGGCAGGGCAGGGTACTGCTGCTGGGCAGCGTGCAGCAATGGCGCCCCAACCCGCACCAGCTGGCCTATGCCGCCAGCAAGGCCGCCATCGGCAATCTGGGCCGCAACCTGGCGCGCCAACTGGGCGGGCAGGGTCTGACCGTCAACATCCTCTGCCCCGGCGCCATCGCCACCGAAGGCAACGCCGCCGCCTTGGCGGATCCCGCCTACCGGCAGGCGGTGGAGGCCCGCATCCCCGCCGGCCGCCTGGGCCGGGCAGAGGATGTCGCCGCCGCCGCCGTGTTCCTCTGCTCGCCCGCCGCCGCCTATGTCAACGGCGCCGAACTGCTGGTGGATGGCGGTCTGGCCGCCTGACACCGGATCACGATCTTCGCTTAGAAAGACTGCAAGTTCAGCAAACTACAGCAGCTCCACGCCATGCCCGGCATAGGCGTGGTAGTAAGGCTGCGCTTCCTGGGACGCCAGGAAGGAGGCCGCCACATCCTGCCGCGTGGTTCCCGAAGCCAGGGCGGCGGTGAAGAAGGCTTGCCCGCCCGCATCGGCCGGCCGGTGCAGTACCCCCTCGTACAGCCCCTGGATGAACCCGGCGGCGTCCTTCGCCCCCAGGAAGCTGGCATACTCGCTGCCCTGCATGATGCTGGCCAGCAGTCCGCTCCGCCCGACGGCATCCGCCTGCCCCAGCAGGCTGGCCAACTCGCCTGCCGCCACCTGCCGGCCGTGCAGCGCCGCGAAGCTGAAGCCGATCCAGGCCGCATCCGGGTCCACCGTCACCAGCCCGGCGGCGGCCACGCCGCCCGGGTCCTGCCGCGCCTCGGCCGAGGCTACGAAGCTAGCCGCGACATCGGCCCGGCTCTCCCCATGCGCCAGCGCATCACGCCAGAAGGCCAGCCCACCGGCATCGGCGGCGCGGAACAGCACGCTCTCATACAGCCGGCCCAGGAAGGCGTCGTTGGAAAGCGCCCCGCTGGCACCATGCGCCTCGGCCGAAGCCAGCATGCTGTCCGCCACGTCGCGCAGGCTGAAGCCATCCTCCACCGCCGCGGTCCAGAAGCTGCGGCCGACCACGTCGCCATCCCGCCCCAGCAACGCGTGGTACAGCCCTTCCACCGCCGCGACGCTGGAACCGGCATGGAAGGTGATGCCGCCATCCAGGAAGTCGACATGCCCGGCATTCAGGAAGCGCGCCGCATGCGCCCCGGCCGCGTCGTTCCACAGCATGCCGCTGACATGTCCATCCGCCGCACGCGTCAGGCTGACATCACCCAGCGCCATGCCGGGCGAGATCGCCCCGGCCGTATTGCCCTGCAGCAGCACCTCGTGCGTCCCCGCCGGGCCCGGCACCATTTCCGTCAGGCCGGCGGCGGGGGTGGCGGGCAGCTCCGCCACGCTCTCGCCCGCCTCCACCTTCAGCGCCGGGGCGGTGTCCACCACAGGCGCAGGTGCGTGCCCCATCACTTCGGTAGGCTCCCCGGCGACGTAGCTGGGGAAGCGCTGCGCCAGCAGCGTCTGCAAGGCATCCATCTTGGATTCGACGGGCGTCCTCCAGTCGGTGTCCAGGATACCGGTGCTGGCGCCCTCATTGGTGTTCCACGCCCAGTAGCCCCAGGAAATCCCTTCCTTCCCCGGTGCCAGGTCGTTCGTTCCGTCCACGTTGAAGTCGCCGTTCAGGTAGGCGACCAGCTGCTGCATCCACGCCACGTCCTTGGCGTCGGTCATGCCGCTGCCGAACTCGCCCAGCAGCACCGGCGCGGTGCCAGAGGTGAAGACGTGCCCCCACATCTTCTCGAACAGCGCCGGCATGTTGTTGGGGAAGTTCGGGTCGTTGAAGAAGCTCTGCGGGAACAGCGATGGCGGGTAGTCGTGCGCCGAGTATACCAGCCGGTTCGGCACGTTCAGCCGCACCGGGTGCTCCGTCGCCCCCATCAGGTTGCCGCCCCACCAATAGCCCTCGCCGTCGTACCAGCCAGTGCCCTCGACGACGATCAACCAGTCCGGGTTCGCGGCCAGGATGGCGTTGCCGGCGCGCTCCGCCGCCGCCCGCCAGTCGGTCGCGCTGCCATCGCCCCAGGTGCCGGCATGCGGCTCGTTGGAAAGGTCGGCGCCCAGGACAGTCGGGTTGCCGGCATAGCGCGTGGCCAGCATCGTCCAGTCGTCGATCCACGCCTGCTCGGTATAGGTGGCGTCGTACCACAGGCCGTTGTCGTTCGGCCCGTCGCCGGCCTCGCCACGGTGCCGGTCCAGCAGCACCCGCATGCCGATCTCGCCGGCATAGCCGACGATCTTGTCCATGATGCCGCTGGCCGTCAGCCCCACCAGGTCCGGGTTCAGCTGGTAGTTGATGTTGGTCGGCAGGTCATGGCCGGCCAGCGCCTGGCTGGAGAAGGGCAGGCGGATGGCGTTGAAGCCCAGCCCGACCATCTGGTCCATCATGTCCATCCAGTTGCGCTGGTCCAGCCCGTCCGGGGCGAAGCGCGTCGTCTCCATGCCGTACCAGTTGATCGCGCCGATGCGGACATTATCCCCGTTCGCGTCGACGAACTGGTTGCCCTGGGTGGAAATGGCACCGACCGCCCCGTTATTCGGCGCGTCGTCATCATCCAGGATGGTCGCCACCGCGTGCCCGTCGTTGATGCTGGCGCCGGAGACGTTGGAAAGGTTGAGTGCGAAGGTCTCCCGCCCCTCATGCACCGCGTCGGGCAGCAGGCCGATCGTCACGGTCTGGCTGGTCTGGCCCGGCGCGAACACCAGCTTGCCGCCGCCGCCCACGTAATCCGCGCCAGCCGTGGCCGAGCCATCCGCCGTGCCCCAATCCACCGAGACGGGGAGGGAGGAGGCGGAGGACAGCGTCACCGTGAAGGTCAGGCTGTGCAGCGCCTCGCTGACCGTCACGTCGCCGACCGAGAGGCTGGGCGCCGCCACCGGCGCGCCATCCAGGAAGAAGGCGGTCGGCATATCCGTGCCGCTATCGCCGCGCGCCGCGGTGAAGCCGAAGGTGGCGGACTTTCCCGCCGCGACATTGGCATTCCACTCGGCGCCCGAGACGGTGATCAACCCATCCTGCACCGAGGTGATCGAGCCGCTGGTCCACATCGCATCGATGGTGAAGGGCGCCAGGAAGCCCAGGGACCAGTTCCGCAGCGGGTCATCCCCGGCGAACAAGGTGATCTCCCCGTTGAAGCCGTCCCCCCAGTCTGCGGTGACGCGAAACTGCACGAATGGCGCCATGGTTCTCGGCTTTCCCTACGGGCCTGCTGAGGGCCTCTGTGACCGTACGGGAAAGTAACATGTTTTCGCTAAATGCAATTAGGGGTTTAGCGCCTCTGTAAGAAAAGCTACCTCCGGATGCATTCGCGCCACACTTCGCGCTATCGCATTGTCAGCATTCAACTTGCTGGCGATACCCAGGCCCTGCGCCCGCACGCGCCACGCGCTATACAGGCGCCATCACACGGCCCACGCCGCCCCGCTCAAGCCGGGATTGCCGAAGGGAACAGCCCATGTTCGAAGCCCCGACCATCACCGCCACCGACCCGGCCGCCTTGCATGCCGAGATCGCCGAATCCCTGGCCGCCCTGCTGCATGGCGAGCGCGATGCCATCGCCAACGCCGCCAACACCTCGGCCCTGCTGTTCCAGCTGCTGCCGGACCTCAACTGGGCTGGCTTCTATTTCCTGCGGGCGGGCGGGGAGCTGGTGCTGGGCCCGTTCCAGGGCAAACCGGCCTGCGTCCGCATCGCCAGCGGCCGCGGCGTCTGCGGCACCGCCGCGCAGCGCGGCAGCTCGGTCCTGGTGGAGGACGTGCACGCCTTCCCCGGCCACATCGCCTGCGACGCCGCCTCCCGCTCCGAACTGGTGGTGCCGCTGCTGCGGGATGGCCAGGTGATCGGCGTCATCGACCTGGACAGCCCCATCCCCGGCCGCTTCACCGAAGCCGACCGCCTGGGCATCGAGCGCATCGCCGCGCTCTACATCGCCGCCAGCGACCCGCTCCCCGGCTGATCGCCCACTCAGCCCAGCGTCGCCCTGCCCAAAGATCGCCCCGCACTTCCCAGGGCGGCCGCCCTCTAACCCCGTATCTCCCGCACCGTGCCGCCCCAGCCCCGCCGCCGGATGCTGCGGCGTTCGATCTCCACCCGCAGCCCGCGCGGGTCGCCCAACTGCTCCACCAGCGCATCCAGCACCCGGCTGAGCACGGCGACGCCCCCGGGGGCGTGCCGGGTCTGCCGGCGTTGCCCGTGCAGCAGCACGTCGCGCCCCCCGGCTTCCGGCCGCAGCACCAGCGCCAGCGTGCCGAAGGCGTCGCGCAGCGGGTCCGCCGCATCGGACAGGTCCACAGCCTCCAGCACACGGTAGCGTCCGGCCGGCACGTCGCCGCCGGGCAGGGCCGGGTCGCGGTCCGGGTTGCCGCAGGCCATCGCGGCCTCGGGCGGCGCGGTCCAGCGCGCCTGCACGGGGCCGAACTGCACCTGGCCGCGATACTCCAGCGTGAGCATCGGCAGGTCCCGGCGCGGCGGCACGGCAATCCGCAGCCGGGTCTCCGGGTCCCGCACCGGGTCGGCACCGCCGACGCGGCGGGCCCGCCACAGGCCATAGCCCACCAGCACGATGCCCAGCACCAGCAACAGGGTAGTGATCATCGGGCGCCCTTCAGCGGGCCGTTGGAGCGGCTCAGCTGCTCCTCCCGCAGCCGGAAACCGGGCGAGGGCAAGGCGTAGTCCTGCGGCACCCACATGCGCATGCTGCCTTCCTCGGCGGCCAGGGTGCCGTTGCGCTCGGCCTCCACCGCCCGGCGTGCCGCTTCCACATAGGCGCGGTCCGTCACCGCCTCATCCCAGGTCGAGACGGCAAAGGTCAGGCCGGCGCAGAACAGCGCCACGCCACCCGCCAGCAGCGCCAGCGCCGCGCCATTCAGTTCCCGGTGCATCATGGCCGCGCCTGCCCGCCGGCCGGCGCCGCCGGCAACAGGCGACCCATCCGCTCCACCAGCCCCGGCGCCGGCTGGCCGCGCAGCGCGCCTTCCAGCAACGCGCAGGCCTCGGCCACGCCGTCCCGCCGCCGGCCATGGCCCAGGCTGACGATCATGCCAGGCAGGTACTCGGCCAGCAGGCGTGTCGCCTCGGCGGGCGGCTGCGGCTGCCGCATCACCGCCCGCGCACTGGCCAGCAGCGCCTGCAGCGGCTCCGCCTGCGCGGGCGCCCGGCGCGCCGCGCTGGTCAGTTGCGCCAGCAGGGCCGGCACCACGGCGCGTTCCAGGGCCTCCCGCGCCTCGGCCGGCAGCAGGGCAGGGTGGGCGGGCGTCCAGCCGCCCTCCCGCCCGGCTTGCGCGCCCCCCATCAGCAACCGGTCCAGCCGCCGCGCCGCCGGCATCCCGCCGGCCACATAGCCCAGCACCGCCGCCACCGAGGGCGCGGCCACCAGCGCCACCCAGTAGAGCAGGCCGTTCGGCGGCATCAGCCAGCCCACCAGCCCCAGCGCCGCCGCGGCCAGCATCAACACCAGCAGCAACCGCCGCTGCGCATCCCCCAGCCAGGTCTCCGGCGGCCGGCTGAAACTCACGCTCGCCATTCCTCAGCCCCCCGCCGACATCGAACGCCCGGTGGAGCCGAAGCCCGCCCGCGCGATGGTCTCGGTACGGGTGGAAAGCGCCGACCCCGCCCGGTCCCCGGCAATGCTCGCCAGGCTGCGGGCCGGCGTCAGCCGCTGGCCGCTGGTATCCCAGGCCTGGGCCCCGCCGGTGCGGCTGGCATAGGTGGCCACCGGCACCCGGTTGCTGGTCCAGCCCCAACCCTGCCAGCGCGGCGCGTAGCTGGCGGCGTAGCGGTCCCGCCAACCGGAATTGTAGCTGCCCCACCAGATGAAGCGCCCATGCGCGCCGCCGCCGCCGCCGCCGCCGCCGTTGGAGGAGCTGGCCAGCGTGGCCTCGCCCGGCAGCGTCACCTCGGTACAGGTGGTCCACACCGCCTCGCATACCCGTTGCTCGACGAAGCGGTTGAGCAGCACGGTGCTCTCGCAACGGCCCCAACCCGCCTCGCACCCCGCCCGGTCGTCATAGACCGGCGCCCGCCGCGGATAGGCGGAGCGCTGCGGGAGGCTCAGCGCCTCCGCCGGCTCGCCGACAACGGCATCCTGCACCGGTTGCGGCTGCAGGCCGGATGCGTACAGCGCCCAGGCCTGCCCCTCCCGGTCCCGCACCACCGGGTCCGGCGCGCCGCCGCCCGGCCGGGTGTTCCACCCCACCAGCACCGGGCGCCAGGACTGGCCACGCCCCAGCGGGCTGGCCTCGCCCTCGCACGCGCCGGCCCCGAAGGCCGCCTCGCAATTCGCCGCCAACGCGAAATGCGGCCGCGTGGCGCTGTGCTCGCGCTGCGCCACCCGCTCCAGCGCCGCGCAATGCGCCGGGTCCTCGCCCAGGCGCCGATGCGCGGCTTCGCAGATCTCCTGCCGCTGCACCGTATCCAGCGGCGTATCGGGCGGCGGCGTTTCGTCGCCGCAGGCCGTCGCCGCCAGCCCTACCGTCACCAACGCCGCCGCCCGCACGGTGCGGGAGCGGCCGAGGCGTATGCCCGGCCCGGCGCTCATCGCTCAGCCCGCCATGCAAGCATTGTTCAGGATGCCCGCGCCGATCTGGATAAACGCGATGAACACGGCGCCGCCGCCGACCTCGTCCGCCTCGATCTCCGCCTTCAGCCGGCCCTGCAGCACCGCCGAGAGCACGAGGTGCACCAGCAACTGCACCAGCACGGCGACGATGCACCAGATCGCCTGGTCCAGCGGCCCGGCCGCACTGCGGGCCACGGCCGCGATCGGCAGCACCATCCCCACCGCCTTGCCGCCGAAGGCGATGGCCGTCGGCAGGTTGCCCGCGCGCAGCAGCGCCAATTCCCGCTGCGGCGTGGCGAAGGAGATCACCATCAGCCCCACCACCCAGAACAGCGCCCCCAGCCCGAAGGCGGTGACGAAGCTCAGCAGCGTGGCCGGAAACACGGCGAGGATATCAGCGGCCTGCATGCGGCAATTCCTGAGTAAGAGCACGAAAGGCGGGCGAAGCGGCAGCCCGCATCATGGCGGCAACAGCATATGCGGCACGAAGCGCGCGTCGATGCGCGTGACCGGCCCGTTGGATTCGCGGAAGGACAGGCCAGCGGCTTCGCCATCCACCATCCACACGCTGGGCGCGGCATGCACACCATCCAGCACCGGCAGCGGGCAATGCGCCTGCCAGACCAGCGGGCCACGGTCCGTCGCGCTCGGCTGGCCGGGCAGGCTGACACCCTCGCCATCCCAGCCCCGGCGCGGCTTGGCCACCGCAGGCATGTTCAGCATGCCCGGCTCCAGCGCCGCCGGCAGCAGGTAGGGCGAGTCCGGGAACATGCGCCACAGCACCGCCAGCAACGCCTTGTCCGCCAGCAGGCGCGTCCAGGCCTGGGGCAGGAAGCGCGTCTTGCTCAACGGCAGCGCGTCGGCATTCGTCTCCCGCTCCATCCAGTGCCACGGGTACAGCTTCACCAGCAGCTCCAGCACCTGGTCGTCGGCATCGGTGAAGCGCAGGGCCTCGGTATCCCAGCCCACCTGGCCGATGCCGCACAGATGCACGTCGAGGCCGACTTCCCTGGCGGTCTCGGCCAGATACTCGGCGGTGAAGCGCTCGGCGGTGTCCATCGGGTTGCCGTCGCCATCGGCATCGCCGCCGCTGGCGATGCACAGCCGCCCGCCCAGCCGCAGCCCCTTCCACATCGCGATCAGCTTCTCATAGACCAGGTTCTCCTGGTCCTCGCCGCCGCGCCCCCCGGCGGCCTTCCAGGCCTCGAACCATTCCCATTGCAGGTAGGACGCCTCGGGCAGGCAGACCGGCCCGTCCGCCTCGTAATCCAACAGCTTCGGCACGCCATCCGCGCCCAGGCTGAAATCCATGCGGCCGAGGAACGTCGTCTCCCGCGCCTGCCACGAACGCTCGATCGCCGCGATCATCCCCGCATTCTCGATGCCGAAGGCCGCGTAGTCGCGCTCCCGCACAATGGTGTTGATGGCCTTCAGGCACATGTCGTGCACCGCGTCCGCCGCCTTCAGCCAGGTCAGCGCGACGGCGGGCGCCAGCGTGTAGGCGGCGCCCGTGTTCCAGTAGGGCGCACCATCCGGCCCGGGCTCCAGCAGGCCCAGCGCGCGCAGGCGGTGCTGGAACAGGTCTGGCGTGGAAGTTCGCAGTCGGCGCAAGGGAAGCATGGAATCGCTCACAACAGAATATGCGGCACGAAACGGTCCTCCAACGTGGTCACCAACCCATCGCCTTCGCGGATGCCCAGCCCGCACGGCTCGCCGCCGACCGACCACACCCCCATCACCGGATAGGCCGGCACGCCGCCGGCATCATGCGCTGGCAACGGCGCCCATTGCTGCCAGATGGTGGGGGAGGGCGGTAGCTCCTCCGGCATCTCCGTCGACGCATCCGCGGAGGCCGCATCCTCGATTGTCATGCCATGCCCTTCCAGCCCCAGTGCCGGCTTGCCGATGGCGGCACCGTCGATCGCGCTCCGATCCAGCGAGGCCGGCAGCAACAGCGGGTGGCCCGGAAACATCCGCCACAGCTCGGCCAGGATGGCTTTGTTGGCATGCAGCATCCGCCGGGCGGGCTCGATCCACCGGGTGCCGCCGCGCGGCAGCAACCAGCCGCCTTCCTCCGCATCCAGCCAGTCCCACGGATACAGCTTGAAGCATGCCTCCAGCCGCGCGCCCTCCGGCGTCACCAGCCCGTCCTGGGCATGCCAGGAGATGTCGTCCACGGGCAGGAAGCTCGCCGCGTGCCCGGCCGCGCGCGCGGTGGCCATCAGGTAGGCCACCTGGGCGATCTCGTCCTCCCGGTCGCGCTCCGCCGCGAAATACACCTGGTGCGGCAGCCCCATCGCCGGCCAGCGCGCCACCAGCGCGTCGTCGATGGCGTTCCACTGCTCCGCGCCCGCCGGCAGGCCGGTCGCCTGCTCGAACCACGCCAATTGCACCACCGCCGCTTCCAGCAGCGCCGCCGGTGTCTCCGCATTGAATTCGTAAAGCTTCAAGCCGCCATCGGCTGCCAGCCGGAAATCGAACCGCCCGTAGAGCGAGGGTTCCGCCGCGCGGTGGGACGCCTCCACCAGCGCCATCAGGCGCTGGCTGAATCCGAACCCCTGATAGTCGCCCCGTTGCACCACCGCATCGGCGGCGGCCTCAATCATCTGCTCCAGCTCCCGCGCCGCAAGCGCCATGCGCTCCGCCACCGTGGCGCGCAGCACGTAGCAGGCGTCGCGCGCCCAGTACTCACGGCCATCCGGCGAGTGGAACCCGAAGCCCAGCGCCTCCGCCCGGTGCGGAAACGCATCATCGCGCGGCAGCGCCACGCGGCGCAGGGCATCGGGGCAAGGCGTGTCTGGCTGGTCCGGCATATCCCGCCCGCTGGCACCGGCGGCGGCCACGCCCGCCCCCGGTTTGTTACGGGAAAGGAGCCGCCGGGAACACGCGATGTCAACCAGCCGGCCGATCACAGGCGTGACAGGGAATGTGCCATCGCCCCTTGAACAAACCGCCATTCCCGCGAACCCTTGGCATCCCACCTGCCGAGGCCGCACGCATGACCTGGTCCATCCTTGCCCATGACCCCCGCACCGGCGCCTTCGGCGTCGCCGTCGCCACCTGCGCCTTCGCAGTCGGCGCCTCCTGCCCGTATCTGCGCGCGGGCGTCGGCGCTGTCTCCACCCAGTCCTTCACCAACCGCTATCTCGGCCCGGCGGTGCTGGATGCGCTGGAACGCGGCCTGACGCCGGAAGCCGCCATCCAGTCCGCCCTGGCCGGCGACGCCAACAGCGCCTACCGCCAGGTCCACGCCATCGACCGCCACGGCCGCAGCGCCGCCTGGACTGGTTCCAGCTGCGTCATCTGGGCCGGCTCCGCCGCCGCGCCCGGCTTCAGCGTCGCCGGCAACATGCTGGCCGGGCCCGCCGTGGTGGCGGATACCCTCGCCAGCCTGCAGGCCGCCGACGCCGCCCAGCCCCTGCCCGAGCGCATGATGCAGGCCATGGACGCGGGAGAGCAGGCAGGCGGCGACCGCCGCGGCCGCCAGTCCGCCGCCATGAAGCTCATCACCACCGAGGATTTCCCCGACCTCGACATCCGCGTGGACGACCACGCGGCACCGCTGCCGGAACTGCGCCGCCTGCTGGGCATCTGGCACCAGAAGCGTCGCCCGTCCCTGGCCACCGGCCCCCGCAAGGCCAACCCCTCCGGCGAGGTCGACCGGGCCGCCATCCGCGCCGGCTGGGCGGCGGAGGGGCTGGACCTGCAATTCGGCGACGAAGCCGGGCGCTAGCGCCGATCGGCATCCAGGCCGGGTCCGGAAGGAAGGTCAGGGGAAGGAATTCCCCAGCCTTCCTGCCAAGCCCGATGTCGATCTCGCCCAGATCCCATCCGCTGTTCGTCAGGCGCGACCACGCTGCCGGTCAAGCCGACCCGTGACGATCGCGCCAACGCCCCGCGCGCGCCAAGGCCCGGAACACCGCCTCCCGGACCTGCGTCCGGACGGCGCGGTAACGCCCGACCCGCCGCCTATCCTCAGCGCGGCGCCGCGGCGCCCGAGAGGCACTGGCTCATGAAGCTGCGCCGTGCATCCCCCGCCAGGCTGCGGCTGCCCGCCTGTGTGTTGCAGGTCCGCATCCGGTCCTGCTGCGTGGTCGGCGCCCCGGCGGCCGGTGCCGCAGCGGCCGGCGTGCGCCCGGCCAGGCAATCGCTCAGGAAAGTGCGGCGCGCCTCGCCGGCCAGCTTGTTGGTGCCGGCCTGGGTGTTGCAGGTCCGCATCCGCTCCTGCTGCGCGGCCTGCGCGGCGGTGGGCTGGCGCGGCATGGCGGCGGAACCACTGGCAGCGGGACCACCGGCGGCGGGCGGCGTCGGCGCGGCGCCCTGCGCCATGGCACCCACCGGTGCCGCCAGCGTCAGGACGGAAGCGAGCAGGCCGGCAGTCAACAGGCATCTCGGCGTCATAGAATCGTCCTCCACGGGGCCGCTCTTCTTTGGCGGCGGAGGTAGGCAAGCGCCGATGCTTCGGCAATATCAAATAAAATCGTCTCAACGTTTCTTGTGCGCAATGCATGGCCGAATAGCCATGGGCAAGACGCTTGTTTCCCCGCCCAACCGCTGTGCTAGCTTTCCACCCAACGGCGCCGCCGTGAATCAGGCGCCGCGGACCTCACAGGGAAATCACCGTCCGATGTCGGCTTCTGCTTCATCCGGGCCTTTCGGCCTGGGCTGCGCCATCGCCACCCCCGTCACGGCCACTGGCGCCATCGACCTGCCTCGCTTCACCGCCCATGCGCAGGCCTGCCTTGATGGCGGCTGCGACAGCCTGACCCTGTTCGGCACGACGGGGGAGGGACCCTCCTTCGGCATCGCCCCGCGCCAGGCCGCCTTCACCGCCTTCGCGGCAGCGGGCCTCAATGCCCAGGGCCGCCTGCTCTGCGGCGTCATGACGCTGACGGAGGAAGACGCACTGGCCCAGGCCGAGACCGCCCTGGCCGCCGGCTGCTCCGGCCTGCTGATCGCGCCGCCCTGCTACTTCCGCCAGGTCAGCGACGACTCCCTCTTCGCCTGGTTCTCCCGCGTCATCGCGCCACTCGCGGGCCGCACGCGGGTGTTCCTCTACCACATCCCGTCCATGACCGGCGTCGGCATCTCGCCCGCGCTCGTCGGCCGCCTGCGCGCCGCCTTCCCGGGCACGGTGGCAGGGGTGAAGGACAGCTCCGGCAGCTGGGACAACACCGCCGCCCTGCTGGCCGACCACCGTGACCTGCAGATCCTCGTCGGCGACGAACGCCAGCTGGCCCGCGCCGTGCGCGAAGGCGGCAGCGGCACCATCTGCGGCATGGCCAACATCGTGCCCGAACTGCTGCAAGGCCCCGCCAAGCGTGGCGAGGACAGCCCGCACATCGCCCCACTGATCGAGCTGGCCTTCACCCACCCGATCATCCCCGCCCTCAAGGCCATGATCGCCCACCGCAAGCAGGACATGGCCTGGCGCCTGACGCGCGAGCCCCTGCCGGCCCTGTCGGAACAGGTCGTGCGCGAACTCGGCACCGCCGCCGACGCCCTGCTCGCCCGCAAGCTGGCCGCCTGACGCAAAAAGCCCCCGCCGGGACGCGCCGGCGGGGCTTCGGAGGGAAGGCCCGGGAAGGAATTCCCCGGACCCCAACTTTTTTCTGCGAGTTTTTCGTGACGCCTCACGTTTGCCAGTTGGCCCCTGGATAAATCCAAAATCCGGCGGCGACGGCTGTCACATGATTTGGCATGTCCACCGCCCGCTAAAACTCGAAGAAGAAAAAGAAGGGGTCCGGGGAATTCCTTCCCCGGCCTTCCTTTTCCTCCTAGCAATCAAGCAAGCCCGCCCATCACCCCGGCGCCCCTTGCTTCACCCGCTGCATCAGGTGCGTCATTGCCGCCGTGCCCCATACCGGCACCGCCAGGTTCAGCACCGGCACCAGCGCCGCCGCCGCCAGCACGCCGCCCACGGCCCAGACCGGCCAGCGCAGCCGCCGCCGCAGCGCGCTGGCCTCGGGCACGGACATGCGGCGCTGCGCCACCCCCTCGAACAACCCGTTGCCGAGCGAGATGGCGGCCAGCACCCAGAAGCACACGGCCCCCAGCGGCGGCGCGAACAATGTCAGCAGCATCACCACGATCGTCAGCGCCAGCATCTTCAGGCCCAGCACCACGCCGGCCCAGACCTGCGAATGCAGGCCGGACCCCACGGCGGGCGGCAGGGCAGGGTAGTATCGCCGCTCCACCGCCTCGGCCACCTCGTCCAGGAACAGGCTGGCGATGCCCAGCATCACCGGCACGAACAGCCACACGGCGGAAACCAGCACCAGCACCCCGCCCAACACCCCGGCGAGGGTAGCCAGCCACCCCTCGCCGCCGACCAGGGAGGACACGCCCCAATCCGCCAGCCAGATCAGCCCGCCAAAGGCCAGCAGGGCGCCCAGCACGCCCTTCAGCAGCGGCCAGCGGAAGCCGGGCTCGGTGATCTGCCGCAGCGGCAGCAACAGGCTGGTGGAAACGGCGTGCATCGGACCTCCGGCGGGACAACGGCACAGCAGATGGCCCCGCCCAGGCCCCACCACCAGTGGCCCGGCCCGCCGCCCGCGCGGCAAGCCAACACGAGGCCGCCAGCATGGCGGCCGGCAACCCACCCCGCGCCTTGTCCTGGCCCCGGGCACGCCGCTATGCCGAAGCCCTCTCATGCGGCTGCGGAGGCCACCGTCATGTTCAAGCGCATCCGGGCCCTGCTGGCCCCGCTGCTGGCGGCGCCCCTGCTGCTGCTGGCCACCCCCGCCTGGGCGCAGTGGCCCCGCACCGTCACCGACGTGCTGGGCCGGCAGGTCACGCTGCCCCACAAGCCCGCCACCCTGCTTTTGGGGGAGAGCATGCAGCTCCTCACCCTGTCCCTCATCCACCCAGACCCCGTCTCCCTGCTGGTCGGCATGGGGGGCGACATGCGGCGGGCGGACCCACAGAGCTACGTCGCCTTCCAGCGCCGCTTTCCCGCCATCGACGCCGTGCCGGTGCTGACCACCAATGTCGGCCAGACCTTCTCCATCGAGCGCGGCCTGTCCCTGGCGCCGGACCTGGTCATCCTCAGCGCCTGGCAGGCCAACTCGGCGGAATCCAGGCCGCTGCTGGAACAGTTCGCGCAATCCGGCGTGCCGGTTCTGTTCGTGGACGTGTTCCAGAAGCCGCTGACCAACACCGCCCCCACCATCCGCCTGCTGGGCGAGGCGCTGGACCGCCGCCAACAAGCCGACGCCTTCATCCGCTTCCACGAGGAACGGATGGAGCGCATCCGCAGCCGCGTCGCCGCCAACCCGTCCCCGGCCGGGCAAGGCGCCGCGCCGCGCGTGCTGCTGAACGCCTTCCCCGGCCGCTGGCCCTGCTGCTGGGCCGCCGGCACCGGCGGCAGCGGCGAATTCCTCGCCCTGGTCGGCGGCCGCAACGCCGCCACGCCCGTGCTGGGCAACCGCCCCGGCGGCCAGATCTCGCTGGAACAGGTGCTGAGCGACCCGCCCGACCTGTTCATCGGCACTGGCCTGTACCGCCCGGGCGACCATACCGGCCTGCTGCTGGGCACCGGCGTGGACGCCGCCACCGCCCACCGCAGCCTGCAGGCTGTGACGCAGGAGACGGCGCTGTCCAACCTGGATGCCGTGCGTGCCGGCCGCGCCCACGGGCTGTGGAACTACTTCTCCGGCACCGCGATCAACGTGGTGGGGGCGGAAGTGCTGGCCCGCTGGGTCCGCCCTGATTTGTTCGCGGACCTCGACCCCGCCGCCACCCTGGCCGAGATCAACCGCCGCTTCGCCGCCGTGCCCTTCGAAGGCACCTACTGGACCAGCCTGGACCCGGCGGACGACGCCCCCTCCCGCTAGAGCAACCACCCGATGGCGTGAAGCCGTGCCAGGCGCCGTCACCGCCCCCGGGCGGCCTCCGCCGCGACCAGCATGGCCAGGAAGGTGGTGACCTTGGCCGGGCGGAAGCGTGCCGCCGGATACACCGCGTGGATGCCGCCCGACGGCAACTGCCACGCCGGCAGCACCTCGACCAGCTGTCCCGCCGCCAGCAACGCCCCAACCAGGAAATCCGGCAGCACGGAGAGCCCGCCACCGCCCTGCACCGCCGCCAGCACCGCCGGCGTGGTGTCGATCGCCAGGGCGGAGCGCATTCGCACCAGGCGCTTCTCCGTCCCGGCACGGGTGAACGGCCAGAGCAGCGGCTCCCGTAATGCCATGTTGGCGACGAAGGGCAGCGCCGCCAGCTCCTCCGGCTCCTGCACGGCGGCGATCCGCGCCGCCATCGCCGGGCTGCCCACCAGCACCTGCCGGAAGCCGCCGATGCGCCGGGCCTGCAGGCTGGAATCCTCCAGCCAGCCGACGCGGATCGCCATGTCGATCCCGGCCGAGGCCAGGTCCACCGTCCGGTCCGCCAGCATCAGCTCCAGCCGGCAGGCCGGGTAACGGGCGGCAAACTCGGTCGCCACCGGAACGACGGAGGCGATGCCGTAATCATACGGCGCCGTGACGCGCAGCGTGCCCGTGGGCTCCGCCGCCACCTGCGCCAACTCGCCGAACGCGTCCTCGGCCTCGCGCAGGATGGAGGCACAGCGGGCGTGGAACAGCCGTCCGGCCTCGGTTGGCTGCACGCGCCGGGTGGTGCGTGTCAGCAGCGTCGTGCCCAGCTCACTCTCCAGCTCCGCCACCTGCTGGCTTACCACGGCCTTGGTCACCCGCAG
>Ga0308171_1003116_pt1 | contig 15758 bp, 12 predicted proteins | sample PhyGR1_FD_202135 | JGI IMG/M metagenome (GOLD analysis project Ga0308171, IMG submission 202135) | Phyllosphere microbial communities from UC Gill Tract Community Farm, Albany, California, United States - DLSLSG.R1 | ecosystem: Host-associated > Plants > Phyllosphere > Unclassified | place: USA... | reverse complement strand
GGATGTGGCCTGATCGCTCGACGTCCCGGACCTGTCCCGGGACCGGTGGCGGCGAGGCACTAGGATCGCCTGAATACTTTCGTCATTGCTTCGCTGCGCTCGCAATGACGATAGGGTGGCAATCGTGGCTGGGGTATGATGAAACGAAGGGGCCGCCTTGCCGCGGCCCCTTCGTCGTTTCAGCCCAGCAGGCCCGCCGTCTGTGCGAGCAGCCACAGGCCGATCACCAGGAACAGCAGCGCCGCCACCGTACGCACGACGTTCAGCGGCACCTTCTTGATGAGGGCATTGCCGAGGAACACCGCCGGCACGTTGGCGATCATCATGCCGATGGTGGTGCCCATCATCACCGGCACCACGCTCTGGAAGCGGGCGCCCAGCGCGATCGTGGCGATCTGGGTCTTGTCGCCCATCTCGACCAGGAAGAAGGCGATGGCGGTCGCCAGGAAGGGGCCGAAGCGGCTCGGCTTGGCCTCTTCGTCTTCATCGAACTTGTCGGGGATCAGCGTCCAGCCGGCCATCAGAATGAAGCTGGCGGCGACGAGGTAGCGGAACCACTGCCCGTCGAGGAAGGCGGCCGCCTGCTCGCCCACCAGTGCGGCAAGGAAATGGTTGGCGATCGTCGCCACGAAGATGCCCGCCACGATCGGCCAGGGCCGCTTGAAGCGCGTGGCGAGGACGATGGCGAGAAGCTGGGTCTTGTCGCCGATCTCGGCGAGGGCGACCACGGCGGTCGATGTAAGCAGGGCTTCCAAGGTCATGGTTCTTTCGGGCCGGGCGGAAACGAAACGCAACGACGCATTCGGTAATCCGCCCGGCCGAGCGAAACCGCATGCGTCATTGGTCTCGCCCGAACGGTATTCCCGTCCTCCTGCGCGCCATGGCCTCTCGACCAAGTGTGTTGACGGCAGGTCCCGCGAAATGCGCGGGCGGCTACTCCCCAGATGACTGACCCGCGCTTACCGGTGTTTGCCGACTTTGCAAAGGGCAAAAAGAAGGGCCCGGTCGCTGGGCGACCGGGCCATGAGGTTGCCGTCGGGAGGGCAGGTGCCTCCCCGGAAAAGACGGCTTAGAAAGTGACCGAAGCCGAAAGCGAGAACACGCGGCCCACGTCGTACGTATTGACCTGGATGCGGCCGCCTTCGAAGTCTTGGTATTCCGAGTGTTTACGCCCCGTGAGGTTGCGCGCCTCGAACTTCAGTTCGACCTCTGTACCCGCCAGTTCGATGCCCTGGCGCGCCACGAAGTCGATCGTGAAGCCGGGGTTCTCGAAAATGTCGTTCTGGCCCGACTGATTGAGGCCGCGGCTCGTCACGCGCTTGCTGGCGTAGTTGAACAGGAAGGTCTGCTGCGAGAGCCCGTCCTGCTGCTCGAGGCCGAGCTGCACGTTGGCGATATGCTCCGACTGGCCGGTGAGCGGCGCGCCGTCGCGGAAGTAGTCGAGCGCATTGTTGGTCGAGGCGCCGTACACCGCCGTCGTGTCACCCTGCTTCACGCTGAGCTTGGACTTGGTGTAGGTGTAGTTCGCCGCCAGCAGCAGGCGGCGATCGGCGAAGAGGTCGAAGTATTTCTGCAGTTCGACTTCGGCACCGTATAGGTTGGCCGAGGGCGCGTTGGCATACGTCGTCACGAAGTCGCTGCCCGGACGGACCAGGAACGTTTCGATCGGGTTTTCCAGACGCTTGAAGAAGGCGCCGACCGAGACCTTGTCCTTCGTGCTCATGTAATACTCGAAACGCGCCTCGGCGTTGTAGAGCTGGCTGTCCTTCAGCAGCGGGTTACCGCGATAGCTGCGGTTGCTGTCGGGGTCGAAGAAGGTTTGATAGAGCAGCTCGCGGAATTGCGGGCGCGCGATCGTCTTCGAACCGTTGACGCGCAGCTGCATGCCCGGCTGCAGCTCGTACGTGAGCGTCAGTGCGGGTAGCCAGTATTCGCGTTCGAGGTTGGTATCGGGGATGGCCGTGCCGGTGGCAGCGATGGGCACTACACCCGCGAACTGGGTGGCGTATTCCCAGCGTACGCCGAGATCGAAGCTGAGGGCGTCGGTGACCTGGCCGTTCAGCTTGGCATACCATGCATGGTTGTTCAGCTTGGCGTCGAATACCGCACCGGCATAATCGATCTCGTTGGTCAGCAGGTGGTAGTCCACCGCCCCGTCGGTCGCCTGGTCGATGAAGAACATGCCGGGCTGGAACAGCACGTCCGGCCGCAGCAGGCCGAAGGTGCTGATCAGGCGCGTATCGCCCTGCGCACGGATCTGGAACGAGCGGCGCGAGGTACGGCGATCGTTGAGCTGGTAGGCATAGCCCACCGTGCCTTGCCAGCCCGCACCGAAGGTGTGCGACAAGTCGGCACCCGCCGACCAGACGTCTTCGTCGAGGTTCGAGAAGTCGACCGTCGCGTCACCCTGGTTGCCGCCGTCGAGGCGGTTGATGAACTGGTCGCCGTTGGTGCCGCTGTTGAGGCGGACGTATTGCAGCGAGATCTCGTAAGGCGCCTTGCGCTTGGAGTTGGCGTAGCCGCCGCGCACGTCCAGCTCGGTGTCGCTGCCCAGCTTGAACTCGCCCACCAGCTGGGTGTCCATCAGCTGACGCTCGTACCAGCCGGTATCCTGGTACAGGTAGTCGATCGTCGGCGTGGCGTTCTGGTAGCCCAGCGAAAGCGAGGCGCGCTTGACCGTGTCGTGGATGTACACGTTGGTCCAGCGGATCTTGTTGTCGCCCCACTCGAGGCCGACGCCGAGCATGGCGTTGGCGACGATGCGGTTCTCGGTGACGACTTGCTGGAAGTCCTGCTCGCGCGTGTCGTAGTCGAGACCGGCGATGCGCTGGGTGGTGATGTCCTTGGTCTGCAGCTTGTTCGAGTAGCTGGCCGCTCCGATCACGCCGAGGCGGACCTCCCCGATATCGGCGTAAGTACCCGCCGAAAGGCTGCCCGAGAAGTTGACCGGGAGGTGATCGTCCCTCTGGACCACGGCGTTGCGGCCGTTGAACAGCGTGCTGCCGATGGCGCGCGCCTGGTCGCTCGTGCCGTCGAGCAGGGTTCCGCTGCCGAGATAGTCCTTCATCTCGACGGACTTGTTGCGGTTGCCGTTGTCGTAGCCCGTCCAGTCGGTCTTGCTGCCGTAGTAGGTGTAGCCGAGCTTGTTGGTCGTCTCGGTATCCCACGAGGCGCCGCCGCCGATCGTCAGGAACGGCTTGTCGGGCACGGCGCGGGTGGTCAGGTTGATGACGCCGCCGCCGAATTCGCCGGGGAAGTTCGCCGAGTAGCTCTTCTGGACGAGCGAGGAGGCGATGATGCTGGTGGGGAACAGGTCCAGCGGGACGACGCGCTTGAGCGGCTCGGGGCTGGGCAGCGGCGAGCCGTTGAGCAGGGCCAGCGAATAGCGATCGCCGAGGCCGCGCACATAGACGTAGCCGTTGCCGACCACCGAAAGGCCGGTCACGCGGCCGAGGGCGCCGGCGATGTCGCCTTCGCCGGTGCGCGCGATTTCCTCGTTCGAGAGGACCGAGACGACCTGCGGGGCATAGCGCTGCACATTGCGCGAGCGCTGGCCGGTGACGAGAATCTCGCCGCCCGGGATCGAGACGTCGGGGGCGTCGCCCTCTTCCGGATCCTGGTCGGCGGGCGCTGTGCTGCCGGTCGAGGTGTTGTCGGTCGTGGTGCTGTCCTGCGCCCATGCCATCGTTGGCATGGTCATCGCGCTGGAAAGCAGCAGCGCCGCTACGAGCCGCGGCTTGGTCATTTGGTGTCCCCCTAGAACAGAGAAATTGGATGCAAATGAGGGGACGGCCTTCGCGGACCGCCCCCCCTTTCGTTCGACTAAGGGCGGTTGCCTCAGGTGACCGGCAGGGCCGTGCAGGCGCTGTTCGAACCGAAGTTCGCGGTCGCGGTGTCGCAGGTCCAGCCGCGATACCAGATGTCGGCAGCGTCCTTGACGGCGCCGATGTAGGTTACGGCGTCGAAATAGCTCGAGAGCGACTTGATGTTGGCATAGGCCACCACACCGGCTTCGTTGGCGCCGTTCACGAACGTGCTCGCCAGCGTCGAGGTGAAGGCGGCGTTGTTGTTCGAACCGGCGTTGAAGGCGGCCTGGACGTCGGCGTTGGCGTAGCTGCCGGTGCCGAGGAACGCGCCCGAGCTGGCGCAGGTCATGACGACCGACTGCGCGGTCAGCGTCGCACGGGTGGCGGTGGTGCCGGTGCCGTTGACGCGGATGCACTCGTCCTGCGGCGCGTAGACCACACCGTTGACCAGGGTGAGGTCGGCGTTGCCGCGTGCGAAGATCGCCGCGTTGTTCGAGTTGTTGTTCACGCCGGTCTGGATGGCGGTGAAGTTGGCCACGACGGTGCGCTGGCGCGGCGTCTGGTCTTCGTTGTTGTTGCTGTCGACTTCCATCAGCGAGTCGCCGTCGGCCGCGCGCTGCGCGATGATGACGTACTGGAAGTTGCCCTGCAGGCCGGTGTCGATGTCGAGGCTGTCGTCGTCGGCGTTGACGGCGATGTAGTGCTTCATGTTGACCGCGCCGCCGAAGAATTCAGCGCCGTCGTCCGAGCTGTTCACGCTCTGGATGTATTCCAGCGTAGTGCCGGTGCCGGTGCCTTCGGTCGTCAGCGCCTGCAGTTCGGTGTTCGAACCCAGGACGTAGCCCGAGAAGCGGATCTGGACATACTTCATGATGCCCGCGTTGTAGGTGTTGTCCTTGCCGCCAAAGACAGCCGGGTTGGCCGAACCTTCGGTGTCGCGCTCGCAGGTTCCGGCAGTGGTGGAACCGCCCGCGGTGCAGTCGGTGATGATGCCGCGGCCCATCAGCACGATGCCGCCCCAGCGGCCGTCGGTGGCTTCGGTCGCAGTGCCGCGCACGTTCTCGTACGTGGTGAAGATGATCGGCTGCGCGAGGGTACCCTCGGCGTTGATCTTGTTGCCGCGGTTGACCGCGAGCCATGCCGGGTCGGCGCCGTTCTGGCCGTAGACGATCACGCCCGGCTCGATGGTGAGCGTGACGTTGGTGTCTGCGGTCAGCGAGCGGCCACCGCAGCTCAGCGTCGTGGTGGAGAACGGGGCACCCGTGGTCGGGGCGGTCAGGCCGCCGTCGCAGCCGACATCGACGCGGCCGTTCATGCGGTAGAGGACGCCGTCAACCTTGGGCAGCGTGGTGCTGGCGTCGATCAGCGAGGGCAGGGTGCAGACGCGCCAGGTGCCTTCCGGACCGCTGACGGTGCCGCTGTTGGTCAGGCCGCCGGTGGCGCCGATCGCCGGGCAGTCCGTCGCCGCCTCGACCAGGCCGGTGCCGGGGGTCGGAGTGGGGGTCGGCGTCGGATTGGTGATGTCGACATCGATCGAGCCGGCGCCCGGCGAGGAGATGTCGTCGGCGCCGCAGCCGGCGAGAGCGAGAGCGCTGCAGCCCATGAGCAGCAGACCGGAAATTTTCTTCACGATGAATCCCCCGTGTGTTCAGGCGTGTTCAGGTCGAACAGATCGAACGGGGGCGATCACGATTCCGCCCCTCGCTGATCGAGGCCTCTAGGCCGCGCGAGTGACGCTTTGTTGGCATTACAATGACATTAATGTGCACTTACACGACGGTGATGTGACGTTGCGAATTAGCCGCAGGTTAGCTGCCCATCGAGTCGGTGGTGATTTTTGCGATCACAGGTTGATTGCAGTTTTATGACACTAGCGTCATTTTGTTGATGGGTGGCGATTTCCGGCAGACGATGACGGGGTCGACATAGTCCACGGGAGAAATCGCAATGTCCCTTACCGCACTCGCCGCCGCCGTTCTGATGGGTCAGTCTGCGTTTTCGCTCGTCGTCGAGCGGCCGGCATCGCAGGCCCATGACGTCGCCTATGCGGAACTCGCCTCGGGCCGCACGCAGCAGGCGATCACCAAGCTCGAGGCCGACGGCGGCGCCAGGTCGGACGATCCGGCCACGCTCATCAACCTCGGGGCCGCCTATGCCCGCACCGGAATGAGCGGCAAGGCGCTGTCCGCCTTCCGCGCGGCGGTATCGACGCCGGTGCGCTACGATCTCGAACTGGCTGACGGAACCTGGGTCGATTCGCGCTTCGCGGCGCGGCGTGCGCTCAGCGGCCTGCTGGCGGCGAACCGCATGGCCTCACGCTGACATCCGGTTTCCGGCGGGGATGAGGGGGCGTTCCGAAAGGGGCGCCCCTTTTCCTCGCCCTCTCCCGATCATTGGCTCGACGATCCCCGGTGCACAAGCCGGGTCCTTCGAGGTCGCAGCAGCCACGACGGCGTCCCCATATGTATAAAGCCAGTCGCCGCGTGGCTGCCCTGAAATAAAACCGTCATCCGTTCATCATCTGCGACGAGATTTGCGACGGCTTGGCAGCACTGTCGTCACACACCTGTCATCCTGCTAGCGCACTGCGCGCTCATACGGAGGGTATGGTGATTCGATACGCACATCTTCGCAGCCGTTTCGCGCGCTGCTTCTACGCAGTTTCAGCCGTGGTCGCGGCCCAGCTTTCGCCTTCGCTGGCCCATGCTCAGGCCGTTGCGGCCGATCCTGCCGGTTCCGGCCCCATCGTCGCGGCACTCGGCTGGCTGCAGGGTACGCTGCTCGGCAACGTGGCGACCGCGGTTGCCGTCATGGCGGTGGCGGCCGTCGGTTTCATGATGCTGACCGGCCGGATGAACTGGCGCTTCGGCGCGACCGTGATCATCGGCGTGTTCATCCTGTTCGGCGCGGGTGCGATCGTGACCGGCATCCAGTCGGCGGCAGTGGGCTGAGCGCATGAGCCCGATCCTATGACTTTGGCCCGCTATCCGGTTCACCGCGCGCTGACCCGCCCGCAGATGTTCGCGGGCGTGACTTACAGCTTTTTCATTATCAATTTCGCCGTGGTGACCGAGATATTCCTCATCACCAAGAGCTTCTGGACGCTGCCGGTCATGCTGGTGATCCACGGCATCGGCTATCTCGCGTGCCTGCGCGAGCCGCGGGTGTTCGATCTGTGGATCGCCAAGGTCAGCAAGTGCCCGCGCGTCGCCAACTGGCAGCGCTGGGGCTGCAACAGCTACGCGCCGTAAGCGACTGCGTGCGCGGGGGACGACAGTTTTTATGGCCAAGAGCTTCAAATCGCCGTTGAAGGGCTGGGGAGCCAAGGAAGTGCTCGCCGGCGACCGCCTGCCTTACGCCGGGCTCGTGGACGATAACGTCGTGCGCCTGCGCGACGGCTCGGTCATGCTCTCGCTCATGGTGCCCGGCCTCGCGTTCGAGACCGCCGACAGCGACGAACTCAACGCTCATGTCGCCACGCGCGAGGTGCTGCTGCGCTCATCGCTCGATGCGCGCTTCGTGCTCTATCACCACGTCATCCGCCGCCGCGTCGAGATCGAGATGGCGGCGCAGTTCGACGATCCGCTCGCCGCGCATATCGACGCGCGCTGGCGGGCGCGCACGGGTTCGGGCGCGCTGTTCGTCAACGACCAGTTCATTACCCTGGTGCGCCGTCCGGCGCGCGGCAAGGCGGGCTGGGCGGACAAGCTCAGCCGCTTCATGAAGAACAAGGGTGCGGAAAACGCCGAGGTCGATCCTGGCGACGTTCGAGCGCTCAAGGCCGCAGCTGCGGCGATGGTCGCCTCGCTTGGCGCCTATGGAGCGCGCCTGCTGGGCGACTACGATGCGCCTGCGGGCCGCTGCTCGGAAGTGCTCGAACTGCTCTCGGCGCTCTACAACGGCGAGATGCGCCCGGTGCGTCGTCCCTCGGACGAGACCGACATCGGCCACATGCTGCCTTACCGCCGCGTCAGCTTCGGCATGGACGCGCTGGAACTGCGCGGGGCGACCGGCGGTACCTTCGGCTCGATCGTTTCCCTGAAGGACTATCCCGATTCGACTGCGCCGGGCCTCACCGACGCACTGCTGCGCCTGCCTTGCGAAATGGTGCTGACCGAAACATACGCTCCGGCCGACCGCCAGATCGCGCGCGAACGCATCGACCTCTCGATCCGCCGCCTGCGCAGCGCCGATGAGGAAGCCGTGGCCGAGCGCCGCGAAATGTCCGCCGCGCGCGATGCGCTGGGCACCGGCTCGGTCGGTTTCGGCGATCATCACCTCTCGGTTCTGGTCCGCGCCGATTCGCTCGATGCGCTGGACGAGGTTACCGCGATGTGCGCCGCCTCGCTGGCCGATGCGGGCGCCGTCGCGGTGCGCGAGGAAGTGAACCTCGAACCCGCGTTCTGGGGCCAGCTTCCCGGCAACGAGAGCTTCATCGTGCGCCGCGCGCTGATCTCCAGCGCCAACATGGCCTGTTTCGGCTCCTTGCACGGTTTCGCGATGGGGCAGGCGAGCGGCAATCACTGGGGCGACGCGGTCACGCTGCTGTCCACCACCAGCTCGACGCCGTTCTTCTTCAACTTCCACCAGGGCGACCTCGGTAACTTCACCGTCATCGGTCCGTCGGGTTCGGGTAAAACGGTCGTCATGAACTTCCTCGCCGCGCAGGCGCAGAAGTTCGGCCCTCGCACCATCCTGTTCGACAAGGACCGCGGCGCCGAAGTGTTCCTGCGCGGTATCGGCGGCACCTACAGCCGCGTCGCGGCGGGCCATCCGACGGGGTTCAACCCGCTCGCGCTGCCCGATACCGCCCACAACCGCGCCTTCCTGCGCGACTGGCTCGGTGTCCTGCTCGCAGCCAAGGGACCGGAAGAACTCTCGACGATCGCCAGTGCGGTCGACGCGGCCTATCACAACGATCCGTCGCTGCGCCGCCTCTCGCACTTCCGCGAGCTGCTGGCGGGCGCGCGCCGTCCGGAACCGGGCGACCTCGCCTCACGCCTCGACGCCTGGCTGCAGGGCGGCGAGCATGGCTGGCTGTTCGACAACCAGCACGACCGTCTGGACCTGAGCCAGCGCGTGCTCGGCTTCGACATGACCGCGCTGCTGGAAAGCCCGCGCCTGCGCACGCCGGTCATGATGTACCTGTTCCACCGCATCGACGAGCGCCTCGACGGCGAGCCGACGATGATCCTGATCGACGAGGGTTGGAAGGCGCTCGACGATGAGGTCTTCGCCGCGCGTATCCGCGACTGGCTCAAGACGCTGCGCAAGCGCAACGCGCTGGTCGGCTTCGCGACCCAGTCGGCGCGCGACGCGCTGGATTCGAAGATCGCCACCGCCCTTGTCGAGCAGACCGCGACGATGGTGTTCATGCCCAATTCGCGTGCGCGGGCCGAAGATTATTGCGAGGGCTTCGGCCTGTCGCAGCACGAACTCGACGTCATCCGCACGCTGCCCGCGCATTCGCGCTGCTTCCTGATCCGCCAGTCGGACTCCTCGGTGGTGGTCCGCCTCGACCTTTCGGGCATGCCCGAGGTGCTCACCGTCCTGTCGGGCCGCGAGAGCACCGTGCGCAAGCTCGACACCCTGCGCGAACGCTACGGCGATGCGCCGGAAAGCTGGTATCCGGTGCTCACCGGCATGCAGTGGCCGGGGGAACTGGACGAAGACGCGCCCTGGACGGCGGCGGCGGAGTAAGCCTCATGGCGAACGCCTGCGAACAGCTCACCGAATACGCTTCCGCCGGGGTCGCCCCGGCGCTGCGCGCGGTCGATTGCGTGGCGAACGAGATGGCGGCGGGCGCCTTCGGGCGGCTGTTCGGGGCAGGGGGCGCGATGGCCCCGGTGCTCACGATCGTGCTGACGCTCTACATCGCGTTCTTCGCGTTCTCGCTGCTGACGGGGCGTTCCAGCCTCGGCATCTCGGCACTGAGCCCACGCATGCTGCGGCTCGGCGTGGTGCTGACCTTCGCGACGAGCTGGGTTGCCTATCAGGGCGTCGTCTGGAACCTCGCGATCGGCGGGCCGGACTGGGTCGCCGGCATGCTGATGGGCGCCAAGGGCTCGGCGACGCAGCTGTTCGGCGACCGCATCGACATCGTCTTCTCCGCGATCAACCAGATTTCCGAAGCGACCTCGCAAGGCGCGCAGGCGGCCAAGGAGGGCGGCGAAGCTGCTGGCGGAGCCGCAGGCGCGGCCATCGCCGCCAAGGGCGCGGGCGGGCTGTTCACGCCCGAAAGCGTCATGTGGATGGGCGCGCTGTTGCTGCTGCTCGGCACCGTGGGCGTGCTGCTCACGGCGCGCATCGCGCTGGCGGTGCTGCTCGCGCTCGGGCCGATCTTCGTGGTCATGGCGCTGTTCGGCGGCACGCGCGGCCTCACCGCGGGCTGGCTCCGCGGCGTCGTGCTGACCGCGATCACGCCGCTCTTCGTGGTGCTCGGCGGCGGTATCACGCTGGAACTGCTGGTGCCGATCATCTCGGGCCTGGTCGAAAGCGCCAATGCGGGCGAGATCGACGGGCGCGGTGCGATGGCGTTCTTCCTCGTCGCCTCGGTCCACGTCGCGCTGATGGTCATGGTGGTGAAGGTCGCCGCGACGATGGTGACCGGCTGGCAGGTCTTCGGCCTTGGCGCTTCCGAGCGTGATCGCGACGCGCCGCAGGGCCACGCCGCTGCTCCGGCCCCGGCCGCCGCGCCCGCATCCTCTGTATCCGCCTACCAGAGCCGCACCTCGACCGTATCTGCCGCTGCCGCGGCGGCGGGTGCTTCGGTGACGGGTGGCGAGAGTGCAGCACGTTCAAGCGACCGGCGAACCGTGGTAACCCAAGTCGTGGGCGGGGGAATCGAACCTCTGCGTCAGGGCGATTCGGCCACGCGCGCCAAGGGGATCGGCAGCCGGTTCCGCAGTGCCTCGAACGACACCGGCAAGTTGCCGAAGGAGAAGACACGATGACCCGCGCAACGCTGCGCAAGACCGTCCTTGCGGGCAGCCTGATGGCGCTCGCGCTGGCGGCTCCCGCCCGGGCGGACGACCGCTTGCTCGCCCACGCCTACAGCGAGAGCGAAGTCGTGCGCATCGACGGCAAGGCCGGCGTGCAGGCGACCATCGCCTTCGGCGAGGGCGAGGCGATCGAGAACGTCGCGGTCGGCGATTCGCAGGCCTGGCAGATCACGCCGAACAAGCGCGCCGACCTGCTCTTCGTGAAGCCGCTCGAAGCCACCGCGCGCACCAACATGACGGTGGTGACCAACCGCCACACCTATTTCTTCGACCTCGTCGCCTCGACTAAGGCGAGGCCGCTCTACATGCTGCGCTTCACCTACAAGGATGAGCCCAAGCCGCAGGCCGCGCCTGCCGCGGCAGGGCTGGATGCATCCGAGGCCGGGCTGGCGCTGGGCGACCCTTCCGCCGTGCCCGCCGATCCGGCTGCGCTGAACTTCGCATGGAAGCGCGTCGGTCCGGAAAAGCTGCTGCCTTCGCGCATCTATGACGACGGCCAGTCGACCTACCTGCTGTGGCCGGAGCAGACTTCGGTTCCCGCGATCCTCGTGACCAACGAGAAGGGTGACGAAGGCCCGGTGAACTATGCGGTGCGGGGCGCGACGATCGTGATCGACGACGTGCCGAACACGCTGATCCTGCGTTCCGGCAAGACCAAGGCGGAACTGGTGAACACGCTGCCGCTCTCCTCGCGCCCGGCCAAGCCCCAACCTGCGTCGGTCGCTCCAGCAACAGCGCCGACTGTCGCGGCGAATTCGCCTGCACCGCAAGCTGCGCCGACTGTCGCTCCCACTGCACCCACGTCACAGGGAAACTGATCCATGGCGCCGAATTTCTCGTCCAACTCGGCCTTTCGTGAGCGCTTTTCCGGCGATGCGGCTACCGACCCGCGTGAGGGCGAAGGTGCGCAGGTCATCGATCTGGCGACGCGCAACGTCCTGCCGCAAGTCACCCAGCGCAAGAAGGCCGACGGCCTCGGCCTTGCCGCCGGTGTGCTGATCGTGGCGGCGCTCGGCGGCCTGACGCTGTGGTCGATGGATTCGGCCCGCAACGGCACTGCCGACCTCAAGCCCGCCGCACCCGCGCCGCAGCCCGCAGCGCCCGTCGCCGTCCCCGCGGCCGTGGCGCCTGCCGTTCCGGCCCCGATGCCCGCGCCGCTTCCGGCCCCTGCGCCCGCCCCGGTGCTGGCCGCCGCGCCGGGGACCGAGATCGCACCTCAGGCCAACCGCTTCGCCAGCCCGACCGTCGTGTTCGACGCGGGCACCGGCGCTGCCGTGCCCGTCGCGGGTGTCGCCGGAGAAGTCGCCAAGGCAGGCGGCGGGACCGCCAACGACGACTTCGCTGCGCGCATCGGCGGCCCCGGCTCGACCGCATCGGCCGCACGTTCGTTCGATCCGGCCACCACGGTGACGCAGGGCACGCTGATCCCCGCCGTGCTGGAAACCGCGATCGACACCGACGTCCCCGGCTACGTGCGCGCCATCGTCTCGACCGACGTGCGCAGCTTCGACGGCAAGCGCGTGCTCGTCCCGCGCTCCTCGCGCCTGATCGGCCAGTACAAGAGCGGGCTGACGGCGGGCCAGAAGCGCGCCTACGTGATCTGGAGCCGCCTGATCCGTCCGGACGGCGTCTCGGTGAACCTCGGCTCGCCCGCCATCGCGTTCGGCGGCGAGACCGGCCTGCCGGGCAAGGTCAACACGCACTTCTTCGAACGCTTCGGCTCGGCGATGCTGCTCTCGGTAGTCGGCGGGCTGACGACGCTGGCGTCGAGCGGTTCCAACGTCGTCATCGGCGGCGGCACTTCGGCGGCCTCGGCGGCGGTGCAGAGCGGGTCGAGCATCGGCCCGACCATCCGCGTGCGCCAGGGCGAGCCGATCCGCGTGTTCACCGCCAAGGACTTGGACTTCAGCGCGGTTCAGTGAGCGATCATGGCCGAAGTCCTCACCTTGCAGCCTGCTGCTGCGCATGCGTCCGTGACTGTGGCGCCCATGGCTGACACGCCCATCCATGCGGAGCCGCGCAGCGTCTATCTCGACGCCTACCTCGCGCCGCTGCGCCCGTGGCTCGACAAGGAGACGGTGACCGAAATCCTCGTCAACCGCCCCGGCGAGATCTGGGTGGAAGACGCGGCGCTGTCCGGCATGCAGTGCATCGCGCTGCCGCAGATGGACAACCGCCTGCTGCAGCGTCTCGCGGAGCAGGTCGCGCGGATCAGCCACCAGGGCATCAATCGCGAGCATCCGCTGCTCTCGGCGACGCTTCCGGCTTATGGCGGGCACTCCGGCGCGCGTATCCAGCTGGTCGGGCCGCCCGCCACGCGCGCGAACTGGGCGCTGGCGATCCGTCGGCATCGATTGCTGGAACTGCCGCTCGACGCCTACGATCGCGGCCCGATCCCGCCGCATATCGAGGAACCCGCGCCCGACGCCATGCTGGAGCCGATCGCCTTCCTGCGCGACGCGATCCGGCGGCGTCGGACGATCCTGATCTCGGGCGGCACTTCGACCGGCAAGACGACGTTTCTCAATGCGATGCTGTCCGAAATCCCGCAGCATGAGCGCGTGGTGCTGGTGGAGGATACCGCCGAACTGCGCCTGCCGGGCGCGAACGGCGTCGGCCTCATCGCGGTGAAGGGCGAACTGGGCGAGGCCAAGGTCTCGGCCAACGACCTCCTGCAAGCGGCGCTGCGCCTGCGTCCCGACCGCATCGTGCTGGGCGAACTGCGCGGCACCGAGACGGTCAGCTTCCTGCGCGCCATCAACACGGGCCACCCGGGTTCGTTCTCGACCGTCCACGCGAACACTCCGCGCGGCGCGCTGGAGCAGATCGCGCTGATGTCGATGCAGACCGGTATCGGCCTGACCCGCGCGGAGACGCTGGAATATGCGTCCTCGGTGATCGACATCGTGGTGCAGCTCGACCGCAGCGGCGGCAAGCGCGGCATCTCGGCGATCGCGGAGAGCAAGACGCTGGTGTAAGCGGCAAGCGCTCGTCATTGCGAGCGTAGCGAAGCAATCCAGTGCAGTTGAACGCCGCCCTGGATTGCTTCGCTATGCTCGCAATGACGAAAGTGGGGGGAGAAGGCGCTCGGGTGGGGTTATCCCTCGATCACAGCCCCTTGCGCATCCTGCACCCGGCATCCCAGCCCCAGCCAGTCGGCCAGCGCTTTCAGGTCCTTGCCGTTGCCCGCGCCGTAGAGCGGCCGCACGGCGTCCTGCACGGTCAGCACCAGCGTGCCCTGCTCCACGGCCAGCGAGGTCGCGGCAAGACCGCCCGCAACGCCGCCGGTCAGGCGTCGGCACAGTCGCACCGCGAGGCCCCAGCCGATCGCGCGGCGCAAGTCCTCGTCGCTGGCCAGCTTGGTGAACTGCGGCGGCACCTCGGTCTCGCCGGAGTTCGCAAAGACGGTCATCGCCATCATGCCGCGCCCGCGCATGTCGAGGCCGATCCAGCGCTTGCGCAGGGCCCAGGTAAGCGCTTCCTCGGTGCGCATGTTCGGTTCGGTGCGCATCGCTGCAAGGGCGAGCAGGCTGGCGGCCTTGCGCAAGTCGGCGTCGGCCCGGGCCTGCGTGCAGGCGGGGGCAGTCCATTCGGCGATGCGCACGGCGTCGTCGGCGCTGACGCGGGCGGTCTGCGCGAAGTCGGCGACGCTCGCCAGCATCGGGCTTTCCTGACGGATGCTCTCGGGAAGCTGCATGTGCAGCAGCCCTTCGCGCAGGCCCCACGACGAGAAGATCAGGCGCGAGGGATGCAGTTGCCCGACCATCTGCGCCATCAGCGCGGCGGCGTCGGGCAGGGTGGTAAGGCGCGAGGCGGAGATGCGCGGATCGGGGTTCTCGAGCTTGCCCTTGGCGAACTGCCGGGCGAGATGCATCGCCTCGGACGGGGCGAGTTCGAAGCCGTGCGGATCGTCCACCGGCCAGTCGAGCACGCGCATCGCCTGCAGCGCCAGCGCGCGCCACGAACCGCCGACGATGTAGAGCGGTATCCCGCGGCCGCCGTGGTGACCATTGACGCCCCAGCCCCGCGCGGAAAGGCCGTCGCGCACGGCAGCGGCGAACTTCTGCTGGCCCAGCGCGCGCAGGTCCGGCAGGCGCAGGGTGCCGAAGGGAAGGGTGATCCCGCCCGGAGCGATGCCCCCGGGCACCGCCGCGTCGATCTCCACCAGTTCGAGGCTGCCGCCGCCGAGGTCGGCCGCGATGCCGCGCGCGCCGGGGAAGGCGGCGATGACGCCGGTGGCGCTGGCGCGGGCTTCCTCCTCGCCGGAAAGCAGGCGGGGGGAGAGACCGAAGCCGCGCACGGCCTCAAGGAATGCTGGTCCATTGGAGGCATCGCGCGCGGCGGCGGTGGCGACGCATTCGACGTCGTCCACCCCCTGCAGCCGCAGCAGCGTGGCGAATCGCGCCAGCGCGGCGAGGGCCGTGCGCATCGACTTCTCGCCGATCGCGCCGGTGCGGCCGAGGTCCTTGCCGAGTCGGGCGTTGACCTTCTCGTTGAGCACGACGACCGGCGAACGCGGCGGCCCGTTGTAGACGACGAGGCGTACCGTGTTCGATCCGATGTCGATGATGGCGCGCCGGGCGCTGGACTGGCTGATGCCGATCATTCTGGTCAATACTTACCACAAGGGCCCAAGGTTGCGAGGCGCTCTTTAGAGCGGCGCTGACGCAAGGTGAAGTGTGAGGGGCCACATTTGTCCCCTCTCTCGTCATCTTTGCGCGGGAATGTGAACCTGTCGTTCGTCATTGCGAGCGCGGCTTCGCTGCGCTCGCAATGACGAAGGGGCTGGGCATCGTGTCAGATGTTGCCACGCCTCAGCGACAGCTTCGGCACCTTTCGTCCACTGTCGAGTGCCGCGCCGCGTCCGGAGAGTGACGGGTTGGTCATGAAATAGCGGTGGAGATTGAACGGGTTGTCGCTCTCTCCCACGCGCTCAGAAGTGCCGTCCGGA
>Ga0308171_1003114_pt1 | contig 15764 bp, 10 predicted proteins | sample PhyGR1_FD_202135 | JGI IMG/M metagenome (GOLD analysis project Ga0308171, IMG submission 202135) | Phyllosphere microbial communities from UC Gill Tract Community Farm, Albany, California, United States - DLSLSG.R1 | ecosystem: Host-associated > Plants > Phyllosphere > Unclassified | place: USA... | reverse complement strand
CCGGTTACTCACTACTGAACCTGCAAACCTATTTCACCGCTGGCGTGAAAGAAGTTCGCGCATGGACTATCCCTGTCGGTGCCACCGCGCCACAGGCAGCCGGTAAAATCCATACCGACTTCGAGAAGGGCTTTATCCGTGCGCAGACCATCGCGTTCGAAGACTTTATTGCCTATAAGGGCGAGCAAGGCGCGAAAGAAGCCGGAAAAATGCGTTCAGAAGGTAAAGAGTACATTGTTAAAGATGGCGACGTGATGAACTTCTTGTTTAACGTCTAAATAAAATTGGTTGTCTTATGAGGTTTAATGAATCTCACGACACTCACATAAACCAATTAAATCCACGCACTTGCGTGGATTTTTCATTTTATAACGTCTCAAATAATTTCGTAGAAGCGCTGTCAAAAATGAGTACATGGATGAGTACAACATTCTTCCATCTTCATTTTAAGTGAGTACAGAAACGGTGTAATAAATAAACAAGGCCCCGTTACGCTCACCGATACGCAATGCCAGGCCGAAAGAAAAACTCTATCGACTTAATGATTTCAACGATCTCTACCTCGAAGTGAAACCCAATGGCAAAAAGGCATGGCGCTATCGGTTTAAACTCAACGGTAAATCAAGCATGTTTGCGTTGGGTGAGTATTCAGCGATAAAGCTCGCCGAAGCTCGCGAGAAATGCGAGCAAGCACGTAAGAAAGTCGCGGAGGGAGTTAGCCCAACACAGGCTCGCCAGTGAGATAAGATCCGCAAGGTCAACGACGCATCTAAGACCTTTGAGCAGATTGCCAAAGAGTGGTTGCAGATGCAAGACTGGGCCGAAATCACCAAAACGCGCCGACTGGATATGCTTGAACGTGTGGTTTTTCCCGCCATTGGCAAACTCCCTATCAGAGAGATCACCCCACACCACATTCTTAAAATTCTTCAGGAAACTGCTAAACGCGGAGCACCGACTGTTGCCGCTGAAGCCCGCCGCACCATTTCATCGGTTTTTGAACTGGCGGTAGCAACGCTCAGAGCCGACAGCGATCCAGTCTGGCCTGTCCGTAAGGCGCTTCCGGCGAATAAGACACAGCACAAACAGGCATTGAATCCACAGCAAATCGGGAAGCTTTTGAGCTGTTTTGACAACAGTCGCGGCTCATACCAGGTTAACTATTGCATGTGGCTAATGTGGTGGACGCTGGCACGCCCAGCCGAAGTCACTGAAGCAAAATGGGCCGAATTTGATCTTGATAACGCACTATGGACCATTCCGGCAGCGCGAATGAAAGCCCGCAGAGAACACGTTATTCCCCTACCCTCCCAAGCTGTTAAAATACTCAGAACACTACAGGAATTAACCGGGCATCGGCAGCATCTTTTTCCGGGCAGGGATAATCCACTAGGTCCAATGACATCGCACTCTCTTCGTCAGCTACTGAAAAGCCTGGGCTGGAGTGGTACTTATAGCCCACATGCAACCCGAACCACAGGCAGTACACGTTTGAACGAAATGGGTTATCGACCTGATGCTATCGAGGCACAACTTGCGCACGCAGATAGCAACAATGTTCGCCGCACCTATAACCATGCGACCTATCTTGATGAACGTAAAGTGATGATGCAGGATTGGGCCGATAATATGGATAAATGGGTAGTTGAATTCAATTAGAACTTATTGCCCTTAGTTAACTCTACGAGAATGGGACTTCTTACTCAAGTTCCGCTTTGTGCCAGAAGCGGAACTTGCTTACATCGTGCAATGTTAGTTTGCCGGGAGCAGGTCAAGAGTATTAAATGGTTTGTTTCTGTAGATCATGGTTCGCTCTGCGCGTGGTCGCTGGGAGGAATCCAGCCGCACAGTTTAGCTAATGGGAAAAAGGAAATCTACTTACTAACAAGAGGCCAAAGAGTATAGAGGGCCAGGGCAATATGTCGCATATCATTAATGTGCAGGGACGAAGTCAATGTGCTCATAGACACGAGAATAAAAATCTATCTAGATGTCGAAAAATTATTACAGTACCTCAAGCTCACAGGTAATAGCCTTTGGCTATCCCTCAACCATCAAGTCATACCAACGAACCTGCATTATATTGATTTGCACAGAGTGCGTCTTCGTACGTAAGCAGCCAGTTAAGCATCCCACCGAGATCTGGATCTACGTCATGAGCACAAGTTAATAGTTTTAGAAAACAAGCAAATTAGCATAATATCTCTTTACTGAAGGGATATGGAGCCGCAGAAATAAATGAAGACACGGCAGTATGCGCAAAAATCTATCTTCGATCTGGAAACAATCTTCGAACAGTCCCGCAACAATGTTAGTGAACTTGAACAGCTGTTGAGCGAGCTGACCTTTCGCAACACTGCCAGGGCGCGGACGCTGACGTCTAAAATCGAGCAATCTCTAAATGCACTTAGCGACCGCAGCGAGGTCGCCATGTCGGCTTCCAGCCCATCAACATGTAATCCCGGTTCGGCGTCCATACAATTTTCTCAAGCTGTGCCCCACAATGCACCTGCAGCTGTAGAGCAACTGCAACCGAAGGCTATCCCAGACACTGCCAAGCGACAGCAATTCGACAAAGGCCAAATCGATCTAGGTCCACTCTCGTCTTTCTCTCCGTCGGATAAGGCGAATGATGCGCGAGCAATACTGGCAGCATGGACAGCCCTCGAAGCACTGTCGCCTCAAGGTTATAAACGCCCAGAGGATATGGCAACCGGCGACCGCTCCAGGGTTGCTCTATTGGAGCGAGGTGTTCCATGGGGACCAAATGCCCGCAGCAAGCCCAGTTATAAGCTTTATTTCGAGGTCGTCCTCGGCTCCATCGCTCTCGACAAGGCGACGGACGAGCTGGTCAAAGTTTTTGGCGAGGATGAGGAGCGTTCACGCCCGGACGGTAAGAAAGCGGCCATCGGCTCGATCCTGATCGACAAAGAAGGCTATGTGCTTGAGGACAAAGGCGTTGCCGTTTCCAGTTTTGCCTGGGCACTCAAGCCGGCTCTCGATCTGAAGCTTGGAAGCTTAGGGAATTGGCCGAATGTTGAGCCGCGCATTATCGAGCATCTGGATCGAATAGTTCGCCGCCACAACGAGGATGGAGAACCCATACCGATCGATTTGGATGTCGTTCTTAACGCTTATAAATGGCTTGTATCTCAGTTCGGTGTACCCGAACATTTGGTTGAGCCACCCACATTCGCGATTAAGGTGTTTCATCATTTCAAGGCCAAGGCGCTGCCTGAACCTTCGTTACTGAATTCCTTCTATCTTGAAGATCTCGGTGAAGCAACCAAATTGCTCGAGACGGGCAAAGCCGGAGCCGGTTTGCGCCGCTACATGGGAATTGGCAGGCCTGAACAGAAAATCGACGTGCTATCGCCCATTTCCGCAGTTGAGCCATTCGTCGCACCGTCGCTCATGCCGCAGGCTCGTTGGCCTTCGAAAGGCGGCCATCCACTGGTGCTGCTTCAACAGGCTGCCGTGAATGCGGCGCGTGCTGAGCTGAATGATGCTCCAGGTATCATCGGCGTCAATGGGCCTCCGGGAACCGGAAAAACCACTCTTCTGCGGGATATCGTCGTTGGGTGCATTCTTGATCGGGCCACGGCGATGTGCGGCTTCAATAAACCGCAGGATGCCTTTTCCACAACAGGCGAGAAGCTGGCATTCGGCTCCAATGCATTCCTGCACTTCTACAAGTTACATGCATCCTTAAAGGGCCATGAGATCGTTGTAGCGTCCTCCAATAACAAAGCGGTCGAGAACGTCAGTAAAGAGCTTCCTCTCAAGGAAGCCAATGGTCGCCATGAACAGATCGCCTACTTCCGGTCCATCAGCGACCTGATTGCGAATCCCAAACGCGCCGGCTATTTCGAGGCCGAGGGGGACATCCCCTCCGACCCTGTCGAAACCTGGGGATTGATCGCCGCGGCTCTCGGCAAGAGCAGCAACCGAGGCGCGTTCCAGCAAAGTTTCTGGTGGAATGAAGACGGTGGTTTCCTTACCTACCTGAAAGCAGCTCGCGGCTTAAACGTCTTGCGTGAGATCAAGGACGAACAAACTGGCGCAATCATTGATCGCGTGATGCCCAGCGTAGTCGTCAATGAGCGGCCCAGCACCAACGAAGCGGATGCTGCTGCGGCTTGGCTGAAAGCGCGAACCGCATTTCTTAAACTCAAGGAGAAGGTAGACGCTGAAATCGCAAGCATCGAAGTGATGCGCCGGGATATCCGGGCGCTAAAGGGGGCGACCAACGAACTTCAGAGCGTTAAACAGCGTCGTCCGAGCCTGAATGAAGCCGTCCAAGAGGCACACCAGATTACTGAATCCTGCCAACGGGAGCATGAGAAGGCAAAATCGCAGATCGAGCAGGACAAGATCATGCTCAATAGCCATCTAGCTTGCCGTCCAGGTTTCTTCTCCCGTTTGTTCGCGACTGCGGCCTGGAAGTCGTGGAGATCGACACTGCAGAAACTCTCGGTGACCTTGCAGCAATCAGTCTTACGGGCGCAGGAGACAGACAGGGCCCTGGAGCTTGCAAGGACTAAGTGGAGCAATACTGAGTCCCAGTTACAGCAACTCGACCAGGAAATTTCCAGCAAATATCAGGCTGTCTCGAAATTGAAGGCAACCGAGGCAGAGGCACGAAACCGCATGGGAGAGAGGGTCGTTGATGAGAGATTCTTCGAGCGCGAGCACGAGGCTATCCACCTGACTGCGCCATGGCTTCCCGATGAGGTTCATCGCCTGCGGGAGGATCTTTTCGCCGCTGCCCTGACTGTGCATAAAACGTTCATCGAAGCTTCGGCCAGCCGCTTGCAACACAATCTTGGGCTATTGATGTCGGGCATGGTGGCTGGTGCCTTCCAGTCTTCCGCTCACCGTGAACTTCTCCCCGACCTTTGGTCGAGCCTTTTCATGGTTGTGCCGACCGTGTCCACGACATTCGCCTCTGTTCGGACGATGTTCGGGGATCTACCACCAGAGAGCATTGGCTGGCTTCTGGTAGATGAAGCAGGCCAGGCCGTTCCTCAGGCAGCAGTTGGAGCTATCATGCGGGCAAAGCGCTCCATCGTGGTAGGTGACCCGTTGCAAATCCCACCTGTAGTTTCACTTCCTGAAAAGCTGAACGCCGAAATCTGCAAGTTCTTTGACATTGACCAAGTCGAATGGTCTGCCCCCGCAGCATCTACGCAGACCCTTGCTGATCAAGCATCGCGCTTTAAATCCACCTTCGTCATGGACATAGGTGATCGAGAAGTCGGGCTGCCACTCCTCGTTCACAGGCGATGCCAGAACCCAATGTTCGACGTTTCTAACTCCATCGCGTATGCCAAGCAAATGGTCCATGCTGTCGGGCCTAAAAGACCTGGATCTATCGGCTCGGCATTGGGGAGATCTCGCTGGGTGGATATCAATGGCGATGCTGAGACGAAGTGGTGTCCCGATGAGGGAGAAGCGGTTGTACGAATGCTAAAAGAGCTGGCAGCATCGGGCATTACAAATCCAGACGTATTTATCATCACACCATTCAAGATCGTAGAGCAGAACATGCGTCGGCGTCTCGAAAGAGAAACCGACCTGCTGCGAACGTTCGGCGTAAAACTGGATGAATGGTGCCGTGATTGTGTAGGCACAATCCACACGTTCCAGGGCCGAGAGGCAGACACGGTAATCCTGTTGCTAGGTGCGCCGAAAGCGAGTCAGCAAAGGGCGCGTCAGTGGGCGGCAAGCCCGCCAAACATAATCAATGTAGCCGTCTCACGCGCCAAGCAAAACCTGTATGTGGTCGGCTCGGCTGCTGCATGGGCAGGGGCGGGAACTAGTCTTCAGGTCCTGCATCGGCAATTGGCGAAATCAGCCTGACAATCTCCGCGGTGGCCCTCATTGCTGAGGGCGCATCGCGGCTAATCTACAACCTGCATGAGGTGTTTAAATGAGTTTTATTAAATACATATATTCCAGTAAGACATCTGGACTGACTGAACTTACCGAGAAAGAGTACATGGACATGTTAGTGAATATATGTCCCGATAAGGCAGAAAAAGCCTTCGAGAAGGCATGGGCAACAAGAAATTTTGAAATTGAAATGTATTGGAAAAGAGCAACATACTTTTGGGCATTCATTGCAAGTATATTTGTAGGTTACTTTGCTTTAATTTCATCAGAAAATTATGTCAAGTATGATAGATTTAACCATGTTGAAGTGTATTTTTTGATATGTATCGGTTTTGTGCTTTCGTTAGCCTGGCATTTTACTAATATAGGCAGTAAGTCGTGGCAGAGGCATTGGGAGGTTCATGTTGATTTACTTGAAGATGCCTTTACAGGCCCATTGTATAAAACCGTTCATCCCCAGCTAACATATTCTGTTTCTAAAATAAATGAAATCGTAAGTTTTGTTTTTGTTTTTATTTGGCTTCTTCTTGGCGTAAAATATTTATTTGACCAAAACCTAATTCGTTCTCTTGGAGAGACTAAATCTGTAAACTGGTTTGTTGTTACAAGCACCATCATGTCATTACTCGTTGTTTCTTCGATGATTTTTGGCCATGGCAGAGGTCGTTTTGGTTCAAGACCAATAAAAATGTACAGAAGAAATGTTTCTTACAAAAGTTAATGTCATGAGTAAATAATGACCATCAAATCTATTTACTAAGGCGTGAAATTCTATTTTCAATAAAAAAGGGTAAATAAATGCTAAGAGATGGACTTATTGAAATACTACGAGATAAAAAAATTCCGGAAAAATTGATAAATGATGCAATAGATTCAGGCTATATACTCAGAAACTTTCATGATCCATTCTCAGGTTATAAATGGTTGAGTGTTAGTGATAAGATGTATGGCAACAAACAGCATTCCAGTTCATTTGGCATTGATGATTTTGTTAAATATATCAAAGGAGATAATGTTTTCGAAAAATTACCTAGCTTCACGGAATTTACAGCGAAAAACTATAAGGATATAGAGGAAATTTTATCTGAACCAAGGAGGCAGCACTATATTAATGAAGGCACGCTTTCATTTCGTGGTCAAACATCTCAATATACTTATAAGCGAAAAATCCCGAATCCAGTAAGAGCAGATAAAAACGGAAGGGAACTATCTATATTTCCTGGTTTATATAGACAAAAAGAGGAACTGTACTCATTCAATATTATTCAAGATGAACAAAGGAGTGCCCTCAGTGTCCTTCAAGAGCTCGAGCCCAACAATCCGAACGTATTCTTTGATAGTTCTTATTCATACGATATTATGCGGGTAGAACAGCATTATGCCACTCAAACAGCTGGTTTAGACATATCATTTGATATTGAAACAGCTATATTTTTTGCCACCTATAAGTTTCTTTTTAATTCGCATGGTAATGCATATCATAGCAAGATTAAAAAAGGCGAACATGAGGGTGTTCTTTATGGATTTCGTTTTAGAGACCCCCCAGTAAAAAAAACTGAATTTCTAATTGAAAAATTTGATTTATTTAAAACATATAGACCTGAGAGGGTTCTAAGGCAAAATTGTGCCTTACCATTATTTAGTGATTATGAACGTAACATTGCAATCACCGATTTAGATTTTATAATATATCTCGATAAAGATTTTGACTATGAGAGTAAGAGAGAACCTAGTTATATGTTCCCAAATATAAAAGAAGATCGATTCTATGGAAAACTGCTTGAATTGAAGGATGCACATCCGCATTTACTTGCTAATGTTATCGAGTATCAAGGTAGCCGAGATTAAACTTATGAGCGTTTAATGTGCCAGATAGCGATTGATATTTTATAATCTCATGTGTCTGCTTCTCGCTCAAAGCAGACCTTATGACCTCGATTTCTGGCAGATCCGAAGAGTGGACATTGGTAACATCAACGGCCTCTATCTTAAGGGGAACATCTCCCCCTTATTACGTAACCAGTTTACTGAAGGTGCTGCTTCAACCAAATACGAGTACCTTCAATGTCATAAGCTTTTTCCCCAAATCCTTTTGCAAGCAGGAACTCTGGTAAATACTCGTCGTATTTATCCAAGAACTTTTCTGGAACATTTTCGGCAAGATCAAATGCAGATGGTAAGCCTGACAACAGCATTTTTTTAAGCGCCTGTTGAACCGTTGCTACACTTGCATCATCAATCTCTATAACACCTACGAATGAATTGGCTTTAAAACCACAACGTATGAGCAAAGCTGTAATCGTATTCACAACTTTATCCCCCATCCAGGGAATGACGTAACAGTGTTGCCCACTCGTAATAAAATACTCATTTTGCAGGTTATAACGCTGAAAGTTACTACAGCCTTCCGCAAATAGGTTTCTGGCGGCAGTATCGGCATAATCTACTTTCTTGCTACCTATTGCTATGCGGTAATCACCTTCCCTATAGATAGCGAGCATTTCCTGACGAACGGCATCATGAACAGACATTCCTCCCCCACTAAATTGTGGTGGCTGACCGCCTTTGGTCGCCTCTACGTAGATAACTTTTTTCTCTGTCTCGATCTCTGTCACTTTCCAGCGCCGTCCACCGAAGATGATATGTTGGTCAGGTAACAGTGGGGAGTCCACAGGTACTGTTCCAAGGGTTCTGTTTCCTGTGATAATACGGAACTCTTCTGGTGTATTAAACACGGCATAAAACGTGTAATGGTTAGTCAGTTTCTCCCCTTCTGACCCAACAACCATTTCGCCGCTAGCAAGTTGAGTGAGCAGGCCACATGTTCCCATATGTTTAAGTAGAATTTTGAAATCGTTCAAATCTACATTTCTAAACGGCCCTGTCTGGCATAGTTGTGACCAGAGCTGATCGGCACGAACTCCACCCCATTGCGCGGTAATTGCAAGAATCTGATGTAGCAGCGTGGAGTAATGCATCTGTCGGGAATCGGCAGGCTCAAACCATTGTTTAGAGATCATCAACCTGATCATTGCCATCGACTGCACCAACTGGAGCCGTAGATGATCGACGATACTGCTAGTTACAGTTAGCTCATTTTCTGTAATTAGCATTCTTAGAACTGATGGAGAGTCGCGTCGCCCAGAACGTCCCATACGCTGACGTAGACTGGAAACAGAATGCGGAGGCGTAACTTGTATAACCGACTTAACCTTACCTATATCAATTCCCAACTCGAGCGTCATTGTACAAACAGCTGTTGTGGGCAAATTTCCTTTCTGAAGACGAGATTCAAGCGCCTCACGTAATTCCTTGGCAAGGGAACCATGGTGGGGAAAGAATTCATTCGGAACAATTTGTTCCTCACACATGTCGCTCAGCGTTGCAGCAATGCTTTCAGTGCGCTTTCGACTGTTTGCAAAGACCAGATGAGAATCACCACGGCAAAGTCTAAAAATATCAGCGCAAACGTCATGTTCAGCTGAACTCTGAAGTTCTTCCTCTTTTTGGATCACTCGCTCCAGGTACCCTTTGACCTGTACCTGAAGAGTGGCCGTGCTATTACTATCTGTAACAGTTACGCAGGGGAGTCGTTTGTCCGGGCGCAACAGTTCTGGCACTTTCTCCAGTTCCCCCAGCGTGGCACTCAACGCAACACGGGGAATTGGATTTACCTGACGTCCTAGCACATGGTCAATTCTATTGAGCAGAGAAAGCAGCTGTACACCACGCTCTGAGCCAATAAAAGCATGAAACTCATCAATAACGATGTATGCGACTGAAGAAAACGCCTGTTTGAGCCAGCCCATTGAATTTATGAGCAAAGACTCAAGTGACTCAGGTGTAATCAGTAAAATGCCAGCAGGGTTCGTCCGAGCCTTCTTCTTTTTGCTTTGTGGTACATCCCCATGCCAGGGAGTCACTGGCATTTCCAATGCATCTCCAAGGCTCCCAAGACGACGATACTGATCGTTAATCAATGCCTTCAACGGACTGATATAGACGATGCCAAATCCATTCGTGAGATCTGCAACTGCCGAACAGGCAGGAAGAAAGAAAGCCTCTGTTTTACCCGCTGCTGTACCTGCACTAATTAGCACGTCTCGATCACGGGCTAAAATTGCCGGGATAGAACTCTCCTGCAAGGGCCTTAATGTAGACCACCCCTGCTTGTAAACCCACTTACGGACGCGGGGATCGAGGCTATCGTAGGCACTGCTCATAGTTTGAAGTTCGCCAGTCCGTCGTCGTCATCGCTTTCCTCCGTAGTGGCGTCATCCATATCGCTGGGCCTGTCCTCTTCAATCGCCACACCCTCGATTAGTGTTTGCCAGTTCATCGTTCTGTTTTGTTCCAGCACGGCCAGCATGTCCAGGAAACCTTTTATGGTATTACGGGGGGTACGGAAGTAAGCGTCTCCAATGGTTTTACTACAGTGATGCAGGAATCCAGTCAGTGCCTCATCTGGTACCAGATAATTCTCTGGATCTCCACCTGCATAAACATGACGAAGATTTCTCAGCAAAATATACAGTTCCTCAGGGGTGAGGCTGGCAAGATGCAAAGTGGGGGATGAGTAGTCAATCACTCCTGCTTTTTGCGCGAACCGGTTTTCCGCCAGACGCGACTGGAGCGCCTCATAGCTGTAAAGACCTTTACGCGGATCGAAAAGAAACTCTGGCGTACCCCCGAGGATAAAACCAATGTTCTCGGCTGAGCCTTGCAGGCAATCATTCAGGATCCGCAAAATCTGTTCGTAGTTCGCCGTTCTTGCTTGCGTATTATTCAGCTTAAAGAGGTTCACCATTTCGTCGAGGCTGACCAAAAGACCGGCATAGCCTGCCTGGCGGACAAAAAGGCTCATCAACTTTAAAGAATCATAGAATGAAGCGTCTGAGATAATAGTCCGAACGTCTAGATCGTTACGGGCATCAGTTTTGGTGGTGTACTCTCCCCGCAACCAGCGAATGGCATTGGATTTTAGCGTTTCATTATCCTGTTCGTGCCCCCGCCAGAATGCATCAATGACCTTCGCAAAGTCATATCCGCCCACCATATCTGACAGGGCAGCCAGGCGCTTATGAATAACTGATGAAACCTCGGAGCCGTCCGTGTCAGCCTCCTTTCTTGCCTCCGTAACGAACCTTTCAACAACGCTAAGTAACGCATTACCATCAGGCTTGTTTCTGGTGGACATGTTTTTCATAAGCTCTGAGTAGAGATTACGAGCCTGACCTCCAGATGAGTGAATACGTCTGTCAGGAGAAAGGTCAGCACTGACTGACACCAGCTTTTTCTCTAGAGCAATAGAGCGCACAACACTCAGAAAGAACGTTTTACCAGAACCATACTCACCGATGATAAGTCTGAAGCTTGCACCACCGTCAGCAATCCTCTCAATATCCTGATGGAGAGCAGTTATTTCATTCACGCGGCCAACCTGGATATGCTGAATGCCTATCCTTGGCGTTACACCTGACTTAAGTGACTGAATAATTGCATCGCGTTCTTTCACTCTTATACGTGTTACAGACATTCACTATCCCTCTAATTCTTTTGCAATTTCCAGGTCAACCCAGATATCATCATCGGCATCGTCCAGCACCGGAGCATCAACCAACGCATAGGACCAGTCATTGATCACCTCAAGCGCACCGCCGAGCATCAAATTCAAATTTCCGCACAATTCTGTTGCCTCTTTCCGGGACCACTGTTCTTTCTCCAGCAAACTGCGATAAAGCTGGCTATGTGCGGAGTCAAGGCCCCCCGCCTCCGTTAATGAGACTGGAGCGCTTTCTGGCTCTTCCGGTTCTTCTTCGGTGAAAATAGTGTTCAGCAATTTACGAACATCATCCGTGGCAGATTCGTGGTGGGCAAGTACATTAGCATCCAGTGTGAACCCTGCTGCTGGCTGATCAGTTGGTACAGACGAGACGAGATCATGTTCAGTCGCGGAATGCTGATGGATATTGCTCGAGACAGATGAGGGATCCAGTCCCAAACTTGAATAAATCTTCTCAAGCTGTTTGATTTCGGCAGGCGCTATTGTCCCATCCGAACAGGCAACACTAACGATAACTTTACCCACAGCAGCTTTTTCCGCGGCCCCCATCAACTCAATCCTGCTTTTCATTCCTGTCATATTGGCTGGGGTATGAAGTTGCCACGTTAAATACGCATGTAGAGAGCGTTTTTCATCATCGGTGAAGCCAGTATTGTTGTTGATGGCATTCTCAAGCACTTTCTGTTCAGCTTGATCAAGAGAATCGTCAATCAAGGCGACCATCGCCCCTAATCTAAGCGTCATTACAGCTGAGATAAATTCAGGAGAAGGTGAGAAGCGTCCACCTTCGGCGGCAGGGAATAGCACAAGTGTCCCATCTACATCCGCCTTAACATGGTGATAATACGGGTCAGGTGCCAGACTGTAGCCCATCTTCTGTGCAAAGGCCTGCATCAAGTCGGCCTCTTTTTTATTGATCTTCGCCGGACAGTTGGAATTCATATGTGACCAATAGTCAGCAACCGAGGCGAAGCCACCCTTATTGAGGATCGCTTCATCAGCCCAATGTTTGAATGAGCTTAATATTTTTTCTGCGCTTTCATTAACGATCTCTGAAGGCAGCAACATAATTGCAGCAGTATCATTTACTGACGTACCTTTCCTACCAAGGTAGCGACTGTAAGCATCAAGTTCATCCGTACATATGTCGGCAATAGTAATAATTTTCTGGACAGGTCCCTTCAATGCAATTGGATCAGGCAGGTCGGGAACTGGAAGTCGGACGCCTCGTAAACTAGGACTTGCAGGTGTGTAATCTAAACGTAAGCGCGTTTTATTCGCCTTAACGACCATCCCTTCACCATATTTGAGGGTGTAACGCCGTTTGAAAAGCGCAGCAAACTCTTTAGCACAGCGGCGAGCCGGGGTACGCAGCGAATACTCGGTATGGTTTATTACCCAGTTCAACGCCAGTCCAGCTGATACATGAACTCCTTCATGTACAGTTTTTGCCAGAGCCAGCCTAAATTGCATGCTGTTGCTGAAACCTGAATCGCTATCGAGTTCAGTGGCTAAGCCCATGTTCGGGCGCAGAATAGACATGGCTTCGAGTAATTGGGCCGAATATCCACGGAATGAGCGGTTCTCAATGAATACCGATCTTAACCGAGCGACTTCATTGAACAGATTACGGAACTCAGCATCAGGGAATTTTTGGTCGGCGGAATCTACAAGCGCTTTTCTTTCCAGGCCGTAGAGGTAGATAAAAACATAGCCGATAGGACATGACGGATCAGATCTATCGCTGGCGAGCCAACTGACATACGCACCGCGCGCTTCTGGGGAAAGAGAGGAAAAACTGGGCCAGTATCCTAATGAACTGTCCTCGTAAAGATAAGAAGTAGGTTTTATCTTACATGTGTCATCAATTAATGATGCCTCACTTCCATCGTCATAATAGCCGCCTGATTCCTGACCGGAGGGCTTCATACGTTGCCCCACGTAAATGTGGCCACCGCTAATTGCTACACCAGCTACAGTTATCATCTCACCCGGAAGTACCCATCGAGCTAGTGCACCTGCTGACTTTGAGGTGTTCCGGTAATGATTGGTTGTCACCCGAAGCTCATCACCCCGACCACCGCTCAATGTAAAAGTTGCAAGATTATCGTCTTCACTATCATCGTTTCGCACAACCGCCTCTTTTTTCTTGATGTCAGCGAGCCATTCTTTTGGCGGTGCTTTCACGGGGCTTGAAGCACAAGACTTTGGAGATTTACGTTTTTTCTTTCTAAAAAATAACAAGTAAATTACTAAAATCGCCGCCAGAAACTTCAATAACTCCATTATTTATAACCTTAAAATCATTCCTCACGCACACTCACAAGCAGCAATGAAGGTTGGGCAAGTGGATTAATCTCAAAATAATACGTCTAAATCGCTAGGGTTCAAACCCAAATGCAATCAAAATTAATTCATTGATTAAGCATGCTTTTCAAGCAGAAATTTGAAGGCATGCGAATGCTTGTGGGTCATTCGCATCAGAATGAAGTTGAATTGGTTCTGCATAAACATACGTGTAGCTGTTACATGGATGCAGAACTGGCGCAATTATCCTTATCTATTTGCTGTCAGAAATGACTCTGCTAACGGGAAATGAGCTCACCGATGGCGAACCGTGCAGAATGCATTTCATACTCTAGTGACACGAACAAACCACACAGTAAGTTTCTGTATAAAATTCCTACGCTGGTGACGTTCAACTTTTTGAGCACGGATTTCCTCCATTTCCTTTTGTCTCTGATTGGTTAGCAGCGTCGGATCTCTCTGCAAAAATTCTCGGTAGGCTGATTCGGCAATGAGGGCATCGGGCTAGTTTCTCTTCTCTCTTCGCTACATTCGGGGCAATCTCAACAGCAATGCCCCTTTTAGCCTCTTCACGTTTACTACGAGCTTCAGCCAAAGTCACGTCGGGATAAACCCCAAGAGCAAGCAACTTCTCCTTACCAGCAACTCGGTACTTAAGCCGCCAATAATCAAAAGGTAAAGTCCCCCACCATCAGAGAGTTTGTAACGTTCATCTTTTGGCTTTGCGATATCAACCTGACGGGCGTTAAGTTTCACTGGAGGTATATCCATAAGACCGAACAGCATATACCCCAAATGTACCCCCATATGCATGCAGATTTGGGGGGGTGTCAGTAGACGTCAAAATACAAGTAAGATCTGTAATTTTATGATTATAAAGGTTTTAAGTGAACTGGGGTAGACTTTGAGAGATGCTTGATTGGTGCGATAATAGAGTCAAACCTACGACCGTCGCATTACGAAAGCAATGCCAACTCAAAAATGAGTACAATAATGAGTATCCTGAAGATAAAATTTCAAATAAAAAATAAATATCAATAAGATACAATTAAATTCACGGTTTAACATCTAAATAAAATGTGTTGTCTCATGAGATGTCAGAAAATCTCATGAAACTCTCAAAGCCCTCTAAAATCCACGCAACTGCGTGGATTTTTCATAGTATCTTAAATTGATTTTATAAACGCACGATAAAGAAAAAGCGTAAGTAACTTCCTCCACACGATCTACCTCCTCCCAAGAGAAACACCGAAATGGTAGCGACAGTAGAAAGTTATAAGTAAGCATTTATAGAAATCCTGAAAGGATTTTTTAAGGTGCAGAGTTCAACAGGGTTGCTCCAATAAGAGAGGTCAGAAGTGGTATTCGCCATGCTGCTATCCTACTACGCTTAACGAATACGACTGTTTCTTCGCATTCGCAACAACCATCTGGCATTACTCAGCCTGGTAAAGACGTCCCTCGCCCGACCTCGCCTTCCGCCACACTTCATCATCCGTCAGTTCAGTCTGGATGAGTTCAATCGGCACGCCAGCATCATTAATCATCGCAACAAAAAAGCCGTCGATCGGCTCATATGGCCCAAGTATAACCTCCTCATCGCGAATGGCCTCCAGAAGATCGGCCACCTTAAATGCCACATGTGGCACAGTACGGATCAGATGATGCAAAGGTGAATCGGCTTCAAAACGGTGCCACTGCACCCGGAACTGGCCTGGGTTATCGGCGGTGTACATGCCGGCACTTTGACTGTAACTGCCGTCTTGCAGGCCATCACTGACCGGAATCCCTAAGTGGTGAAAATCATACTGCAGGTGTTTTTTCAACGTTGTACTCCTTAGGGTTAATGTCCGTCAGACGGATAGGGTAACTAGCCAGTAATGATCAGCTGCATTTTCGCGCCATCAGACTCACCTAATGGCGCGTCAGCCCCGTTTATTGAGGCAGAGCCCGAATCAAATTCCCATCACATACTGCGCGATTTTGAAATAAATGATGA
>Ga0308171_1003112_pt1 | contig 15771 bp, 19 predicted proteins | sample PhyGR1_FD_202135 | JGI IMG/M metagenome (GOLD analysis project Ga0308171, IMG submission 202135) | Phyllosphere microbial communities from UC Gill Tract Community Farm, Albany, California, United States - DLSLSG.R1 | ecosystem: Host-associated > Plants > Phyllosphere > Unclassified | place: USA... | reverse complement strand
CGACCCACTTCGCCGAATCGATGAACCAGCTGGGCTTTGACGAGATTCGCGGCGACGTCCTGCCCCAGGACGAGGATCGCGGCCCGCCGCCCAAGGAAGTCCTGAAGCAGCGCGCCAAGGCGCACGCTAAGCAGTATCGCAAGGAACGCCGCGGCGAACGTCGGGGCAGGGGTACGCGCTAGTATAATCCTCCCCGGAACGGGGAGGGGGACCATGCGCAGCATGGTGGAGGGGGAGCGCCGCAAGGGCTGTCCTGTGGCGCAAGCCCCCCTCCGTCAGGGCTGACGCCTCCCCGTGCCGGGGAGGATCAGTGGAAAGACCGCAGCATATGCCGCCCCGTGCCGCGCAGGACCAACGTCGCCAGCGCGTAGCAGGAGAGCGCCCCGGCCAGAGCGAGCGGCAGGATCCACAGCCCCATCATCTCCGGCGCGGCGGGGGGATCGGTGAGGATGCCGAAGGCCGATCCCTGCGGCAGCGACCAAAGCCCGACATGGCTGGGAAAAAGTGGCTTCGCGACCGCCACCGCCGCCAAGCCCAGAGCGAACAGATAAAGCAGCATCGCGGCCAGCACCCCGCCGAACGCCGCCACGCTGCGTCCCGACCGTATCAGCAGGGCATGGATCAGCGGGGCAGGGCGGTCGTCGCCCAGCGCCCCGGCCAGCCGAAACTCCTGAATATAGCGTGCGGCCATGGTATGAGGCGGCCCCATCGCCGCGAGCGTGGCGTCCAGTGAATCGCACCCCACTGCCAGACTGTCGGTCAGGTGGCTTTCAATCTCACGCACCAGCCCGGCGCGATCCTCCGCCGGGATCGCTTGTAACGACCAGCGCAGGCGACGGACATAGTCGGCGATGAGGCGGGCAGGCTCGGTCATGGCTGATCCTCGACTAGGGTGGTGATGGTGGTGCGGAAATCGATCCAGGCCGCGCGCATCGCCGTGGCCAGCGCCGCGCCCTCGGGCGTCAGGCTGTAATATTTGCGCGGGTTTCCGCCCTCGGCGGGCAATTCCCAACGGCCGGTGATGCGGCCCGCTTTCTCCAGTCGGGCGAGGAGGGGATACAGGCTGCCCTCGCTGACCAGATCACCCCCCGCCCGGATGCGGCCAAAAATCTCCAGACCATAGGCCTCGCCACGTGCCAGGACCGACAACAGCACCAGCTCTGCCGCCCCTTTACGTAATTGCGATTGCCAGCCTCCGATATCCATGTTTGATTATTATCGCCATTTACCTTGCTATACAAGGTGCCTTATTTAGAAAAAGAAAAGACCCCGTCGACCATAGTCGATGGGGTCTTTGATGACAGGGGAGTGGCTTGCGCCCCCGTTCGGTTAGCGACGGCAATAACCGGGGTTATTCGACTTTTCGATCGCGTGACCGGCCAGCGCCCCGGCGCCGCCGCCCAGGATCGTGCCGAGCGTACGGTCGCCTCGCGTGTCGATCGTGCGGCCCAGCAGGCCACCCGCGATCGCGCCGACGATGGTGCCCGTGGTGCCATTGTTGCAGCGCTGCGGACCACGGTTGTAATAGCCACGGTTGTAGCCACCACGGTCGTAATAGCCGCGGTCATAGCGCGGTCCGCGATTGTAACCGTCCGAATAGGCGTCGCCATAGGCGCGGTCGTAGCCGTAGCCGCGATCATAATAACGCTGCGCCGAAGCAGCGGTCGGAACCATGGCCGTCGCGCCGACGGCAAGGGCGGCGGCAGCGAGCGAAAGCTTCTTGAACATCACGATCTCCCTTGATCTTCAAACCGGCGGCGGCGGGGCGATTCCCGTCGTCGTTGAAGCCCTTATGGGTGATTCGCCATGTTCGGATGCTGAATACGGTTGTTAGCTGTTGTTCATCCGAAACGTCATGCTTCCCCCGCGCCACCCTTGCCGATAGGAGGGGGCGATGACGCGCCCGCGCCTTGCCCTGTTCGATTGTGACGGTACTCTGGTCGATAGCCAGGCCAATATCTGTCTCGCCGCCGTCGAGGCGTTCACCCTGGCTGGCCTGACCCCGCCGCCGGCCCTCGCGATTCGCCGGATCGTCGGGCTGAGCCTGGTCGAGGCGATGCGTGTGCTCGCACCCGACCAGCCCGACGCGATGCACCACCAACTGGCCAGCGACTATAAGGCGGCCTTCTTCCGACTGCGCACCGCGGGCGCGATGGAACCCGAGCCGCTGTTCGACGGCATCCCCGCCCTGCTCGACCATCTGGCGGGCGAGGGCTGGCTGATGGGCGTGGCGACGGGCAAGTCGGATCGAGGCATTAAACGGGTGCTGGCCGAACATGGTCTGGCGGATCATTTCGTCACGCTGCAAACCGCCGACCGGCACCCGTCCAAGCCCGACCCGTCGATGGTGCTCGCCGCCATGGCCGAGACCGGCGTGGCGGCGCAGGATGTCGCGATGATCGGCGACACGAGCTTCGACATGGCGATGGGCAAGGCGGCAGGTGCCTTCGCGGTCGGTGTCGCCTGGGGATATCATGACGTGACGGAACTGGTGAGCGCAGGCGCCGAGGTCGTGGCGCAAGAGGTTGCGGACCTACCCGCCCTGCTGGTGCGGTCATGAGCGGCGACACGCGCGCGCGGCGGCGCTGGTTCATCATCATGGGCGTGCGCCTGATCGGCGTGGCGGGGGCGCTGTTCGGCGTGGTGCTGGCTTCGCGCGGAGTGGCATGGCCGCACAAGGCGCTGGGCGTCGCCATCATCCTGTCGGCGCTGGCGATGATCGCGATCGTGCCCGCCGGCCTGGCGCATCGCTGGCGGAGCGGGGGCGAATGAAGCGGTTCTGGACAAACGTCTCGGTCGATGCCGAGCGGGTCGTGCGGCTCGACGACCGGCCGGTGCGCACGCCGGGGCGGGTGCCGCTGGCGCTGCCGACGATGGCGCTGGCCGAGGCGGTCGCGGGCGAGTGGCGCGACGTCGAGGAAACGGTCGACCCGCGCGCCATGCCGCTGACCGGTCTCGCCAATGCGGCGATCGACCGGATCGGCGCGGACCCGGCGCCGTTCGCGGCCGGGCTGGCGCGCTATGCGGAGAGCGACCTGCTCTGTTACCGCGCGGACTCGCCGCCGGAACTGGTGGCGCGGCAGGATGCGGTGTGGAACCCGCTGCTCGACTGGGCGCGGGATCGCTACGACGTGCATTTCACCTTGGTGACGGGGATCATGCACCAGCCCCAGCCTCCCGCGACGGTCGAGCGGCTGGCGCAGGCCGTGGCGGCGCTCGATCCGTTCCGTCTTGCCGCGCTGTCGCCGGTGGTGACGATTACCGGCTCGCTGGTGCTGGCGCTGGCGCTGCTGGAGGGGGCGGAGGAGGCAGATACGATCTGGACCGCCGCGCATGTCGACGAGGATTTCCAGGCGGAGATCTGGGGTGAGGATTACCTCGCCGTCGAAGCGCGAGAGGCCAAGCGTCGGGAGTTCGACGCGGCAGTGAAGTTCTTGAAGGCGCTGGGATAAGCGCTTTCGCTCATGGTTAGGGCAGGGCGTGGGCTTCGACTGCGCTCAGCCTGAACGGGAGTCGAGGGTGGTTGCCACCCATCCCGCGCTCCGTTCACACTGAGCGAAGTCGAAATGCATGGGATGCGCGTGCGGCGAGGGTTTCCCTTGGGCTTCGACTACGCTCAGCCTGAACGGGGGCAAAGAGACGTGGGAGGGAACCCCGCGCGGGTTGTCACCCGTCCTACACTCCGTTCGCACTGAGCGAAATCGAAGTGCACGCCCCGAACCGCCCCGCGCTTACTTCGTCGTCAGCTTCCGGATGAACCCGATCAGCCCGGTCTGGCGCGAGCGCTTCAGCCGCTCGGCTTGCAGGATCGTCTTCACGCCCTGGAAACACTGCTCCACATCGTCATTGACCAGGACGTAATCATAGCCGTCCCAGTGGCTGACCTCGTTGGTCGCGCGGGCCATGCGGGCGTCGATCACCTCGACCGAGTCGGTCGCGCGGCGCTCGAGTCGCTGGCGCAGTTCCTCCATTGAGGGGGGGAAGATGAACACGCGGACCACGTCGCCGCCCGCAATCTGGAACAGCTGTTGCGCGCCCTGCCAGTCGATGTCGAACAGCACGTCCTTGCCCGCCGCCAGCATCGCCTCGACCTGCGCGCGCGGGGTGCCATAGCGGTTGTCGAAGACATGCGCCCATTCGAGGAACTCGTCATCCGCCACCATGCGGCGAAATTCCTCGAGGTCGACGAAGTGATAGTCCCGGCCGTCCTCTTCGCCCGGCCGGATGCCGCGCGTCGTTGCCGACACCGACATTTGCAGGCCGTCGTCATCGGCGAGCAGCTTGCGCGCGATCGTCGACTTGCCCGCACCCGAGGGCGAGGACAGCACGAACAACATGCCGCGGCGCTTCAGCTTGTGGGGATCGTCGGGATGGGCGGGCGAGTTGGGCATATCTGCCTTTGACGCACGCGGTTGCAGCGCGTCAAGACATGCTTGACGCGCTGCGGTATCGCTTTGTCTGGAAGCGAGGCCTTAGAAGCGGTTGCCCGCGACCTTTCCGGCCTTGTGCCGGTCATAGGCCTTCTTGGCCGCATAGCCGCCGCCGAGCAGCAGGCCGAGCGGACCCAGGCGGCGTATGCCGCCGACGGCCAGCGCACCAAGCGCCGCACCCTTGAAGCCGTCATTGCCTTCGCGGCGACCGATTTCACGCCCGACGAGCGCGCCGATAATACGTCCGATCATGCTGTTTCTCCAAAAACCCGGTCCTTGATCTCACCCGCGCCGCGCAGCACCGCCCAGCCCACCGCATAGGTGATGGCGAGCGGCAGCACGACTTTCAGGACATTGGCGGTCACCGCGCCGATGATCGCGCCGTCCGCGACACCGTCGTCACCCGACATACCGTCGATGGCGGCGCCCACCATGGCGCCGATGGTCGTTGCACCCATGCTCATGCCCTTCGTTGCTCGGGGAAGGAAAAGCATGGGGGGGCGATGGGTTCCGTTGGGAATAATCCTCCCCGGCACGGGGAGGGGGACCATGCGCAGCATGGTGGAGGGGGCGTGCCGCACGGTACGTCCATTGCGGCATGCCCCCTCCGTCAGGCCTTCGGCCTGCCACCTCCCCGTGCCGGGGAGGATTGCGTTCAGCCCTTCGCCGCGACCTTTGCCTCGATCGCGTCCCAGATCAGGCCCGCGACATCCGTCCCGTCGAACGTCTCGATGGCGACGATGCCGGTGGGGGAGGTGACATTGATCTCGGTCAGCCATTCGCCGCCGATCACGTCGATCCCGACGAACAACAGCCCGCGCCGCTTCAGCTCCGGCCCGAGCACCGCGCAGATTTCACGCTCACGCTCGGTCAATTCGGTCTTCTGCGCCGAGCCGCCGACCGCCAGGTTGGAGCGGATCTCGCCCTCGCCCGGCAGGCGGTTGATCGCGCCCGCGACTTCGCCGTCGATCAGGACGATGCGCTTGTCACCCTTGGCCACGGCGGGCAGGAACGCCTGCACCATATGCGGCTCGCGATAGGCGGTGTTGAACACCTCGATCAGCGCGGACAGGTTCGCGCCGTCGCGCCCGACCTTGAAGATCGCCTTGCCGCCATTGCCGTGCAGCGGCTTGATGACGATCTCGCCATGCTTCGCCAGGAACGCGCGCGCCTCGTCCAGCGAGCGGGTGACCAGCGTCGGCGGCATGAACTGCGGATAGTCGAGGACGAAGACCTTTTCCGGCGCGTTGCGCACGCTGCGCGGATTGTTCACGACCAGCGTCTTCTCGGCGACCCGCTCCAGCAGGTGGGTCGCGGTGATATAGCCCAGGTCGAAGGGCGGATCCTGCCGCATCAGCACGACATCGGCCGCGTCGCCCAGGTCCAGCTTCACCGGCTCGCCGAAGCGGTAATGGTCGCCCGCGACGCGCTGCACGGTGACGGGATGCGCCTTCGTCCAGAGGTGCCCGTCCGACCAGTTGAGGTCGCCCGCGTCATAGTGGAACAGCGTGTGCCCGCGCGCCTGGGCCGACAGCATCAGTGCGAAGGTCGAGTCCCCGGCGATGTTGATCTGGTCCATCGGGTCCATCTGGACGGCGACGGTCAGCGGCTTGGACATGGGGGCTTCCTTCCTTGAGGTGTTGCGGACGGGAGGTAATCGCTGCCCGCGCGCCTGTCACCCACACCATGCGTTTTCGATGTGACGCGGCCGCGTGCCCGGCGCGAGCAGGATGACGTCGACCCGGATATCGTCGCCCGGCCCGGCATAGGTCGCCATCAGCACCTCGGCGGCGGCCGCGACCCGTGCCAGCCGCCGCGCGTCGATCGCGAAGTCCAGTTCGAGGGCGGTCTTGCGCGTCTTCACCTCGACAAAGGCGACCAGCGATCCGCGCCGCACGACCAGATCGACCTCGCCCGCAGGCGTGCGGACCCGGCGGTCGAGGATCGTCCAGCCCTTCAGGCGCAGCCACCAGGCGGCGAGGCGTTCGCCGCGACGGCCCGCTTCTTCGGCGGCACGGCGATCGCGGCGGGGGCGGGCGGGGGGCGGGGGCATTGGCCCATGCTATCCAAGGATAACGGCGTGGGCGAGCGATTACTCCGGTGCGGTCAGCCAGGCCAGGCTGTCCTCGGCGGGATCGAACACCCGCAGATAGGGCTGGGTCATCAGCCGCCGGATCTGTTGCCGCCCGATCGCGCTGCCGTTGATCATCGCGATCCGGCTGGCGCGGGGAAAGTCGCGCAGCGCCTCATGGACCGTCATGATCGCTTCCTTCGGCTGGACGCTGATCGCCGACATGTCGATGCGCAGGCGATAGCCGGGGCGGAAGCCGCTGCGCCGGAACGCCTCGACCAGTTCCTGGGCATAGCGGTTCGCGACCTCGGGCGTGAAATGCCCGGTCCATTGGATGTCGAGCAGGTTGATGTCGTGGCGAAACTGAAAGGCGTACATGGCGGTTCCCATGTTCCTCCCTGCGCCATCGATCCTTGCCGAATCGCTAATGCAGGCGCCTAGTCGCTTGAACCGCCGTCCTTCATCGCCAGCGCGCGGGCATAGAGCGTCTTGCGGTCAAGCCCCAGCGCCTTGGCGACTTCGCTCGCCGCGCGGCCGACGGGCAGGCGCGTCAGCGCCTCGGCCAGCGCGGCGTCGGCATCCTGTTCGGTGGCGGGCGGCGCTTCGCCCGGCGGGGCGACGACGATCGCGATCTCGCCCTTCGGCCCGCCCTCGGCATAGCGCGCGGCGAGGGTGGAGAGGGTGCCGGTCACCGCCTCCTCGAACTTCTTGGTGATTTCGCGCGTCACCGCCGCCTCGCGGTCGCCGAGTCCCTGGGCCAGGGCGGTCAGCGTCGCCGCCAGACGCGGACCTGATTCGTAGAGAACGAGGGTGGCGCGGATGCTGGCGATCTCGGCAATGGCATCGGCGCGCGCCTTTTCCTTGGGTGGCAGGAAGCCCGCGAACAGAAAGCGATCGGTCGGCAGCCCGGCCAGCGTCAGCGCGGCGATCGCGGCGCAGGGGCCGGGGATCGTCACCACCGCATGGCCCGCCGCCCGCGCGTCGCGCACCAGCTTGTATCCGGGATCGGAGATCAGCGGGGTCCCGGCGTCGGAGACGAGCGCCACCGCCTGGGTCGCCATACGCGCGATCAGGCCGGGGCGGACATGCTCGGCATTGTGGTCGTGATAGGGCTGCATGGGCCGTTTCACCCCGATATGGCGGAGCAGCCCGGCCGTCACGCGGCTGTCCTCGACCGCGATGATATCGGCGTTTGTCAAAATGTTGGCCGCACGCGGAGACAGATCGCCGAGATTGCCGATAGGGGTCGCGACGATGTACAGGCCGGGTTCGAGAGTGTTTTCGATTTGGGTCACGGGGATCGTCATGACAGAGGCAGGGCTGTTCGTACAACCGGGGGCCGTCATTCGGGGCCGCTTCCCATTTTCGACGGGGCGTATGGGGCGCGCCGTCGCGCTGGCGACGACGCTGGCGCTGGCCGCCTGTCAGACGATCGTGCCGCGCGGGCCGGTGGAACGGCCCGAGTCGCGGCCGGTGCCGACCACCCCGCGCCCCTCGACCGAGCCGGAGGCGGGGCTGCCCCGTGACACCGCGCGCCATCGCATCGCGCTGCTGGTGCCCTTGTCGGGCAGCAATGCCGGGGTGGGCCAGTCGATCGCCAATGCGACGATGATGGCGCTGCTCGATGCGCAGGCCGACACGATCCGCATCACCAATTACGATACCGCGAACGGCGCGGGCGCAGCGGCGCAGAAGGCGATCGCCGAGGGCGCGCAGCTGATTCTGGGGCCGTTGTTGTCCGAGGATGTCCGCGCCGTCGCCCCCGTCGCCCATACCGCGCGGGTGCCGGTCATCAGCTTTTCCAACGATGCGGGCGTGGCCGGGAACGGCACGTATCTGATGGGCTATACCCCCGCCCAGTCGATCGACCGGGTCGTCACCTATGCGCGCGGACGCGGCGTCACGACCTTTGCCGGGCTGGTTCCCAACGGCCTTTATGGCGAACGGGCCTCCACCGCCTTCCTGCGGGCAGTCGAAGGGGCGGGAGGGCAGGTCGTCTCGCTCCAGCCCTATGGCCGGGTCGCGGGCGGCATCGGCGCGGCGGCCCAGCGGCTGAACGCCAAGGCTCCCTATGACGCCGTGCTGATCGCCGATGGCGGCGCGACGGCGGCGGCGGCCGCGCCCATCCTCAAGCGCGGGCCGGGGGCGAACACGCGGCTGCTGGGCACCGAATTGTGGAATTCCGAATCGGGCATCGCCTCGCGCGCCGCGCTGAACGGTGCGTGGTTCGCCAGCGTCTCCAACACGCTCTACCGCCAATATGCGACCAAGTACCGCGCCCGCTTCCGCGCTGCCCCCTATCGTTTGTCGAGCCTGGGGTATGACGCGGTTCTGCTGACCGTGCGGATCGCGCGCGACTGGAAGATGAACGCGCCCTTCCCCGAGGCACGGCTGCGCGCCTCGGACGGCTTCGCCGGGATCGACGGCGCCTTTCGCTTCGGCCGCGACGGCGTGGCCGAACGCGCGCTGGAGGTGCAGGAACTGCGCGACGGCACCGCCGTGACCGTCAGCCCAGCACCGACCGGGTTCGGGGGATGATTGGCGAGGCCACTATAATGACCGTATAATAAAAATGGGGCCTGGCCGATCGCTCGGCCCGGCCCCAGGTCCAGGGTTGCCCCGACCATCGGTCTGGGCAACCCTTGGGGGTAAGGATCAGAAGGCGTACTGGAATTGAATCCGGGCACGGCGTGCAGCCTGATAGCCTTGGATCTGTCGGTAGAAGATCGACGCGGTGCCGTTGCTGGTCGTGCCGAATTCGCTGAAATTGTTCGGCGTTTGGAGATTCAGGACGTTGAACACCGACAGACGCAGTGTCGCAGTCGAACGGCCAATCGGGATCTTCGTCGAGATGTCGATATCGTCGGTGAAGAGCCAGCGTCCGCTGAACGCTGTGCCCCGCCGGACCAACTGAACCGGGAAGGCCATCGTCGGATCGGTGTTGATCGAGCCGTCCGGCCTCACCTGGCAATAGGCACCCGCCGCACCGTAAGCACGGGCATAAGGGTCGACCGAGCGAGGAACCGTGCCGATACAACCATATTTGCGCGGCGCGGTGGCGGAGAAGACGCCGCCGATGTTGAAGATGCCCAGCTGATAGCTGCCGAACAGCTTAAAGACATGACGGCGATCGTTCGGCGTATAGCCATACATGCCGCGCGTCAGGCCGGGCTGGTCGAAGTCTTGGGTCAGGCCGGTGTCGCTCTGCCCGTTGTCACTTTTCACGCCGCCTTCGTAATTGCCATAGGTCTTGCCGTAGACATACGAGCCTTCGATGCTCCACACGCCGTCGAATTCACGCCACACGCGGAAGGTCATAGAACGGTGGAAGCGTTGCGCCTTGGGATATCCAAGCTCGGCGGCCGTGAAGTTGACGGTGCGCAGCGAGGTTTCGCCGTTAATCGGGTCCGACAGCGTGATCGCGGCGGGAGAACCCGGATTGATCAGAACATACTGGTGGAAACCATTCCAGATTTGGTCACACCCCGCGATCTTCTGCGCCGTGCAATAATTGTTGACGGCCAGGTCGATTGCGGCGTCCTCCAGCACTTCGTTGAGGCGCGTGACCGTCAGGAACGTCTGGAAACGCCAGCGGTCGATCCGCTTTTCATAACCGAAGATCAATTCGTCTGCGGATTGCGGCTTCAAGTCCTGGGCTACTACTGAACGCGTATCGGGTGCCTTGCCGGTGCCGGTGACGTCGCAGTTGGCGATCCCAGTATCGGGGCAGTTGGCTGCACCGGCATAGAGGACCGGCGAGCCGAGGATCGGCACATTGTTCGCGCCAAGGCCTGCCAGCAAGTTGGTGCGGGTATAATAGGTCTCGCCGCCAGCTAGACGAATGTTCGTGTTTGCAGGCACCGGAACGTACAAACGGCTGTAGCTGCCGAAGAACTTGTCGGTCTGGTTGCCGATCGGATCGAAGGCGAAGCCCAGACGCGGACCCCACTGATTGCCCGACTTGTAGAAAGTGTCACCGTCACCATTCTTGTTCTCGAACCGGTCGAGACGCAGGCCAACGTTGAGGTTCAGCCGGTTCTCCATCAGCGACCAGCTGTCCTGAACGTAGAAGGCATCGTTACGCGACGAGAAGCCGCCGCCGACTTGGTAGGTGCTCTGGCGGACATAATCGGTTCCGACTGGCACGCCGAACTGATCGCCTGGACGGCTCTTCAGGATCGTGTAGTTGATGCCGTTGCCGTTGCCGAGATTCTGCACCACCGAGGACAGGTCTTCCCGATCATAGCCGAAGCGAACGTGATGAGCGCCGAGCAGCTTGAAGTAGACGTCGACGTCGCCGCGATAGAATTTGCGCACGTCCTGAGCCGAATTGATCGCACCACCTGGATTGGTCAGGCTGATCGACTGATCGGTACGCGAGTCGCTGACGGGCGGCAGGGTCGAGTTGGCGGAATTGATCGACTGGCCAAACGAGATGTTCTCGTTGCGCCCATAAGCGGCGGAGACAGTCAGCCAATTGCTCATCACACCGGTGTAGCGGCCGACATAGTTCGAGCCGCCATATTTGCCGTAGGTATAACCCTGATAGGGGCCATCCTGCCCCGTCGTCAGATTGAAGCGGTTGGCAAGCGAATTGGTGTTGCCGTACCGGCGAGTGGTTTCTTCACCGGACGTGTTGAAATAGGTGAATTCCAGGCGTTGCCCATTGGTTATGACCGCATCGATCTTGCCGCCGTAGAAGGGTGATGTCGTGCGATAGAAGCTGCGCGAGGTGCCGAGGAAGGTGTTGGTTGCCGGAAAGAACTGACGACCAGCACCCGTGGAAGCAACATTGCGCGCTTGGTACAGGCCATAGAAGAAGAGGTGATCCTTCCACAGTGGGCCAGACAGTTCGGCCGTCATGCTGGAGGACTCGCTGCGCGTAAACTTGTTCGCCGAGTAAATCGTATCCTTGGTCCGCGTGACTAGCGAGTCGGGGTTCCAGTTGAACAGGATGCCGCCATGGAATTCGTTCGAACCCGACTTGGTCGTCGCGTTGATGAAGCCACCGGTCGAACGACCGAATTCGGCCGCATAGCCGCCTGCCTTGACGTCGACGGTCTGGTAGAAGTCGAAAGGCACCGTCACCGCGTAGAGGCTCTTGCGGAAGTCGGTGATGTTCAGGCCGTTCACGAAGAACGCGTTTTCCGACACCGCAGAGCCGTTGATCGATGGCAGGCCGCCGAATGCTCCGGCACCCGCATTGGCGCCTGGCGCGAGTAGGATGACCGACTGGAGGTCACGACCGACAGGCAGGCGGGTCGCGATATCGGAAACGTCAATGACCGATCCGGTCGTGGTGCTGTCGAAGTCAGATGTACGGATGCGTCGACCCGACACGGTGATTTCACCAGACGTGCTTTCGGCACCCAAGGCGAAGCGGTTGGAGGCGGAACCGGCGCGCAGTTGGACTTCGTCCTCGCGGTAGGTGGCATAGCCCGGAGCGGTGATTGTGAAGCTGTAGCTGCCGGGCGGCAATTCCGGAATCTGATAGCTGCCGTCCTTGTCGGTGGTCGCGCTGCGGGTGAAGCCCTGTGCGCCAGATGTCACCGTGACCGTTGCCCCCGCAACCGGTTTGCCTGCAGCGTCGGTGACCGAGCCGCCAGCGATGACGTTCACATAGCCTTGGGCGGATGCCGGCGTCGCAACGACGGTAAGTCCGGAAGCGGCGACGATCGCGGCTGCTGCGGACAGGAGTATGCCTTTGCGGCGACGCCGCATTGTTACCATGCTCATCAATGATATCCCCCTCATATGCCCGCCCGATATCGAGCATGGCATTTGGCAAGGCCCCAAATTTATTGGTGTGGCCTTGCGCTCAACTTAGGCAAACCGTCGAAGGGGGGTCAATATAGTATAATTTATTGTATTATTAATCTATATCACCTATTAAATGACTGATTTTTTACAGAAAAACTAACTTATGTGATAAATGTATCAAAAAATACCAAATGTGCCCTGAAATGTCATTCATTTCATGTTCAGATGTTGTTTTGCTGCAACAGGAGCCGTCAAGGCTATGCCGATGTTGCGTATGTCAGCCCTTCCGCGGCAACGGCACCGTCGCGGGCTATAAAAACGCGCTCGCCGGGAAACAGGTGGCTTACAGCACCACCTCACGCAGGATCGCGTCGAGCAGGAGCGCCCCCGCTTCGGTGACGATCAGCCGCTCGCCGTCCAGGCGGACCAGACCCTGTCGCGCCAGGGTGGTGACGGCGGCGTGGTTCACCATCTCGCGTCCCTCGGCCAGTGCGGCGACGCGGGACAGGTCGACGCCTTCGGCCAGGCGCAGGCCCATGACCAGCGCTTCGGTCGCGCGGGTGGCCGGGGGGAGGGTTTCCTCCAGCTCGATGCCATGGCCGTTGCGGTCGACGGCACCCATCCAGTTTTCCGGCTTCTTGCGTCGCGCGGTGGCGACGCCTTCGCGGCGGCCGTGCGCGCCGGGGCCGATCCCGGCATAATCGCCGTAACGCCAATAGGTCAGGTTGTGGCGGCTCTCCGCGCCGATCCGGGCATGGTTGGAGGTCTCATAGGCGGGAAGGCCTGCGGCGGCGGTGATCGCGCGTGTCGTCTCGAACAGGTCGGCGGCGGCATCGCCGTCCGGAATGACCAGCCGCCCGGCCGCTGCCTCGGTATGGAAGCGCGTGCCCGGCTCGATGGTCAGCTGATAGAGCGACAGATGCTCGGTCCCATAGCCGATCGCCCGGGTCAGCTCGGCTTCCCACTCGGGCAGGGGCTGGCCGGGACGGGCATAGATCAGGTCGAAGCTGACTCGCCCGAACACGCCTTGCGCGGTCTGGAGCGCGCGCAGTGCCTCGTCCACGCCATGCGCGCGGCCCAGGAAACGCAGCGCCTCGTCATCCAGCGCCTGCACGCCCAGCGAGGCGCGGTTGACCCCGGCGGCGGCGAGATCGGCGAAGCGCGCGGCCTCGACCGAGGAGGGATTGGCCTCCAGCGTGATCTCGATCCCCTCGGCAAAGCCCCAGTGGCGCTCGGCCGCGTTCAGGATCGCGGCGACGGTGGCAGGCGGCATAAGCGAGGGGGTGCCGCCGCCGAAAAAGATCGAGGTCAGCCGCCGTCCCGGCAGCATGGCGGCTTCGTGGGCCAGATCGGCGAGCATCGCATCGGCCCAGGCGGCCTGGTCCACCGACTCGCGGACATGGCTGTTGAAGTCGCAATAGGGGCATTTGGAGACGCAGAAGGGCCAATGGACATAAAGCGCGAGCGGGGCGGGGGACGGCGATATTGCGGAGGACATGATGCGCCCCGATATGGCGGCGATGCGCACGCTTCGCCATCTCTTATCGTTATCGGCCGCCGCGATCCTGCTGGCGGGATGCGGGCCGATGATCCCCTCGCAGACCGGCGGGGTGGAGCGGCCGCCGCCCCGTATCGTCGAGCAGCGGACCTCGGATGCGCCCGCGCCGCGGGGAGCTGGTTTGTTGCGGCAGGCCATGCTGAACGGCCACCGGGCGGCACGGGCGGAAGTCGGTTTGCGCCCGCTGGTCTGGGACGAGGGGCTGGCGGCGAGCGCGCTGGCCTATGCGCAGGACCTGGCGCGCACCGGCCGCTTCGAACATGCCGAACAGCCGCAGGGACCGACGCGGCAGGGCGAGAATCTGTGGACCGGCACGCGCGGCGCCTATCGCTATGACGAGATGATGGGGCATTGGGTCGCCGAAAAGCGCGACTTCGTGAATCTGCCCGTGCCGCAGGCCAGCCGGACCGGCCGGTTCGGCGATGTGGCGCATTACACACAGATCGTCTGGGCGCGTTCCACGGCGGTCGGTTGCGCGATGGCGAGCAATGCGCGCGACGATTTCCTCGTTTGTCGCTATAGCCCGACCGGCAACGTCTTCGGCGAGCGGACTTTCTGACTCGGCCGGGCATGACGGGAAGGTACTGACGCGATGGCGAATCCCTATGATCCGATGGCGTGGATATCCTTCTGGACCGCACCCGCACGATTCGCGGTGATGGCGGGCGAGTCGATGCTGAGCGCGCAGAGCGTCATCGCCTCGCGCATGGGCGCGATGGCGACGGGCACGTCTTCGGCGGCGGAAATGACGCTCATGGTCAGCGAGAAGGTGAAGGCCTTCGACCAGTCGGCGAAGGTGTGGAACCGGGATCAGGCTGCGTTGTCGCGGCTGTCGCGGCACGACCCGCATGGGAACATGCTGGATGCCTGGGAAGCGATGGCGCGCGCGATGCTGATCGGCGCGTCGATGCCGGTGCAGGCGATGGCGCCGGTTCACAAGGCGGTTACGGCGAACCAGAAGCGTTTGGCGAAGGGGTAAGTCTTAAATCCTCCCCGGTACGGGGAGGGCGACCAGCCGCAGGCTGGTGGAGGGGGATCACCACATAGGTCATCCTCTGCGGAAGCCCCCCTCCGTCAGGCCTTCGGCCTGCCACCTCCCCCGTGCCGGGGAGGATTTTTTTCAGAACACCGCCTTTACCAGCTGCCCGAAGGCATCGGCGCGGTGGCTGATGCGGTTCTTTTCGTCCTGATCCATCTCGGCGAAGGTTTCGCTATAGCCGGTCGGCTGGAAGATCGGGTCGTAGCCATGGCCCTTGTCGCCACGTGGCGGCCAGACGATCGTGCCGTCCACCCGCCCCTCGAACCATTCGACATGACCATCGGGCCAACCGATCGCGAGCGCGCAGATGAAATGCGCCGCGCGGGCCATATCGGGCTCCTCGTTCAGCCGATCCTCGACCGCGCGCATCGCCATGCCGAAGTCCTTCTCCGGCCCCGCCCAGCGCGCCGAGAAGAGGCCCGGATCGCCGCCCAGGGCCTCGACGCACAGACCGCTATCGTCCGACAGAGCGGGCAGGCCCGACAGGTCGGCGGCGGCCAGCGCCTTCAGTTCGGCATTGGCGACGAAGGTCGTACCGGTTTCCTCTGGCTCGGGCAGGTCCAGGTCACCGGCTGCGATCACCTCCATGCCATAGGGCGCGAGGAGTTCGCGGAATTCCACGATCTTGCCCTTGTTATGGCTGGCGAGGACCAGCTTGCCCGGCGTCAGCTTGCGGATCGCCTGACGGCCGCTTCCTTCGCCGCTCATGCGCGGATCGCCCGGTCCTGCGCGGCGAAGATCTCGTTGCAGCCCATACGCGCGAGACGCAGCAGGCGCAGCAGCGCTTCTTCGTCATAGGTCGCGTTTTCGGCGGTCGCCTGGACCTCGGCGATATGGCCGTTCTCGATCAGCACGAAATTGGCGTCGGCATCGGCGGCCGAATCCTCGATATAGTCGAGGTCGAGGACGGGCG
>Ga0308171_1003111_pt1 | contig 15795 bp, 12 predicted proteins | sample PhyGR1_FD_202135 | JGI IMG/M metagenome (GOLD analysis project Ga0308171, IMG submission 202135) | Phyllosphere microbial communities from UC Gill Tract Community Farm, Albany, California, United States - DLSLSG.R1 | ecosystem: Host-associated > Plants > Phyllosphere > Unclassified | place: USA... | reverse complement strand
GTCAGTGTCAGCGACCCGGCCTTCAGCGGCCCGCATAACGGCGCCATCACCTGGCGCATGCTGCTGAACCAGACCAGCGAGTGGGAAGGCACCCTGTTCGGCAAGGCCGACCGCATCGACCGTGGGCGCGACCTGAAGCGGGAGGGCACCGGGCCGAAGGGCAGCGACCGGCCGATGCAGACCCCCGGCACCTACTGGGAATACAACGACGTCCGCGTCAACGCGCTGGCCCTGGCGCTGCTGCACCGCTTCCGGCGCCCGCTGCCGCAGGTCTTCGCCGAACGGATCATGGACCCGATTGGCGGCAGTCAGGATTGGCAGTGGAACGGCTACTCCACCAGCTTCGTCGAGATCGATGGGCAGAGCATGCCGTCGGTCTCCGGCGGCGGCCATTGGGGCGGCGGCGTGGTGACGCATGCGGAGGACCAGCTGCGCATCGGCCAGCTGATGCTGCAGAACGGCCTGTGGAACGGCCGCCAGGTGCTGCCGGAAGGCTGGGTCGCCGCCTGCACCACCCCCAGCGCGCTGAACAAGGATTACGGGCTGCTGTGGTGGCTGAACGGCCAGGGGCGCTTCCCCGGCGTCAGCCGCGAGAGCTTCTTCGCGCAGGGAGCCGGCGGCAACATCATCTGGATCGACCCGAAGCACGAAGTGGCGGCGGTGTTCCGCTGGCTGAACCCCGCGGTGCATGCCCAGGCCCTGGCCAAGGTGACAGCCGCCATCAAGGCCTGACGCGCGGTCGCCTGGCGCCGGTTGGCCGAACGCCGGGCAACCCGCACGCATGGAATGCAGAAGCACGGTTACCCCATACATCGTTGGTGACCGTGCCCGGACAAAGCGGCTTGTAGACGCCGGGGCGAGTGCTGCACGCTGGCTTGGCCATATCCGGAAGGTCGGCCATGCCTGGTTCCGCGAATGCCTTTCCCCGCCGCGCCCTGCTGGGCGGTGCCGCCCTGGCCTCCGCCGGGTTGCTGCACCGGCCCGCTTTGGCCCAGTCGGCGGCCAGCACGCTGCGTCTGGTGCCACACGCCAATCTGCACACGCTGGACTCGCTGCAGTCCAGCGCGCTGATCGCCCTGACGGCGGCGATGGCGATCTGGGACCAGTTGTTCGCGCTGGACAGCAAGCTGGTGCCGCAGCCGCAGATGGTGGAATCCTACGAGCTCTCGGACGACAAGCTGCATTGGCGCTTCCGCTTGCGCGAGGGCCTGCTGTTCCATGATGGGGAGAAGGTGCGCGCGGCCGACTGCGTCGCCTCCATCAACCGCTGGGCGCAGCGGGACCTGTTCGGCCGCCGCCTCGCCGCGCAGTTGCAGGAGATGCGCGCGGTGGACGACCGCGCGTTCGAGATCCGGCTGAAGGCACCCTACAACCAGCTACTCTACGGCTTCGGCGCCACCTCCTGCTTCATCATGCCGGAACGTGTGGCCGCCACCCCGGCCAGCGCCGCCGTCACCGACTTCACCGGCAGCGGCCCGTTCATCTTCAAGCAGGATGAATGGGTGGCCGGGGCGTCCGCCGTGTTCGCCCGCAACCCGCGCTATGTGCCCCGGCAGGAGAAGCCGGACATGTGGGCCGGCGGCAAGGTGGCGAAGCTGGAACGCATCGAGTGGAAGATCATGCCGGACCCGGCGACCGCCATCGCGGCGCTGCAGACCGGCGAGGTCGACTGGCTGGAACGACCGCTGGCCGATTTGCTGCCCACCATCCGCGGGCGGCGGGATTTGCAGGTGCAGGCGCTGGACCCCTTCGGCTTCTGGTCCGAGCTACGGCTGAATGTCAGCGCGCCGCCCTTCGACAACCCGGCGCTGCGCCGTGCCCTGCTGCCCGCGACGGTGCAGGGCGACTACATGCAATCCATCGTCGGCGGCGAGCCCAGCCTGTATCGCGACGATGTCGGCTTCTTCCTGCCCGGCTCCCCTGCCGCCAGCCCGGCCGGGATGGAGGCTATTACCGGCCCGCGCAGCGTGGAGCGCGCCAGGCAGCTGGTGAAGCAGTCCGGCTACAAGGGCGAGACCATCATCCAGATGGCGGCGACCGACCTGGCCTCCGCCGCCGCCATGTCGCCCGTGGCGCGGCAGATGATGCAGGAGATCGGCCTGACGGTGGATTACCAGAGCCTGGACTGGGGCAGCGTCTCCAGCCGCGCGCTGGCCGCCGGCGCCGCCGAGCGCGGGACGTGGCACGCCTACTGCGTCGCCTGGGGCGGGCTGTGGATCACCAATCCGGTCAGCCACCTGCATCTCTACGGCACCTCCCCCAACCCGCGGATGGAAGCGCTGCGAGATAGCTGGTTCTCCGCCCCCTCGGTGGAGGAGCAGCGCGGCGTGGCGGGGCAGATGCAGGCGCTGGCGTTCCAGGAACCGCCGGTCATCCCGCTCGGCCAGTACTTCATTCCCAACGCCTTCAACCGGAAGGTGACGGGCATGGTGCCTAGCCCCGTCTCGCTGTTCTGGAACATCGAGAAATCGGCGTGAGCCCCATGGAGCCACGTTCCACCCACAGTGTGGCCTCGGTGGCCGGCTCAGGACCAACCTTCCTGCTTTGTCAGGGCCACGCTGCCTGTAAAGTCTGGCTGACAACCGAAGCGAGGGTGTTGACGGCCCGGCACGCCGGGGCGAAGCCTCTCACCTGACATAACGTCCCGGACCGCACCGATGCCCGACACCCTGAAGCCGGCCGAACTTCACGCGGCGACGCTGACGCTCGATACACATGTCGACATCCCCTGGCCGGAGACCCCGGACCCGCGCGGCGAGACCAACCGCTGCGTGGACTACCCCAAGATGACGGCGGGCGGGCTGAAGGCGGTGGTCTTCGCCGCCTACCTGCCACAGGGCCCACGCACGCCAGAGGGCTTCGCCGCCGCCGCCCAGCGGGCCGAGGCGATGCTGCGCGCCATCCGTGCCACCGCATCAGGCGGCGACCGGCGCATCGCCAGCCGCTCCACCGACGTCGAGTTCGCCCGGGCCGAAGGCGGCACCTCCGTGCTGATGGCGGTGGAGAACGGCTACGCGATGGGTGACGATCTCTCCCGCCTGGCGCTGTGGCGCGGGCTGGGCGCCTGCTACGTCACGCTGACGCATAACGGGCACAACCAGCTCTCCGATTCCGCTATCCCGATGGCCTCGCTGGGCGATGGGCCGACGCTGCATGGCGGGCTCTCCGACCTCGGCCGCGCCGCGATCGCCGAGATGAATGCGCTGGGCCTGCTGGTCGATATCTCCCATGTCGCGAAGAGCGCGATGATGCAGGCGGTGAGCCTCTCCCGCTCCCCGGTGGTGGCGACGCATACATGCTGCCGGGCGCTGCGCGACCACCCCCGTAACCTGGATGACGAGCAGCTGAACGCGGTCGCCTCCGTCAACGGCGTGGTGCAGATCACCGCCGTGCCGGCTTTCCTGCGCAACCCGGATGCCGATGGCCGCTACCGCGCCAGCGTGGCCGACATGGCCGACCACATCGACTACGCGGTGAAGCGGATCGGGCTGGAGCATGTGGGCCTGTCTTCCGACTTCGATGGCGGCGGCGGCGTCGAGGGCTGGCGCAGCGCGGCGGACAGCGCCAACCTGACGGCCGAGCTGATGCGCCGTGGCTATGACGCGCCGAAGATCGCGCATCTCTGGGCCGGCAACTTCCTGCGCTGCATGCGCATGGCGGAAGGCGTGGCGGCGGGCAGCTGAGCCCGGCCGCCTGAAGGCGGTGGCCGTCTCCGCCGCCTTCAGCCCAGTTCGAAGCTGGCGACGCCGAAGATGCGGTGGCGCATCACCGCCGGCGCCGGGCCGGCATACATCCGCGCCGTCTCGAATACCGGCTGCATCCTCGCCGCTTCGGCCAGGGCGACGGCTTCCGCGTTCGGCTCCGGCAAGTCGAGGCTAATGGGCCCGTCGATGCCTACCACCAGTGCATCGAACAGGCTGCGCGCGGCGGCGGCGTCCATGGCCGTCAGCGGGCCGATCTTGGCGCCGTCTCGGCAGGGGCGCAGCACGCCGAAGCCCACGGCCGCGCCATCCCGCATCACGGCCAGCGCCCGATGGCCAGGGGCGGCGATCCAGGCGCGCAGGAAGGCGTCGCGCGGCGTGGGAAAGACGCTGGCATCCAGCGCCGCCAACGCGGCGAAGGGCAGCGTTGCCGCCGGCACTACCTGCCCTGCCCCGCCGCCGTCACCGACCAGGCGCGGTGATAGCGCGGTGTAGCGGACATTCCGCCACGCCAGCTGGAAGCCGGATTTGCGGTAGTTGGCCTGCTGCGCCACCACACCATCCAGCCCGACCACCCGGCCCGACAGGTGTTCCATCGCCCGCCGCCACAGCGCGAGGCCAACCCCCTGGCCGCGCCGTTCCGGCCGGGCGATGTAGAAGCCGATGAAGCCGAAGCCGGTGCCGTAACGGGTGGCGGAAATGCAGGCGGCCATGCCCCCGGCATCCTCGGCCAGCAGGAAGCCGCCGGGGTCGGCGGCCCAGAAGGCATCGGCGTCGTTCAGGCCCGGGTTCCAGCCCTCCGCTGCCGCCCAGTCCATCATCTGGTCCAGTTCAGTGCGCGTGGCGGCGCGGATGACGACGCTCATGCCGTCAGGCGCTGCATCGCGGCGCGGAAGCGTGTGGCGATGCGCTCCCGGTCGACATGGCAGCCATCGGCCACCACGACGCGGCCACCGGCGACGACGCTGCGGATCGGGTTGGCCTGGCCGCTGAATACCCAGGCATCCAGCAGGCTATCCTCGCTTAGGCCCACCAGGGCGGGGTGCGCCGGATCCAGCTCTATTAGGTCGCAGCGCATTCCAGGGGCGATGGCGCCGATGGGGCGGGCGCTGACCTGGGTGCCGCCCCGCAGCGCCGCATCCAGCAGGTTGCGGCCGGGATGTGGGTGGACGGGATCGGTCGCCACGGAGCGGGCGTTGTGGGCGAGGCGCTGGCTGGTCTCCAGCTGGCGCATCTCGTCCCGCGGCGAGGTGCCGACATGGCTGTCAGTGCCGAAACCAAACCGGCCATTCGCTTTCGCGTAGGCGGGGTAGCCGAAGATGCCATCGCCCAGCGAGGCTTCCGTGGTCGGGCACAGCCCGGCGACGGCGCTACTGCGGGCCAGGCCTTCGGCCTCCGCCTCCGTCATATGGGTGGAGTGGATCAGGCACCAGCGCGCATCGACCGGCATGTTGGCCAGCAGCCATTCCACCGGGCGGGCACCGGTGACGGCCAGGCATTCGGCCACTTCCCGCCGCTGCTCGGCGGCGTGGATGTGGATGGGGCCGTCGAAGCGCGCCACCTCGGCCAGCATCTCCGGTGTCACCGCCCGCAGTGAATGCGGCGCGAGGCCGAGCCCGGCCTGGGCATCGCCGGCGATGGAGGCGCGGATGTCCTCGACAATGCGCCAGTAGCCATCAAGGTCGTTCAGGAACCGCCGCTGGCCGGGGACCGGGTCTTTGCCGAAGATGCCGCCGTGGCGGTACAGGCTGGGAAGCAGCGTGATGCCAATGCCCGCCTGCCGCGCGGCTTCAAGGTGCCGCAGTGCCATCTCGGCGGGTGCGGCATAGGCCGTGCCATCCGGCTGATGATGCAGGTAGTGGAACTCGGCGATACTGGTGAAGCCCCATTCCAGGCACTCGGCGTAGAGCTGGGCGGCGACGGCCTCGGCATCCTCCGGCGTGAAGCGGTGGACGAAGCGGTACATCGTCTGCCGCCAGGTCCAGAAGGAATCCTCGCCACCCTCGGCATCCCGCGCCTCGGGCGGGGAGCGGCGCTCGCCAAGCCCGGCCATGGCGCGCTGGAAGGCATGGGAATGCAGGTTGGGCACGCCGGGGATGACCGCGCCTGGCAGGCGCTGCGCCTCGCCAGCCAGCGCATCGGGGGTGACCGAGAGGATGGTGCCGGCGGTATTGGCCTCGACCAGCACGTCATGCGCCCAGCCTTGGGGCAGCAGGGCGGAAGCAGCGTGGAATCGCGGCATGGCCGGGGCATCCTCTCCGGTGGAGATGGCATGGTTTCCCTGTTGACGAGGGTTGTCAATACAACCATGCTTCGCCCCATGATGCAGCCGGACAGCGACCCCACCGCCCCCCGCTACCAGCAGATCAAGAGCTTCATCCTGGACAGGGTGCGGAGCGGCGAATGGTCCCCCGACGATCGCGTGCCATCCGAGAACGAGCTGGTGAAGCTGACCGGCCATTCCCGCGTCACCGTTGGCCGCGCATTGCGGGAACTCGCGGATGCCGGGCTGCTGAAGCGCGTGCAGGGCGTCGGCACCTTCGTCGCCGGCGGCCCGCCGCAATCGGCGCTGCTGGAATTGCGTGACATCGCCGAGGAAATCACCGAACGCGGCCATCGCCACACGGCGCGGGTGGAGGTGCTGGGACGCCGGGTGGCGGATGTGGCGCTGGCCGTGGCCTTCGGCCTGCCGGAGGGCAGCCCTCTGTTCCACAGCCGCATGGTGCACCTGGAAGACGACGTGCCCGTGCAGCTGGAAGACCGCTTTGTGAATCCAGTGATCGCGCCTGACTACCTGGTGCAGGATTTCACCCGCACGACCCCCTACGCCCACCTGATGGCCGCCGCCCCCGCGGAGCGCGTGGAGCATGTGGTGGAGGCCATCCGCCCGGATGCCGCCACCATCGCAGCGCTGGCCATCACGCCCGACGAGCCTTGCCTGCTGATCCACCGCCGCACCTGGTCCCGCCGCATGGTGGCGACGCGGGCGTGGCTGACCCATCCCGGAAGCCGCTACCGCCTCGGCGGTGCCTTGCGTTGAAAGAAGCCAGACCCATGCAGGATCGTTTCCGTAACGCCCCCGCCATCCGCTCCCCGCGCGGCAATACGCTGAGCGCGAAGCACTGGACCACCGAAGCCGCCATGCGGATGCTGATGAACAACCTGGATGACGAGGTCGCCGAACGCCCGGGCGAGCTGGTCGTCTATGGTGGTATCGGCCGTGCGGCGCGGGACTGGAACAGCTATGAGCGCATCGTCCATACCCTGAAGCGGCTGGAGGAGAACCAGACGCTGCTGGTGCAGTCCGGCAAGCCGGTGGGCGTGTTCGAGACGCATGCGGATGCGCCGCGCGTGCTGATCGCCAACTCCAACATCGTCCCCGCCTGGGCGAATTGGGAACACTTCACCAAGCTCGATCGCGCGGGCCTGATGATGTATGGCCAGATGACCGCGGGGTCCTGGATCTATATCGGAACGCAGGGCATCGTGCAGGGCACGTTCGAGACATTCGCCGAGGCCGGGCGCCAGCATTTTGGCGGTGACCTCGCCGGGCGCTGGATTCTCACCGCCGGGCTGGGCGGCATGGGCGGGGCGCAGCCGCTGGCCGGCGTCTTCGCGGGCGCCTGCGTGCTGGCGGTGGAATGCCAGCCCAGCCGCATCGAGAAGCGGCTGGAAACCGGCTATGTCGACCAGCGGGCAGAGACGCTGGACGAGGCGCTCGCCATCATCCAGCGCGCTACCAGCGAGAAGAAGGCCATCAGCGTCGGCCTGCTGGGCAATGCCGCCGAGATCTTCCCCGAACTGGTGCGGCGCGGCGTGGTGCCGGACATCGTGACCGACCAGACCAGCGCGCACGACCCCGCCAATGGCTACCTGCCCGCTGGCTGGACCCTGGCCGACTGGGAAGCGAAGCGGGAGAGCGACCCGGCCGCCGTGGCCGCCGCCGCCAAGCGCAGCATGGTGGCGCATGTGCAGGCCATGCTGGACTTCAAGAAGCTGGGTGCCGTCGTCATGGATTACGGCAACAACATCCGCCAGATGGCGAAGGATGAAGGCCTGGCCGATGCCTTCGGCTTCCCCGGCTTCGTGCCGGCCTATATCCGCCCGCTGTTCTGCCGCGGCGTCGGGCCCTTCCGCTGGGCCGCGCTCTCCGGCGACCCGGAGGATATCCGCAAGACCGATGCGAAGGTGCGGGAGCTGATTCCGGACGACAAGCACCTGCACCGCTGGCTGGACATGGCCGAGGCACGCATCCACTTCCAGGGCCTGCCCGCGCGCATCTGCTGGGTCGGGCTGGGGCAGCGGCACCGCCTGGGCCTGGCCTTCAACGAGATGGTAGCGAAGGGCGAGCTCTCCGCCCCCGTCGTCATTGGCCGCGACCACCTGGATTCCGGCTCCGTCGCCTCTCCCAACCGGGAAACGGAATCGATGAAGGATGGATCGGATGCCGTCTCCGACTGGCCGCTTCTTAACGCCCTGCTGAACACGGCGTCCGGTGCCACCTGGGTATCGCTGCATCATGGCGGCGGCGTCGGCATGGGGTATTCGCAGCATGCCGGCATGGTCATCGTCGCCGACGGCACGCCGGATGCGGCCAGGCGGTTGAAGCGCGTGCTGTGGAACGACCCGGCCACCGGCGTGATGCGCCACGCCGATGCGGGCTACGACATCGCCATCGACTGCGCGCGGGAATTCGGGCTGGACCTGCCGATGATCGGCGGTGCGGCATGATCATCGCCCCCGGTTCCGCCACGCTGGCGCAACTGCGCGCCATCATGCAGGGCGAGGCGCTGGAGCTGCCGCAAGGCTGGCAGGCGCCGCTGGAACAATCCGTCGCCGCACTGGCCGCGCGCATCGCCTCGGGCGAGGCGCTGTACGGCGTCAATACCGGCTTCGGCAAGCTGGCCAGCCAGAGAATCGGTAGTGCCGATCTGGCAAAGCTGCAACTCAACCTGTTGCGCAGCCATGCCGCCGGCATCGGCAGCTTCATGCCGGAACCGGTGGTGCGGCTGATCCTGGCGCTGAAGGCGATGTCGCTGGCCCGCGGTGCCTCCGCCGTGCGCCCGGTGGTGGTGCAGACATTGCTGGGCCTGCTCAATGCCGGGGTGCTGCCGGCCATTCCGGCCAAGGGCTCCGTCGGTGCCTCGGGGGATCTGGCACCGCTGGCGCATCTGTCGCTGGTGCTGATCGGCGAGGGCCAGGCGCGGGTCGAAGGCACGACCGTCTCGGGCGCCGAGGCGCTGCGGCTTGCTGGCCTGCCACCCGTCGCGCTGGGGCCGAAGGAAGGGCTGGCGCTGCTGAACGGCACCCAGGTCTCGACAGCGCTGGCCCTGGTGGGGCTGTTCCAGGCTCAGGACCTGCTGCACACCGGCCTGACCGCCGGGGCGATGAGCGTCGATGCCGCGCGTGGTTCCGACACGCCGTTCGACCCGCGCATCCATGCCCTGCGTGGCCAGCCCGGGCAGATCGAGGCCGCCGCCACGCTGCGCCGCCTGCTGGACGGCAGCGCCATCCGCGAGAGCCACCGCACCGGCGACACCCGTGTGCAGGACCCGTATTGCCTGCGCTGCCAGCCCCAGGTCATGGGTGCCTGCGCCGACCAGCTGGCGCACGCCGCCACGGTGCTGCAGCGGGAAGCCAATGCCGTGACCGACAACCCGCTGGTGACGGCGGAGGGCGAGGTGCTCTCCGGCGGCAATTTCCATGCGGAACCTGTGGCTTTCGCCGCGGACAACATCGCCCTGGCGGTGGCCGAGATCGGCGCACTGGCCGAGCGCCGCATCGCCCTGCTGACGGACCCGGTGCTCTCCGGCCTGCCGGCCTTCCTGGTGCGGGAGGGTGGGCTGAACTCCGGCTTCATGATCGCGCAGGTGACGGCGGCGGCGCTGGCCAGCGAAAATAAGTCGCTCGCGCATCCGCGCAGCGTCGACAGCATGCCGACCAGCGCCAACCAGGAGGACCATGTCAGCATGGCCACCGGCGCGGCCCTGCGGCTGGCGGAGATGGCGGACAACACCGCCGGCATCCTGGCGATCGAGCTGCTGGCGGCGGCGCAGGGGATCGGCTTCCACCGTCCCCTCACCTCCTCCCCGCCCGTCGAGCAGGCGGTGGCAATGGTACGGTCGCAGGCGGCGCCGTGGGACGAGGACCGCCACATGGCGCCGGACATCGCCGCGGTGAAGGCCCTGGTGGAGGCCGGCGACTTCGCCGCCCTGGCGGAAGGGCGCGGCTGATGTTCGACCGCGTCTGGCTGAACGCCCACCTCGCCACCATGGATGGCCCCGGCCTGGGCATCATCGAGGACGGCGCCGTCGCGGCAAAGGATGGCCGCATAGCCTGGGTAGGCCCACGGACCAAACTGCCGGGCCCGGCGGCGGAGACGGTGGATTGCAACGGCGCCTGGGTGCTGCCGGGGTTGATCGACTGCCATACCCACCTCGTCTTCGGCGGCAACCGCGCCGCCGAGTTCGAGCAGCGGCTGGCCGGCGCCACCTACGAGCAGATCGCCCGCGCCGGCGGCGGCATTTTTTCGAGTGTCCGCGCCACGCGGGCAGCCAGCGAGGACGAGTTGTACGAGGCCGGGCTGCCGCGCCTGCAGGGGCTGCTGGCCGAGGGCGTCACCACCGTCGAGATCAAGTCCGGCTACGGGCTGGACCTGGAGAGCGAGTTGAAGATGCTGCGCGTCGCCCGCCGCCTGGGCGAGACCCAGCCGGTGACGGTGGCCACCACCCTGCTGGCCGCCCATGCGGTGCCGCCCGGCTATGAAGGCGGCACGGCGGCCTTCGCCCGGCATGTGGCGCAGGACATCGTGCCGGCCGCCATCGGCCTGGCCGACGCGGTGGATGCGTTCTGCGAGGGCATCGCCTTCTCGCCCGAGGAAACCGGCTGGGTGTTCGATGCCGCACGCGCGCACGGCCTGCCGGTGAAGCTGCACGCGGACCAGCTCTCCGACCTCGGCGGCGCGGCGCTGGCCGCGCGGTACGGCGCCCTGTCCGCCGACCACCTGGAATATGCCAGCGCGGAGGGCCTGCGGGCGATGGCGGCGGCCGGCAGCGTGGCGGTGCTGCTGCCCGGCGCCACCTACTTTCTGCGGGAAGCCCGCCACCCCGACATCGCCGCCATGCGCGCGGCGGGGGTACGGATGGCGCTCTCCACCGACATGAATCCCGGCTCCTCCCCCGCCCGATCCCTGCTGCTGATGTTGAACCTGGGCTGCACGCTGTTCCGCCTGACGGTGGAAGAAGCCCTGCTGGGCGTGACGCGGCACGCCGCCGCGGCGCTGGGGATGGAGGATCGGGGCGTACTGCGTGCCGGCGCACGGTGCGACCTGGCGCTGTTCGGAATCGGCCGTCCGGCAGAGCTCTGCTACTGGCTCGGCGGCAACCCTTGCCTTGGCCGTGTCGTCGGCGGCGCATGAGCAATGTCGGCGGGCATTACAGTTCGCTGGCATTTAAGCTTCTAGAACAACGCGACAGGTAACTTGCGGGCATTGGCGAATGCAAAGAAGTATCTTATACAAGACCCGCGAAAACTTTAACCAAGATTCGGTTAATCGCCATATTGCAGCGCAGCATCAATAAGTTAGCGTATTCGAGATGCTTGCAGTTCGGCCTGACGCCACGTATTTGCGTGGCAGCGGCGCCGCCAATTCCGCGCGGCACCCGCCATGAAAGTCAGGAGCAGCCGTATGGTCCAAGGCGCCAAAGCAGGCACCACCAAGCGTAGCGGCAGGCCGGGGCCGGCGCCTTCTTCCTTGAAGACCCCTCCCCTGAAAAACGAGGGTCTGACGCAGGAGCAGCTGCTCCAGGCTTACAACGACATGCTCCTCATCCGGCGGTTTGAGGAGAAGGCCGGCCAGCTTTACGGCATGGGCCTCATCGGCGGCTTCTGCCATCTGTATATCGGCCAGGAAGCCGTCGTCGTCGGCATGCAGATGTGCCTGAAGCCGGGCGACCAGGTCATCACCTCCTACCGCGACCACGGCCACATGCTGGCCACCGGCATGGAGTCCCGCGGCGTGATGGCCGAGCTGACCGGGCGCGAGGGTGGCTACTCCCGCGGCAAGGGCGGCTCGATGCACATGTTCTCGCGCGAGAAGGGCTTCTACGGCGGCCACGGCATCGTCGGCGCGCAGGTCTCCATCGGCACCGGCCTGGCCTTCTCCAACATGTACCGCAACGACGGCTCCGTCTGCCTGACCTATTACGGCGACGGCGCGGCCAACCAGGGCCAGGTGTTCGAGAGCTACAACCTCGCCGCCCTGATGAAGCTGCCGGTCATCTTCATCATCGAGAACAACAAGTACGGCATGGGCACCAGCGCCGAGCGCGCCTCCGCCTCCAAGGACCGCTCCAAGGACGGCACGCCCTGGGGCATCCCGGGCGAGCAGGTGGACGGCATGGACGTGCAGGCGGTGAAGGCGGCCGGCGAGCGCGCCGTGGCCTACTGCCGCGAGGGCAACGGCCCCTACATCCTCGAGATGAAGACCTACCGCTACCGCGGCCACTCGATGTCCGACCCCGCGAAGTACCGTACGCGCGAGGAAGTGCAGAAGATGCGCGAGCAGCACGACCCGATCGAGACCATCCGCAAGATCCTGCTGGAAGGCGGGATGGACGAGACGAAGATCAAGACGGTGGACGACAAGGTAAAGACCATCGTCGCCGACGCGGCCGAGTTTGCGCAGACGTCCCCGGAGCCCGACGAGAAAGAGCTCTGGACCGATATCCTGGTGGAGGCCCGCTGAGATGGGTGCGACGATTTTGATGCCCGCCCTCTCCCCCACCATGACCGAGGGGAAGCTGTCGCGCTGGCTGAAGAAAGAAGGCGACACCGTCGCCGCCGGTGACGTGATCGCCGAAATCGAGACCGACAAGGCGACCATGGAAGTGGAAGCCGTCGACGAAGGCCAGATCACCAAGATCCTGGTGGCCGAGGGCACGGAAGGCGTGGCGGTGAATTCCGCCATTGCCGAGCTGGATGGCGGTGACAGCAAGAACGCTGCCGGCGGCCCGCAGCAGCCGGTGTCCAACGCCACCAAGGCGGGTGGCGAGACGGCCGAGGTGGCCAAGCAGGCCGAGGACCATGGCGCCGTGGCCGCCAAGGGTGCCGCGAAGGGCGAAGGCTCCGCCGCGCAGGCCAAGGGGCCGGAGCAGGAGCCGGAGAAGGACTGGGGCCCGACCAAGACCCAGACCGTCCGCGAAGCGCTGCGCGACGCGATGGCGCTGGAAATGCGTGCCGACGACACCGTGTTTCTGCTGGGCGAGGAAGTCGCGCAGTACCAGGGCGCCTACAAGGTCTCCCAGGGCCTGCTGGACGAGTTCGGCCCGAAGCGCGTGGTGGACACCCCCATCACCGAGCACGGCTTCACCGGCATGGCGGTCGGCGCGGCGATGTCGGGCCTGCGCCCGATCGTCGAGTTCATGACCTTCAACTTCTCGATGCAGGCCATCGACCACATCATCAACAGCGCCGCCAAGACGCTGTACATGTCCGGTGGCCAGCTGGGTTGCCCCATCGTGTTCCGTGGCCCGAACGGCGCCGCCGCCCGCGTGGCCGCCCAGCACAGCCAGTGTTACGCCAGCTGGTACGCCCATGTGCCCGGCCTGCGCGTGCTGGCACCGTGGTCCGCGGCCGACGCCAAGGGCCTGCTGCGCGCCGCGATCCGCGATCCGAACCCGGTGGTGTTCCTGGAGAACGAGATCCTCTACGGCCAGAGCTTCGAGGTGCCGGAGGATGACGACTTCATCCTGCCGATCGGCAAGGCGAAGATCGAGCGCCGCGGCAAGGACGTCACCATCGTCGCCTTCTCGATCGAGGTCGGGCTGGCGCTGAAGGCGGCGGAGAAGCTGGCCGAGGAAGGCATCGATGCCGAGGTCATCAACCTCCGCTCGATCCGCCCGCTGGATACCGAGACGATTGTGAATTCGGTGAAGAAGACCAACCGCCTCGTCACCGTCGAGGAAGGCTGGGCCTTCTCCGGCATCGGCGCCGAGGTGGCGATGCAGGTCATCGAGCACGCGTTCGACCACCTGGACGCGCCGCCGGTGCGCGTGGCGGGCCTGGACGTGCCGATGCCCTACGCGGCGAATCTTGAGAAGCTGGCGCTGCCGACCGTGGACCACGTGGTCGATGCCGCCAAAAGCGTGACCTACAAGAAGTAAGAGGAAGCGGGACGATGGCCACCAACATCCTGATGCCCGCCCTCTCCCCCACCATGACGGAGGGGACTTTGGCACGCTGGCTGAAGAAAGAGGGCGAAGCGGTCAAGGCCGGCGACGTGATCGCCGAGATCGAGACCGACAAGGCCACCATGGAAGTCGAAGCCGTGGATGAAGGCATCCTCGGCAAGATCCTGGTGAAGGACGGGACGGAAGGCGTGGCGGTGAACGCCACCATCGCCATCCTGGTCGAGGAAGGCGAGGCCGTTCCCTCCGGCGACGCCCCCAAGGCAGCGCCGAAGCAGGACAGCGGTTCGGCGCCGAAGCAGGAAATGTCGCCCGACAGCAAGCCGCTGACCGGACCCGGTGAGCAGGAGCCGAAGGCGGCCACCGCCATCGAGAACAAGGGCGAGGCCAAGCCGGCCGCCGAGCAGGGCGGCCGCGTCTTCGCCTCCCCGCTGGCGCGCCGCATCGCCCAGCAGGCTGGCATCGACCTGTCCGGCATTCAGGGTTCCGGCCCTAACGGCCGGATCGTGAAGGCCGATGTGGAAGGTGCCTCCAGCGCGCCGAAGCAGGCCGCCGCGCCCGCGGCACAGTCCCAGGCTGCTGCCGCCCCGGCACCGTCTGCCGCGCCGGCGCCGAAGCCCGTCGCGCCCACGATCACCGCCCCGCATACCGCTGTTCCGAACAGCAGCATGCGCAAGGTCATCGCGCGCCGGTTGAGCGAGAGCAAAGCCACCGTCCCGCATTTCTACGTGACGATGGATATCGAGATCGATGCGCTGCTGAAGCTGCGCGCCGACCTCAACGCACGCGCGCCGAAGGACGGGCCGGGCGCCTTCAAGCTCTCGGTCAACGACCTGGTCATCAAGGCGGCGGCCCGCGTGCTGCGCATGATGCCGGCCGTGAACGCGACCTGGACCGATGAGGCGATCCTCCAGTACCACGACGTCGATATCTCGGTGGCCGTGTCCATCCCCGATGGGCTGATCACCCCGATCGTGCGCAAGGCCGACCAGAAGGGCCTTGCCGCCATCAGCAACGAGATGAAGGACCTCGCTGCGCGCGCCAAGACCGGCAAGCTGAAGCCCGAGGAGTTCCAGGGCGGCGGCTTCAGCATCTCCAACATGGGGATGTTCGGCGTGAAGGACTTCGCCGCCATCGTGAACCCGCCCCAGGCCGGCATCCTGGCGGTCTCCGCCGGGCAGCAGCGCCCGGTGGTGAAGAACGGCGCGCTGGCTATCGCCACGGTGATGACCTGCACCCTCTCCGTCGACCACCGTGCCGTCGATGGCGCGCTGGCCGCCGAGTGGATCGCCGCCTTCAAGGCGGTGGTCGAGGACCCGCTGAGCCTGATGCTGTGAGCCGGCATCCCGGTTTCTCGCTGCGCGACGCCAGGCCGCGCGATGCCGAGACGGTTCTCCGTCTCGTCACCGCCCTGGCGGAGTACGAGAACCTGGGACACGAGGTGAAGGCCACGGCGCAGGATTTCTACGGCGCCCTGGCCGGCAAGAAGGTCAAGGGCCTGATCGCAGAAGCCGATGGCGAGCCCATCGGCTTCTGCCTGTGGTACGACACTTTCAGCACCTTCACCGGCCGCGGCGGCCTCTGGATCGAGGATGTGTTTGTGGCGCCGGAGCACCGGCGCCTCGGCATCGGTCGTGCCTTCTTCCAGGAAGTCGCGAAGCGCGCGGTGGCCGATGGCCATGCCCGGGTTGAATGGAATGTGCTCGACTGGAACGCGCCTGCTATCGCCTTCTACCGGCGGATCGGCGCGGTCGGGCAGGATGAATGGACCGATCAACGCCTGACAGGCGAGGCGCTGCACGCGCTGGCCGCCGAAGGCTGACGAGGACAAGACAGACATGGCCGAGCAGTTCGACCTGGTGGTGGTAGGTGGCGGCCCCGGCGGCTACGTCGCCGCCATCCGCGCA
>Ga0308171_1003106_pt1 | contig 15809 bp, 11 predicted proteins | sample PhyGR1_FD_202135 | JGI IMG/M metagenome (GOLD analysis project Ga0308171, IMG submission 202135) | Phyllosphere microbial communities from UC Gill Tract Community Farm, Albany, California, United States - DLSLSG.R1 | ecosystem: Host-associated > Plants > Phyllosphere > Unclassified | place: USA... | reverse complement strand
GCCGCGGCCTCGGCCTCGACCGGCACCTCCGCGCCGGCCTGCGGCGCTCCGGCAGGCTCCCCCACCTCGGCGGCGGGCGCCGGCAGGGGGAGGTCCGCCGGGGCGGCGACTTCCGTGAGCGGGGGCAGGTGCCGGTCTTCGGGCGGCTGCTGCGTGCGCTCTCCGCCCAGCTGCGGGGGCAGCGGACGCGCGCCGCGCGCCTCCCGGTGGATGTCCGCCTCTTCCGGCAGGTCACCGGCCCGGGTGCGGGTGCGGCCCATCAGGATGCGCAGCTCGTCGCGGTCCGCGTCGTAGACGAACAGCTTGCGCGCCATGGTGCGCTGGTAGCGCAGCATGTCGATCAGGAAGCCCAGCGCGCCCAGGTTGCCGCCGAGCTTCTCGAACACCGCCGGGCGCTCCTGTTCGGGCACTTCGCCCAGCAGCAGGCGTTCGACGGTCTCCCGCATGCGCAGCACGGCGAGCGAGGCCTGGTCCAGCCCCAGCACGGAAAGCACGCCCCGCATCTGCGCCAGCCGCCCGGGCACGTTGCCGAGCGCGGCCAGGTCCGCCGGGTTGCGGAAATACTGGTCCATGGACTTCTCGGCCTCGCCCAGCGTGGCCCGCAGCTCGTCCATCACGCTGCCCATGGTCTGGTGGTCGCTCACGCGGCGGTAGAGCTCCTCCATCCAGGATTCGAGCGGCTCGGGCTCGCCGCCCGCGGCCACGCTGTCCAGCCGTTCGGCCAGCCGCGCGGCGCGGTCGGCCATGTGGTCCTGCGCGGATTCGAGTTCTTCGAACGATGCCTGCAGGTACAGCACCGCGGTGGCGACCTCCATCGCGAGCGCGGGCTGCGGCGGCTCGCCGGAGCGCGCCGTGCCCTCCACGGCCCGCGCCAGGGCCTGGGCCAGCGGTTCGCTGCCGGGCTGGAGCCGGGCCAGCGAGTCGCAGACGAGGCTGAACTGGTCGGCGGCGGGTTTCAGCTTGTTGCGGTCGCCGCCCGCCAGGGCGGACCAGGTCTCGGTCGCCGCGGCGATGCGCTTGCGTGCCTGGGCCAGCAGTGCCGGGTCGTAGAGGCCGAAGCGCGGCGTGGAATAGTCCACCGGCCGGAAGCGCTCGAGGCCGAAGGCCTGGCGCACCGCCCGCAGTGCGGAGCGGTCGTCCGGTTCCGCCGCCGCCCCCGCGGGGCGCGCCGCCTGCGAGCAGAAGAACAGCAGGTCCTGCACGAGCCGGTCGGCGATGGTGGTCTCGCCCCGGGCCAGCATGGCGTACTGCATGAGCACGCGCGATGCCGCGCGCTTCACGTAGACGTCCGGCGTGAGATGCCCCAGCGCCAGCGCCTCGAAGAAGCCCGCGCAGATCTTCCAGAAGGACCGCGCCTGCCGGTCGGCCTGCGCCGCGGCGAGGCCCAGGGAGATGTTGTGCAGGTCCCGCGCGGCGGCCGCATCGCCGGTCTTGACGATGCGCAGCACGGCGTTGTCCATGCGGCTGCGCGCCTCCGGGCCGTAGGCCAGCGGGGCGGCATCGACGACGACATCCGGCTCGCGGAAGCGGCGCTCCACGGGCCAGAGGTCCGCGGGATGCACGCGCTCGGCGCCCGTCAGGGCCTGGGCATCGCGGTACTGGGGGAACAGCGCCACCGGCGACACCGGCTTGCCCGCCAGCACGCTCTCCAGGTATTCCACCAGCGCGAAGCTGGCGCGCTCGATGACGGCGGCGGCCTCGTCGCTGCAGAGCTCGGGGCGCTGCACGAACTTCTGGACGGCCTCTTCCATGGAGCGCAGCACGAGCGCCGGGGGGCCCATGCCCACCATTTCGAGGGCGCCGCTGGCCTGGTGCAGCTGCTGGCGCGCGATGCGCAGCGCCCCGGCATCGAGTGCCGCGATGTCGGATTCGCGCGCCATCTCGGCGTCGCGCACGAAGCGGCGCATGGCCTTGACGGCCCCGTCGAGCGACTTGCGCAATTCGTCCAGCACCCAGGCCAGGGGCCCGAGGTCCTGTTCTCCCTGGCTCCAGTCCGCGCCCGAGGCATTTGCGGCGTCAAAAGGTGACATGAATTCGTCCCCGGCTCCGCGAGCCGTTTCGTTGATGCTAGCTGGCTGCTCGCCGGCCCGTCAGGCGATCTTGAAACGCGCCACGGACTGGCGGAGCTCCTCGGCCATGTGCGACAGCTCCCGCACCTGCTGGGCCGTCGTGCGCGTGCCTTCGCCAGTCTGCTCGGTCACCGCGAAGATGTGCTGGATGTTGTCGGCCACGCCGTTGGCAAGTTCGGCCTCGCGCGATGCGGACGAGGAGATCTGCTCGATCAGCTCGGCGAGGCGCCGCGACACGCGGTCGATTTCGGACAGGGCCGTGCCGGCGGAGTCGGACAGCCGCGCCCCTTCGACCACGCCCTGCGTGGAGCGCTCCATGGCGGCCACCGCATCCTGCGTGTCGGTCTGAATCGCCTTCACGAGCGCCGAGATCTGGCGCGTGGCGTCGGCGGAGCGTTCGGCGAGGCGCTGCACTTCTTCCGCCACGACGGAGAAGCCCCGGCCCGCTTCACCGGCCGACGCGGCCTGGATGGCGGCGTTCAGGGCCAGCACGTTCGTCTGCTCGGTAATGTCGGAGATCAGCTCGGTGATTTCACCGATCTCCTGGGACGATTCGCCCAGGCGCTTGATCCGCTTGGACGTGTCCTGGATCTGGTCGCGGATCGAGTTCATGCCGCCGATGGCGTTCTGCACGGCCTGCAGGCCGGAGTCGGCCGCCTGCAGCGACTGGCGGGCCACCGAGGCCGATTCCTGCGCCTGGGCGGACACCTCGTTGATTCGGGTGGCCATGTCGAGCACCGAGCGGCCCGTCTCGCGGATCTCGCGCAGCTGCTCGGTGGACGCGGCCAGCAGTTCGGTGGAGGTGCTGTCCACCTGCGCCGTCGTCTGCGCCACGCGGGTGGCCGTGTTCTGCACGCTGCCCACCAGCTGGCGGAGTTCTTCCACCGTGTAGTTCACCGAGTCGGCGATCGCGCCCGTGATGTCTTCCGTCACGGTGGCTTCCTGGGTCAGGTCGCCCTCGGCGACCGACTGCAGTTCGTTCATGAGCCGCAGAATGGCGGCCTGGTTGGCGTCGTTGACGCGCTTGGCCTCCTGCTCCTGGCGGCGGGCATCGCGCTGCTGCATTTCGGCGGCGACCTGGCGGGTGCGGCTGTCCATCAGCTGCACGCGGGAAATGCCCACGCCGCACAGCAGCACGAACAGGCCGGCGGCCACCAGGGCGGCCAGTTGACCGGCGCCCAGGCCCGTCTGATCGGACAGCTTGGTCTGCAGGCCTTCCAGCTGGCGGCGCAGCGGTTCGCTGTCGGCGATGATGGCGGACTGCGCCTCGCGCGCGGACACCAGGCCCTGCAGGTTGCCGAGGATGGCGCCGGCCTGCGTGCGGGTCTGGTCGTAGACCTTGATGAGGCTCTCGAGCTGCTCGCGGGTCTGCGGATCGCGCGTGGCGGCCAGGCGCAGGTCGGTGCTGCCGTCGAGCATGCCCTGGGCGATCTCGCGGAAGGTGTTCAGGTCCTTGCCCAGCAGGAACACGGCCTCGGGGCTCACGCCCTCGGTGGTCTGGAACTCGTTGGCGGACTTGCCGATGCGCTGCGTCAGCATCACGAGCTGGCCGGCGGCGGAGATGTCCGACGAGGGGGCGTTCTGCTGCAGCTTCAGCGACGAGATGGTCTCGGCGATCTCGAGCAGGTCGGACGACTGGCGGTTGATGGTGCGCAGCGCGTCGCCCACCTGCGTCAGGATCTTCTGCTGGCCCATGACCACGGACGCATTGCGCTCGGCGCGCTCCATCAGGGGCACGATCGCGTCGAGTTCCGGCTTGTAGCCTTCGCCCAGCGCCTGCACGCGCAGCTCGTCGTCGCCGGACACCAGCGCGCGCACGTTGCGCGCCAGCACGCCGGAGCTGTCTGCCACGTCGGGGAAGGCCTGCGGACTGCCCACCAGCGCCTGCGACACCGACTTCGCGAGCCGCTGCGACTGCATCAGCGCCTGGCCGGTGGCGGCGAGCTGCTGCGCGGAGCGGTCCGCCTGCTTCAGCACCCAGCCGGCGATCAGCGCCAGCACCACCACGCCCACGGCCAGCAGGGTCAGCAGGCGCCGCTGGTGCTCGGCCGCGGTCGCCCGGCCCAGCAGGGGCAGCGTGACGAGATCCTGCTCCGCGATGTCGCCCTCGGGCAGGTTCGCCGACGGATCGCCCTGCACGCTCTGCATGCCGTCCGACTGGTAGGAGGCGGCCGAGAGCGAGTCCTGCCCGGCGTCGCCTTCCGCGGGCTTCCGATGGAATAGTTTTGCAAACGGGTTCACGACGGACATGATGGTTCGGCCTTCAGAGAGGGGAAAAGCTCAAGCGCTGATGCTGAGGAACGCGGGGTGCCGGGAGAGGGCCTGCAGGTTGAGTTCCTGCCAGGGGGTACCGTCCGCGTCGAGGTAGGTGGTGCCGAAGTACGGCGGCGCGTCGGCGCCCGGAGGCGCGGAATCGACGAAGGCATCGGTGCCCCGCAGCCCCGCCAGGCGGTCGACCAGCAGGGCCGCGTTCACTTCGAGGGCGGCGTTGAAGGCGAGCAGGCTGGCCTCGCCGAGCGCCTGCTCGGTGCGCGCCACCGGCTGCCCCAGCAGGCCCGCCAGATCCACGACGCCGATCAGGGAGCCGCGCAGGTTGGCGACCCCGAGGAACCAGTCCTGCGTGTAGGGCACGGGCTGGACGCCGGTCCACGAGAAGATCTCCCCGGACTGGCCGAGCGGCAGCAGGAAGCGGCGGCCCGCGGATTCCACCGCCAGCCAGGAGGACACGGACGAGCCCTCGAACCGCGCAGCCTGCAAGCGGGCGGCCAGCCGGGTCTGGAGCTCTCGGAGCGCTTCACGATTGGCCATGGACGGACGGCGGTCAGTTCAGCGCGTCGATCTTGGCCTGCAGCTCGGCGGGGTCCACCGGCTTGGTGATGTAGCCGCGCGCTCCCTGGCGCATGCCCCACACCCGGTCGGTCTCCTGGTTCTTGCTCGTGCACATGATGATCGGCACGTCGGCGTACTGCGGATCGCGGCTGATGGCGCGCGTGAGCTGGAAACCGTTCTGGCCGGGCATGACCACGTCCATCAGGATCAGGTCCGGCTTTTCTTCCGCGAGCCGGCGGAAGGCCTCGTCGGCGTTTTCCGCGGTGCGCACCTGCATGCCTTTCTTCTGCAGCAAGTCGGTCAGGAACATCAACTCGGTCTTCGAGTCGTCGACGACCAGAACTTTCTGGATGGGCATTACATGGCTCCTTGTTGGGCATTACCGAACTGCTGTACGGCTTTCAGCAGCTGGTCTTTGGTAAATGGTTTGGTGAGATATTCCTGGCAGCCCACCATGCGCCCCCGGGCCTTGTCGAATACCCCGTCCTTCGACGAAAGCATGACGACCGGCGTATCCGCGAAACGCGCATTGCGCTTGATGATGGCGCAGGTCTGGTAACCGTCGAGTTTCGGCATCAGGATGTCGCAGAAAATCAGCTGCGGCTGATAATCGTTGACCTTCGCCAGGGCATCGAAACCGTCGTCCGCCAGCATGACTTCGTGGCCGCCCTGCTTGAGGAATATCTCGGCGCTGCGCCGGATGGTGTTGCTATCGTCGACGACGAGAACCTTGAAGGTGGCACCTGGGGTCTGGGTCAATTTCGTCACCGTTGATGATGGTAAAAAACGACGCTGCGCAGGAAGATTCAGATCTGGACCATTTCGAAGTCCTCCTTGCGGGCTCCGCATTCCGGGCAGGCCCAATTCATGGGCACATCTTCCCAGCGGGTCTCGGGCGCTATTCCGTGCTCGGGGGAACCTGCGGCTTCGTCATATATCCAGCCGCAAATCAGGCACATCCAGGTTTTAGGGTCTGTCACAGCTTAAGGGGCCTTCACATAGAATGCAACGATTGTATCTAGACATGAACGCGGGACGCAGCTTCCGCGCCACCCGTTACGCTGGTGCGGCGCAATGACCACAGACTCACCTTCCTCCCTCCCGCCTTCCCCTCCCGACACCCCCGCCGACGCCGCCGAAGACAGCGCGCCCGTGTGCGTGATGGTCTTCAACGCCAGCGACCCGAGCGGCGCCGGCGGCCTCACGGGCGACATCGCCACCATCGCCTCCGTGGGCGGCCATGCGGTGGCCGTGGTCACCGGGGCCTACGTCCGCGACACGGCCCAGGTGTTCGACCACTACGCGTTCGACGACGAGGCCGTGGCCGAACAGGCCCGCACCGTGCTGGAAGACCTCACCGTGCAGGCGATCAAGGTCGGCTTCGCGGGCAGCCCCGAGAACCTGAGCGCCATCGCCTCCATCGCGTCCGACTACGACGACGTGCCGGTGATCGCGTACATGCCCAACCTGTCGTGGTGGCGCGACGACCTCATCGACCAGTACCTCGATGCCTTCCAGGAACTGCTGATGCCCCTGACCTCCGTGCTGGTGGGCAACTACAGCACGCTGTCGCGCTGGCTGCTGCCGGACTGGAGCAGCGACCGCAAACCCTCGGCGCGCGACCTGGCCATGGCCGCGTCGGAGCTGGGCGTGCCCTACCTGCTGGTCACCGGCGTGCCGGCGGCCGAGCAGCACGTCGAGAACGTGCTCACCTCGGCGCAGACGGTGCTGGGCACGACCCGGTTCGAGCTGTTCGACGCCACCTTCACCGGCGCGGGCGACACGCTGTCGGCCGCACTCACCGCGCTCGTGGCGAGCGGCAACGACCTGGCCGAAGCCTCCACCGAGGCGCTCACCTACCTCGACCGCTGCCTGGACGCCGGCTTCCGCCCCGGCATGGGCCACTTCCTGCCCGACCGGATGTTCTGGGCCCAGCCCGACGACGATGACGATGACGACGGCGAAGACCCCGACGACGGCCCGGCGGCCGATCCCACCTCCACCGACGGCTTCGTGATGCCTCCCCATGACACCCAGCACTGACCTCAATCTTCCCCTGTTCGAGCGCGCCAAGGCGCTCATCCCCGGTGGCGTGAATTCGCCCGTGCGCGCCTTCCGCGCGGTGGGCGGCACGCCCCGCTTCGTGCAGCGCGCGCAGGGCGCCTATTTCTGGGACGCCAACAACCAGCGGTTCATCGACTACATCGGCTCCTGGGGCCCCATGATCCTGGGCCACGGCCACCCGGCCGTGCTCGAGGCCGTGCAGAAGGCCGCGCTCGACGGCTTCAGCTTCGGCGCGCCGACCGAGCGCGAGGTCGAGCTGGCCGAGGAGATCCTCCGGCACGTGCCCTCCATGGAGATGATCCGGCTGGTGAGCTCCGGCACCGAGGCCGGCATGAGCGCCATCCGCCTCGCGCGCGGCGCCACGGGCCGCAGCAGGATCATCAAGTTCAACGGCTGCTACCACGGCCATGCCGACGCGCTGCTGGTGAAGGCCGGCTCGGGCCTGGCCACCTTCGGCCATGCCACCAGCGCCGGCGTGCCGGCCGAGGTGGTGCAGCACACGATGGTGCTCGAATACAACGACATCGCCCAGCTCGAGGAGGCCTTCGCGCTGCACGGCAGCGAGATCGCGGGCCTGATGATCGAGCCGATCGCCGGCAACATGAACTTCGTGCGCGCCAGCGTGCCCTTCATGCGCCGCTGCCGCGAGCTGTGCACGCAGCACGGCGCGCTGCTGGTGCTGGACGAGGTCATGACGGGGTTCCGCGTGGCGCTCGGCAGTGCGCAGAGCGTCTACGCCCGCGACATTCCCGGCTTCAAGCCGGACATCACGGTGCTGGGCAAGGTGATCGGCGGCGGTATGCCGCTCGCCGCCTTCGGCGGCCCGCGCGCGGTGATGGAACAGCTCGCGCCGCTGGGCCCGGTCTACCAGGCGGGCACGCTCTCGGGCAACCCGGTGGCCACGGCCTGCGGCCTCGCCACGCTGCGCGAGATCGCCCGCCCGGGCTTCTACGAATCGCTGGCGGCGCACACGCAGGCGCTCACGCAGGGCCTGGCGCAGGCGGCGGCGGCCTCCGGCATCCCGTTCAGCGCGGACAGCGAAGGCGGCATGTTCGGTTTCTTCCTGCTGCCCGAACTGCCGCAGAACTACCCCACCGTGATGGCCACGGACGGCGCGCGGTTCAACGCGCTCTTCCACGGCCTGCTGGACCGCGGCGTCTACATCGCGCCCGCGCTCTACGAAGCGGGCTTCGTGAGCAGCGCCCACACCGCGCAGGACATCGAGGACACCGTCGCCATCGCGCACGAGGTGTTCCGCACGCTCGCCGCCGGCTGACGCCGGGGCCCGGGCGGAGCCGCTCCGCCCGCGCCGCGCCCGCGGGAAGCGGGCGGCGGCGTTCCTCCGCTCAGGCGCGGATCAATGCCTGAAGTGGCGCACGCCGCTGAACACCATGGCCACGCCGCGCTCGTCGGCGGCGTCGATCACCTCCTGGTCGCGCATGGAACCACCGGGCTGGATCACGCAGGTCGCGCCCGCGTCCACCACCACGTCCAGGCCGTCGCGGAACGGGAAGAAGGCGTCGCTCGCCACCACCGTCCCCTGCAGCGAGAGCTTGGCATGCTCGGCCTTGATGCTGGCGATGCGCGCAGAATCCAGGCGGCTCATCTGGCCCGCGCCGACGCCCATCGTCATGCCGCCCTTGCAGAACACGATGGCGTTGCTCTTGACGTACTTGGCGACCTTCCAAGCGAACAGCAGGTCTTCCATCTCTTCGAGCGTGGGCTGCTTCTTCGTGACCACCTTCAGGTCCATCAGCGAGAGTTCATGGTTGTCCGCGGTCTGGAGCAGCATGCCGGAGCCGATGCGCTTGGCGTCCATGGCATTGCGGCCGCGGTCCCAGGCGCGGGCGCCCTTGGAATCCGGCAGCGCGATCTTCAGCAGCCGCACGTTGGCCTTCGGCTTGAAGATCTCCAGCGCTTCGGGCGTGAAGGACGGGGCCATCAGCACCTCGACGAACTGCTTCACCACCAGCTGCGCGGCGGCGGCGTCCACCGGGCGGTTGAAGGCGATGATGCCGCCGAACGCGCTGGTGGGATCGGTCTGGAAGGCCTTGCCGTAGGCGTCGGCGGCATCCAGGCCCACGGCCACGCCGCAGGGGTTGGCGTGCTTCACGATCACGCAGGCGGCGGCGTCGAAGCTCTTCACGCACTCCCATGCGGCATCGGCGTCGGCGATGTTGTTGTACGACAGCTCCTTGCCCTGCAGCTGCTCGCCCGTGACGATCGAGCCCGGCGCGGGATGCAGGTCGCGGTAGAGCGCAGCCTGCTGGTGGCTGTTCTCGCCATAGCGCAGGTCCTGCAGCTTGACGAACTGGCCGTTGCTCTGGGCCGGGAAGGGGTTGCGCTCGGGCACGTAGGCCTCGGACAGCTTCTCGGCCTCGAAGGTGACGGAAGAGAGGTAGTCGCTGATCGCGCCGTCGTACTGGGCGATGCGGTTGAACGCGGCCACCGACAGCGCGAAGCGCAGCCTGTCGGACAGCCTGCCGCCCGCCTTCAGCTCGCCCAGCACGGCGTCGTACTGGTCCGCCGAGGTGACCACGCCCACATCCTTCCAGTTCTTGGCGGCGCTGCGCACCATGGCCGGGCCGCCGATGTCGATGTTCTCGATGGCGTCGGCCAGCGTGCAGCCGGCCTTGGCCACGGTGGCCTCGAACGGGTAGAGGTTGACCACCAGCAGGTCGATGGTGTCGATGCCGTGCTCCTTCAGTGCCGCCATGTGCTCGGGCAGCTCGCGGCGGGCCAGCAGGCCGCCGTGCACCTTGGGGTGCAGCGTCTTCACGCGGCCATCGAGCATCTCGGGGAACTGCGTCACTTCGGCCACCTCCGTGACGGGCAGGCCCTGGTCGGCCAGCAGCTTGGCGGTGCCGCCGGTGGACAGCAGGCGGATGCCCAGGGCATGCAGGGCCCGGGCGAATTCGACGATGCCGGTCTTGTCGGAGACGGAAAGGAGTGCGTTCATGGCGGTGGGGGGAGGTTGTGGAATCGGGTGCGGCCGGGCCGGGCGGCGGCCAGCGGCCGGGACGGGGAGGCACACGCCGGCATGCGCGCCGGCGGTGCCGGCGGTCAGAGCAGCTTGTGGTCCACGAGCTTCTTGCGCAGCGTGTTGCGGTTCAGCCCCAGCCATTCGGCGGCGCGGGACTGGTTGTTGTCGGCGTGGGTCATGACCACCTCCAGGAGCGGCTTCTCGACGAGGCGCACGAGCATGTCGTACATGCCGTCGGGCGTCTCGCCTCCCAGGTCGCTGAAATAGCTCTGCAGGCTCTCGCGCACGCAGTCCTCGATGTTCTTGTTGCTCATGCGGGCAGTCCTTCTTGTTCTTGTGCGTCGTCGGTGTCCGTGCCGGCCCCCGGGGCCGGCGCGGCGGGGAGGCGGTCCATCTGCTGGCCCAGCCCCTCGAAGAAAAGGTCGACGGCCCGCCACTGTTCGTCGCAGCCGTCTACGATGTTGATGTGCTGCCGGAACGCCTCGCCGCCGGGCAGCGCGCGGACGTACCAGGCGATGTGCTTGCGCGCGCTGCGCACGCCCGTCAGCTCGCCGTAGAGCGCATAGTGGTCCTGCAGGTGGTCCAGCAGCAGGCGCCGCACCTCGGCCACCAGCGGCGGCGCCAGGTGCTCGCCCGTGGCGAGGAAGTGGCCGATCTCGCGGAAGATCCATGGCCGGCCCTGCGCCGCGCGGCCGATCATCACCGCGTCGGCGCCCGTGCGCGCGAGCACGTCGCGCGCCTTTTCCGGCGAATCGATGTCCCCGTTGGCGACCACCGGCACGCGCACGGCGGCCTTCACGGCGGCGATGGTGTCGTATTCGGCATGGCCCTTGTAGCCCTGCTCGCGCGTGCGGCCGTGCACCGTCAGCATCCGGATGCCCACGCCCTCGAAGGCGCGCGCGAGCTGCACGGCGTTCTTGTGCTGCTGGCACCAGCCGGTGCGCATCTTGAGGGTGACCGGCACGTTGCGCGGCGCGCAGGCCTCGGCCACGGCCTGCGCGATCTCCACCGCCAGCGCCTCGTTCTGCATGAGGGCGGAGCCCGCCCATTTGTTGCAGACCTTCTTGGCGGGGCAGCCCATGTTGATGTCGATGATCTCGGCACCCCGGTCGATGTTGTAGAGCGCGGCCTCGGCCATCATGGCCGCGTCGGTGCCGGCGATCTGCACGGCGATCGGTCCGGGCTCGCCGTCGTGGTTGGCGCGGCGCGAGGTCTTCAGGCTGTTCCACAGGTCCTTGCGCGAGGTGACCATCTCGCTCACGGCATACCCCGCGCCGAGCGCCTTGCAGAGCTGGCGGAACGGCCGGTCCGTCACTCCCGCCATGGGCGCGACGAAGAGGCGGTTCGCCAGGGGAATGTGGCCGATCTGCATGGCGCGCGGAAGTGCTGAAAAAACAGGCGGAGGAAAACGGAGGCGGGATTGTACCTGCTCAAATTTTCAGCAAACGAAAAGCGGGCATCGCGGCCCGCGTTCGTGGGGCATTGCGCCGGGCAGGCAGGCCCCTTCCTCAGAAGTAGCCGTGCGCCGGGGCCTGCGGCTCTCCATCCTCCGCCGGAGCGAAGGCACCCACCGGTTCCTGCACCACCACCTGGTTGCGGCCACCCTGCTTGGCCAGGTACACCGCGGTATCGGCGCGCGAGAAGAACTCCAGCACCGATTCGCCCAGCACGTACTGCGTGACGCCGATCGATACCGTGACGCGTCCCCGCAGCGGTTCCTGCCATGGGTGCGCCTCCACCAGCGCGCGGATGCGTTCGCAGCTGTTGAGCGACGGCAGCAGCGGCGTGGCGGGGAAGATCAGCAGGAATTCCTCGCCGCCGTAGCGGCCGAAGAAATCGTCGGTGCGCACCGTCTGCTGGGCCAGTTGCGTGAAGGTGCGCAGCACCTCGTCGCCGCCCAGGTGGCCCAGCTCGTCGTTGACGCGCTTGAAGTGGTCGAGGTCCACCACCGCCAGGCACAGCGGGATGCCGCTCTCGTCGGCCAGCTGCTTCTGCTCCTCCAGGGCGGCCAGGATGGAACGGCGGTTCAGGCAGCCCAGCACGTCGAGGCGCGCGCTTTCGGCGATGGAGCGCATCTCGTGGCTGGTCTTCTGCAGCAGCCGGTGCAGCACGCGCACGCGGCCCATCAGCAGGACGTAGGCGGGCAGGGCCAGCGCCAGCGCCATGAAGTGCAGTACCTCCAGGCGCAGCAGCGCGGTGTCGTCCCGCTCCAGGTAGTGCGCGGACACCACCAGCGCATAGCCCCCCAGGATGCCGCCGCACAGCAGCAGCGCCGTGCGGCGCGAGAGCGTGAGCAGCCCGTACGCCATCGAGAGGAACATGAAGGGTGCCAGCGCGATCTGGGTGATCGGCTCTATGTAGAAGACCAGCAGCAGGATCACGACCGAGCCGATCACGACCGGCAGCCGCAACTGCCGGTCGCCCGTGCGTCGCTCCTCCTGCTGCCGCACCCGCACGTAGACCACGCCGAGCACCGTGCCGCAGGCGATCAGCGCGGCCACCATCAGCACCAGGGGCCCGGTGACGATGCCCATGGCATAGAACGCCAGCATGCACAGGAAATAGAGCGCGCCCAGCAGCACCGGCACCAGGCGCTTGCGGGGACGGCCCAGCCGGCGCTCGAGGATGCGGGCCGCCTGCAGGTCAGAGCCCTTGAAATGCACGGAATCGTCGAACTCCGAAAACCCCTCGCTGGTGGCGAAGGCTTCGCTGGGAGCGAAGGCCTCGCTCGGACCAAAGGCCGCTGTATTGGAAAAACGCCCGGGTCCGCGCTCGCGCAGCGAACCCCACAATTTGGCAAGACCCATGACGACGGATACCCTCTCCGCGGTACCGGACTGTCCCGTACCCGCTGGTTATTTGGAATGTGCCCAAGGCCGGCGCAATCGCCTTACCGAATGTTACATGGACGCGCGGCAGGGGTGTATGGCAATTTCACCACACGGAAGGCGACCCGATCGAATCCGCCTAACGGAACGCTCGGCAGGAGTGCGACGTGCTGCCACAGGGCGACGGCGTGCCGGGCTACAAGGAAGGCGGCGCCCTCGCACCTACACTCCCGCCCAGCTATGGAAATCTGGATGCAACACCTCATGGACCTGCTGGCGCTGCCCCAGTACGGGCTCAGCACGGTCTTCCTGGTGTCGTTCATCTCGGCCACGCTGCTGCCCCTGGGCTCGGAGCCGGCGGTGTTCGGGCTCATCCAGCTCAATCCCGAACTCTTCTGGCCCGCCATTCTGGTGGCGACCGCCGGCAACACCCTCGGCGGTGCCGTCAGCTGGTGGATGGGGCTCGGCGCCCACAAGGCCGTGGACAAGGCCCGCGGCGAGCACACCAACGTGCGCGCGCTCGGCTGGCTGCGCCGGTTCGGTGCGAAGGCCTGCCTGCTGAGCTGGCTGCCCGTGGTGGGCGATCCGCTGTGCGCCGTGGCGGGCTGGCTCAAGCTGCCCTTCTGGCCCTGCGTGGGCTACATGGCCGTGGGCAAGTTCCTGCGCTACCTCGCGATGACGGCGAGCCTGATGTACCTCTGGCCCAACGCCCTGCCGCACTGAGAGCGGCGAACACGACCCTTCTTGCGTCGTTGCCGCCTCTTGTCGTACTACCGTACTGCCTGCGGTGCGGCGCCTCGCCAGAACCGCTTCGCTGGGCCGTGTCCACTCACCGCGCCGCGCGACGGCGCTTCCAGGTGCCTTCCAGGGTGTAGAGCACCAGCGCTCCCCAGATCAGCATGAAACCCGCGAGCCGCGCGGGCTGCACCTCTTCGCCGAACAGCCAGACGCCAAGGCCGAACTGCAGGCTGGGCGAGATGTACTGCAGCACGCCCATGGTCGCCAGCGGAATGCGCCGCGCGCCCGCGGCGAACAGCAGCAGGGGGATGGCGGTGATCGGCCCGGCCGCGACCAGCCAGCCCAGCGTGGCGGCATCCGCCTGCGTCCACGCGGCCTGCCCCGTGAAGGCCAGCCAGGCGAGGCCGCCCACGGCCAGCGGAGCGAGCAGCGCGGTCTCCAGCGCCAGCCCTTCCATCGCGCCGAGCACCGCCGTCTTGCGCAGCAGGCCGTAGAAGCCGAACGTGACGGCCAGCACCAGCGCGATCCAGGGCAGGCGCCCGGCCTGCACCGTGAGCCAGAGCACCCCCGCGGCCGCCACGGCCAGCGCGGCCCACTGGCCCGGCCGGGGGCGCTCGTGCAGGAAGACGAAGCCCATGGCCACGTTCACGAGCGGCAGGATGAAGTACCCCAGGCTCGCATCCACCACGTGCTGGTGGTGCACGGCCCAGACGTAGAGCAGCCAGTTGACCGACAGCAGCAGCGCCGAGAGCAGGAACGCCCCGACCACGCGCGGCTGGCGGCGCAGTTCCGCCACCCAGGCCAATTGCCGGCGCGCCACCAATACGGCGGCGAGCAGCACCATCGACCAGAGCGTGCGGTGCATGACCACCTCCAGCGCCGGCACCGAGGCCACCTGGTGGAAGTAGAGCGGGAACACGCCCCACGCCACATAGGCGAGCGTGGCGTAGAGGATGCCGGGTTGCATGGGAGCGGATAGATGTATGAATGGAGACGCGCGCACGGCCGCGTTGCAGCGCCGGGGGTGCGCTATCGCGGCCCGCCCGGTGGAGCGGGAATGGCTTGCGCGGACTGGCGGCGATGCTATCGCAGGTGCGGCACGCGCGCAGGCGCCGGGCCCGGCGCGCGCCGTCTCAGCCGACGGCCCGGTGCAGGGCACGCACCAGATCCGACTGCGTGATGATGCCCACCAAGCGCCGCTCCGCGTCGATGACCGGGATGTGGTGGTGCCCGCCCTCGGTAAACAGCGGCACGAGATCGAGCGCCGGGCGCTGCTCGCTCACCACGCGCACCTGGCGCGTCATGATCTGGCCCACCACCTCCGGCTTGGTGGAATGCACCGCGCCCACGCGGCGCACCAGGGCGCGCAACTGCTCGCCGATGCCCTGGTGCACGTCGAGATCGATCTGGCGCATGAAATCGGCCGTGGTGACGATGCCCACGATGCGGCGCGCGCGGTCCACCACCGGCAGCGCCTTGACACGGCGGCGGCGCATCAGTGCCCAGGCCTCCTGCAGTTCGGTGCCGAACGCCACCGTGGCGGGCTCGCGCGACATGATGTCGCCGCAGCGCAGGTGCCCGAAATTGCGGCGGTACGCCTCGGCCTCGGCATGGTGCAGCAGCGCCTCCAGGTCGTCGCGGCTCACGTCCAGCACCTGGTTGTAGTGGAGCAGCGCGGCGTCCAGATCCTCGGGCGTGAAGCGGCCCGCGGCGCGCGGCGCGCTGCCCCCAGGGACCGCGCCACCCGACGCACGCGCCTGCTGCGCATGCGGATAGCGCTTGCCCGTGGCCGCATGCCACGCCATGCCCGCGGCCACCAGCAGCAGGGAATTGGTGAGCACCGGGAACAGCGCGAACTGCGGCTTCGCGCCATGCGCCATCACCACGAACAGCGCGGCCGCACCGCCCGGCGGGTGCAGGCAGCGCAGCGGCACCATGAGCGCGATCGCCAGCGCCACGGCCAGCGCCCCCGCCACGGCCGGCTCGGGCACCAGCGCCGCGCAGGCCACGCCCACCAAAGTGGACAGGGTGTTGCCGCCCACCACCGGCCAGGGCTGCGCCAGCGGGCTCGCCGGTACCCCGAACACCAGCACCGCACTCGCGCCGATCGGTGCGACCAGCCAGGGCGAAATGCCCCAGTGGCCGCCCACCCAGCGGCTGAGCCACCCGGCCAGCAGCACGCCGAGCAGCGCGCCCGCGGCCATGCGCAGGCGCTCGCGGCCGTCCACGTGCATGGGTGCTGGCCGGAGGGCGAGCGCGGCGCGGCGCAGGCGCGCGGTCAGGCGGAGGGGCATGGGA
>Ga0308171_1003105_pt1 | contig 15811 bp, 14 predicted proteins | sample PhyGR1_FD_202135 | JGI IMG/M metagenome (GOLD analysis project Ga0308171, IMG submission 202135) | Phyllosphere microbial communities from UC Gill Tract Community Farm, Albany, California, United States - DLSLSG.R1 | ecosystem: Host-associated > Plants > Phyllosphere > Unclassified | place: USA... | reverse complement strand
CACCTGGAACCGGACCTGGAACAACACCCGCAACAACAACAGCACCACCAACACCACCATCAACGACAACGTGACGAGCAACACCAACGTCACCAGCAACCGCGACGTGACCAGCAATCGCAACGTCACCGAGAACGTCAACAAGACCAGCAACATCCAGGCCGACGAACGCCAGGAAAAGAACAACCACGGTGTTGACGTCAACATCGAAAAAGATCTGCGCCTGAGCTCGGACATCCGCTTCTCGGGTGATCCGGAAATCACCGGCTCGATCGATATCGACTCGGCCGCCATCGCCGTCATCGACAACCGCCAGTCCGTCACCAACAACCTGGCGGGCAACAGCCTGGTGACCAACAGCGCCTCGATCGCCGACGACGTCGGTGCCGATGCCTCCGGCAACCTGGGCTTCAACGTCGCCGCCGGTGACAACAACGCGCAGGACAACGCTGCTTCGCTGTCCGCGGCGGACGCGTCCTTCAGCTTCGGCATGGCCGATGCGGAAGTCTTCGTCAACCAGTTCGGCGGTGGCAACACCACCCTCAACTCCGGCGTAACCAACGCCGCGGGCCTGGGTGGCAATGCCTTCAGCGGCGCGTCCGGCAACATCGGCGCCAACGTCGCCTCCGGCAACAACAACGAGCAGAAGAATGCGCTCGCTGCGTCGGTGGCCACCAGCGCCTATGCGACCTCGAGCATCAGCTCCAACCAGGTCTCGTCGGGCAACACCGTCAGCAACGCCGGCTACCTGCAGTCGATGACCGACACCGTGGACGTGAACCTCAGTGGTCGCGTTGCCGGTGCGACGTTGGCCGTGGGTGCAGGCCGTTACAGCGGCTCGGGTAGTGCCTACCAGAAAGACAACTACTACCTGGATACCTGGAGCGGCGCGCTGGACCATCCGAGCGGCAGCGAAACCGGTCATATCGACATGGATAGCGATATCCAGAATGCCACCGCCAACCCGAATCGTCCGGGCGTGGGCGGCATTGCGTTCGACACCGATGAGCGCGGCACCAGCCAGTTCGTGGAACTGGGCGTGGCCGACCTCTACGCGAGCCTGAGCGGCACCGTGTCCACCACCCGCTGGGTGAACGTGGATGCGACCAACACCGCGGCGTTGTCCGGCAGTGCGTTCTCCGGCGCCTCCGGCAACATCGGGGTGAACGTGGCCTCCGGTACCGGCAACCTGCAGGCCAACAGTCTGGCCCTGGCGGTTGCGCAGCCCTCCACCGGCGGCGGTGGTGGCGGCGGTCCGGAACAGTAAGTCTGTCCGTTTTCGCAAGCTGTACGCGTTGAGCGCAACAAACCCGGTCATCCGCCAATGACCGGGCTCCCCGGGAGCCCCTGTCCCTTCTCCCCCTTGGGGCAGGGGCTCCTTCCTCAGCCGGAGTACACGATGTCCACCCGAATGCGCACCTGGATGCTGGCCTGGGCACTGTCGATGCTGATGATGCCGATGGGTCTCGTGCGTGCCGGCGATGTCGGCTTCAGTGGCGTGCTGCCCAACGGGGCGGTGCTCACCCAGCGCGTGGAAAGCATGCAGGAACGGCGCTTCCGCAACGTGGTGAGGCAACACACCGATTACAGCTGTGGCGCGGCTGCGCTGGCCACGATCCTGCGCTACGCCTACCACCTGGAGGCGGATGAGGGCACGGTGATCGAAGGGATGATGGGGGTTTCCGATCCACAACTGGTCCACCAGCGCGGTTTCTCGCTGCTGGACATCAAGCGTTACGTCGAATCGATGGGCATGCGCGGCCGCGGCTACCGCGTCAACGAAGAGCGCCTGCGCTCACTGCGCGTGCCCGGGCTGGTGCTGATGGATGTGCGGGGCTTCCGCCATTTCGTGGTCCTCAAACAGGTCCGTGGCGATGTGGTGGATGTAGCCGACCCGATCCTGGGCAACCGCAGCATTCCCGTCAGCGAATTTCTCCAGGCGTGGCCGTCGCGCGCCGTGTTTGTCGTGATCGGCAGTGACTTCGATCGCAACACGGTACTGCTGCAGCCCGGTGAACGGCCGAGTGCCCGTTCGCTGTATGCCAGGCAGGGACCGATCACCGATGCCGAACTGGTCGACTTCGGATTCACCCATGCCGATCTGTTTTAAGGAGGCACCATGAACATCGCAACCTGGACGCCCGGCATCGTGTTGCTCGCGCTGCTGGGCATCGCGCCGGCGCACGCCGACGACAGCCGGCCCGGCAAGGGCTTGAGCGAGATCCCCGATCCGGAATTGAACCTCATGCGTGGCCGCTACACCGTCGGTGGCAACACCGTGGCGTGGTTCGGCGTCACCATGGTCACGCAGTGGCAGACTGCCGGCGGGCAGTCGGCGCAGAGCGCGCTGAAGCTGGGCATGGACTTCAGCCACGGCGGCAGCACACCGAAGATCAGCTTCGCACCAAGCGTGAGCGTGACCGCGGCCGATGCGCCGCTGCCGGTGACACCCGGGCGCAGCGTGGAGTCCAGCGGCCTGCAGAACGTGGCCGGCCTGAGCCAGAGCATCCAGGTCGCCGGTGACGGCAACCTGGCCCGCAACGCCACCCAGTTGACCGTACGCGAAGGCACCGCACCCACGCCCACCGGCGAAGGCGCGCACCTGGCCAGCGTGCAGCAAGGCGGTGTCAGTGCGTTGGCACAGCTGGAGGGCAACACCGCCAGGGTGCAGCTGCAGATCGAGGGTGTCGGTGCGGTCCAGCAGTGGATCCGCAACGGCAGCGTCGGCCAGAGCATCGCGCTGGGCAGTGATGGACAGTCGGTCACCAACCGGCTGCAGATCGACCTCGTGCGGCAGTCGCTGGCCAACAACGTTCCGCTCAACCAGAACGTGGCGCAGGCGATGACGCTGGTACGCGGGGTAGGCATGGGGCCGGGCCAGTGATCCAGCGGCACGGCAGGGGGAGCGTCAACACAACGGTGGGCCAAGGCAATGCACACGATGATCCGCGCAACACCGCTGGCGCTGGCGGCGCTGGCACTGATGGCGGCTGCGCCCGCCCACGCACAGGCGCAGCAACCTGCGCCAAATGACGCGGCCGACGTCAAGGCGCTGATGGCGCAGCTGGAAAGTCTCAAGGCCAACTACGCGCAGGAAGTACGACGCCTGCGCGAACTGGACATGCAGGTGCAGGCGATGCAGGCACGACTGACCGGCAAGACCGCACCGGTCGCCGGTGCCGCACCTTCACCCCAACAGGCACTGCCGGCCGGCACGCCCGCGGCACCGGCCAGCGCCGACGGCTATGCCAGCTCGGCGGCCGAAGCGCAGCAGGCGAAGCAGGAATCACGGCGCAGCGTGGACGACGTCAAGCAGCAGCAGGCGGCACTCTTCAGCCGCCGCTTCACGCTGGAAAACAGCCTCTCCTACGCCCGCTACGACCGCAAGCAGCTCAGCCTCAACGGCTTCCTGGCGCTGGATGCGATCTTCCTGGGCAACATCGCCATCGAGAATGTCGAGTCGGACACGTTGACCTACAACCTGGCCGCGCGCTGGGGCGTCAGCCCACGCCTGACCCTGAACCTGGACGTCCCCTATCTGGCGCGCAAGACCGTGTTCCAGAAGGGCGGCGCCGGCGGTTCGGCCGCGGCGATCGCGCAGGAAGAAACCACCGGCAACGGCATCGGCGATGTCGGCGTGAGCGCCAACTACCGGCTGTTCGCCGAACGTGGGCGGTTGCCGGAAACCGTGCTGACCGTGGGCGCGACCGCACCGACCGGGCGTGCGCCGTACGGGCTGGACTGGAAGGTGCTCGAGCGCGACGACGATGACTTCATCCGTTTCGCCGTGCCCGAGCAGCAACCCACCGGCAACGGGGTGTGGCAGGCCAACGTCGGGCTTTCCGCGGTGAAGACCGCCGATCCGGCGATCCTGTTCGCCAACATCGGCTACATCCATTCCTTCCCGCGCAGTTTCGACGACATCGACGCCAACCCGGACACCACCAACCCGGGCGACGTGAAGCTCGGCGGCTCGTACTACTTCGGTGCCGGCGTGGCCTTCGCGTTCAACGAGCGCACCAGCCTGAGCATCTCCTTCAGCGACAAGCTGAGCGCGCGTGCCTCCACGCGCTACAAGAACGGCCAGTGGCTCAAGGTGATCGGCAGCGATGCCAACGCGGGCACGCTCAACCTGGGCATCACCTATGCCCTCAACCAGAAGACCACCCTGGTGAGCCTGCTCGGTATCGGCCTGACCCCGGACGCACCGGACTTCACCCTGGCCTTCAAGGTGCCGTACAGCTTGTAAGCGCGACTGCTCACACGCTGTACGGTCGGCGTCAGCGCAGTTCGGGCAGCGCGAGCTGGTGCTTGCGGCACAGCCGGTAGACCGTCACCCGCGAGACCTGCATGTGGCGGGCGCAGGCGGTGATGTTGAAATCGTTCTGGCGCAGCGCATGCAGCAGGGTCTCGCGTTCGGCGACCTGCTTTGCCCCCTGCAGGCCACGCTCGGCGGTGGGCAGCAGCGGTTGGCTCAGCTCCAGGTCGGCCGCGCTGATGAGCTCGGCATCGCTGACGATCGCCGCACGCTGCACCCGGTTGAGCAGCTCGCGCACATTGCCCGGCCAGGCGAAGCATTCCAGCGCCTGGATCGCCTCGGCGGTGAAGCCGCGCGCACGGGTGACGTGCCGGTGCCGGAAGCTGGCGAGGAAGTGGTGGGCCAGCAGCGCGATGTCGCTGCCGCGCTCGCGCAGGGTCGGCAGGGGCAGGCGAAGCACATTGAGCCGGTAGAACAGGTCGCGACGGAAGTGGCCCTGTTCGACCGCTTTCTCGAGATCCACGTGGGTGGCGGCGAGCACGCGAACGTCCACCTCCAGCGGATGGTTGCTGCCGACGCGCTCGATCGTGCCCTCCTGCAGCACGCGCAGCAGGTTGGTCTGCGCATCCAGCGGCAGGTCGCCGATCTCGTCGAGGAACACGGTGCCGCCACTGGCCGATTCGAACAGGCCCAGGCGTCGCGTCGCCGCACCGGTGAAGGCGCCGCGCTCGTGGCCGAACAGCTCGGACTGCACCAGCGCGGCCGGGATGGCGCCGCAGTTCACCGCCAGGAACGGGCGCGCGTGACGTGCCGACAGCGCATGCAGGGCCTGGGCGGCCAGCTCCTTGCCGGTGCCGGTTTCGCCGGTGATCAGCACCGGCAGGTCCACCGGCGCGTATTTACGGATCGCCGCGCGGGTCACCTGGAGCACGGCGCTGTCGCCGATCAGGGACTGCGGGCCATGTTTGGCGGGCAGCGGGTCCGCGCCGGCCAGTTGCTGCAGCCGCTGCACGACCCGCGGCAGGTCGATCGGCGCGGTGTAGGAATCCACGCAGGCAGCGAGCAGCGCATCCAGCACCGGCGAGGCGCGCAGGGGTGCGGCCGGCAACAGGGCCAGCAGGCTCATGTGGCGGTGGTCGACCAGCAACTGCTGGAGATGGGCCAGGTTGGCCGGGACCGCGGTGCGCAGGTCCAGCAGGCCCACGATCTGGTCGCTGCCGCGCATGCCGATGCCGGCGCACTGTTCGGGGGCCACGCCGCGGACCTGCCAACCGGCCGCAGCGAGGGTCGCCCGTTCAAGCGTGAGGGGGTGCCCAAACCAGATCACACACCGGGCAGGAAAATCGGGGACAGCCGCCATGCGTCACCTTGTCGACGAGGATCGCGGGCGGTGTCTGCTGCCTGATCGGTTGCCACGGACGTGCCGCCCCACGTCCGGGTCCGTCCCCCGCCACGGTGCGCAAGCGCCGGGCGCGTCGCCGGCCGGGAAAACGGCGGTGACAGAGAAGGGAACGCGGGTTGGGCCGGTCAGCGGCCAGTGCCGGTCGCCCAACGAAAAAGGCCGCTGCAGGGCAGCGGCCTTCGACCAGGCGGTTCAGCAGGGCGCGTCAGAGGTCGACGCGGCGGGCCTGCATGAACTTGCCGCCCCAGTAGCCGCTGACCAGGCTGTCGACGCGGACGTCCTTGCCGGTGCTCGGGGCATGCAGGAAGCGGCCTTCGCCGACATAGATGCCGACGTGGTCGACCCGGCCCTTGCGACCGAAGAACACCAGGTCGCCGGCCGCCAGCGCGTTGCGGTCATTGATCAGTTCGGCAGCGCCGTCATGGGCCATCTCGCGGGAAACGCGCGGCAGTTCGACGCCCAGCGCGGTCCGGAACACATAGCCGACCAGGCCACTGCAGTCGAAACCGCTGTCCGGCGAGGTGCCGCCCCAGCGGTACGGCGTGCCGAGCAGGGTCATCGCACGGCGCAGCAGGGACTGGACCTTGCCGTTGTCGGCGGCGTCGCCGACCACGGCAGTGGCGCCGGTGCTGGCGTCGTAATTGGCGAGCAGGCGGCTCAGATCGCCGGCGAACATCGCCGAGCGGTCCATGAGCGGGATGGTGTCGTTGGCCGCCAGGTGCGGAAGCAGGGCGGCGAGGGTGGCGCTGGCAGCGGCATCGGCCTTGCTGCGGGCCGGCGCATCAGCCTTGGGCTTGGCCGGCGCGGAAGAATCAGGGGTGACAGTGACGGGGGATGCAGCAACCTCGGGAGCGGTCGTCGGTGCGGACTGCGCCCAGGCCGGAAGGCTGGCCAGGCAGAGTGCTGCAGCGAGGAAAGCAGGTCGGGCGCGTCGCCGGGTTGCGGCGGTCTGGCCTTTGCACGTCAGGTCGTCTGTCGTCACGCGGCGGTCACTGAATAAAAACGATGGGTGATGATGCCGTGTAAGCGCAGTGATTAGGTACAAATTCCGTTAATTTTTCGTTTACAACTACGTGACTTCGGTCACAAATTTGGACCTTACCCCTGTTCAGCTTAGTTAAGGACGCGTTTCGCTCCCGTGTAGTGGTCTTTCCAATAGGGGCCGCCGAGCGAGTCCAGCCGCACCGTGCCGCCGGTGCTGGGGGCGTGCACGAAGCGGCCTTCCCCGACATAGATGCCGACATGGAAGACGTTGCCCTTGTTGCCGAAAAACACCAGATCGCCGGGCGCCAGGCGTTTGGGATCGATCTTCGGCCCCTGCACGGCGGCCAGATCGCGCGAGGTGCGCGGCAGGCGCAGGTCGAGCATCTCGCGGTACACGTACGCGACCAGCCCGCTGCAGTCGAAACCGGATTCGGGGGTGTTGCCGCCGTAGCGATAGGGCGTGCCGACCAGGCCGATCGCGCGCATCAGCACGGCGTTGGCGGCCTGCGGATCGTTCGGGGCCACGCTCGGCCAGACCTGGGTCGAGGCGGGCGGCGGGGCCGGGCGGGTGGTCTTGCCGCCGCCGCAGGCGCTCAGCAGGGCCATGATCGCCAGCAGGGCCAGCTGGCCGGGCAGGCGGGTCAGGCGCGAAACTGGCGTCATGTGCATGTTGTCCGGATAATGCGCGACCTTAGAAGGCCGTCATGATGGCGGCGTATCCGGCAGGCCACAACCCGCCTCACCCGTCTGCCCTCGGCAGTCTCCAGACCAGAGTTGCGCATGAAGATCGAAAAAGACCGCGTCGTCCGTTTCCATTACACCGTCGCCGAGCAGGGCCAGGAGCCGATCGAGAGCTCCAGGGACCGTGATCCGCTGGCGATCCTGATCGGCCACGGCAACATCATCCCGGGCCTGGAAAACGCCATGATGGACAAGGAAGCCGGCGCCACCTTCGAAGTGGACGTCAAGGCGACCGACGCCTACGGCGAGCGCCGCGAAGGCCTGACCCAGCGCGTGCCCAAGAAGCACTTCGGCACCAGCAAGCTGGTCCCGGGCCAGCAGGTCGTGCTGCAGACCAACTTCGGCCCGCGTGCGGTCACCGTCGAGAAGGTCGGCATGAGCGTGGTCGACGTCGACCTGAACCATCCGATGGCCGGCAAGGACCTGCACTTCAACGTCGAGATCGTCGACGTCCGCGAAGCCAGCAAGGAAGAAATCGAGCACGGCCACGTGCACGGCGACGGCGGCCACCAGCACTGAGTGCGGTGACCCTTCGTTGATCCAACGGCCCGCTTCGGCGGGCCGTTTTCGTTTGTGCGGCAGGCCCGCGCGCGCACGGCATAATGGCGGACCTGGTCAGCGGATTGCCTGTGAACGCAGCTTCTTCTCCTTTGCAGCCGGTGGGCGCCCATGAGCGCATCGCCGTCATCGACATCCTGCGCGGGTTTGCGCTGCTGGGCATCCTGCTGATGAACATGGAGGCGTTCAGCAGTCCGCTGGATCTGTCGTTCACCGGCATCGATCCGCATTGGCAGGGCGCCGACTACTGGGCCGACGCGGCCATCTACGTGCTGGTCCAGGGCAAGTTCTTCACCCTGTTCTCGCTGCTGTTCGGCGCGGGGTTCTCGGTGATGGCGCAGCGCGCCGATCTCGCCGGCCGCGCGTTCGCGCCGTTCTATCTGCGCCGCAGCGCGGCGCTGCTGCTGATCGGCCTGTGCCACGCGCTGCTGGTGTGGTCCGGCGACATCCTGGTCATCTATGCGTTGATCTCAGTGCTGTTGCTGGCCTGTCGCGAGGCGCCGCGCAGCTGGCTGCCGGCAATGGGCGCGATCAGCTATCTGGGCGCGGCCGCCCTGGTGATGGTGCTGGGCGCCTTGATGAGCTGGATGGCCAGCATGGAGCATACCCAGGCACCGCTGCGCGAAGCCATCGCACAGGCCGAACAGACGATCGAACTGCAGCGTCAGGCCTACGCGCACGGCAGCTGGGCGCAGGCCGTGGGTCAGCGCCTGCGTGATCTGGGCGCGATGCTGTCCGGGATCTTCGTCATCGGCCCGGAAGTACTGGGCATGTTCCTGATCGGCAGCTGGTTCGCCCGCAGCGGCGCGCTGGCCGAGCCGGAGCGTTTCGCGCGGCTGTATGCACGGCTGCGCTGGGTTGCGCTGCCGAGCGGGCTGGCACTGATGCTGGGCAGTGCGATCTGGCACCCCTACCAGGCGCCCGGCACCCTGGATCTGCCCGGTGGCGCAGCGTATGCGATCAGTGCGCTGGCCGGATTGCTGATGTGCCTGGGGTATCTGGCCTGGATCGTGCGCTGGCGCGCGCGCCTGCAGCTGCTGGCACCGATGGGGCGGATGGCGCTGACCCATTACATCGGCCAGTCGCTGGTCTGCACCTGGGTGTTCTACGGCTACGGACTGGGGGCGTTCGAGACGATGCCGCGGCTGTGGCAGATCCCGTTCGCGCTGGCACTGTTCGCGGTGCAGGTCGCGATCAGCCATGCGTGGCTGCGATATTTCCGCTTTGGTCCGCTGGAGTGGATCTGGCGCGCGATGACCTATCTGCAGTGGCCGCCGCTGCGTCGGGCCTGACACGGCGGTGCCACGTCCCCTCACGTCTGGATCGCGGCCGGTCGTGGCATGCTGGACGTGCGCATGAGCGTCGGCACCGGCCCGTTGATGGCAGACCTGATCAACGACGCACGCCGGCGTTCGATCCTGCCCCTTACCGAGTTGAGCGATGCCAATGACGACGCAATACGACTATGACCTGATCGTGCTGGGCGGTGGTTCCGGCGGCCTGGCCGCGGCCTTCCGCGCGGCGCAGCACGGCCAGCGGGTGGCGATGCTGGAGCCGGGTGAACTCGGCGGCACTTGCGTCAACGTCGGCTGCGTGCCGAAGAAGGCGATGTGGCTGGCCGCCGATCTGTCCGGGCGGATCGGCCTGGCCGCGGCGATGGGCTTCGATGTGCCGGTGCGCCCGTCGCTGGACTGGAAGGAGCTGGTGGTGCATCGCCAGGCCTACATCGCCAACATCCATGCCAGCTATCTCAAGCGCCTGGATGAGAACAAGGTGGTGCGCGTGCCGCGCCGCGGTCGGCTGGTCGATGCGCACACGGTGGAATGCAGCGATGGCGTGCGCATCAGTGCCGCGCACCTCCTGATCGCGACCGGAGCACATGCGCAGCGCCCCGATATTCCCGGTGCCGGACTGGGGCTGGTCTCCGATGATTTCTTCAACCTGTGCAGCGCGCCGGCGCGGGTCGCGATCGTTGGCGGCGGCTACATCGCGGTGGAACTGGCCGGGCTGCTGCAGGCGCTGGGCAGCCGCGTGACCCTGCTGGTACGGGGTGAGCGCCTGCTGGAGCGTTTCGATGCGGAACTCACCGCGCAGCTTGCCGAAAACCTGCGCCATCAGGGCGTGCAGGTCCACTTCGGCTATCGTCTGCGCGAGCTGCAGCGTGACGGCGACGCCGTGGTCGCGCTCGGCCATGACGGGCCCGCCGACGGTCACTTCGATGCCGTGTTCTTCGCCACCGGCCGACGCGGCAACAGTGCCGATCTGGGGCTGGAAGCGGTGGGCGTGGTGGTGGGTGACAAGGGCGAGGTGGAGGTCGACGAGTGGCAGACCACCGCGGTGCCGAGCATTCATGCCGTGGGCGATATCGCCGGGAAGGTGGGCCTGACCCCGGTCGCGATCGCCGCCGCGCGCAAGCTGATGGACCGCCTGTTCGGCGGCCAGCCGCAGGCGAAGATGGACTATGAGAACGTGGCCAGCGTGGTGTTCTCGCACCCGGCGCTGGGCGCGGTGGGGCTGAGCGAAGAAGAGGCCTGCGCGAGGTACGGCGACGTCCGCGTGTACCGCAGCAATTTCCGCCCGATGCTGCAGGCGCTGGCCGATGGCACCCAGCGAAGCCTGTTCAAACTGGTCTGCGTGGGCGAAGAGGAGCGGGTGGTCGGTGTGCACCTGCTCGGCGAGGCGGCGGATGAAATCCTGCAGGGGTTCGCGCTGGCGGTGAAGATGGGCGTGACCAAGGCCCAGTTCGACGACACGGTAGCGATCCATCCAACCTCTGCAGAAGAAGTCGTACTGATGCGCTGAAAGCGCATCAGGGGCGTGCAGCCGCCGAAGCCGCGCCCGGGATCCGGGTAGTGCCACGCCATGCGTGGCAACCGCGCACCGCGCGGCACAACCTTCCGCAGCCGCAGCCTTGGCGGCCGGCCAGGTTCTTTCCGCAGTTGAAACAGGATCGGAGCGCCGTTTCTTCCCGGTCTGCCCGCGCAAAGCACCCACCGCCCCCATGCGACAATAGCCGTTCCGTACCTGTCCCAGCCGCCTCCGTGCGGCTGTCCGCCGTCCTGATGTCGTCACCCGTTTCCCCGCTGCCCACGTCCTCCAGCCGCATCGCCGCCGGCGGCATCGCCTTGGCCGCGATCGGCGCCATTGCCGCCTCGGGCAAGGCGGTCATCGTCAAGCTGGCGTATCGGCATGGCGTGGATGCCACCACGCTGCTGGCGCTGCGCATGTTGATGGCCTTCCCGCTGTTCGCCCTGCTGGCCGTCTGGTCCGCGCGGCGCGCGCCGGCGCTGTCATGGGGCGATCGCGGGCGGGTGGTGTGGCTGGGTTTCACCGGCTATTACCTGTCCAGCCTGTTGGACTTCCAGGGCCTGCAGTACATCAGCGTCACCTTGGAACGGCTGATCCTGTACTTGAACCCGACGCTGATCCTGCTGATCAGCCTGGTGCTGCTGAAAAAGCGCCCCGGTCGCTGGCAGGTGGCCGCACTGGTGCTGAGCTATCTCGGCGTACTGCTGGCCTTCGGCCATGACCTGCAGCTGGAAGGCGGGCGCATCGTGCTGGGCAGCGCGCTGGTGTTCGCCAGTGCGCTGAGCTATGCGCTGTACCTGTTCGGCAGTGGCCAGGTGGTGGCGCGGATCGGTGCCATCCGGCTGACCGCCTATGCCAGCTGCGTGGCCTGCGTGCTGTGCGTGCTGCACTTCGCGGTGCTGCATCCGATGTCGGCGCTGGGCCAGGCACCGGTGCCGGTGTACTGGCTCTCCCTGATCAATGCGACGGTGTGCACGGTCCTGCCGGTGATGGCGATCATGCTCGCGGTGAAGCGGATCGGCTCGTCGCTGGCCGCGCAGGTGGGTATGCTCGGTCCAGTCTCCACCATCGTGATGAGTCTATGGCTGCTCGACGAACCCATGGGGCCGTGGCAGATCCTCGGCACGGCCCTGGTCCTGCTCGGCGTGCTGCTGGTCAGCCGGGTCCGCGCGTGAACGCGGCCGCGATCGGCGATGACCCGGCGGCACAGGCGCGTGCGCGCATCCTGGCGGTGATCCGCGCGATCCCGCGCGGGCAGGTGATGGGCTATGGCCAGGTCGCGGCCAAGGCGGGGCTGCCGGGCAGGGCGCGGCTGACCGCGCGCGTGCTGGGCATGAATGACGACCCGGAACTGCCATGGCACCGCGTGCTGCGCTCGGACGGGCGCATCGCGATGCCGGAAGGCTCGGCCGGGTGGAAAGAACAGAGCCAGCGGCTGCGCGCCGAGGGCGTGGCGATCGAGCGGGGGCGGGTCAAGGGCATGCCGGCGGCCGGCGCGGACGATCTGGATGCCGCCCTGTGGGGACCGGGCTGACACTGCCTGGGCGTTGAACAGGCGCGCTGGCGCGCAGCGTGCGGTCGGGTGCTGCGGCTATGATGGGCGCAGTTCCAAAGGATGCCCCCATGTTTCCGCGACTGCCTACCGTCACCAAAGCGTTGTTGATCGCCAACGTCCTGCTGTTCCTGCTGCAGCAGCCGTTCCTGCTCGGCAATGCCACGTTCGAGCCCTTCATGCTGCAACCCCTGGGCGGCGGTTTCGATCCGTTCTCGCCCGGCGGCAACTTCCAGCCCTGGCAGCTGCTCACCTATGGCTTCCTGCATGGCAGCTTCGGCCATCTGTTCTTCAACATGCTCGCGCTCTTCATGTTCGGTGCGCCGCTGGAACAGACCTGGGGCGAAAAGCGCTTCCTGACCTATTACCTGGTGTGCGTGGCCGGTGCTGGCCTGTGCCAGCTGCTGGTCGGGATGATGCTGGCCGACCCGGCTACGGTGCTGGGCGCTTCCGGTGGCGTGTTCGGCCTGTTGCTGGCCTACGGCATGCTGTTCCCGAACCAGCGCGTGATGCTGCTGTTCCCGCCGATCCCGATGAAGGCACGTACCTTCGTGATCGTCTTCGGCGCGATGGAGCTGATGCTGGGCGCCACCGGCTGGCAGCCGGGCGTGGCCCACTTCGCGCACCTGGGCGGCATGCTGTTCGGCTGGCTGTTGATCCGCTACTGGCGCGGCCAACCGCCGTTCAACAACCGGCGTCCGCCGGGCCCTCCGAAGCGCCCCAACCACCTGCGCAGCATCAAATAACAGGGACGGAGGTGGTTAATAACCACCTCCGTCCCCATTAAAAAAAAGGGCGCCCCGTGGGCGCCCTTTTTCGTTGACCAGTGCCAGGTGCAGGACTCAGCGCCAGACCTTGATCTGGTCGTTGTCCACGCGCTGCATCGGCTGGCCCGGCTTGCAGGTGAAGGTCGCACCGAAGGCCGGCAGGTTGGACAGCGGGCCGTTGGTGCGCCAGCGGCCCGGGGCCAGGATGTCGGAGGTCACGCGCTGCGCGGCGACGTTCGGCGACAGCTGCTGCGGCCACAGGCTGGCCCAGGCGCGGAAGAAGCCCTGCTGGGCGGCCGGCTTGGCAGCCGGTTCGACGGCCTTGTAAGCCTCCCACGCCAGTTCGAGGCCGGCCAGATCGGCCAGGTTCTCTTCGCGGGTGAGTTCGCCGTTGACCTTGGCCCCCTTGACGCCCGGGTAGTCGTAGCCGCTGTACTGCGCGGCGACGCGGTTGCCGAACAGGGTCCAGGCGGTCTTGTCGGCCGGGGTCCACCAGCTGCGCAGTTCGCCCTTGGCATCGACCAGCGCGCCCTTGGCGTCGATCGCACGGGTCAGCTCGTGGGCGACCAGCGCGCCGTAGCTGCCGAACAGCTCGGCGGTATCGCCCTTGGCGTTGAACACCGGGCCCTGCAGCACGGCGGCGGTGACGATCAGGCGGTTCTGCGCGATGTCATAGGCCAGCGCCGGCTGCTGCGGCAGCACGTCCCAGCGGCGGTCGGCGTTGCCCTTGCCGATGCGCTTCATTTCTTCGCGGTGGCGCCAGGTGGAGGCGATCAGCATGTTGCCGCCGAAGCTGCCACGGCCCATCGGCTGCACGGTGTAATCCAGATCGCGCAGCGGGGTGCCGATCTCGATCTTCAGCGCGGCCAGCTTGGCCTGCGCTTCGGTCTTGGCTTCATCGCTCATCCAGGTGCTGCGCTTGACCGCATCGATCTGCACTTCGCGGATCTTGTCCACGACCAGGGCGGCCTTGCGACGGTCGTCGGCGGACAGATGCCTGGCCGCATACTCACGGCCGACCATCGGACCGGCAGCGACGTTGATCGCGTCCAGCACCTGCTCCCAGCGCGCCGGCGGCAGGGTCTGGCCACGGATCACGCGGCCGCGGAATTCGAACTCGGCGTCGCGGTAGGCCTTGGACAGGTACGGTGCCATGGCGTCACCCACGCGCCAGCGCAGGTAGACCTTCCACTGCTCCGGTTTGATCCGCGTGACCATGCCGTCGAGCTGCTTGAACAGCGCCGGATCGGCCAGCGAGACCAGGTCGTCGTTGACGCCCTGTGCCTTCAGGAAGGCCTCCAGCTGCAGGTTGCGATAGCGGCTGTTGAGCTCCTTGGTGGAGATCGGCGCGTAGTTGTTGAACGGGTTGTTGATGCCCGCCAGCGACTGCGCGTTGCGCGCCACTTCGGTTTCCAGCGCGATCACCGACTGCGACTCGGCATCGAGCTTGTCGGCCGGGGTGCCGGTCAGGGCCAGCACCTGCTTGACGTAATTGCGGTAGCGCCCCATCAGCGCGACGGTGTCGGCATCGGTGCGGGTGTAGAACGCCGGGTCAGGCAGGCCCATGCCACCCTGCATGAAGTAGCCGATGTGGCGGTCCAGCGCCTTCAGGTCCACGTCCGGCGCGAAGTTGAAGGCCACCGGGATACCGACCTGGTGCAGCGCGGCGATCGAGGCCGGCACGTCCTTGGCCTTCTTGATCGCGTTGATGCGGGTCAGCAGCGGGGCGATCGGGTTGGAGCCGTCGGCTTCCACCGCCGCTTCGTCCAGGCCGCTGGCCCAGAAATCGCCGAGCAGCTTCTGCACGTTGCCCTGCGGTGCGGTCATCGCCGCATCCAGCAGTTCACGCTGCTGCTGGCGGGTACGGTCGGCGAGCTGGCCCAGCGCGGTGGTGGCGCCGGTCTGCGGTACCGGGTTGGCCTTCAACCAGGTCGCATTGGTGGCCTCGTAGAAGTCGCTGCACTGCGCGCTGACGGCGGGCGCGCGGGCGGCGGCCTTCTTCTTCGGCGCGGCATGCGCATCGTGTGCGATGACCAGGGAGGCCAGGCTCAGGCCCAGGGCAATGGCGAGCGGACGGAGGTTGGACATGTAAAGCGAATCCAGCGGGGATGAGATCGCGCGAGTGTACCAAGCAAAGCGAAACGAGCGTGATGGCAAGCGCGCGCCCAAAAAAACAAAGGCCCGGGAAAATCCCGGGCCTCTGCATGGATCACATCACGCCGGGGCGCGACGGCTTACCAGATCACGACCTGCTGGTCGCCTGCGCGCACCATCGGCGAGCCGGCCTTGCACTGGAACGCAGCGGCGAAGGTCGGCAGGTTCGACGGGGCACCCATCGCACGGAACTGCGCCGGGGCATGCGGGTCGGTCGCCAGACGGACCTTCATGTTCTCCGGGGTGTACTTGGTGCGCCACACGGTGGCCCAGTTGAAGAAGAAGCGCTGGTCGCGGGTGAAGCCGTCGACCTTCGGGTCTTCCTTGCCGGCCGAGGCCTTCTGCAGGGCATCGTAGGCGGTCGCCAGGCCGCCCAGATCGGCGATGTTCTCGCCCAGGGTCAGCTTGCCGTTGACCGCCTGACCGTCCACCTTGTAACCGTTGAACTGGTTGATCAGCTTGCCGGTCAGGCCGCTGAAGTTCTTGGTGTCGGCGTCGGTCCACCAGTTCTCGAAGTTGCCGGTCGGCCCGAAACGGCTGCCCTGGTCGTCGTAACCGTGGGTCATCTCGTGGCCGATCACCGCACC
>Ga0308171_1003102_pt1 | contig 15832 bp, 13 predicted proteins | sample PhyGR1_FD_202135 | JGI IMG/M metagenome (GOLD analysis project Ga0308171, IMG submission 202135) | Phyllosphere microbial communities from UC Gill Tract Community Farm, Albany, California, United States - DLSLSG.R1 | ecosystem: Host-associated > Plants > Phyllosphere > Unclassified | place: USA... | reverse complement strand
TCCGCTGGTCGTCCGCCTCGAGGGTACGAATGTCGAGAAGGGCAAGGAAATCCTCGCCAATTCGGGTCTCGCCATCGTCCCCGCCAACGATCTGGGCGACGCCGCCAAGAAGATCGTCGCCGAGGTGCAGAAGGTCGCGTAACGCGCATCTTCGGCCCTGATGGACCGATGATAAAAGGGGCTCGGACGGAAACGTCCGGGCCCCTTTCTCGTTGGTCGGAGTGCAAGTCTTGCGATGCGCTCGCAACGCCGCCAAAGACGGCGGCATGTTTGGCTGTTCGGCCGGGAAGGAACCGCGATGAAGATCGTCGTGCCCGTGAAACGGGTGTTGGATTATAACGTGAAGCCGCGCGTGAAGGCGGACGGGACGGGCGTCGACCTGGCGAACGTGAAGATGTCGATGAACCCGTTCGACGAGATCGCGGTGGAAGAGGCGATCCGGCTGAAGGAAAAGGGGGCGGCGACCGAAGTGGTCGTCGTCTCGATCGGCGAGCCCAAGGCGGCGGACACGCTGCGCACCGCGCTCGCCATGGGCGCGGACCGGGCGGTGCTGATCACCGCCGACCAGCCGGTCGAGCCGCTCGGCGTCGCCAAGTTGCTGGCTAAGGTGGTCGAGGAGGAACAGCCCGGCCTCGTCATCCTGGGCAAGCAGGCGATCGATGGCGACAACAACCAGACCGGCCAGATGCTGGCGGGTCTGCTGGGCTGGGCGCAGGGGACCTTCGCCTCGAAGGTCGAGATCGACGGTGACAGCGCCAAGGTCACCCGTGAGGTCGATGGCGGCCTGGAGACGGTGACGCTGACCTTGCCCGCGATCGTCACCACCGACCTGCGCCTCAACGAGCCGCGCTACGCCAGCTTGCCCAACATCATGAAGGCCAAGTCCAAGCCGATGGCGACCAAGACCGCCGCCGATTACGGCGTCGACGTCGCGCCCCGCCTGACGATCACGCATGTCACCGAGCCCGGCAAGCGCCAGGCGGGCGTCAAGGTCGGCTCGGTCGACGAGCTGGTCGAGAAACTCAAAGCATTGGGAGTGGCCAAGTGAAGACGCTGGTATGGGTCGAGCATGACGGCGGGTCCGTCAAGGATGCCACGCTGGCGACGGTCACGGCGGCGGCCAGGCTGGGCGAGGTCCACTTGATCGTCGCGGGTCAGGGCGTCGACGGTGTCGCGCAGGCGGCCGCCAAGATCGCGGGCGTGGGCAAGGTCCATGTCGCCGACGATGCGGCCTACGCCAACGCACTGGCCGAGAATGTCGCGCCGCTGATCGTCCAGTTGATGGGGCATCACGACGCCTTCCTCGCCCCGTCGACCACCACCGGCAAGAACATCGCGCCGCGCGTCGCCGCGCTGATCGACGTGATGCAGATCAGCGACATCCTGTCGGTCGAGGGTCCGGACAGCTTTACCCGGCCGATCTATGCGGGCAACGCCATCGCCACGGTGAAGACCAGCGACACCAAGCTGGTCCTGACCGTGCGCACCACGGCGTTCGAGAAGGCCGCAGCCGAGGGCGGCACGGGCGCAATCGAGGCAGTCGCCTCGACCGGCGATACCGCCAAGTCGCGCTTCGTCGGTGCCGAAAAGGCCGAGAATGCCCGGCCCGAGCTGACCAGCGCCAAGATCATCGTCTCGGGCGGCCGTGCATTGGGCTCGGAGGAACAGTTCCATGCGCTGATCGACCCGCTGGCCGACAAGCTGGGCGCCGCGGTGGGTGCCAGCCGCGCGGCGGTCGATGCGGGTTATGCGCCCAACGACTATCAGGTCGGCCAGACCGGCAAGATCGTCGCACCTGAGGTCTATGTCGCGGTTGGCATCTCGGGCGCGATCCAGCACCTGGCGGGGATGAAGGACTCCAAGGTCATCGTCGCGATCAACAAGGACGAGGATGCGCCGATCTTCCAGGTCGCCGATATCGGCCTGGTCGGTGACCTGTTCACCGTCGTGCCGGAGTTGACGAGCAAGGTCTGAGGCGGTTTTTGTTCGCGCAGAGGCGCGGAGGACGCAGAGATGATGACCCCTTCGTCTCCGCGCTCTCTGCGCCTCCGCGCGAACCAATTTTCCTCCCCTGTAAGGGGAGGTGGCAGGCCGAAGGCCTGACGGAGGGGGGCTTCCACAAGAACATCCCTTGAGGAAGCCCCCCTCCACCGCCGCTTCGCGGCGGTCCCCCTCCCCGTGCCGGGGAGGATACGCCTTCCTTTCGCATCCGCCCGCGCGACAGTTGCGGGCATGATCGGTCGCCTTCTTCGCATCACCGGACGCGTGCAGGGCGTCGGATATCGTTACTGGTTTCTGACCCACGCCGAGTCGCTGGGACTGACCGGCTGGGTCCGCAACCGGGCTGACGGTTCGGTCGAGGCGGTGGTGCAGGGCGCCGAGGACCAAGTCTCGCAGATCGCTGCCGAGGCCGAGTCGGGACCGCCCGCCGCGCGGGTCGACTGGGTCGAAACGACAAAGCAGCCTGTCGATCCCCAGATCACCCGATTCGATCAGTGGCCGACATGCTGATCGCGCTGCTCCTCGCGCAGGCCGCCGATCCGGCCGTCACACGCCGAGTCGAATCCCTCCTCGCCCGCGCGCCGATCGTCGACGGGCATAACGACCTGCCCTGGGAATTGCGTGACACCGGCGTCGCGCCCGAATCGCCTGCGCTGGCCATCGACACCATCACCCTGCCCCATGCGCTCCAGACCGACCTCCCGCGACTGAAGCGCGGCGGGGTCGGCGGGCAATTCTGGTCGGTGTGGATCCCCGCCGACGTCACCGGCCCGCGCGCAGTCGAGATGACGCTGGAGCAGATCGACCGCGTCCACCGCCTCGTCGCGGCCCATCCGAATCGCATGGCGATGGCGCGGACGGCGGCGGATATCGAACGGATCGCAGCGTCCGGCCGGGTCGCCTCGCTGATCGGGGTGGAGGGTGGGCATCAGATCGACGGTCGGCTGTCGATGCTGCGCCAGTACAAGGCGCTGGGTGTCGCCTATCTGACGCTGACTCATGGTCGGAGCCTGGCCTGGGCCGATTCGTCGACCGACGCGCCGATCGCCAACGGGCTGAGCCCCTTTGGCCGCGCGGCGGTCACGGAGATGAACCGGATCGGCATGATCGTCGATGTCGCCCATGTCTCCGACGCGACGATGGCGGCGGTGCTTGATGTGAGCAAGGCACCCGTCATCGCCTCCCATTCCGACGCACGCGCATTGGCCGATGCGCCACGCAACATTCCCGACTCACTGCTCCGCCGGATTGGCGCCAGCGGCGGGGTGGTGATGGTGAATTGCTACCCCGCCTTCCTGTCGAGCGACTGGCGGGCCTGGGATGCGAAGCGCACCGCCTATGCCAAGTCGGTCGGCGTGCCTGCCAATATCTATGGTCCACGCAGCCCCGCGCCGCTGATCGCCTGGGACGCGCAGCACCTTGCCCCGCGCGTGACGGCGGCGAAGGTCGCCGATCATGTCGAGCATATCGCCCGCATCGCCGGGCACGGCGCGGTGGGCTTTGGCGGCGATTATGACGGGATCAACGGCACCGGGCCGGAGGGCATGACCGGTGTCGACGGCTATCCGCTGGTCCTGGCCGAACTGGTCCGACGTGGCTGGAGCGATGCCGATCTCGCCAGGCTGACCAGCGGCAATATCCTGCGCGTGATGAAGCGGGTCGAGGCGGTGGCGAAAAGCCTCAGTGCGACAGCACCGGACGATTCGATCGATCCGCTGGCGCGCTAGCCCCCCCGAATCGCATCGCCACCAGCCAGATCGCGAACCCGCCCAGCGCCAGCCCGCAGCCGACATAGCCGGTCGAGGTCCAGCCCAGGCCGTTGGCGATCGCCAGACCGCCCGCCCAGGGGCCGATCGCGTTGGCGGTGTTGAACGCCGAATGGTTGAGCGCGGCGGCCAGCCCCTGCCCCTCGCCCGCCACGTCCATCAGCCGCGTCTGCAGCACGGTGCCCAGCGCGCCGCCCAGGCCGATGGCAAAGACGATGGGCAGGATCGTCCACAGGCTGCCCGCCGCCAGTGGATAGAGCGCCAGCATCGCCGCCGACCAGAGGAGCAGCGCGCCTGCCGTCGGCATCAGCGCGCGGTCGGCAAAGCGCGGCACGACGATATTGCCGATCGTCATGCCCAGCCCGAACACCGCCAGCACCAGCGGGATCATCGCCACCGACGCCCCCGTCACCTCGGTCAGGGTCGCCGCCAGATAGGTATAGACCGCGAACATGCCGCCGAACCCGATCGCGCCGATCGCCAGGGTCAGCCAGACCTGCCCCTTGCTCAGCGCGTCCAGCTCGCGGCGGATGCTTGCGCCCTCGTCGGGGCGGTCATGCGGCGCGGCGATCCACACCAGCGTCGCGGTCAGCAGCGCCAGCGCCGCGACCACGCCGAACACCCAGCGCCAGTTGAGCCACTGCCCCAGCATCTGCGCCAGCGGCACGCCGATCACGGTCGCGACCGTCAGCCCCAGCATGATCCGCCCGACCGCCACCGTCCGCCGCGACTCGGGGACCAGCGAGGCGGCGACCAGCGCGGCGATCCCGAAATAGGCGCCGTGGGGCAGTCCGCTGAGGAAACGAAAGAACAGCATCCAGTGATAATCGGGCGCCATCGCCGACAGGCCATTGCCTGCCGCGAACATCAGCATCAGCGCGATCAGCAGCGTTCGACGCGCGACCCTGGCCGACAAGACCGCCAGCAGCGGTGCCCCCACCACCACGCCCAGCGCATAGGCGCTGATGACATGACCCGCCGTCGGCGCATCGATGCCCAGGCCGCGCGCCAGATCGGGCTCGAGGCTCATCGCGGCGAATTCGGTCGTGCCGATCGCAAAGCCGCCCACCGCCAGCGCGGTGTGGACGATGCCGGGGGAAAATGTCCGCGCCATCAGGAAATCCTTTCCCCGCCCATATGTTGCGCCGCAGCAAGCGACGCAACCGCCCTGCGCGCTTCCTGCTGAAAAGGCAGCAGAATGGCTGACATATTCATCGGCTTTCTCCTGTCCCTCCCGATACGAGGCACAGTTTGGCATTGAAGCCGCCCGCCCGGTCGGTCAGGCTCACCCTCGGCAAGGGGGAGATTGCCGTTTGGACGGGGTCATCGGCGGGATCGGGGTCGTTGCGCGCGAGCTGTTGTTGTTCGCGGGCGCGGGCCTGTTGCTGGGCGGGATCGACGACCTGCTTGTCGACCTGATCTATCTCACGCGTCGCCTGACCCGGGGGCCTGCCACACCGCTGCGCAGCTGGGCGCTGCCCGCGCCAGCGACGCCGGGGCGCATGGTGATCCTGGTGCCTGCCTGGGACGAATCGGCCGTGATCGGCGCCATGCTGGCCAATGCGCTCACCCGGCTGCGCCATGACGATTACCGGATCTATGTCGGGCTCTATCCCAATGATCCGGCGACGATCGCGGCGGCGGCCGATGTCGCAGAGCACGACCCACGGGTGCGGCTGGTCATCGGTCCACGCCCCGGCCCGACGACCAAGGCGGACTGTTTGAATGCGGTCTGGCATGCCCTGGAACGCGATGCGCGGGACGAGGGCTTTGCGGTGCGGGCGGTGGTGCTGCACGATGCCGAGGATGTGGTGCATGGCGACGAGCTGCTGGTCTTCGACTCGCTGATCGAAGGGCGCGCGGTGGTCCAGTTGCCGGTCCTGCCGCTGGTCGCGCCGGGATCGCAGCTGGTGTCGGGGCATTATGCCGACGAGTTTGCCGAGAGCCATATCAAACAGTTGGTGGTGCGCACCGCGCTGGGCGCCGGATTGCCGCTGGCAGGGACGGGCTGTGCGATCGCGCCCGCGATGCTGCGCGAGATCGCCCGGCGGCGTGGCGGCGATCCGTTCGATGCGAGCAGCCTGACCGAGGATTACGAACTGGGCCTGCGCATCGCCGAGCTGGGCGGCAAGGGGCTGTTCGCGCGCGTCGCCGATGGTTCGCCGCGCAGCGTGGTGGCGGTGCGCGCCTATTTCCCCGCCACCCTGCCCGCCGCCGTCCGGCAGAAGGCGCGGTGGATGACGGGCATCGCGCTGGTCGGCTGGGACCGGACGGGATGGGGGCGAACCTGGGCGATCGGCGACCATTGGTGGCGGTCGCGCGACCGGCGTGCGCCGCTGGCCATGCTGGTCCTGGCCGCCGCCTATCTCGGTCTCTTCGCCGAGGCGGTGGTGATCATCCTGTGTTGGATACGCGGGGCTGCGTTGCCGATGACCGACCCGCTGCTCGGCGGGCTGATCGCGGTCAATGCCATGCTGCTCTGGTGGCGGCTGGGTATGCGCATGGTCTTTACCGGACAGGCTTATGGCGCGCGCGAGGCTTTGTGGTCGTTGCCGCGCTTTGTCGTCGGCAATTTCGTAGCGCTGGCGGCGGCGCCGCGCGCGATGGTCCGCTATCTGCTGATGCTGCGCGGACGGCCGCTGACCTGGGACAAGACCGATCACCAGTTTCCCGACCTCCCCGCCCCGTCATGAGCGGACGGCCGATCCGCTTTCTGGCGGGTGTGCTGGCATTGTGGACCTTGGGGCGGGTGGCGTTCCTGTTGCCGGGTGACGATGCGTGGGAGCAAACAGACCGCCTGTCAGTCGCGGCGAAGGTGAAGGCTGCACCGCGTGCCCTGCCGCGCCATCGCGTGGTACTGGCTTCGGCTGTAGTGCCTGTAGCCCTTACGCCGCATCCTTTGCGTCAGAAGAGGGCGCTTCGCTCGCCAGCCGTGGCGATGGTGCGTCCAACGACGCTGCTTCCGCTCGCAGATACTGTGGCGGTCGAGCCCACCTTGCCCGCGCAGGACCTACGCGACGAAGCCGCACCGATCGCCCTCGCCTGGCCCGATACACCTGCACGACCGGATCGCTGGAGCCTCGGGATATGGGCGGTGGCCCGACAGGGTAGCGGTGCGCCGACGCCGGGCGGGCAGTTGGGCGGCAGCCAGGCGGGACTTCGCCTGCTGCGTCGCCTCGATTCGCGTGGCACATGGTCGGCAAGCCTACGCCTGTCCGCCCCGGCGCACGGTGTGGGCGGCGAGATGGGTGTGGGTGTCGACTGGCATCCCGTGCGCCAGGTGCCGGTGCGCGTGCTGGTCGAACAGCGTGTGGCGCTGGATCGGGGACGCGGCGGCACCGCCTTGCTGGCGGTGACCGGCATCGGCCCTCGCCCGGTCGTCGCCGGATTGACCCTCTCCGCCTATGCCCAGGGCGGCGTGGTGGTGCGTGACCGGACCGAGCCCTTTGCCGACGGCGCGATGCGCGTGGCGGTGCCGCTGACGCCGGGCCTCGACCTGGGCGTCGGGCTGTGGGGCGGAGCGCAGCGGGATGCGCAGCGGCTGGATGTCGGCCCGACGCTGGGCCTCGCGGTGCCGGTGGCGGGTCGACGCATCCGCCTGTCGCTCGACTGGCGACAACGGGTGGCGGGCCGCGCGGCCCCCAATTCCGGCCCCGCACTGACAATCGCGGGCGATTTCTGAGCCATCGACACTGTTCGGAAAGGCCCATGCGGCTATAACGCGGGCGTGGACCTCTATCTTCCGATCGCCAACCTGTCGGTCAACGCGTTGGTCATCATCGCGCTGGGCGCGGGCGTGGGCCTGTTGTCGGGGATGTTCGGGGTCGGCGGCGGCTTCCTGACCACGCCGCTGCTGATCGTCTATGGCATCCCGCCGACCGTCGCCGCCGCGTCGGCCGCCAGCCAGGTGACGGGGGCCAGCGTCTCGGGCGTGTTCGCGCATTTCCGGCGCGGCGGCGTGGATACCAAGATGGGCGGCGTCCTGGTCGCGGGCGGCATCGTCGGGTCGTTCGCGGGCGCCTGGATCTTCAAACTGCTTCAGGCGAGCGGCCAGATCGATACGGTCATCGCCATCGTCTATGTGCTGATGCTGGGCTGGATCGGATCGGTCATGGCGCGCGAGGCGACGAGTGCGATCATCGCGCAGCGGCGCGGTCGGCCACAGCGCGCGGCGCGGCGGCGGCATCATCCGGTGGTCGCGGCCCTGCCCTTCCGTACGCGCTTCTATGCCTCGGGCCTGTATATCTCGCCGCTGGCGCCGTTGATGCTGGGCTTCTTCACCGGCATCCTGACCATCTTGCTGGGGGTCGGCGGCGGGTTCATCCTGGTGCCCGCGATGATCTATATCCTGGGCATGGCGACCAATGTCGTGCTCGGCACCTCGCTGTTCCAGACACTGTTCGTCACCGCCGTCGCGACGATGGTCCATGCCACCACCACCAAGGCGGTCGATATCGTGCTGGCGGGCCTGTTGCTGATCGGATCGGTCACGGGGGCGCAGATCGGTGCGAAGCTCGCCACCAATGCCAAGCCCGAATATCTGCGGCTGGCGTTGGCGGTCATCGTGCTGCTGGTCGGCATCCGCATTCTGCTGGGGCTGGTGTGGCGGCCCGAGGAAATCTTCACGGTGCAGCTGCTGTGAAGCAGGCCACCGCCTTGCTGGCGCTGGTGTCGCCATTGCTGATGGCGCAGGCCAAGCCGGTGCTGGTCCCCGACGTGTCGCAGCGCGATATCCAGATCGCCTACAGCTTCACCGGGGCCGAGTTGCTGCTGTTCGGCGCGATCCTCTATCCCGGCGGCCGCGCGCCGCAGGACGACCGGCCGACCGATATCGTCGTGGTGGTCAAGGGCCCGACCCAGTCGATCCTGATCCGCGAAAAGGAGAAGATCGCCGGGCTGTGGGTCAATGCCGGGCGGCTGCGCTATCAGTCGGCGCCGTCCTTCTACGCCATCGCCTCGTCCCGGCCGATCGACCGGATCGTCGACGATCGCACCCGCGCCATCTACGAACTCGGGCTGGACAGCCTGCAACTCTCCCCCGCCTCCAGCGCGCCCGCCGATGTACAGGCGCGTTTCCAGGCGGGACTGGTCGACCAGCGCCGCCGTAGCGGCCTGTATGTCGAGGCGCCGCGCGCCGTCGAGATCACCGACGACGTCCTCTACCGCGCCCGCGTCACCATCCCGGCGCGCGTGCCGGTGGGCCGCTTCACCGCCGAGACCTTCCTGATCCGCGACGGCCGGGTGCTGGCCGCCGCGGTGCGCGACATCGATATCCGCAAATCGGGGTTCGAACGCTTCGTCGCGCGGGCCGCCGACCGTGCCGCCATCCCCTACGGCCTGACCGCGGTGGCGCTGTCGATCCTGCTCGGCTGGACCGCCGGGTGGATCGCGCGGCGAATCTGATTGGAAACTCGCGGAAGGGCGAGTTTCAGGCGGCACCGGCCCGCTCCCCCACCCGACCTCCCACAGCGTATCCTTGATGGGAGGTCGGGTAGGGAGCGGGCCGGTGCCGCGATACGGCATCTTAAGGATCGGCTGCTAACGATACCATCCTCCCAAAAGTCCGGACGGTATCGCTTTTCATGTTTTCGCCCGCACCCGCCACCGAACATCCCGTCGCCCCCGCGCATGATACGCCCGTCATCGGCTGGCTGCTCGGCATCGCCGGATCGACGGGGCGCATCGTGCTCGACCGTCAGGCGGTGACCGCGCTGGCCGGGCATGGCGACCCGGTGCTGGCGGCGGCGGGACAGGTGGCGATGCCGGTCAAGATCAGGCGCGACGACCGCTGGATCATCGGCATCATCCGCTCGCTGTCGCTCGATCCGAACGGCGACGGCGCCGCCATCGCGACCGAGATCGACCTGATGGGCGAGGGGATGCGCAATCCCCATAATGGCGAGCTTTGCGGTTTCCGCCGCGGCGTCACCTCCTATCCGATGCCGGGCGCGACCATCCATGCGATCACCAATGCCGAACTGGCCGGGATCCACGGCGATCGCGACATGGCGACGGTGACGATCGGCACCGTCCATCCGGCGCGCACCGTGCCCGCCACCCTGGCCGTCGATGCGCTGCTGGGGCGGCATTTCGCGATTCTGGGATCGACCGGCACCGGCAAGTCGACCGCGACCGCGATGATCCTGCACAAGATCTGCGAACTGGCGCCGCGCGGCCATATCGTGATGATCGACCCGCACGGCGAATATGCCACCGCCTTTCGCGACACGGGCGAAATCCACGATGTCGGCAATCTGCGCATGCCCTATTGGCTGATGAACTTCGAGGAGCATTGCGAGATCCTGCTCTCGGCCGGTCCGGCCGATCGCCAGAACGATGCCGATGTGCTCGCCAAATGCCTGCTCGCCGCACGGATGCGCAGCCGCGCCGCCGCCGACCTGCCGCGCGTCACCGTCGACACGCCCATCCCCTATCTGCTGTCCGACCTGACCAGCCTGCTGACCGCCGAGATGAGCAAGCTGGAGCGGGCGGGCGACATCGCCCCCTATCTGCGGATCAAGTCCAAGATCGACGAGGTGAAGGGCGATCCGCGCTACGCCTTCATGTTCTCCGGCATGCTGGTCGCCGATACCATGGCGTCGTTCCTCGCCCGCATCCTGCGCCTGCCGGGTGAGGGGCGGCCGATCTCGATCATTGACGTGTCGGGCGTGCCGTCGGACGTGACCAGCGTGGTCGTCGCGATGCTGGCGCGGATGATCTTCGACCACGCCCTCTGGTCGCACCCGGCCGAGCGCCGCCCGGTCCTGATGGTCTGCGAAGAGGCGCACCGCTACATCCCCGCGCGCGCCGAACAGGATTGCGCGGTCGGCCGCATCCTGTCGCGCATCGCCAAGGAGGGGCGCAAATACGGCGTCTCGCTGGGCCTCGTTACCCAGCGTCCGTCCGACCTGGCCGAGGGCGTGCTGTCGCAATGCGGCACGATCATCACCATGCGCCTGAACAACGAGCGCGATCAGGCGGTGGTCCGCTCCGCCATGCCAGAGGGCGGGCGCGGGTTGCTCGACACCATCTCGGCGCTGCGCAACCGCGAGGCGATCCTGTGCGGCGAAGGCGTGATGTTCCCGATGCGCGCCAGCTTCGTCGACCTGGAAGAGGGCAAGCGTCCCGCGTCCGGCGACATGAAGATCACCGCACTCTGGGCCCAGCCCGCTCGCGGCGCGCAGATGGTGACCGACACCGTCGCCCGCTGGCGCGCGGCGGGGAAGTAGGAATCAGGGCTTAGGATCCCCAACCTCCGTTCAGCCTGAGCGAAGTCGAAGGCCAAGGGAATTGCTGGGCCTGGCGCGGAACGTGCACTTCGACTTCGCTCAGTGCGAACGGATGGTGCGTGTGGGGCTTACCGCCCCGGCCGCACCGCCAGCAGATTCTGGACCTCGCGGCGGAACGCGCGCAGCTTGGTGCCGGACAGCACCGCGACACTCGACAGCTTCAGCGTGCGCGGATTGACCACCGCGCCGTTCTTCCACACTTCCCAGTGCAGATGCGGGCCGGTCGACATGCCGGTCGAGCCGACATAGCCGATCACCTGCCCCTGTTTGACGTGTGCGCCCGAGCGCACGGCAAAGCGGCTCATATGGCCATAGCCGCTGGCCAGCCCGCCCGAATGGGTCAGCTTGACGAAATTGCCATATCCGCCCGATCGTCCGGCGAACTGGACGACGCCGTCCATGATCGCATGGATCGGCGAGCCATAGGGCGCGCCGATATCGGTCCCCTTGTGCATCCGCATGAAGCCCAGCACCGGGTGCATCCGCTTGCCATAGGACGAGGTGATGCGCCCCGCGACCGGCATGTTCATCGCGCCGCGCCGCTCGGTCTGGCCGTTGACGTCATACCACTGGCCGTCTTCGTCGTCGGGCAGGCGGGCGAGCTGCGTCTTGCGCCCGCCATGGGTCAGCCCGACGAACAACAGCTCGCCCAGCCGCGTCTCGCCGGTCGCCGCCCGCTCACGCGCGATGATCAGGTCGAAACTGTCCGACCGCTTGATGTCGCGGCCCACCGCCAGGCGCGCCGACAGCGCCTTGATATAGCCCTCGACCGCCTTGGCCGGAGCGCCCGCCGCGCGGACCGAACGGTACAGGCTCGATCCGACCAGACCCTGCAGGCGCAGCGGCGTGCGGTCGATCGCGATCGGCGTCTGCGTCATCTCCAGACCCTTGGGGGTGCGGGTCAGCGTGACGGCCAGGTCGAAACGGGCGCGCAGCGTCATCGCCTCCAGCGGCCGTGCGACCGTCCGGCTGGGCCGCCGCCCCAGGGTCAGCGCGATGCGGGTGCCCGACGCGATCGCCTCGCCCCCCGCCGCCTGTTCGACCAGTTCGGCGGCGTCGCGTGCCTGGTCCCTGGCGACCCCGGCGCGTTGCAGCACGCGGGCCAGCCGGTCGCCCGAACCGACCATCGCCGACAGCTCGACCGTCGGCCGCTCGGGCGCTTCGGCGAGCTGCGAAACCAGATCGTTGGCGGCCATGCGTCGCCCGCTATCGGCCCCCAGCGCGATCGGGGCGATCGCCTGGGCCCGCGCGTTCGTCCAGGCTTCACCGCTCAGCGGCGGCGGTGCGGCGCCCAGGATCGGGCGTTCGAGTTGCGGCGCCATCGTGATCGTCGCGGCACACAGCGCCGAACAGGTGACCAGGCCGCGCCACCAGTCGCGGCTGCCGATCCGCGCGCCCAGATCGGGCACCCAGTCGGTATCGCGCGCTGCCACGCGCCAGCGCGCCCAGCGGGTCGTCGGGGAAGGGAAGGTCACGCCCTGCGGACGCCGCACGGCGGTGCCGCCGGTCACTAACAGGGCTTCGTCGGTGGCAAGGAACATCGGTGGAAGGCGTTTCCGTGAAATCGTCGAACAGCGTCGCCGATTCCCCCCGGCGCACAGGATTTTGCGGTGTCGATCACGCACCGGAAAGTCAAAGCCGCTGCGCCCCGCCGCCCCGATGCTGCGGCAAGACGTGGCCGGACCGGGCCAAATGGCATCGGCTGACGACGATCTTGCCCCATGCCGTTGCAACCGCGCGCGCGAAGCCCGATGTAGGGGACATGACAAGCCGCGTATCGGGCGCCGTGACGGCCGTTCTCGGGCCGACCAACACCGGCAAGACGCACCTCGCGATCGAGCGGATGTGCGCGCATTCCAGCGGCATCATCGGCTTTCCCCTCCGCCTGCTCGCGCGCGAGGTCTATGACCGGGTCGTCGCGCTGAAGGGCGCGAACCAGGTGGCATTGGTCACCGGCGAGGAAAAGATCGTGCCGCCCGACGCGCGCTGGTTCCTGTGCACCGCCGAGTCCATGCCCGACCGCGACGTCGCCTTCGTCGCGCTGGACGAGGCGCAGCTGGGCGCCGATCCCGAGCGCGGTCATGTCTTTACCGATCGGTTGATGCATGTCCGTGGCCGCGACGAAACGATGATCCTGGGCTCGGAAGCGTTGAAGCCCATGATCCGCGCGCTGGTGCCCGATGCCGAGATCATCGCCCGGCCGCGCTTCTCCACCCTGACCTATGCGGGGGCCAAGAAGATCAGCCGCCTGCCCAAGCGATCGGCGATCGTCGCTTTCTCGGCAGAGGAGGTCTACGCCGTCGCGGAAATGCTGCGTCGCCTGCGGGGCGGGGCGGCGGTGGTGATGGGAGCGCTGTCCCCGCGCACCCGCAACGCGCAGGTCGAGATGTTCCAGGCGGGCGAGGTCGATTATCTGGTCGCCACCGACGCGATCGGCATGGGCCTGAACATGGATGTCGCGCATGTCGCCTTTGCAGGGCTGCACAAGTTCGACGGGCGTCGTCGCCGTCGCCTGACGGTGGCCGAGATGGCGCAGATCGCGGGCCGCGCCGGGCGGCACCACCGCGACGGCACCTTCGGCGCGCTGGCCGAGGAGGGACCGGACTCGTTCCTGCCGGAGGAAGTGCTGGCGATCGAGGAGCATCGCTTTCCCCGGCTCGACCATCTGTTCTGGCGCGAGGGCGATCCCGATTTGTCGAGCATCGACGCGCTGATCAAGAGCCTGGAGCGCAAGCCCGCGCCCGGCGTGCTGCGCGCCGCCCCCCTCGCCACCGATTTGCAGGTGCTCAAGCGCCTGGCCGACGAGCCCTGGGTCCGCGACCGGGTGCGGCGGCCCGCCATGGTCGCCAGGCTCTGGGCGGCGTGCGGCATTCCCGATTTCCGCAAAGTGGGCATCGACCCCCATGCCCGCTTCGTCTCGCGCGTGTTCGGCCATCTGTCCGAAGGGCTGGGCCATGTGCCGCACCAATGGTTCGCCGACGAGATTGCGCGGCTGGACAGCATGGCGGGCGATGTCGAGACGCTGGCGGGCCGCCTCTCGGCGATCCGCAGCTGGGCCTATATCGCGCAGCGCGCCGACTGGCTGGCCGACCCGCGCCACTGGGCCGGGCGGACGCGCGAGATCGAGGAGCGGCTGTCCGACGGCCTGCACGCCAGCCTGACCCAGCGTTTCGTCGACAAGCGCACCACCGCCTTGATCCGCCGCATCGGCGCGGATGCGGGCGCGCTGCCCGTGACCATCGGGCCGCAGGGCGAAGTGCTGGTCGAGGATCACCCGATCGGGCGGCTGGAGGGGTTCCGCTTCACCGTCGAGGCGGGGGCGCGCGCCAACGACAAGCGGCTGCTGCTCGCCGCGGCCGAAAAGCGGCTGGGCACCGAGCGGTCGCGCCGGGCCGAGGCGCTGATCGCCGCCGAACATGACGCGATCGCGCTGGTCGAGGACCGTCTGGTCTGGGACGGCCACAGTGTAGCACGGCTGACCTCTGGCCCGTCGCTGGGGCGGCCGGTGCTGCGGCTGGAGCGCGACCTGGATTGCCTGGCGCCGCTCCAGCGCGAGCAGGTCAAGGCGCGGCTGGAGACATGGCTGACGTGCTCGCTCGACCGGCAACTGCCCGCGCTCGTCCGGCTGGCGGGGCTGGCGCGCGAGGCCAAGGCGTCGCCGGCGATCCGCGCCGTCGCCGCCGCACTGGAGGATGCGGGCGGTATCGCCCCGCGCCAGCCGCTACGCCTGATGATCGATGCGCTGTCGCCCGACGAGCGGCGGCGGCTGCGCGGGCTGGGCATCACCATCGGCACGCTCGACGTCTTCGATGCCCGGCTGCTCAAGCCCGGTGCGGCAAGCTGGCGACGCACGTTGATGACGCTGTGGGGACAGAGCCCCGCGCTGCCCCGGCCGGGCGCAACCATCCTGAAGCGTGACGAGCCGGGGCGCACCGTCGCTTCGGGCTTCCGGCCGCTGGGCGAGCAGGCGGTGCGGATCGACCTGGTCGAACGGATCGCCCGCGCCGCGCACGACGCGCGCGAGGGGCGCGGGCCGTTCACCCCCGATGCCGCGCTCGCCACCTCGATCGGGCTGGAGGCGGCGACGCTCGACCGGCTGATGGGCGATCTGGGCTTTCGCAAACTCCGCGCCGGCGCGGAGGGCGAGCCCGTCCGCTGGATCTGGCGCGGTCGCCCCCCCGCCCGCCCCGCGCCGCGCGTTACGGCCAGCCCCGGCAACGCCTTCGCCGCGCTCGCCGACTGGGGGCGGACGCCATGACCCTGACTTACAGCTCCACCCCGGCGGAGGCCGGGGTGGTCAATCCATGAATTTGTTCGATAGAAAGGACCGTCCCGCCCTATGAGCACCCGCGCCCCCGCCACCGAGTCGATGCGGCTCGACCGTTTCCTCTGGTGGGCGCGGATCGCCAAGTCGCGGGAGCGGGCACAGGAAATGGCGTGCGACGGGCATTTCCGCATGGATGGCCGCGCGATCGACCGCGCACATGCGCCGGTGCGGATCGGCAGCATCCTGACCTTCGCCCAACATGGCGATGTCCGCGTGCTGCGGGTCGAACAGCTGCCCGTCCGGCGAGGTCCGCCCGCCGAAGGGCGCGCCTGTTACTGCGATCTGGTCACTTCCCCGGTTTCGGGCCCTGATACGGTTTCAAGCGTTGACGGATCGCCATACGCGGCATAGCAGCACGCGTTCGTACCTTGGGAGTTGTCATGACCTACGTCGTCACCGATGCCTGCATTCGCTGCAAGTATATGGACTGTGTCGAGGTGTGTCCCGTC
>Ga0308171_1003098_pt1 | contig 15845 bp, 15 predicted proteins | sample PhyGR1_FD_202135 | JGI IMG/M metagenome (GOLD analysis project Ga0308171, IMG submission 202135) | Phyllosphere microbial communities from UC Gill Tract Community Farm, Albany, California, United States - DLSLSG.R1 | ecosystem: Host-associated > Plants > Phyllosphere > Unclassified | place: USA... | reverse complement strand
ACAGCGAAATCCTGCTGGCGCCCACGCAGATCCAGTATCAAGACAACGCAGGCGTCAGCCCAAGCCAGAGCTACCGGGCAAACCCTGTGTCCAGCACCACGCGCCTGGGCCTGAGCGACAAGGAAACGCCGCAGGCGATCACCGTGGTGACGCGCCAGCAGATGGACGATTTCCAGCTCAATAGCGTAAAAGATGCGCTACGCAACGCGCCGTCGGTGACCGTCGAACAGTTCGAAACCGATCGCACCGCCTTCACTTCACGCGGCTTCAAGATCGAAAACTTCGAGTTCGACGGTATGAGCCTGCCGTTCTCCGGGGGTGTGCTGGTCGGCGATCAGGACATGACCGAGTTCGAGCAGGTCGACGTGCTGCACGGCGCCAACGGCCTGATGAGCGGCACCGGCGATCCCTCCGCCACGGTCAACCTGGTGCGCAAGCGGCCTACGGATACGTTCCAGGCGCGGGTCGACAGCAGCGTAGGCTCTTGGGACAACCGCCGCTTGGGCTTTGACGTGTCAGGTCCGCTCAGTCAAAGCGGGAATGTTCGCGGACGCTTCATCACCTCCCATGACAAAGGCAATTCCTACCTCGATCAGTACGGCCATGAGGTCAACGTGGCGGCGGGCCTGTTGGCCTTCGACCTGTCCGAGGCCGACACCCTGACCGTGGGCTTCACCCAGCAGAACAGCTACTCCAACGGAAGCACCTGGGGCGCCTTGCCCATCGCCGATTACCAGGGTAACCGCATTCACTACAGCAGCCGCAGCTCCAGTGTCGGCCAGCCGTGGACCTACTGGGACGTGAAGACTCAGCGCGCCTTCGCCGAGCTGACCCACGTGTTCGACAACGGCTGGAACAGCACCCTTACCCTGGCCGGGATGAAGCAAGATTCCGACACCAAGATGCTCTACGCCATCCCCGCCACCGCCGACGAGGCCTACGCCTATATCAACCGCACCACCAGCAAGGAAGAGCAGGTCACGGCTGAAGCGAAACTGTCCGGCCCCTTCGCGCTGTTCGGCAGGCAGCATGAGTTGACCCTGGGTGCCAACTACGGACGCACCCACCACGACGAGGTCGGCCATTACAGGAACTCATCCGGCTACCAAATGGAGAGTTTGATCGACGTGCTGTCCGGCAATGTCGTGCAACCGCCGCTGAACTACACCGACGACCTCAATACCCAGCTGTTCACCGACCGCCAAAAAAGCCTGTTCGCCGGTGCACGCTTCAGCGTTGTCGACGACCTGCACTGGATTGCCGGAGCACGCATGCTCAGCGCCGACGGCGATGGCGCCGGCTATGGATCGCCCCACGATACGCGAGTGCACGGCAAAGTGACCCCTTACACCGGCCTGGTCTACGACCTCACGCCGCAGTGGAGCCTGTACACCAGCTGGACGAAAATCTTCAAACCGCAATACCTGCGCAGTACCGGCGGTGGCTTGCTCCTTCCACTTGAAGGCAAGAGCCTGGAAGTGGGTATCAAGGGACTCGTGCTCGACGAGCGACTCACCCTGACCGCTGCGGCGTTCAAAACCGATCAGCAGAACGTTGCCGAACTCACCGGAGAAGTCGTCGGCGGTCAGTACCTGTATCGCGGCACCAACCTCAAAAGCCGTGGCTTCGAGCTGGGTGCATCGGGAGAAGCGTTACCAGGCCTGGACATAGCAGGTGGCTATACCTTCGTGCAGATCGAAGACGCCAATGGCGACGAAACCCGTAAGTACATCCCCACCCATAGCCTGCGCGGCAGCCTGACCTACCGCCTGCCCGAGATGCCCAGTGTCAGAGTGGGCACCCGTTTCCAATGGCAAAGCGCAACCGAGGTGGACACCAACCGCAATGTGCGCCAAGACGCCTATGCGCTGGTGGACCTGATGGCCAGTTACGACATCGACGATCACTGGAGCACGTCGCTGAACCTGAACAACGTCACCGATCGCAAGTACTTGCTGTCGCTGTATCAATCGTCCGGTTCTACCAATTACGGCGCGCCGCGTAATTTGACGGCGTCGGTGACGTGGAAGTATTGAGCTGTTGGGGACTGCTTGGTCATCACCCGGCAAGCTAACCCGTCGACGCTTTCGGTGGGCTAAACGGACTTCTTCGAAGGGTGTGGTGAGCGTCTGCAACAGGACGGTCACCACCCGCTCCTCGCCATTGGCCTAGCGCCCGATAACACCCTTCGCCACTTGCACGCGAAGCACCTTGTTGGCAGCGGTGATATAGGCCCAACTGCCTTGTTCATCCGAGCAGAACGTCAGGTTGCTGGTGTCGCTCGCGCTTACCAACAGTTTGCCCAGCGACTTGCCGGCTGCGGAAAAGACCTGGATGCCTTCCTTGCTGCTGCTCCAGACGTTGCCAAGCGCATCCACCTTGATGCCGTCGGGAATGCCGGATTCGATCTCGGCAAAGACCTTGCCGTTGATCAAACGACCGTCGCGGACCTGATAGACCATGATGCGGTGAGCCAGCGCCTTGTTGCTGAAGTCATGGGCCATTTGCGAGTCGGCCACATACAACAGCTGTTGATCCGGCGAGAAGGCCAACCCGTTGGGTGAATGCACTTCTGGCGTCTCGAGACGGGTGATCTCACCGGTATCGGGCACATAGCGATAGACGAACTCCCCACCCTGTTCGGGTGTACCGCCATAGCCTTCGCTTTTGCTCAGCACCCCGAAGGTGGGGTCGGTAAACCAGAGCGTGCCGCTGTTATCGGCCACCACATCGTTCGGGCTGTTCAACCGCTTGCCCTGGTACGTGTCGACCAAGGTCCGCCACTCACCATTGGCCTCCTGCCGCACGATACCGCGCTTGCCGTGAGACGCCGCGACCACACGGCCCTGCGCGTCCAGCGTATGCCCGTTCTGGAAGTCGGCCGGTTCCAGCCAGGTCGACACGCCATCCTTCGCTTGCCAGCCGCTGAGCTTGTTCGCCTTGATATCGCTCCATATCAGACGACCATCCTGCAGACACAGCGGCCCCTCGGCCCACTTCGCCTGATCGGTGAGCAGCTCGACCCGGGCCTTGGCGTCGACCAACTGGCTGAACGCCGGATCGGTGACCACTTGCCGGACAGGCGCCGCTGCAGTGGCTGCGCTGGAAGAACCTGCGACCAGAATCGCGCTGCCCAACAACCAGGACGAAGGGCTCAGGAACAGTTTTTTAAAGGTTGGATTCATGTGTTCAGGTCCGTTGGAAATCAGTAGGCACAGCTGCCGTTGATGCGCTTGTCAGCCGCACCTGGCTTGAGTTTGATGATCAACTGAACATTGGGTTCATCGCCTACGGTGCGGGTCCGGGACCGAGCGCCGATACATCACTTCAGGAATAACATTCCGGAGCAGGTAGGTTGGTCAAATTTGAGGTAGTGTTTCTAACGCACCAGACAAGCCCCAGGCTGGAAAAGCAAAACCCTTGTTCATAGACCGAGTGAGCTTTCATGAATCGCCGCAATTTCATTCTAGGCGCCGGCACGGCAGTGTTGATGTTGAAAGTAGCGGCCATTCAGGCCAAAGATCCAACGGCCAACAGTGAAACAGTCCAGCTGTGGAGCGACGTCCCGCCAGGGGGAGGCGGCCCCTCGGGCAACCACCTGCTAACATCGCATGGCTCGCTAAGCAACGTCACCCGTCCATACCTACAGATCTTCAGACCCGTCAAACCCAACGGAAAAGCGGTGATCGTCGCTGCCGGTGGCGGGTACAAACGAATCGAACTGGGGATCGAGGGATGGCCCTTGGCGGATTGGCTCACGGAGCGCGGGTACACCGCGTACGTGCTGGCCTACCGCTTGCCGAGTGAAGGCTGGAACGCTGGCAACATCGTCGCACTGCAAGACGCACAGCGCGCGCTACGCATAGTCCGCAGCCGGGAAAGCCACGTCTCGCTGCTGGGTTTTTCAGCCGGTGGGCATCTTATGGGCATGACCGCGACGCTTGGCGATTCTCAGACCTATGCTGCGCAGGACAGCCTCGATTCGATAGCCGCCGTGGTTGAAGGAGCGGCGTTGATCTATCCGCCTATTACATTGGAGCGGCCTTATACACATACCTCGACTCACAAGGTGTTGGTGGGGCCAGACGCGTCGGCGCAAGAAGAGGCTGAGTGGTCTGTGCAGAACCGCGTGACCGGGAGCACACCGCCCGAGTTCTTGGTGCAGGCGGAGGATGATTCGGTAGTGGATCCGCACAATACGTTGATCATGGCTGCGGCGTGTCAGCAGCGTGGGGTGGCTGTGGAGATGCATCGGTATGCGACAGGTGGGCATGGGTTTGGGTTGGGGAGGGGTGATGCGCCGACCAGGGAATGGCCGGGGAGGTATGAGGCGTGGTTGGGGAGGTTGGGGGTGGGGTGACCTACGGTGATCAGGATGTGGCTATAACTCCGCTTGTGGCCACTCGCTGTTCCAGCAGGTTCCGAGCCCTACAAACGCCAGAGCGGATCCTGCCCCATCGTTGCAGTTGCCCATTCTGCAAACGCACGCACCCGGGCGGACAGGCGCCTTGAATAGGGGTATACCAAACTCATTGGCATGCTCGGCAAGTGCCACTCCGGCAATAGCTGCACCAGCTTGCCATCTGCCAACAACCCCTGTGCCTCGCACAGCGGCAAGGCCACAAAGCCCAATCCTGCTTGCGCCGCCGCCATGTACGCACCACCGCTGTTGAATCGCATAGCTGGAGTCTGCTCGATCAATACGCTTTGACCATTACATTCCAGACGCACCAGGTTCTGCCTCCCGCTGGCGGGAAACACAAAAGCCAGATAGCGCAACTGCGTAAGGTCTTGCGGACTGTTTACCGGCGGATGTTCATTCAAATAGCCAGGCGATGCGCACAGTACAAACCGCATCTGCCCGATGGGTCGGCACACCAGGTCCGGATCCGTCACCAGGCCGCCGCGGATAGCGCAGTCGATGCCTTCCTGAACCAAGTCCGCCACTCGCTCGCTGCAGCCCAGATCCAATTGGATATCGGGGTAGTCGCTCACAAAGCTTGGCAGCGCAGGGATCAGTAAGAAACGGCCTACGGGCGAAGGCATATCTACCTTGACCTTGCCGCGCGCGACGAAGCGCGTTTGCAAGACGCTGGCTTCCAACTCGTCGATGTCTTCCAGCACCCTGCGTGCCCGCTCGTAATAGGCAGCGCCGTCCGTGGTGGCAGTCACACGACGAGTAGTTCGGTGCAGCAGCTTTAGCCCTAGCTGACTCTCCAAAGCCCGAATCTGGCCTGACAGCGTAGTTTTTGCTATGGCGAGCGCCTCTGCGGCGCGGGTAAAGCTGCCCAATTCAACAATGCGGCAAAACGCACGCATCGCCTCCAGTCGGTCAAAAGCCATGATTGTCCGGATAGTCGTCTAATGCTTACGATTTTAGCCGATTTATGAATTACATCCCGACCAATAAAGTGAGCGTGATCCCGGTCATTCACCGGGCCACTTTAAAGGACATCACCATGACCGCCCCACGCGTGAATTATGCACACGTTGCCCCACACACTTACAAAGCCCTGCTGGGTCTGGAAAAAGCGATGGGCGAATCGTCTCTGGAAAAGTCGCTGCACGAGTTGATCAAGATACGCGCTTCCCAGCTCAACGCATGCGCCTACTGCATCGATAAGCACACCAGTGATGCCATCGCGCTTGGGGAAACTCAACGGCGTATCTTTGCGCTCTCGGCGTGGCATGAAGCTCCATTTTTCACCGATCGTGAACGCGCTGCATTGCTGTGGACCGAGACCCTGACCCTGCTAGCCGACAAGGGCGCTCCGGAAGCAATCTACACGGTGGTGGCCGAGCAGTTCGACGATCGTGAGTTAACCGATCTCACCTTTGCCATTGCCACTATCAATGCTTGGAATCGTTTTGGCGTTGGGTTTGGCATGCAGCCGGCGGAGTGATCGTTCCTGCTCTTGGGCGAGTAGCGCCCGTTACGGTGATGAGAGGATAAGCGTTAATGAGGTAAGGCTCGGCATGGAGCTGGGTGGGACGAAGAGATTAGTGCTGCTAGATTCCAAGTCGGGTGAAGGAAGCTGTGCGATAAGAGATGAATGCCTGGCTGTTAGCTAGGTGTCGTCCAATCCATGATCTATGGCACCATCGGCTACGTTGCTGTTGTGGGGGACATCAGTGTCTGTCTCGCTGGCTTTTCGCGGCCATTGGCCGTCCCTGCGCGGGACATCGACTGGTACAGCCGCGAAAAGCGCAAAAAAGGTCCAGTTTGTGGTGAGCCTTTCTTGTCAAACTATGGCGGTACCAGGAGTCAAAAAAAGTTTTTTAACTATCTGATCCGTCATGCTTTTATTTATATGTGATGATCCGTCTATCTCTAAAACTATCCCGGCACCCTGGCTCGCTAAGCATTGTTCGAGAGGGGAAAGCCAAAGTGGGACCGATTGCCATCAGTGTTTGGCTGCCTCTCATGCTTTCCTGAGTCTGGGGGCTCGTTCTCCAACTACGGTAAGCGACAAGCAACGACTAAAGGCTACCGATGCTAGACGGCCGCTATCGGCCAATAGCTGCCTCTCGCAGCGATAAGATTGGGAGAAAAATTTGATCGACTATGACTAAAATGCCGCGAGGGGGGGCACCGTGCTATGAGTCGACCGTAGCGTGAGTACTGTACGTAAAGGTCGGCCAAACAGCCGCTCGATGACATTTAGCAATCGGTATTTGTGTTTGTCGAATGGTTTAAGAAGGCGCACCTGAACATCAGGATGGATGTCATGACATTGGAGAAATGGGATGCCAGAGCGAATTTACTTTTATTGCGATGAATCCGGTGCGAAAGGCTACGCGGACCAACAGGAAAAATACCAAGGCGAGGTAGGCGTATTCGCCGGTTTTTTGGTGCCTGAACAGCTGCATGCCGAACTGTCGAGTAAGTTCAATGTGATCGCAAAGCGCTTCACGCCGGAGCACGGAAAGCTGCATATAGCGGACCTCCCTGAGGAGCAAAAGGGGGCATTACGACAGGCGCTATTTGATGAGATCACACGAGCACATATTCCTTGTTTCTGGTATGCGATCCACGTGGCAGGCTTTAACGCTTACTACATCAAGCAGGCAGAATTGTTACGGAGTCATCGGGCCCAGGTCGAGGCGCAGCGTAGGAGTCCAGCCCGCGTGAAAATGGGCAGTGTTCGTGAGGAACTACCCTCCCTGCATGTGAAGCTTTTCGGGGGGCTCCATGCCCACGTTGTAGCCTTTCTTCTTGAGCGAGAGAGGACTGGCGTAGATCTTCTGATCCGAACGGACTACGTTGATGAGTCGCTTGCCAATGAGTTCGAAAAGGAAGCTTTGAACCTGCTTGATACCGAACCTGAGGTGATTAAGGCTACTGGTTTTGACACGGTGGAGAGAAAGATAGTCAATGGCCAGCTGACCATCAGCGTGCAGTACCCTGAGGACATGCAAATCCCTCCAGTGATCAGCAACATGAGCCTGACGGCCATCGGTGAAGCCGATGGATTAATATTGGCTGCTGATGTCTTGGCTAACAGCCTAAACTATCATTTCAAGAGCCGCACAGAAGGCGAGCTGTACGCTCCGCTCAACGACCCGGAAGCAGTTGCTAGCCATCCGCTGTGTGAGCATCTAGATGCGTTCCATTGTTGGTCGAGCGACCTGGTTGGCGATGGATTATTTGCGCATCCGAAAGCATCGCTCTGAGCTAACTAGACAGCCTGCAACGCTGGGTAGCGCCCAGGCGCTACTTAGACGATGGGGCTGCGCCCATCGGAACCAACCAAGTCAAAAGTAAGCGCTCCATAAACCCCACCAAACTGAAGTTTGGTGGGGTTTATGGAGCGCTTACGGTGTTTCACTGGCCTGGGCGAGGTCTAATACCGCAATGACCACCGGGGCTTGCACGGGCTTCATACCGGCGGCCGGCCGTTGCTCGGCGTACTGAATGCTCGCGGTTTGCAGGGGCTGCTCGGGTTGGCGGACGGTTTCGGCGAGGCAGTCGATGGCTTCGGTACTCTGGCGCGCAAAAAATGTCCAAGTGAGACCATGGTGCGGCGCTGCCCCTTTACAATAAGGGGCCCGCCAAAAACCAGCTCAAGATATTAATTAATACCGGTTGCTGTATTTCACCAAATCGTACAAGCAAACGAGTCTAGCGAAACCGCTGCTGGCGTGGGAAGTATCTACATGCTTCCTTAGAATTTCAATTAAATCAGGAAGTCCAGACTTTATAAGCTGGGGAGCCATGTATGGCACCATTCGCACAAAAAGCTCAAAGCCCTGCTTGTGATACAGCTCGTTGATCCCAATAGCTACTTCAGGGACCGTTTTGGATCTTCTCAGCTCCGTTCCTTTGTTTGTTTCGGTAAAAAGATTTCCTTCGAAACGAGATTGTGCTCCTGGGCAAAGAGAAGGAAGGTCCGGATTCAACTTCCCATCTTGCAATAAATATCCGGATCTATTTAAATAATAAAATATTGGAAGCTTCATGTTGCCTTTGGCAAGAATTGGAAAGACGGCACTCACCACGTCAGCAGCTTCGAATTTTTGGGTTTCGAAAATTATATCTCGAATGAGATCAGAGCGTGACAAACCAATAAGACCTTGCTTTGAAATCGCTTCGCCTTTTTTAAGGGTGGAAATAGCCCCATACCCAACAACATATTCGGTTAGAGAGTCACCTTTTTCAAGATCACTTTCATTTCTTACATACAGCTGACCTTTTGGATCGTCAGTTATTACCAGCTCATATAGTTCATCTTTGATTCTTCGGAAAATGTGTGCTGGTATTCGCTTCTTTGTTTCAGATAATACTTCATACAGCTCAATAAAGTTTGACACGCGAAGTAGCTTAACAGGTATCCGTTTGTGAATGACAGAATCAGTGATGGTGGGCTCATCAAGCTCTCTATGCCATTCTACGAATATAAGTTTGTCTCTTAGAAAATCTAAGCTTTTCTCTGGGAAACATCCAATAATGTCTTCTAGGATGTCTGCAATGTGCGGGTCAGCGAGAGAATAACCGAGAAAAATAACAGGTCGCTCGATAAAAATTGTGAGAAGCTTAGAGGATAGATAGGGGTTCTTTCTTCTGTACTCAGCGTAATCGTCCTCGGTCAATACTAAGGAGTTAGGGGTGCTGGAGCAACCATGTATTTTGTATATTTCAGCAATACCATGACTTCTACCTGCAATCAATCCATCTTGTCCAATAAATGTCGTAAACTTTGGAAAAACTGCTTCCAGTAAACGATCCCAGTTTGTGGTAATAATGCCGTCGATATTGGCTTTTTCAAGCAGGCTAATTTCCTGCTGTAACTCTGGATCCGCTTTTTCGTGCGCGTCACGCAGATATCTTGATATTTCAATTTTTAGTATAGAGCTGTCATTTACAAAGTGCTCTGCTAATTCTGCTGCAACTTCATTTGATCCAGGTTGATCCCACCAGCGCTCTTCGTAACTTTTGGCTAATAGCTGAGCGTATTTAGTAAGGTCGCCGTTCGAGCTTGCCCTTAGTTTAAGTGGGTTTTCTCTAATCGCAGTACAGAACTTAAGCAATAGCTGCTCCCAGTTTTCTGTACCAAGATATCGTCTAGAAACTCCAGAGCCGATAAATAACATCGGCGACGCTTCAAATTTTTTGAAGTGTTCGGTAAGCGACTTTTTAAATTCCATGTGCGATTAGCTCTATTATATGACTAGAACAGGCCGTGCTGCATTTTCAGATGCTGGTCGGATGCCCGACCAGTGACCGTGTCAATGGGCTCGCCCAACAGAAAAAAGTCGGCGACTCCGAGTGGAGGTACTATTTTCAAGGTGCACTCCGAGTCTTCCTTGAGCTTCTCCCGTAACTCCATCAGGAGTCGCCCGAGTACGTTTTGACCGATCAATATGTCACCGGTCTCATCCGCCAACTTTGCGCCCCAGTAGTCGTCCTTGCGCGATTGCTCAACAATCGGCCGATCGAGGGTGGCGAGCAGCAGCCGACCGAACTCTTCATAGTTTTGCGCAAGTTTCACGCGTAGACACCAGCGCATTACTTTATATCGGACTTCATCCCAGTCCGACCTTGACGCCCTCTGATACGGCTTGCTCTTCATTTTGGCCGTCATAGGGCTGTGTTGGCCGATGATCTCCCGCTGAACATCCGGAAGATGGGGAAAGCGGCAGGCCTGATACAAAGCCTCTGTTGTTAGAATATGAATACCGTTGATCTGCAACGGGTAGCCCGAAGCCATGTTCGACAGGCCACCGAAATTTTCCTTGGTTTTGTAGACGACAACAACCTCCCCACGAATGTAAGTCCGTAGGAGGCTATTTTTATCCTGGTCGATGTCAGTACCCCGTGAGGTCATCAAAAATGTTCCTCAAGGAGGAGTAACCCTCTCGCGGCAGCAGTGGATACCAATGTAAAGCGCCCGAGGTCGCCTTTGGGTCGCCCCACCAAATTGCGAGCGGGCAATTATTCGGACAGTTCCGATACGTGACGATCGTGGAGCCGAAACCCACACCGAATCGGCTGTAGCCGAGCGGACGCATTGATTCCTTCGGGTTCTCGCTCATCGACCTAATCTTTGCGCCCGCGATAAAAAACTCGCTCTCCAATATTTGACGCCCGGCCTCCGAGAAAAAAGGCTTTATCACCGACCCGATGGGTTGCCGAGGCTCGAAGGGGAACCTCGACGGCAGCGCCATATATGCGTCAACCTCTGCCACGTCCGGGACGTCAGTGGGCCACAAAACCCCTGAGCTGTTCTTATGCCACTTTCGGTTCTCTATCTGAACCGCACGCCAGTATTTAACGGAGATTTTCTTACCCGACTGCTCTATTGCGCTCTTGAGTTTCTTATCGACCTGGTACGATCCGCCGGAGTAAAGGGCTGCAACGATGACGTGAACCACGGCTGACTGCGGCGCTTGGTTGTTGATCCACGGCCCAAGATCGTTGCCCACACGGTTGCCGCTGAACATCGCGTCGTCAAGGTAAATGAAGTCGCCACCGGCCCTTCCGCAATTAGCAAGATCGAGATCGCACTCCTCACGGAGGCACGTCGCAAATAGCTTCAACATCTCCTTTTGGCTTAGCCCGTTCTGCTGAATATTTAGAAAGTTGGCGGACGACCAGTATGCCGTAGGGTCCGACCCGGCCAGCTTCGCATTGGTCACAAGGTGGTGAAGAAAGTTCTTCACGTTCTCTCGCGTGAAAAAGCTGTGCGCGATGACGTGATTGAACTCACGCAGAAACGGCAACTGCAGGGCTGGCGTGAACTGGTGAAGCCAACGGTCGACGTGGTCGCGCGTCGGCTCGGGGAGTTCACCTTTCCGGTAGGTCTTAATCGTTTCCGCCACGGAGGAGAGTAGGTCATCGCGTTCGCTCAACTTAGTTATCCTTTTCCAATTGACGAGTACTAATGTGCCATGGTAACCGCTTGCCTTAGCTGATCCAAGGGATGGCGGGTGAATTGGCCCTGCTTTTGTAGACGCTCAGTGACCGCTTTTGCGAGCTCTTACAGCGCGTGGGCACTTCATGGATAAGCATCTTTGATTCAACCACCGAACGACTGTTCCTGGCCGATTGCAATCGGTCGTGATTATCGGGGTCACATCCCCTTCAGAGCTTGAAAAGCCATGACGTCCCTAGACGTCGAGCTAGCAGCCGGACCGTCAGTACATAGTAGTACTGCGTTGCCTGACTGTGTTCGCTCAAGCAATTCTCAAGAAACCACACCACATGCTTCTTTTTCCAAGTCTAAGGGTTTTCCCGGTGCCAGCGCTCCGCGATTGCCACCTGAATGATTTTTGCCTGGCGCAGATGACGTTGTCGCGTTGCGTGCGAACCAACCAGCGCACCAGCCAGGAACAGCTCGATATCGAATGACTTACTCACGTCCGTCCTCCGATGTAGGCAGCGACCACATCAATCCGACCGTGTCCTAGCTCATAGCTGACTTGCTTCCGCGCTTCACTATCGAGGCGCCGATTCAGCTGGCAACATTCACCACCGTTAACAGGTGCGCGATGCTGGGTGATTTGCTCGTAGCGCTCACATGCGTACGCGGCTCGTAGCTCATGGAAGCCTTTGAGCTTGTGTGCATGAATGGCGTGGCGTGCAGGACGGACAATTCCCTGAAGAACGCTCAAGTAGCTTTCGTTCGAAGCAATCAGGTTCTGGCTACCAGCAGGCGACACCTGCTTCGCAAACTAAAGCGCGCCACGAATATGGTCAATTACTGTAATCCAGCGATGTGCTGATGCACCGGCGCGGCCGCCTTTGGTGCCGTCCTGGAAGTTGATCTTGGCTAAGCTTTCAACCTTGCGGCTCAACCGTGGCAGGTCAGCTAAGATGGCCTCACGCAAGCGCATACCGGTGGCTCGTGCCAGTTGCACGATCGCCGCAGCCCTTAGCTGTTGACGGCTGCAAAGCGCCTCGACTATTCGCTGTATGTGTTCGCGGTCTTGGCCCTGCGGCACCGATTGGCGAACCCCGGTGCGCTGCATACCCAACGCCTTGCTCGAACTTGGCACTTTCACATACTGATCACCGCGAAGCGCTGCCATGGTTCTATTAACGCTGGATAGTCGGTTTTTGCGCAGTGCTGATAGCTAGGTGGCCGTGCTCAACCAGGCCGCGAGGGTATGCCGCATAGTTCGACAACACATCGCGGTCAATCTGCCGTGCATCGTTGACGCTGGCCCCCGCTTCAGACCGGCACCACTTCACAAATGCAAGCAACCGATCACTGTGTGTCTTGACCGTGCTGTAGTGGCCGCCGCCGAACATATCTATCGCCTGCAGCCCTGCGTCGCTCAATTGCCTGCCGTAGCCGAAATTGCGGCCATCTCGTCTACCCATCAATGGTGGGCGGGTGGAGACTGCGTTGGCTAACGAAACCAGCGCCGCGAGATCCTGAGTCGGATGAAGGCAGCGGTGCGATGACCGGGGCATGGCTGGCTGTCAGCTAGGTGTAGTCCATTCCATGGTCTGCGGCACCATCATCTGCATCACTGTTGCTGGTGACCTCGGTGTTTGTCACGCCGATTGTCATGAATATAACTGCGGCAAAGCCCCGCGAGAGATCTCTATCAGCTGGATCGACCAGCTTAACCGATGGTAGCCAAGCGACTTATAGGCCACCTATCGATCCGCAACCCTTTAGACCGGGCATAAAGAGATGCCCGAGCTTGCTGTGATAGAAACTGATAGTCAGCGATAAGCTCCAGCTGTCCCGCTTCCTCATAAGAAAGATAGAAATTCTTGTCGAAAATTTCCCAATGGACTATGTCATATCCAGCATGCCATTCCCCAAGGGAGGTGATCAGTACACATGGGAGACGTACATCAAATTGGTCAGCGGTAATGTCAACATTCAGTCCGTCAATCCTCAACCAAACATGTCGGCTCTGGCGATCACTCTCTAATTCCCCAGTCACTAACTCGACCTGAATATCCGGCTGCTCCTCGACCAAAAACCAAGCCAGCAGGAGGCTGGCATATTCACAGCAGGCTGTGGGGAAGCTCGTGAGTAGCTCGAAGGTAAAGTCGTCGCAGGGTCGCTTTCGTAAGGCGTTGGAGAATGCAAAAGCGGATTGGCTGATTGTGGAATGCTTCATGCTGAGAGATCGGGTCTGCGAATGGTTTGGATGCTCAGTATGGTTATAACCCAGAGGTATCGAAGGCTGGTAGCTATTGATGTTGATTCCGTTGCAGCGGGATGCCACAGAGTATGGCGATATAGATATTTAATCTGCGGGGTCGAAAAGCTGCGGGCGGAGCAGGTGGTTAGGCGAGAGATGTGTGGGGACTAAACCAACGCCTTCGCGGCCACTGACCGCTCCTACAGAGGTTGTGCGCGATTCGGACACCCACAAAAACCACAAACAAAAAAGGCCCACCTTGCGGTGAGCCTTTCTCGTCAAACTATGGTGCCGGCACCAGGAATCGAACCCGGGACCTACTGATTACAAGTCAGTTGCTCTACCATCTGAGCTATACCGGCAAGTGAGGGCGCTGATTATAGCCATTCGATCGCCCGAGTAAACCCCCCTGCGGCATAATTTCTTCGTCTTTAGCTCTTAACCCGTCAGTGCTTATGCACATTCGGCGTGCCAACCTGGTCGACCGTTCGCCGATTAGGTCGTTTTGATGACATCGTTCGCAAGCTACTGTTTTCGCTGGGGAATCGGACATGACCGAAAAATGACCAGTCTGCATTCCAGCGTTCTGGCGCAGCACCGATGCGTCGCGTCACACTTCTACCCACAGAGTTATCCACAGGTTGCGCAGGCTTCAGGTGTGTTCGGCGATGATCATCAGATTGCGGGGCGTCAGGGTTTCCGGGCAGAAGGTGCCGACCTGTGCGGTGTACTGGCGCTCTTGCAGGTACAGGGCGCGGTCGAGCACCAGCCACAGCTCCAGCGGCTTGCGGAACAGGCCGCGCAGCAGTTCGAGGTTGCGGACGTGGGCCAGTCGTTGCCAGCCGCGCGCTTCGAGGTCATCGAAGTCCACGCCATGCCCTATGGGTACGCTCTGCAGTGCGGCCAGGTCGCGGCAGTAGTCGGCGAAGGGTTTGTCCAGCCAGGCGGCGGGCAGGGAGGGGCAGGGTAGGTAGTGGTCGATGCCGCGTTGCTCGCGCTGCAGCAGGTCGAAGGCCAGGCGGCGGGCCATGGACTGGTCGCGCTGGCGGCGCACGCGGGCGCCGGCGGTGACCGTGGCTTCCAGGGGCAGGCCGAGGTCTTCGAGGGTCAGGGAAAGGGCGGAGGGTTCGCTGCACAGTTGGCGATAGGCGCCGTGGGTGCGGTTGTAGCAGCAGGGTGCGAAAGCCAGGTGCTGGCAGCCCGCCTGGGTGGCGCAGTGCATGAGCTGGACGTGCAGGTCACCGCAGGCGTGCAGGGCGACGGGGGTGGTGCAGGCTTGCAGGCGCAGGTCGTCGGCCATGACGTCTTGCAGTCGGTGGTGCGCGGGCAATGTGTGGTGGGTGCTGAGTTGGGCGCCGCTGGCGACCAGTGCGGGGTCGTATTCCAGGCAGGTGAGGTGCTGGCCATCGCGCAGCAGGCGGCGACCGAGGTGGCCTTTGCCGGCGCACCAGTCCAGCCAGTGGCTGGTGGAATCGGCGAAGGGCAGGGCAGCGGCGAAGGCTTCGATCTGCTGCCATTTGCGGCCGGGCACGTCGACGTTGAGCCGGTGGCGGGCGGCGGGCACGTCAGTGGTCGGCAGCGGGCCCACTGCGCTGAGCGCATGTGCCTGCCGGGCCAACGCAGGAAAGGGCGCAGGTGCATCCAGGCCGAGCAGCGAGTTATGCACAGCCTCGGCGTCGGCCAAGGTACGGGCGCGCAGCCAGGTGGCGAGCTCGGGATACTGTGCTTCCCAGGGCAAACTTAGTTGAGTGAAGGGCTTGGGCCGCCAGAGATCGACATGCGCGGCCAAAAAGGCGTCCAGTGCGTGAAAACGCTCACGCAGCTGGTCGCCTTGCAGGGTCAGCGGCCCTGGCACGCGTCCACGCGCAGCCAGCGCTCGAGCAGCTTGAAGGCCTGCACCAGCACGAACGACATGGCCAGGTAGAACATGCCGGCGGCGAAGAAGATTTCCACCGGCAGGTAGGTGCGGGCAATGATCGTGCGGGCCATGCCGGTGAGTTCCAGCAGGGTGACGGTGCTCGCCAGCGAGCTGGCCTTGAGCATCAGGATCACTTCGTTGCTGTAGGCCGGCAGGCCGATGCGGGCGGCGCGTGGCAGCATGATGTGCACCAGGGCCTTGCTGCGAGACATGCCGAGGGCGCGGGCGGCTTCGATCTCGCCCTTGGGAATGGCTTGCAGGGCGCCGCGCAGGATTTCTGCGATGTAGGCGGCGGTGTGCAGGGTCATGGTCCCGGCGGCGC
>Ga0308171_1003094_pt1 | contig 15862 bp, 9 predicted proteins | sample PhyGR1_FD_202135 | JGI IMG/M metagenome (GOLD analysis project Ga0308171, IMG submission 202135) | Phyllosphere microbial communities from UC Gill Tract Community Farm, Albany, California, United States - DLSLSG.R1 | ecosystem: Host-associated > Plants > Phyllosphere > Unclassified | place: USA... | reverse complement strand
GTTCTACGTCAATTCGCCGTACGGCATCGCGCTGGCCCACAACGGCAACCTGATCAACACCGAGGACCTGCGCCAGCAGGTGTTCGAGCAGGATCGCCGCAACGTCAATACCGATTCGGACAGCGAAGTGCTGTTGAACGTGTTCGCCTACGAACTGGAACAGCAGCGCCAGCTCAGCCCGGAAGCCGCCATCCGCGCGGTGGCCGGCGTGCACCGCCGCTGCAAGGGCGGCTATGCGGTGGTCAGCGTGGTGCTGGGCCTGGGCCTGGTCGCTTTCCGCGATCCGCATGGCATCCGCCCGCTGGTGCTGGGCAAGCGCAGCCATGCCGAGGGTGACGAATACATCGTTGCCTCCGAGTCGGCCGCGCTGGACGTGCTGGGTTTCCAGCGCGTGCGTGACGTGCAGCCGGGCGAAGCGCTGGTGATCACCGCGCGTGGCGAGTTGTTCTCGGAAATCTGCGCCGAGCCGGCCGAGCACACCCCGTGCATCTTCGAGTACGTGTATTTCGCACGCCCTGATTCGATGATCGACAACGTGTCGGTGCACAAGGCGCGCATGCGCATGGGCATCAAGCTGGGCGAGAAGATCCTGCGCCTGCGCCCGGACCACGACATCGACACCATCATCCCGATCCCGGATACCTCGCGCGACGCCGCGCTGGAGATCTCCAACGTGCTCGGGGTGAAGTACCGCGAAGGCTTCATCAAGAACCGTTACATCGGCCGCACGTTCATCATGCCGGGGCAGGGCGAACGGGTGAAGTCGGTGCGCCGCAAGCTCAACCCGATCCACCTGGAATTCCGCAACCGCGTGGTGCTGCTGGTGGACGACTCGATCGTGCGAGGTACCACCAGCCAGCAGATCGTGCAGATGGCGCGTGACGCCGGTGCACGCAAGGTCTACCTGGCCAGCGCCGCGCCGCCGGTGCGTTACCCGAACATCTACGGCATCGACATGCCGGCCGCTGAGGAGCTCGTTGCGCACAACCGCAGCATCGAGGAAATCGAAGCGCACCTGGGCTGCGACTGGCTGATCTACCAGGACATCGAAGACATGGAAGCGGCGGTGAGCGAAGGTAATCCGGCGCTGCGCAACTTCGATTCCTCGTGCTTCAACGGCCATTACCCGACGGGCATCGAGCCGGGCTACTTCGAGCGCATCCAGCAGCTGCGTTCGGACGACGCCAAGCACAAGCGCCGCGCCTGAGATCCATGCCGTGATCGACGTGCCTGATGTCGGCGGCAATCTGCTGCTCGCCGCGCAGCAGTGCCTGGCCGAAGCCGATCCGCTGCGCAAGGTCGCACTGACCCAGGCTTACGCCGCTGCGTTCCGCGCCGGCCGGTTGAACGTACCGGCCGATGCACCGCCGGCCGATCCGATCCGCATGCCGGGCCGGCCGCCGCAGTTGCTGATGGTGCATCCGCGTGAAGTGCCCCGGCGCGGCCTGGGCGGGGTGGAAGGGCGTGCGGCGTTCATCCATGCCATCGCCCATATCGAGCTCAATGCGATCGACCTGGCCTGGGACGCGGTGTACCGCTTCCGCAGACTGCCGGCTGCGTTCCATGCCGACTGGGTGAGCTGTGCCGACGACGAATCGCGCCATTTCATGCTGCTGCGCGAGCGCCTGCTGGCACACGGCCATGAGTACGCCGATTTCCCTGCGCACAACGGCCTGTGGGAAATGTGTGAGAAGACCGCGCACGACGGCCTGGCGCGGATGGCGCTGGTGCCGCGCGTGCTGGAAGCGCGTGGGCTGGACGTGACCCCGGGCATGATCGACAAGCTGCGCAACGTCGGCGATGGCGAAACCGCCGACGTGCTGGAGGTGATCCTGCGCGAGGAGGTTGCACACGTTGCCGCCGGATCGCGCTGGTTCCGCTGGTACTGCGAACGCGCGGGCGTCGAGCCACGTGCGCGTTTCAAGCAACTGCTGGTCGAGTATGCCGGTGGCTACCTGCACGGGCCGTTCAACATCGAGGCACGCCTGCTGGCCGGGTTCGATGCGGATGAGCTCGCCAACCTGGTCGAACAGGCGGGTTGAAAGAAAAGGGGACGGAGGGGATTAAGTCGTTTGTGCCGCAAACGACTTAATCCCCTCCGTCCCCTTTTTGGTTCTCATGCGTTCGGCAACACCAGGCGTCTGCCATCCACCGTCGGCCGGTTGATGTAGAACAACCCCGGCCCGGGCCGATACGGCAGCTCGCTGACACCGGCGTCGGCGGCGTAGGTCAGGGCGGTATCGCCAAGTGCATCGAAATTCCAGTGTGCGGACTGCATCAGGTAACGGCGACGCAGCACCGCTTCCTGCGTCGGGGTCAACGGCTGGCCGGCAATCAGGCGGCGCGCGATCGGCTGCAGCGCGCTGGGCAGTTCCCAACCCGCCACCTCGGCGGCGTTGGCGGTCCAGGCCACGCCGGCAGCGACGGCATGCTGCTGCATCACCTGCAGCGCAACCAGCTGGTAGCGCCAATCGATGCGCCGGTGCAGTACCACCGCAGCGGTGACGTACAGCACCGGCGACATCAGCACGCTGCGGCTGCCCGCGCGCCGCTGCTGCTGCCACTGGTGCCAGACATCGACCCACACTTCCTTCGGATTCAGCCCCAGCTGCTGCCGCCAGCGTTCGGCGTCGGCCTGTGCTTCAGCGTACGCAGTGGTCGCCTGCAGCAGCGCCAGTGGCGGTGTCTGGTAGTCCTCCACGCCAGGCCGGCGCAGTTGCTGCCGACGCGGCCGGCTGAGCAGCTTGGGCCCTTCCTCCGCCTGGTCGTAGCCACCACCGATGTTGGCGTGCACGCCGGGCAGTGCGATTTCGGGATGGGCTGGTGCCACCGTGGTCAGCGCATAGTGCTGGCGATGCTCATCGCGCGCACTGAGCTGCAGCACGGCCTCGGCGATGCCTGCGGGCAGGGCGATGCGGGGGTGTTCGTCGGCGCGGCCGCCGTTGACGGCGACCACCGTGTCGAAAAGGCCGATGAAGCGCAGTACCGGCCGCGGCAGGGCGAAATCGGCGCTGCATGAAAGCCCCGCCTGCTGCAGCAGCTGCCGCCAGCGCGCACCGTCCCATCCGCGCAGATGATTGGCTGCATCGCGCGCGGAGGCCGCGCCGCGCGAGTAGCCGAACAGATCCAGCTGCACGCCGTGCAGGGGCGCGCGCCACTGCACAGCAAGAGCCGACAATGCCGCCGGCAGCAGCACCTGCAACGCACGGCGCACCTTCGCCTGCACGCCACTGGCGCCGATACCGAAGGCCAGGCCGATCAGGTCGTCCTCGGCATCATCGCGGGTACCGACACCTTCCACATAGATCGCCAGCGAAGGCGTACTGCCGGGCGCGCGCCGGCTGTCTGGATACAACTGATGCAGGCGCGCGATGTTGGTAGCGCCGTTGTCGTAGCTGCTGGTCAACCGGCTCTGGTAGGTCGAATCATCGTCGGCACGGAGCAGGGCGGGGCGCGGTCGTGGCGCCTGCCGGTGGCCCTGCGCCAGGTTGTGCGCGTTGTTGCGGGTGCCATCGAAGAACAGGGCGATCCGCAGCAGGCCCGGATCAGCCGTCGTGTCCCCGCTGTGCTGCGCTGGCGCCATGTGCATCCCCTGTCGTGGCCACGTCACGGTAGCGCGAAAGCCGTGTGTTGGCGAAGTGTACTGACGCTTTTGACCTGGCTGAACGCAGATGCGGTCGATCACAGATCGCGATTTCCATTCCTCTCGTCTATTGAATTCACACGCCCTGCGCAGGCCTGATGGCCGGGCCCGGCACCCCGGGTCGTGCTGCATCAACGCTGTCTACTTCACTTCAAGGAGCGACAAGATGATGTCCAGATCGATAGGTAAAGCGACAGGTGGTCTGTTGTTGGGATTGTCGGTAGCGGCCGCCGCCCATGCGGCGCCGCTGTTCGAGCCGGTCACCGTGCTCAGCCGTGCATCGGCCACCAGCGAGCCGGCACTGGGGCGATTGCTGGCCACCCCGTCCACTGCCGCCGTACAGGAAGTGCGCGTCGATGCTGCCGCCACCGCGCAGCCGCAGCTGGAATTTGAGCTGCTCGGGCAGAAGGTGCAGGCCGTTCGCAGCAGGGTCGAGGCGCTGCCCGATGGCGGCAGCGTCTGGTACGGCCAGTTGCGCGCGCCATCCGATCGCCTGCAGGCGGCCACGTCCATTGGCCAGGACGATCCGGGCAATTCGCTGATCCTGGTGCGCTCGGGCAATACCCTCACCGGCTCGATCCGCAAGGATGGCAAACTGTATCGGCTGCGTCCGCTGGGCAATCGCCACGTGCTGGTCGAGGTGGATGAATCGCGGATGCCGGCCGATCATCCGGCCGACTACAACCAGTTGCCGAAGATTGCCATGCCGGCCAATGATCGCCTCGGCACTGCGCAGGCCTCGTCGGGCAGCCCGGCGACCATCCGCGTGCTGGTGGTGGCAACCAATGCGGCAGTGACCGCCTACGGTGGCAACATGCAGTCGCTGGTGCAGTTGGCGGTTGCCGAATCCAACCTGGGGTACAGCAACAGCAATGTAGGCCTCACCCTGCAGCTGGCCGGTTATGAAACCACCAACTACACCGAGTCCGGCAATTTCACCACCGACCTGTCGCGCTTCCGTGGCACCAGCGACGGCTACATGGACAGCATCCACACCAGCCGCAACAACACTGCTGCCGACGTCGGCGTACTGCTGATCAACAACACCAGCTATTGCGGACTGGCCTCGGGCATCGGTTCCACCGCAGCGACCGCGTTTGCCGCGGTGTACTGGGATTGCGCCACCGGCTACTACTCGTTCGCCCATGAAATCGGCCACCTGCAGAGCGCACGGCACGACATCGCCAGTGATCCGAGCACATCACCGTATGCCTACGGCCATGGCTATCGTTATGAGCCGGCCAGCGGATCGCGCTGGCGCACGATCATGGCCTATGACTGCTCGGCCGGCTGCCCGCGGCTGAACTACTGGTCCAATCCGAACATCAGCTACAACGGCGTGCCGATGGGCATCGCCAGCAGTGCCGACAACCAGCGTGTGCTGGTCAATACCAAGGCCACCATCGCGGCCTTCCGCTGAGTGCAAGCGCCGACCAAGGGCGGCTTCTACCAGGGCGCGTGCAGCTGCTCTGGTAGATGCCAACCTTGGTTGGCACCCTGCGATCCATCATTCGCGGCTGAGTGTATCCAGGGTCCAGCCGTTGGCATCCACGCGCAGCACCGAGCCCTGTTCGTACCAGTCGCCCAGCACGATGCGGGTGCAGCTGCGTCCGCCGGCCTGCAGGGTGTGGATCGCCGGGCGATGGGTGTGGCCATGGATCATCGTGTCCACCCCGTGGCGCACGTAAGTGGCTTCCACTTCGGCCGGGGCCACGTCGGTGACGGTTTCGAACTGCGCCCGGTCGCCCTGCTTCATTTCCGTCTGGCGCGCCTGGCTGGCATCACGCGCCTTCTGCGCGAAGGCGATGCGCGCTTCCAGCGGTTGCGACAGGAACTGCGCCTGGAACACCGGGTCGCGGGTCTGGGCCCGGAACTGCTGGTAGGGAATGTCATCGGTGCACAGCAGGTCACCGTGCTGCAGCAGCACCGGGCGGCCGTACAGCTCGATCATGCATGGGTCCGGCAGGATGCGCAGGCCGGCGCGGCGGGCATAGTCTTCGCCCAGCAGGAAGTCACGGTTGCCGCGGATGAAGAAGACCGGCACGCCGCTGTCGGACAGTACGTTCAGCGCATCGGCCACCGCATCGGCTACGGCCGAAGGGGTGTCATCGCCGATCCAGGCTTCGAACAGATCGCCGAGGATGTACAGCGCATCGGCGCCAGGCGCGTCCTCACGCAGGAAGCGCAGGAACAGGTCGGTGATGGCCGGACGGCTGGGGTCCAGATGCAGATCGGAGATGAACAGCGTGGTCATGCGGCCATTCTAGGGCATCACACCGGCAACGGCAGCCAGGCCAGGCTGGCCGAGGCCAGCAGTGCAGCGATGCCGGTGGCAGCAAGAACGTCGCTTGGGTAGTGCAGGCCCAGCACCACGCGCGACAGGCCCACGCCGAAGGTGAACGGCACCAGCAGCGGCGCCAGCCAGGGATAGTAGGACAGCGCGACGATGGTGAACGACACCGCGTGCAGGGTATGGCCGGACGGGAAACTGAACTCATCCAGCGGCGCCACCCAGGCACGGATACGCAGATCGGCCGCGTACGGCCGTGGCCGCCGGGTCCAGCGCTTCAGGCCTTTGTACAGCAGCAGCGCGGCCAGGCCGGTGGCGGCCATGTGCACTGATGCGCGCAGGCCGTCGAAGCCATCGATGAGCACCAGCGCGCCCATCAGCACGTACCAGAACACGCCATCGCCGAGCCGGCTGATGACCGAAAAGACGCGCCGCACGCGACGACGCCGGCAGTAGTGGTTGGCGCGGCGGCACAGCCGGGCTTCGCGACCGGCCAGCAGTTCAAGCGGCGTGGTGCGCATGTCCGCTCCTGCGCGCGCTGGCCAGTTCCGCCAGCAGGCTTTCGAACTCCGCCACCACCTGCTGCGGGTGCAGCCGCTTCATTGCCCGTGCTGCGTTGGCACCCAAATCGCGGCGCTGGGCATCATCGGCAGCCAGGTGCACCGCTGCCTGCACGAACTGTGCGTCGTCATCCACTGCGGCACCGTTCTCGCCGTTGCGCAGGTACTCGCGGGCCGCGCCGTAGTCGAAAGCAACCGTGGCCAGGCCGCTCGCCATGCTTTCCAGGGTCACGTTGCCGAAGGTCTCGCTGCGGCTGGGAAACAGGAACAGATCGCCACTGGCGAAATGTCGGGCCAGGTCATCGCCGCGCTGGATGCCGCAGAAGATGAAATCGGGATTCTCATGCGCCAGCTTCTCGCGCGCCGGGCCATCGCCGACCCAGACGAAACGCGCTTTCGGGCGCACCTGCTGCAGCTTGCGGAAGGCCTTTACCGCCAGGCCGAGGTTCTTTTCGGCGGCGATGCGGCCAACGTAGATCGCCGCCAGGCCCGTGCCATCGATGCCCCATTCCTCGCGCAGCGCCGGGTCGCGGCGCGACGGGTCGAACTGCTGGCTGTCGACCGCACGGGCGAGCAGGCGCACGCGCTCGAAGCCCTGATCGGTCAGGAATTCCTGCAGTTCGCGGGTAGGCACCAGGGTCGCGTCGGCCTGGTTGTGGAAACGGCGCATCCAGCGCATTGCCGCCGACTGCAGCCACGCCACGCCATAGTCGGGCAGGTACTCGTCGAAGCGGGTGTGGAATCCGGTGGCCACCGGAATGCCGAGGCGGCGCGCGGTGCGCAGTGCCGACCAGCCCAGCGGACCTTCTGTCGCCACGTAGACTGCATCCGGGCGCTGCTGCCGCCAGTGGCGGCCCAGCCGGATCGGTGCCGGCAGGCCGAAGCGCAGGCCGGGATAGCGTGGCAGCGCCGCACCCGGTACCAGCAGGATGCCCGGCGCCGCCTCCAGTGTTTCGCTGGCCTGTCGCGGACGGACCAGGTCGACCTCGTGGCCGGCCGCGCGCAATCCCTGCTCCAGGCCCTGCACGGTCAGTGCGACGCCGTTGATCTCCGGCGGGTAGGTTTCGGTGACGATGGCATAGCGCATGGCGGGCCTCCGGTTTTACGCATGCTCGGGCCTGGCGATGTAGCCGACATGACCGCTTTGCGACAACGCGATGACGGCCGGGCAAGACGGTGCCTGCGCAGTTCAGGGACAGAAAAAAACCACGGCCCCGAAGGGCCGTGGTCATGGTGTCGCGACAGCGCTGGATCAGAAGCTCTGCTTGTACTGCATGTACACGAAGCGGCCGATGTCGAAGCTGCCCGAGTAGGAGTACACCGAGTTCGGCTTGGTGTACATCACCGGGCCGAGGCGGTTGAACACGTTGTTGGCACCCACCGAGACGGTGGCGTTCCACGGCAGCTTGTAGCGCACCTGCACGTCGTTGAAGGTCACCGAACCACGTTCGTTGTAGTTGCGGGCGCCCTTGTACCAAGGCGCGTAAACGCCCGGATCGGAGCACTCGTCCGGATGGTTCGGCAGGCTCAGGCACTGCTCCTTGACACCGGAGTAGTAGCGGGCAGTCCAGCTCACACCGAAGTTCTCGAAGTCCCAACCGATGGTGGCGTTGGAACGCACGCGGAAGCCGATGCCGGTATTGGTCGCGATGCCGTTGGTGGTGGTCGGCACGGTGGCAACGTCATTGGACGAACGGTAGATGTTCGAGCTGACGTAGGTGGTCGACCACGAGGTGCTCAGCTTGCCGTAGTCGGTATCCAGACGGTAGCTGACGTCCATGTCGTAGCCTTCGGTCTCGGCGAAGCCCGCATTGCGGTTGCCGAACTTCAGGCCGGTGACGATGCCGGTGACCGGATCACGCGAGAAGCGTGCGCAGCGCGACTCGATGTTCTGCTCGTAGCAGTCGATCAGGATCTGGTTCGAGCTGTCGGACACGATGGTGTTGTCGATGCGGATCTTCCACCAGTCCAGCGACACATTGAAGTTGCTGATGAAGGTGGGGCTCCACACCACGCCCAGCGTGCGGCTGGTCGAGGTTTCCGGCAGCAGGTCCGGGTTGGAGCCGGAGGTGAACGCCACCGGGCTGGCCGCGCTCGAACCGCTGGTCGGCCTGTTGGTGCTGTCCAGCTGGCGGTACGTATCGATGTTGGCGATGTCCTGGGCGCAGCGTGCACGCACGGCGCTGTTGGAACGGGCCGAGCCGTACACGCTGTCGCAGGGATCGCTGAAGGTCGGGAAGGTCTGCGAGCCGCCGCCGTACAGATCGTTGATGGTCGGCGAGCGGAAGCCCTCGGCCCACGTGCCACGCACCAGCAGCTGGTCGATCGGCTTCCACTTGAAGCCGAACTTGCTGTTGAGGGTGTCGCCGAAGGTGTTGTAGTCGGAGTAGCGGGTAGCTGCATTGAAGCTCAGCTCGCGCGCGCCGGGCAGGTCAGCCAGCACCGGCACGTTCAACTCCAGGTAGGCTTCCTTCACCTTGTACGAGCCGCCGGTCGGGCCAGCGGCCAGGTTGGTGGTCGCACCGGTCTGGGCCAGGGCATCGGGGATGAACTTGCCGTTCTCTTCGCGGTTTTCCAGGCCGAATGCAAAGCCCAGGTCGCCTGCCGGCAGGGTGAACAGGCTGCCGCTCAGGTTGGCGAACCAGTTCTTGGTCGTGGTTTCACCCGTGGCATCCTCGGCGGGGAACAACCAGTCCTGCAGCGCCTGGTTGCCGTCCAGGCCGTACGGACTCTGCACGCCATAGGGAACCAGCGGGTTCCAGACCATGCAGTTGGCCTTCGGAGCCGCAGCGCTGCCGCACTCGACCTTGCCGGTGGCGTTGTTGAAGTAGGACGGGCCCACTGCATCGATGACACGCTGCTTGTGCAGGTTGCCGGTGGTGTGCTGGGTCAGCTCGTTCTTGCTGTACTGATAGCCCACTTCCCAGTCGAAGTAGCGCTCACCCAGGTCGAAGGTGCCTTCGAAAGCGGCGACGGCGCGGTAGGTCTTCAGCTCGCTGGTGCTTTCGCGCGGCAGTTCCCAGGTACGGCGGTTCCACGCCACCGACGTCGGCGTCGCATAGCCGTTCTTGTTGCCGAACGGGTTGAAGTAGCTGTCGATGGACATGTTGCCTGCGGCGCCCGTCGCGCCCAGCGTGTTGGAAGCCAGCGGGTAGCCAGCGGTGACGCGGGTCGAGGAGCGCTTGTTGTAGCCCAGTTCGGTCTTGAAGCGGACGTTGTCGGTGATGTCGGCCTGGCCGGAGAAGAACACCGAGTCGCGCTTGATCGGATAGCTCAGGTGCATCTGCTCGTTGGTGTTGCTGGTGTCGCCGGTGAACGCGGCCGGATCGGTCAGGTGGTAGTTGCCCGGCTTGGTCGGGTCGGCGCCACGGTTGAGCGAGTAGCCGCAGCCGGCCGCGACCGTACAGCCGGGGCCGCGCAGGCCGGTGAACTGGCCCCACTGGCTGGTGGTGGTCCAACCTTCGGTCGGGTGACGGTCGGTGTTGCTGTACCGGCTGAAGCCGCGGTCACGTGCCCACACCGCCTTTTCTTCGGAGTGCTCCAGTGCCAGGGTGGCCGAGAAGCGGTCATTGGACCAGCCGGCGACCACGTCGACGCGGTCGCGGGCACCGTCACCCTCGCTGAACTGGCCGTGGTAGACATTGGCGGTCACGCCGCTGACATTGCTGCGGGTGATGATGTTGACCACGCCGGCCATGGCGTCGGAACCATAGATGGCCGAGGCGCCGTCCTTCAGGATCTCCACGCGCTCGATCGCCGACACCGGCAGGACCGACAGGTCCTGGTAGCCGGAGGTGCTGATGCCCAGGCGCTTGCCGTTGATCAGTACAAGCGTGCGCTGGGTGCCCAGGCCGCGCATGTCCACGTAGGTGCCACCGGCATTCTCGCCGGCGGTCAGCACGTTGGCGCGGCTGATCGTCGGGGTGCCCATCGCGGTGACGTTCTGCAGGATGTCCGAGACCGAGCTGAAGCCCTGGCGCTCGATGTCCATCCTGCTCAGCGCCAGCACCGGCTGGGCGGTTTCAACGTCGACCTGGCGGATACGCGAACCGGTGATCTCGATGCGGTCCAGGTTGGTCGGCGAGGCAGCGCTGCCGCTCTGTGCGAAAGCAGGCAGGGCGGCCAGGGTGGCAGTGGTTGCCAGGGCGTAGCGGATGGCCTGCCCCAGTGCGGTGGTGCGTGAAGTCATGACGAGCTCTCTCTCTCGGGTCGTGCAAAGGACGCCAAAGTGGGCGTCGAAGGAATCGGCAGGTCCAGGACCGAGCCGATGACCCGATAGTAGTCTCGTTGGTTAATGCCATGTAAAGGGCATATGTCGGTTTGTGTCGCTGCACATCAGGCGTTTTCACAAAAAATGAACAAAAGCAGGGGTTTACGTGAAGACGCGACAGGCACGGCCACCGCCAGCTGCTGCGTTGCAGCAGGAATTGGCGGTCGATTGCGCGAACTGTAACGAAATGTAATCGGGCGCCGGCCAGCGATCGGACGGCGTCCCGTCGCCGTGCTCAGACCACGAACGGACGGAACTGGATGCCAAGTCCAGCGATGCCCTCGGTCTCGCCGATCAGGTCGGCGCGCAGCAGCGGGCGCGCATCGATGAAGTCCTGCGGCACGATCAGCGACAGGCGGCTGTCGTCGGCAGTCAGTTCCAGCACCGGCAGCGGTGCGTCCTCATGCGCGCGGTTGAGCAGGACCGCCAGGCGCAGCAGGGCAGCCAGGCGCCGTGCGGTCAGCAGCAGGCGTTCGGGAATGGCATCGAAGGCGGTCTTGCTGATGCCGCGGCGGTGATTGCGCACCAGCGTCGCCAGCATCTGCTGTTCCTGCCGCGAGAAGCCGGCGATGTCCGAGTTTTCCAGCACGTAGCTGCCATGCACGTGGTAACCGCTGTGGGCGATCATCAACCCCAGCTCATGCAGGCGTGCGGCCCAGCCGAGCATGCGTGCGTCGTCGGCATCCAGCTTCCAGCGCTCCTGCACCTGCTCCAGCAACGACAGTGCGGTGTCCTGCACGCGGCCGGCCTGCACCGTGTCGATGCCATAGCGATGGGTGAGGGCGGCCACCGATTCATCGCGCGGGTCGTTGTCGCCGGCACGGCCGAGGATGTCATAGAGGATGCCCTCGCGCATCGCGGCCTTGCTGACCAGCAGCTTCTGCAGGCCCAGCGCCTGGAAGGCGGCCTCCAGCACCAGGATGCCACCGGCGATGATCGGGCGGCGATCGCTGGACAGGCCAGGCAGCACGATGTCGTCGATCTTCTTGGCCTTCAGCAGCTCATCGCGGAGCTGCGGCAACGCCTCGGCGGTGATCGCACCCTTGCTCAGCTTCATCGTCGCGCAGATCTCGCTGATGGCCTTGTGGGTACCGGACGAGCCAAGGGCTTCCTGCCAGCCCAGCGCACGGTACTTGCTGGCGAAGGGCTGGAACTCCCGGCCGATTTCGGCCAGTGCATCCTTCCAGCGCTTCTTGCTGAGTTTGCCGCCGGGAAAGAAGCGGCGGGTGCTGGCGATGCAGCCGGCCTGCAGGCTCTCGCGCTCCAGGGTCTGCATGCCCTTGCCGATGATGAACTCGGTCGAGCCGCCGCCGATGTCGATCACCAGGCGATGCTGGTCGGGCTTGGGCGGTTGTGCATGGGCCACGCCCAGATAGATCAGGCGCGCCTCTTCGCGGCCACTGACCACTTCAATGGCATGCCCGAGCGCGGTTTCGGCCGGCATCAGGAACGCCTGCGGCGAGCGCAGCTGGCGCACCGTGTTGGTGGCCAGTGCACGCACGCGATGCGGCGGGACGTTGCGGATGCGCTGGCCGAACCGGGCCAGGCACTCCAGCGCGCGCTGTCGCGCTGCGGCGGAGAGTCCACCCTTGCCGTCCAGGCCGTCGGCCATGCGCACGGTTTCGCGCAGGCGGTCGATCACCCGCAGCTGGCCAAGCGTGTAACGCGCGATGACCATGTGGAAACTATTGGAGCCAAGGTCGATGGCGGCCAGCAGGTCGCCATCCTGCAATGCGGGCGGAGTCGTGGTGGTATGCGGCATGGGCGAATGTTAGCCGAAGGGGCGGTGAACTCGTCACCGCGTGGCCTTCACATTTTTGGGGGGGAGTGCGGCAGGGCTGCGCCCTGCACCCGCTGAATCAACGTCAACGTCAAAAGCGGGGGATCCGCGGGAGGGCGGAGTGAGTCCGGTTGCGGGGGACGCCGTAAACCCCGCTCCGCGGTCCGGCCCAGCCGCTGGCGGCTGTGCGTTCGGGCGCTTGCGAAGCAGTGCTTCGCAAGCAAAGCGCCCTCACCCCTGGGGGCTTGGCCGCGGCATCCATGCCGCGGACACCCCCGCAACCGGACCCACCCCGCCTTCGACAGTTTTTCGCGATCTGTCGGAATGGCATGGCCCGCGCTTGGTGGGTATGGACCTTGCCTGCTGGGTGTCGACCTTGGTCGACGCGGTGGATCTACACCATGCGTGGATGAATCCAAACGTGCCAACCGAGGTTGGCACCTATCGGATCAAAGGGCCTGCACATGTCGACCTTTGACGGTTCACGCGGCTGTTGGTAGGTGTCGACCTTGGTCGACACGGTAGATCCACGCCATGCGTGGATGAATCCAAATGTGCCGACCAAGGTTGCCACCTACCGGGTCACAGGCCCTGCATCAACGCCATCTGCGCCGAATGCGGGGCTTCGTCATGGGCTGGTGCGCGCTTGTGGTAGACGCCGTCAGCATCCAGTTCCCAGGCGTTGAGGTTGTCGTCCAGGTAGTTCTGCAGCACCTCGCGGTACACCCGCTTGGCCAGCGCCGGGTCGAGGATCGGGAAGCAGGTTTCCACCCGGCGCAGCAGGTTGCGTTCCAGCCAGTCGGCGCTGGCGCAGTAAAGCTCCGGTGCGCCGTCGTTGCCGAACCAGTAGACCCGGCTGTGTTCCAGGAAACGGCCGACGATCGAGCGCACGCGGATGTTGTCCGATACGCCCGGCACGCCCGGGCGCAGGGTGCAGGCGCCACGGATGATCAGGTCGATCTGCACACCCGCCTGCGAGGCGGCGTACAGCGCACGGATCACCTGCGCTTCGTTGAGGGCGTTCATCTTGGCGATGATCCGCGCCGGTCGCCCGGCGGCGGCGATGCGCGTCTCGCGCTCGATCCTCGCCAGGATTCCGGTGTGCAACGTGAAGGGCGACTGCAACAAGCGCTTGAGCTTCATCTTCGACGCCAGCCCGGACAGCTGCTGGAACAGCAGGTGCACGTCGTTGCCGATGTCCGCATCAGCGGTGATCAGGCTCAGGTCGGTGTATGCGCGCGCGGTGCCGCTGTGGTAATTGCCGGTGCCCAGGTGCACGTAGCGGCGCAGCTTGCGGCCTTCGCGGCGCACGATCAGCAGCATCTTGGCGTGGGTCTTGTAGCCGACCACGCCGTACACCACCTGCACGCCGGCTTCCTGCAGCCGATCGGCCAAGCCCAGGTTGGCTTCTTCATCGAAGCGCGCGCGCAGCTCGACCACCACGGTCACGTCCTTGCCGGCGCGCGCCGCCTGGATCAGTGCATCGACGATCAGCGAATCCTTGCCGGTGCGATACAGGGTCTGCTTGATCGCCAGCACGTTCGGATCCAGCGCGGCCTGGCGGATCAGGTCGAGCACGGCAGCGAACGCATCGAACGGGTGGTGCAGCAGCAGGTCCTGGCGGGCTACGGTCTCGAAGATGCCGTCGCTGTCGCGCAGGGTGCGCGGGGTCATCGGCGGATACTTCAGGTCCGGCTGGGCGATCAGGTCGTACAGCTGGATGATGCGGTTGAGGTTGACCGGTCCGTCGATGCGGTACACCGCGTTCTCGGTCAGGCCAAAGTTCTGCAGCAGAGTGCGTACGATGTCGCGCGGCATGTCGTGGGCGATCTCCAGCCGCACGGCGGGCCGGTAGCCACGGTCCACCAGCTCATCGCGCAAGGCCAGCGCCAGATTTTCCACTTCCTCTTCATCCACCACCAGCTCGGAGTTGCGGGTGACACGGAACTGATAGGCGCCCAGCACTTCCAGCCCCGGGAACAACTCGTCCACGAAGGTGGACAGCACCGAGGACAGGAACACGAAGTTCTGTGGGCCGCCCAGTTTTTCCGGCAGCTGGATGATCCGCGGCAGCGAACGCGGTGCACGCACGATGGCCAGGTGGCCGCTGCGCCCGAACGCATCGGTGCCCTTCAGCACCACCACGATGTTCAGCGACTTGTTGAGGATTTTCGGGAACGGATGCACCGGGTCCAGGCCCAGCGGCGACAGCACCGGCATGATCTCGTTGCGGAAGTAGGCACGCAGCCAGCGCTTCTGGCGATGGGTCCAGGAGTTGCGGCCGAGCACGCCGATGCCGGCCTCCATCAGCGCCGGGCGCAGCGTCTGGTTCCAGCAGCGGTACTGCTGGTCCACCAGCTCGGCGGCGCGCTCGTGGATGGCATTGAGAATGGCCTGCGGGCTCATGCCGTCCGGCGCCGGTGGCAGGCCGAACTCCTGCGCATGACGGACCGCAGCGGCACGGATCTCGAAGAATTCATCCAGGTTGGTGCAGGAGATGCACATGAAGCGCAGGCGCTCCAGCAGCGGCACCTGCGGGTCCATCGCCTGCGCCAGCACGCGGAAGTTGAAATCCAGCTGCGACAGTTCGCGGTTGATGTACAGTGCCGGGTCGCGCAACGGATCGCTGTCCGTGCTCACGGGGAGGGGGAGGGATCCGAGGCTGCTCATGGCGTCATTCTTCGAAGGAGGTCAGGGGGGCGGACTCACGCGGTCGCACGTGGTCGGCATCGAAATGGCAGGCGAACACCGAGCCCTTGCCGACCTCGCTGTCGATTTCCAGGCGGGCGTGGTGCAGACCGAGGATGTGCTTGACGATCGACAGGCCCAGGCCGGTGCCGCCGCTTTCGCGTGAGCGGCTGCTGGAGACGCGGTAGAAGCGTTCGGTCAGGCGCGGCAGGTGGGTGGCCGGAATGCCGTAGCCGGTGTCGCGTACCGCCAGCACCACGCCGTCGCCCTCGCGGCGGAACTCCACCGCGATGCGGCCACCGGCCGGGGTGTAGCGCACCGCGTTGGTGACCAGGTTGGAAAACGCGCTGTGCAGTTCCTTGGTCGAGCCCTGCAGGTCCACGCCGGCCAGGTCATCGATGCTGATCTGGTGTCGGCCCTGGCTGTGCGCTTCGGCTTCGCGGCGCAGGGTGGCCAGCATGGGCTGCATGGCCACCGTTTCGGCCTCGCTGTGTTCCTGCGATTCCAGCCGCGACAGGGTCAGCAGGTCCTCCACCAGCTGGGCCATGCGCTGGCTCTGCTTGCGCATTTCTTCCAGCATCGGTCCGGTTCCCGGGAAATCCTCCGGGTCCATCATGTCCAGGTAGCCGTG